>Ga0302314_10000202_pt1 | contig 104768 bp, 98 predicted proteins | sample III_Palsa_N2_3_FD_200533 | JGI IMG/M metagenome (GOLD analysis project Ga0302314, IMG submission 200533) | Peat permafrost microbial communities from Stordalen Mire near Abisko, Sweden - III_Palsa_N2_3 | ecosystem: Environmental > Terrestrial > Soil > Palsa > Peat permafrost | place: Sweden... | reverse complement strand
GTTATCACTTCATCATGATCAATCATTCGCTCAACAATAGTGTGCGATGCACAGGACATATCTCTAAATCTTCACGCTGAGAAATGATTAAGGGGGTTTCTCTTTCCCTCTCTTTCCCTCTCTTCCCCTCTCTTCCCCTGCTTCGCTCAAGATGGCTGATGTGGTCTTGGACGAACATGTTCGGAAGCTTCGGAAGCAGACGCAAGAAGCACAGAAGCGAGGTGGTTTCCTCTGTCCGAAGTGCTCCTTTTATCGACTGCAGCCCTGCAGCATACCCTGTCCTCGCTGCCGCCATTTGTGACGCGAACTGATGGCCTCTGACATCATATCTCGGGACAAATTATGATCATCGTTTCTCTGTTCGGTGATCAGCGAATTGAGATCGTAATATCTAATTTCTTGATTGCTGATGTGTGACAACATTGACGACAACACCACAGATGGAAGATGAAAATGGTGCGCTTGCAGCAGCATCGTTGGATCCATCAATCTTGATTGTATCATGTGGTGACATGATCGGATAAAGGATAGTGGGAGACCAAGAGGCGGAAGGCGGACTCAGTGGCGCTTGCCAGGAGGTGCGGGATGTCGAGGCGGCAAGCCACCCCGCACAAGCGCATCTGCACTTCCATCGGGAGCCTCCGCGCAACGGCGAAAAATCGCGCGCTAGATGGCTGAGCAGCGGAGATGGGCGACAGCAGGCTCTCCGAGAGAAAGACGAGCAGGGCAAAGAGGGCCGCTGCGTCTTCCAGCGCCAGGCCCAGTTCCTCCCTCAACCGGCGGACGGTGGCGACTTTGTCCGTGTGGTAAGCGTGGAGCAATTGTGCGATATGTGGATTGTTGGAGTGGGTGTAGAAGTCACCTGGAATGAAGGCCAAGTCGTGGGCCATCAGCCACTTCATCGCCCCCAGGTGGCCATGAATCTTCGCGAGCATAAATGGGCTCTGGAGAGCATCCTGACCCGCGCGCTCGCTGAGGAGGCGCATCTTCTCCGGAGGCACCCTTCGAAGCAGAAAAGGCAGCAAGAGCTTCATAACAGAGGCGTGCCCGCCGCGAGCGGCATAGTGCAGACAGGTCCAGTTCCTGGCGTCGGTGGCGTGCCCATCGAGCGCAGGGTGACCCAGGAGCAGTTGCACTACGTTGGTGTGCCCATTGAGACAGGCATGATGAAGAGGCACCGCGTCCTGGAAATCGGGCAGATTCAGCGAGCGCCTAGCATCAAACGAGGGGTGCTCCAGCAGTAGCTTTACCATCTCCGCCCGGCCCGTGAGACAGGCGTAGTGGAAAGGCGTGCGAACGAAGCCGTCGATCCGGCTGAAGAGAGGCAACAGCGCAGGATCTGCAAGTGCAGCCTCCAAGATAGCAGGGTCCCCCACCACGCAGGCCGTGCCAAGACGAGTCGCGTCCATCTAGGAACCAGGCGCAAGTGCAAAGGTGGAATGGATGAAACGCTCGATCCGCATAGCTCCATCTGAGATATCAAAAGATATCCTTAAAATGTGGTGGATGATTGATGTTGAGCAAGATTCATCTTGTCTTGAGACCGAAACGACGCAGCCGGGACCGTTCGAGGGAAAAGATTTTCCTTCCTTCGTGAAATGTTGATCGACGAGTTCACTGATCTTGTGGGCCATGGCTCCCTGGGGGAGATCGCGGAGGTCCTCAACTCCTATCCTCGACTCAATCTCTGCGAGGTAGGTGAGTACTACAACTTCAGTCCCTTCGTCAGGGCGTGCGCCCGCGGTGATCCCGCCATTATGGAGCTCTTCTTTGCACGAGTGCCCCAGCAACTTGACGTCGTGAACATTACAGCGCGCGGCTGGACCCCCTTGATCGACGTCGTGGCCTACGTCTCCGGGCCTGAGGCATGTTGTGCAATACTCCACCGGATGCTCCAGGTGCCCGGTGTTGCAGTGGATTTCGTGGTGACCTCGAAGTCTGGCGCTTTCGGTTGGTCTGCTTTCGCGTTTGCGGCCCATCGGACGGTGGGGATAATGAAAGTTCTCATCGGATGTGGGAAGCCTCTCGCTTGGGCTTCCGATGATCTCCTTGCCCACAATTCGGGGCCTGCCAGGCTTCGTGATATCATTTCCAGCCCGAAAACGCCGGTCGGCAATCTGGACCTTGAGGCCTGCCAACGTGGCCGTGTTGAGCTCCTCGATCGCTTCGTGGCGGACCCGGACCTCACCCGCCACGCCATCCAACTGGAGCTCCCTGGGCAGCATGGCATCTCTCTGAACGGCTCCCCTGGCGCATCACCTTATGCCTCTGCCGCCGCGCACCACCTCTTCGCCTGCTGCGTCTTCATGTGCGACGGCTACCTTGCCTGCACCCCGACTGTTTCCAGGACTCTTGATCCCGTGTCGCGATTCTTGGCTTTCGCTGAAAGGCTGCCAATGGAGCTTCAGGCTCTCCTCTGTCATCGCGCGATGGGCTCCGGGAGATCCCTTATCCTGACCCCACAGGCCGAGATCGCGTTTCGCCACCTTGTATCTATTCTTCGCTGAGATCATCGAACCCTCTTTTCTATTTTGAAGTGCAGCACACAATGTGAGGGAGAAAGTAGCGATAAGTCGGCGAAGGCATTCGCTTTTATTTCGAGCTCAAATAATGCGCTGCAAGGTGGCAGAAGGCAGGCTCTGTTTCTTCGGAGAGCAGGTGCGGCTTGTCAAGCCCGAAAGTAAGGCAGCAGATGCGCATCTGCAGTTCCACGGGCAGTCGCTCCAACATCTGCAGGAAACGTCTTCTGCGTTGTCGGAGGACGCGCTCCCGGATGCGGAACGCCAGGAGACCTTCGCTCAAGAAGACGACGATGGCGAAAAGCGCCGCGGCTTCCTCACAGGCAAAGCCCAATTCCAGCCTGAGCTTGCTGACCGTGGCCTCAGAATTGAGCACGTAAGATTGCACCAGGGCATTGATCGCGAGATAGCCCGAAATGGTGGAAAAATTACGAGGCAGCCAGGGGCGTCCGAGGCAAAGCAACACTTTGACTGCCTCCATATGACGGTGCACTATGGCCAGATCAAGGGCGGTCAGAGCGCTCCTTGTCTTCGTCGGCCGCCAAAACCGCTTGACCTGATAGTCGGCCAAGGTACGAATAATATGTGGCAGAAGCACTCTGATGATTGCGGCACGGCCGTTTGCGGCTGCGTGGTGGAGACAGGTCCAGCCCTGCTTATCAACCTTGTACAAGATAACAGCCGGATGGCTCAGCAGGAGCTTCAGCATCTCCACGCACCCGCCCGCACAGGCGGCGTGGATGGGGGAAAGCCCCTCCCAATCACGGAGGTTGGTGACGTGCTCAGTGTCCTCGGACGGGAGCGCCAGGATCGCCCGCACCATGTCCGGGTGACCGCGCCGGCAGGCAATGTGCAACAGCGTCTGGCTGTATTCGTTGGAGGTGAGTAGCGTGTGCCTTACCCCGGGCAAGGCAAGACCGGCCTGTAACGTGGCCAGATCCCCAGTTCCGCACGCAGTCACCAGCCTGATCGAATATCCCCAGTCCATGGAGGTGTGACGACGAGAAAGCAAAGTGTTTTAGCCAGATTCCTCTTTCTATCCCCGCATCAACTCAAGACTTATGGCATCTTTGTCGTTGTCGCCTGGGGATGGCGATGGGAAATCATAGTCGGCTATCGCGTCAGAGAATAATTTCCAAAGATATCACGGTAACAGTAATCTATTCGGAACATGATTCACCAGCGAAGGTGAAAGGCAGCGAGAAATGGGTGAAGCAGATCACTGCTTATTTCATGTGCAAACAAAGACCTGCCAATGCGCTGAAGGCGTGTTCGGTCCGGTCAGAGAGCAGGTGTGGTATATCGAGCTCGAAGGTCAGGCAGCAAAGGCGCATTTGCAATTCCATGGGCAGGCGTCCTAGAATCCTTAAAAAGCGTCTGTCCCGGGTCCGGCGGGCGATGAGGAATCGGTCCCGCACCCGCTCCTTGGAGCAGAAGTCAATCAATCCTTCGGACAGAAAGACAATGATGGCAAACAAGGCCGCGGCGTCCTCGAGAGCAAAGCCTAGCTCCACTCTGAGCCGGCCGACAGTGGCCTCACGATCCGCCTCGTAAGATTTAAGTAGGATGCGAGTCGCCTCATGGCGTGAAAAAGTGGAAAGAGCGGTAGGCACCCATGGCGGGCCAAAGACAAGGAACATTTTGACCGCTTCGATGTGAGGATTTGCCCTGGCCAGATCAAAAGGAATGAGCGAACAGCGGGCGCGCGGCTGCGTGAAGAGGTACCTTACGGTCTCAGGCACCCTGTCGGTGATATGCGGGACAAGGAGCCTGATGATGGCGGCATGGCCTTGGGCGGCGGCATGATGCATGCACGTCCAGCCGTGCTCGTCGACCTGGAAGACGAGGGTGGCTGGGTGCTCGAGCAGTAGCTTTAACACCTCGACATAACCGCCCTGACACACAGAGTGGATCGGGTGAAGACCCACCAGGTCACGGCCATTGATGACGTGGCTGATGCCATCGGGCACACCGAGAATGGCCCGCACGATCTCAGGCTTGTTGTGCCAGCAGGCGATATGCAGCAGGTTGCGGCAGTAATTATCAGAGAGGAGAAGAGTACGCTTCACGTCGTGTTTGGCCAGGGCCGCCCTGATCGTGGCCAGATCCCCCTCCCTGCAGGCTGCCATAAGCTTGTCCGCATCAATCCAGTTCATGATCGGAAGGTGGACAGAAACAGCGATTTTGTTTTCGCGAATTCTTGCAGAGGAGAAGAATGCACCACCTGACTTTCAGGATGGCGGATGATGATTATTCACGGTGATGATTAAGCACCGTGAAAACGTAATTATGATAGTCTGTTCCCCCTGGGTTCAGCCATGTTGATTCAGACAGCCTGGTGTCAGCACGGCAGGAACTTAAAAAATCTGCGAATCGGACGCAGAAGAAAGCTTACTGCATTATTCTTCACTCTCCATTACAAATTGACAGCGAGGGAGCGAAAGGCGGGCTCGGTGTCCTTGGTGAGCAGGAAGTCCCTGCTAATGCCGAAGACCATCCCACACAGGCGCATTTGGAGCTCCAACGGCAGTCTCTGGCTGCTGGAGAAGAAGCGCTGCATCTTGCTATTGCTCCGCGTCATCCTGCCTCTCAGGTCAGCGAGGCCATCGCAGAGGAAGACGACCATGGCGAAGAGGGCCACCGCATCCTCCAAGGCCAGCCCGAGCTCAACCCTCAACTCGGCGACTACGCTGACCGGGTCATCCTCGTAGTAACAGAGGAGGTCCTCCAATTCGTCAGAGTGGTGACAGCAGCGATCAAGCACCGCGGGCGCCAGGCCACGCCACGCCAGCAGCAGTTTGACTATTGCCAGAAGGTCGTGGCGAATAGCAATCCCAAGGGGAGTGACACCCTCGTTACTGGCGTGCTGGAGCAAGCCCATCTTCATCCCCGGAGCAGTGACTGCCCCCAGAAGCACCCTGACAATTTCCAGATAATCCTCACGGGCAGCAAAGTGGAGCGCACCCTCCCCCTCCTCATCCACCAGGGAGATGTCGACGCCTGGATGGCTCATCAGACACTCGACCACCGCAAGGCGGCCGGTGGCGCAGGCATCGTGGAGGAGGGTGTAACCGACGCCAAAGGGCGCGTTGATGGTCAGGCCTGGATCGAGCCCAGGGTGCTTCAGCAGGAGGCGCAGGACATCGATGTTGTCGTGGGACACTGCGTGATGGACCGGAGTGAACTCAACAATGTTGTGCTTGTTAATCGTCAGCGCTGGATCAAGTCCAGGATGCCGGAGAAGACAGGTCACGATCTCGCTCCAGTTGTGGTGGCGGTCCACAAAATGCAGCAGGCTATTTCCCTCCTCATCAGCCACATTCAGCGTTGCCGGGTCTAAGGCCGGGTGCGAGAGCAGGAGTTGCACCACTTGATGATAACCGCGTCTGCAGGCCACATGGAGCGGCGTCCGGCCGTTGAAGTCGGGGACATTCAGCGTGCGGGAGATGTCCGGATGGGCGAGCAGATAACGCACCACCTCTACATAGTCGCCTGAGCAGGCCAGGAAGAGCGGGGTCAAATCATCGTTGCACGTCCTGTGTAGGGTCCTCTCCAGGTCCAGCGCAGGGTGCTGCATCAGCACTCGCACCACATCAAGTTTCCCGGCGTGACAGGCAACGTGCAGCGGGGTCCGCCCACCCGCGGTGGTCTGGTGGAGCGCCACCGCCGGATCGACGTGACGGAGCAGCAATTCCAGGCAGCGCGCATGATCCTCCCCCTGCCTCCCGTGGTTTCCGTGGCACACAGAAAACATGCACGACCGGCCATAATAGTCTGTCTGCTCCACCGCTTCCGTAGGATTGGCAGACTGCAGGAGCAGCCGCTCGACCGAGGGCGCGTGGCCACAGGTGCAGGCAAGATGGAGCGGCAGCAGGTGGAAAAAATTGGAGTGGTTAATCGGGAGGCCCGCAGCCTCGTTCTTCGCGATGGCAGCCTCCACCTCCTCCACCTCAACAACCGAGCATGAGCAGGTGATCGGCATCTCAGGCGGGTAGGTAAATGGTCCAGACCAAATGGAAGCAGAACAATCAACACGAAGCCTCTCACTCAACGATATCTTTCTTCAAAGTGGTATTCAAAATTCATCGATTCAAGCAGATAATCAGAAAAAACGTGAATCATAATGGCGCTGTCTTTGTGGTCTAATGGAAGTGACAAAGCACACAAAGGTTCAATCATACTGTTATTTCTCATCCAACCAGTCCACAATGGCGAGAGCGCGGAACGCCCCAGATAATTTCTGTCATAACAGAAGCTCATATTTCAGACAGGGAAAACACCATCTTTTTTGCAACCTCGTTCTTGAGAACAATAAACACGGTAAATTAGAGTTTGGCGGCCTCGAAGTGCGCAGCAAGCTTCGCACGAAGCACAGATGTGACAGCCTTTAGCTCTTCGGGATTCCAGGGAACCTTCTTCTCGTTGCCAGGCTCCCCAGCGACGCCGCCAAACATGTCAAAGCCGAGTCCAGGACGCGGGCCACGGAGAGGAACACCCGCGATGTAGGGATGGCCAATTATTCCGCGCCCGATAACGTGCCCGTGGCACTTATTGGGCTCAGCCGCCGACCCTAGCATCAGAACTGGGGTCATCACAGGGGCGACAGTGACGTTACCCTCAACGAGTGTGTGGGATTTGTTGGCGGCCACCTGGATCTGGGCGACCAGTCCCTGCTGCTCGTAGACGTCGGCCACCAGGGCCAGGGCAATGCCAAGCCCGACCTTCTCTCGCGCCGTGTAGTATCTATTAAAGACAGAGGGTCCGACAAGCCCATTGCTCTCCACCAGAGACACCAGCGCACGATAGCCCCTGCAGTCGGTCGGGTTGAGTTTCACCTCGAACCTCTGCAGCCCAATCGCGAATTGTCCCAATTCATACTCCGGCTCTCGGCGGTTACACCAGTGCGAAGAGGGGTACACGCCCTTGAAGAAAATATGGTGAGGACTCAGCCCGGCGTGCTTCCCGTCGCTAACGGCGTCGAGAACGTCTGGGACATCAAACCACCCGGATTCAGCATCCTGATAGTCACCAGATTCGAAGACACGAGGCATGACGAGGACCACAGTTGAAGGAAGACTGAGTGTACTGTGTAGGAAGATGCCGCTGAAAATCTCCCGTCCCCACTCTCTGTAATATAGGGCAGGGAAGGAAGATTGGCATATCTCTGATATACCCGAGATACGAAAGTGAGTATCCAATATCGTCGATATTCCACCATCAGATATCCATTATCGTATTGGAGATTATCTTGGGATTCACCACTACAACATCGACGGATTCTCCGCCATGCTCGGAATCCCCGCTCAGAACATACCAGATAAATGTGGTGTTGATTAGGTCTTTAGATTCAAACGCCAAAGTGAACAAAGTCCCCATTTTATCTCTCATCCGTCCAGTCCACGACAGCGAGGGCCCTGAACGCAGGCATCGTTGCCTTCTCGGGGATGCAGTCCTGGTTCACCCCGTAGATCACATTGCAGAGGCGCATCTGCAGGTCCAGGGGCAGCCTCCTCGCCACCTTCAGGAACCGCCTCATGATCCAGCGCTTCGCGATATACTCCTTGCAGTATTTCTTGTCATCCATGGTTGTGATTCTCAGGAGATCGTCGGCCAGAGAGAAGACAAGGATAAAGAGAGCGGCAGCATCCTCGTGAGCCAGCCCGAGCTCCACCCGCAATCGGCTTCTGGTACGCACTTCGTCTGCCACGTACGATTGGACAAGAGATCGAATGACGGGGCTCCGGGATAGGTCGTTAATGAAGGGGAAGAAGCGAAAGGTGGGAATGGCGAGCATCCACTTGATGGCCTCCAGTTGCCCTTGGATCTGCGCGACGTGAAGCGCCGTCATGCTGTATAACTGCTCGTCTCTCTTCTTTTTACGCGGAATCTTCTGACGAATCCTGGAGGGGTTGATTACCTTCATGGGATACAGGAACCGCAGGTTGGCCGGGGGGTGGATCATGAACGGCAGCAGGATCTTGATCACCTCAACCTGGCCCCCGGAAGCAGCGAAGTGGAGCGCCGTCCAGCCTCGCTCGTCCACCTTCGTCAGGTCCAGGCCTCGGTGAGCCAGCAGCAGTCTCAGCACTTCAACATGACCATTGTGGCACGCTACATGTACTGGCGTAAGATTCTGAAAATCGGCGCCGTTGAGTGACCTGGTCACATCCAGCGTCGTGCTATCCAGCAGGACCTTGACGATCTCAAGGTGGCTGGCATAGCAGGCATAGTGGAATGGAGTGCGACTGCAGTCATCAACCGTCGCCAGCAGTTTGGCGACACCAGTAGAATCGGGGTCAGCGAGGGCAGACACAACGAATGTTAAGTCACCCTCCTTGCAGGCGGTGATCAGGGCAGCGAGACAAAAGCTCATTGCTTCAAAGAGAAGCAGAGAAATGGAGAAGGCGATAGGAGGCTCTTTCGAATCGGAGATTGTGAAATAAAATCACACAACCATCAAATCAGGGAATCAGCCCAAGAGAAAGCATCTTCCCTGCTGATCATCTGATGGATATTCCATCAGCAACCTCGGGCAATCCTGGCGGGGGTCTTGATAGCGGCGTCGCTGCGAACAGTGGCAGCAGCAGTAGCAGCAGCCTTACTACCTCGCAGGCTCTGCAGTTGCTGCTGACGAAGCAGAGGAACCAGGCGCTGGGGGCCACCGTCCAGAGCCAGGGAGAGGTCGTGAAGGCCCAGGAGAAGTCCCTTTCGCTGCTCACAAAAACCTTGATCTGGCTTGGCTCGTTGCTGGCTGTTTTGATCACCGCTTGGCTCGTGCGCTGGCTCAACGTGCGGCGCAAGTACGCCCTGCTCCTGGAGTTCCTCAAACAGGTTGACAGCCTGTGGGGTGCCCCCATGAGCCCCGGCAAGTTAATCTGGTGTGCGAATTATCCAAACTTCAGCACCATCCTGTCGTCGAAACTGCTGAATCGCAACTTCCCGACCGCGGTAGCACTGGCCTTTTACAGCCAGCCGTACTCAAATCTCTTCAATCTGTCGGACATCGAGGGCGGCGCGTACTACCTTAATGAGATGTATGTCTGGGCCGATCAGCACGCAAGTGCAAGTGCACAAGAAATCATCTGTTCGTCCCTGGGCAGCGACATCGGCGCCACGGATTGCTTTGAGGAATGCGGCATCTACTACTCCATCACCAACGGGGACGTCGCCGTTAGTTCTTTGAACGGTATCACGCAAGGCATTTTCTTGGCGAGGTATTCGTTCATTCTCTCTTCTTCGTCCTTTCGCATTTCCTTCAACCTCCTCTCTTTCTTCAGTACTTTTTCGATATTTGTTCCCGAGGCCGTGGGAGGCGGGATTGCCATAGGCGCGGCCAGCGTTTACTTCGGCGTGGCTGGCCTTTTTGCATTAGTGTTCGCAGGTATTCATGTCGGGGTCAAATCGGCGGAGAAAAAGGAGTTGGACCAATTTTGTGCAGATCCGCAAGCCTACTCGTGTCGTTCGGATACCGGCCTTCAGTGCCTTTGAAAAAACAAATCTTGGTTGGACTCCCGTGATTGTTAATGTGGTTGGAAAACGTTGTCCGCTTGCCGTAATTTACTTATTCTTAAGAACAACAGAAGCAAGAACATCGTAGAGTATAAGTTTCTGGGAACTCAGACAACAACACCTAACACCTTCACGGCCGCGCCATCTTCCTCGGCCTTTCTGGCGGCATCTATGTGCTTCTGGCCACCGCGGCCGTAATGCAGGAAGCAAATATGGGAGACTGTTACGGTCCTGAACGGCTCAACGCCGAGCTCCTCAACGAGATCATCCCAGGAGGACACAGCGAAGAAGCGGAGAATTCGTTCAGCCAAAAGTTTCATTCTGACCTTGAACGGAGGCGCACCTGGCATTCCGACATCAGGGTTGACCCTGAGGACAATCTGTGGGCGCATATAACCTTCCGGTGTCTCCGCTGACGGCATCATACCGTGCGCTAGGGACTCATATCGGGAGACTTCGCAACTCCCCTCGTAGGCAGCGTGAGAGTCCTCATCGACTTCGATGACCAGCGTGACCCACGGAGTGCAAAACACCAAGTCAGGCCGGGCTTGGCGGTCAGTCGCACAGGCAGACCCGCCGACCTTGATATTGTCGCACGCGCTCGCAAACGGCACTCTCTCCCAACTTCTCGATGAGATGCTGCTGCACCATCTTCTCACGCCTGCACACAAGGCCTTCGTCTTCGCGGCAACCGGCACAGAGTTGGCTTTCAATAGCGACGAGACTGTAAAGTCCGACCTTGGTGCAGCAAACGCAAACCTTGGTCCCGATCCACTCTGGCTTCTCTGTTGCCTGTTTAGAAAGTTCCAAGTGAAACCTGAATCGATGCATCATCATGCTATACCGATCATAAAAGCTTTCCTCGCAGCCACCGAAGATGCAGGGAACCCGCATGCCCAGGTGCGCGTGATTGTGATGTCTAACGAGTTCTCCGCCTGTCTTGTACGCTTTCCCACAATCCTCGACTTCGCATATGTGCGGGCGATCTTCACAGTGCATCCGCTGATGCGATGCCACCTCACCCGGAGTCTTAAAGGTCCGACCACAGCCATCCACCAGGCAAGGATAAGGTCTGTCCTCGGAGTGCCTGGCGATATGAACGGACAAATCGTGGGCGGTGTAGAAGACAGACTTACATTTCTCGATCAAACATTTGAAGGATTTCTCCCTCTCCTCGTGAAGCCGTGCCGAGTGTTCCCTGAGTTTGGTGAGGTCGAAGAACTCCTTGCCACATCCCTCGACCAAGCATTTGTGGGCACGAATGCCCACATGCCTCTTGACGTGGGTGGCGAGTTCTCCATTGGTCTTGAACGTTTTACCGCAGTCCTCTATCTCACACTTGTAGGGACGATCCTCGCTGTGCGTCCGCTGATGTTGGGTGAGTTCCCTTGATGTCTTTGAGGAATGCCCACACCCTTCAACAAGGCATCGGTGGGGTCGGTCCTCGGAATGCGAGGCTTGATGACTAGCCAAGTCCCATGTAGAGTAGAAGACGGACCCGCACTGCTCCACCAGGCATTTGAAGGTCTTTTCCCTCTCTGCGTGAACGCGTCGTATGTGACTCTCCAGGTCTTCAAGCTCTTGAAAAGCCCAATCGCACCACTCCACCGTACACTCGTGGAGATGTAGACCCTCGTGGTAACTCTCGTGCCTAGCCAGATCACCGCTGTCCGAAAACGAGCTTTCGCATCCCTCAATAGAACACGGGAAACGGTTACTACCGGCGTGGCGCCGAAGATGGATCTTGAGTTCGTCCGGGGTGCAAAACGCGGCTTCACAGTCCTTCTCGAGGCATATGTGAGCCTTCTCGTTGAAGTGGAGCGCAAGAACATGTCTCTTCAATTTCGCGGCGTCCTTGAAGGCACGGTTGCATCCCGGGACCACGCATGGGAAGGGTCTCGCCTCGCTGTGGCTTCGGGAATGCGTCTTCAATTCATTCGGCGTGGCGAACTTCGAATCACATTCATCGCACGCGTGCGGCCGCTCCTCGGTGTGATTACGAAGCTTGTGGCCCGTGAGGCCGGCGATGAAAGCGTTGCTGTAATCACATCCCTCATGGTCGCACTTGAACCAGAGGTCCGGGAAGTGAATCCTCTCGTGATTGTTGGTGGACTGCCTCGTGGGGAACGATTTGCCACAGCCGGGGAAGGGACAAGGGAATTGCTTCTCCAGCATTGGAGCTTTGCGCTTCAGAGCATTGGATGGCTCCATCGGGGACAGATCAAAGTTTTTGTCAGGCAGACAGAGGAGTGGGAGGAGGCGTGCAGTGAAACGATTGTCGATCTTCATGATCTTACGTCATCCAGGAGAAAGTGATCAGAAAATTATGCAAAATATTGATCATGCGCGAAAGTGACAGGAACACTAAATTGGAGCACAATCGGCCCCGGCTTGGGGTGCACAGATCTGGCCATTTGCTAGTTCCGCACACAGCGCCTGGTTCTGGGCATTTTGATTGAGGGAAGTTGTAAGCCCGACCGTGGCTCCCAGTGTGGCTCCCACCGAGAGGGCGATGATGGCCCCAATGGTTCCGACTCCCGGGATAAACGCCAGGGCTGACAGCAAAAAGAGGCCAACCGCAGCGTCGCGAGCGACGGCCACTCCAATCTCGGATCCGTCCAAGATATACGGAACCGGGCAGGCTTCTAAGCACTCAGTGATGGGTGGGGAGGCGATGGCGCCCCAACTGCACATGATCGTTTTGGCATCGGCGTCGCCGTGTTCCATGCTGTAAGTCAGCATCTCGTCGAAGTAGCGCGCGGCCAGGTCGATGTTTTCCAAATTGAATTGACTACTGTACGGCAATGTATAGAGGGAGTAGAAGACGGCGCGGGGGAAGGATTTGTTGAGGATCTTGCTCCGGAGCAGGTCGGCAAAATTGGGGTATTCAGCATAGAACGCCAATGTGAAGGCTGAGGTCAGGTCATAATCGCCACGGTCAATGAGGCGCTGCACGAAATCGATCATGTAATTGTATTTGCGTCGCACTTTGAGTACCCTCCCCAGCCACAGGAGTGCGATAGCCAGGACCAGTGACCCGAAGAGGATCAAAAGATTCTGCGTGAGTTTTGCCTGCTTGTTCTCGACAACAGCGGATTTTGCGATCCCAGCATGGAGCGCCTGGCTCTGATTGCGCGACTGGACAAGCAGCGCCAAATTTGCCTTGTCGAAGGTGCTCAAATTAGCAAAGTAATTGCCACTTGCAGGAGCAGCCACTGATGACCCCGCGGCCACAATCGGCGGCACCGGGGCTGGAGTGGCAGCCGTTGACGCAGGGATATCCATCCCCTACCAGAGCACACCAACACACACAAAATCAACAAGATCCGGAGACGAGCAACACAACGGAACCCCTCTTTGCTTGCCCTCGGCGTCTTTTTTTGCCAGAGCCAACAATCACTTATCCCTTATTCCTTTGGGAGCAGGTGCGTGACGTCGACGCCGAGGGTGTAGACATATTCCGGCGGCTGGTCAATTCCTGTCACAACACCAGATCAAGCCAATCGGCAAGGGACTTGAGATCACCTGACATAAAACTTGAGGGGCTGTCTTCAGCCGCGGCGCTTGCGCGGTGCGGGCTGGGTGTCGAGGTAGTCGTTGAAAATATGATACGCAACTTTCACGGATTCGTTGGCGAATGGCGCCGTCTCCGGGTTAGACAGAATCGCCGAGTGACTCGTGATGTAATCGCGGATGACGGTATTGAATTCACCAACAAACGGCTCCCCCAACTGCTGAACAGCATTGGAGAGCATGGAGAATGTCAGTTCGGGTCTGGCCCCAAGGAGGTAGAGCGGGCCCCGAAGGATATGAGTCCAAAACTCCTTCCGCTCCCTCGCAGTCAACAGCGGGGACGTCACGGCCGCGCGAACGAGGAGCGCGATCTGCTCTGCGCCCTGGCGAACTGCCAGTTCATTTGGCTCCGAGAACTTGCTCAGCCGCTCGCGCACCACAAAGGTGAGCACGTACCATCCCATAGGGTCCTGCATCACCACCGGCAAGATGACATCCTGCAGCAGCCGGGCACCGCCTCCTGCCGCCTCGTTGAGCAAATTTGAAATAAACATACCCTGGTCCCATTCCAGGTCCTCCTCGTCGGCACCGATGTCGGCGTCTGGGCCGCCCTCTTCGTACTGCTCCAAAAACGCCTGCTGCAACGCGGCCGCCATGTCACGGCCTCCCCCCTTTATTGCCTTACCCTATCACCACACTATCTAGGCTCAGCAGCGTTGAGACAGATCCCTGTTATGATTACACTGAGGGGACGCAAAAGCAGCCAGGCAACAACAAAATCCGGCTTTACATGACGGCCAGCAGAATGATTCGAAAAGACAGAAGAGCCGAGTCAGGGGAATAGATGGGCAGGTGGGGATGTTGTCCAAATTTATTAAAATCACTTATTCCTTCGGCAGCAGGTGCGTGACGTCGACGCTGAGGGTGTAGATGACCCCCTGGTACTGACGGTCCTCCTCACGCCTGTAAGATGACTGGAACGGCCGGCTGCAGCCGAGGGCGGCGGCGACCTGCTGGCCGAACCCGCGGAAGTTGGCGGAGCCGTGGTCGTCGTAGATGGAGAGGCAGAAGCGGAAGACCACGTTGCTGCCCTCCATGAGGTAGTCGCCGCGCGAGAGCTTGCTGAAGAAGGTCTCCCTCAGCGCCGGATTCTCCTTGTAGGGCGGATCCTCCAGGAGTTGCCGCCTCAGCGTGGCCTCGGCCCCCTGCCACCGCGGATCGTCGAGGAAGTGCTGCTTCATATGCGCCGGCACCGCCTCCCACCGCGCAGCGCCCCCAGCCGATTCAGCCAAGATAACCAACGCAGCCGAGTTAGCAGCAGAAGCCGAGTGAGTAGAGGCAGCCGAGGTAGCAGAGGCAGTCGAGTAAGATAAGTTAGTCAAGTCAGAGGAGTTGGCCATGGGGCGCGCTGCGCGGTCTCTCGCTGCCGCCACCTCCAGCGCAGCCCTTGCCGCAGTCTCCGAGAACTCCATTTCACAACTACTTCCACGACTGATAACAGGAGACGGGAAGGCGTGGAGAGGATCTTTAACTTGTAGAATTGAGTCACTGATCTATCACGCCAATATTGCAAAATCATGATATTTTGGATTGGGGAGGTTTTCTGGGAGAGCGCTGCTTTCTGAACTTTTGCGGGTGGAGCCTGGAGGTGCAGAAGGCGAGGTATCTGAGGGAGACCTCGACCTGCGCCGGCGGGACGTGATCCCTGCGGTAAAGGGCGGTGCGGGCGGCGAGCATCATTTGGAGCTCGAGCGGCAGCCTCTTAGCGATGAGCAGAAGCCGCGCAGCCTTGCCTTTTAGGCAGAGCCTTTTGATGGCGAGATACCCATCGCAGAGGAGGACGACCACCCCGAAGAGGTGGCCGGCGATGGCTTGTGGGTCTCTTCTCCCGAGAAAGAGGCACTCGCGGGTGAGGACGGGGCGGCGCTTCATATCCATGAGCAACTGCATGAGGGAGCGGTGCCCCATCTCGCGGGCGTACTGGACAGGGGTGACGACCCTGAGGCGGTGGACGTTCTGGAAGACCTTGTTCTTGTAATTGAGACGCACCAGCATCCGTGCCGGCCGCACGAGGTCAATGGCGGGGCGATCGCGCTGGGTGAGGAGGCACCGCGTGACCTCGATGTTGTTGTGGTAGATGAGGTGGAACAGCGGGGTGGCGCCACTCACCGTGTCGTGGGCGTTGACGTCGACCCTCGGGTCGGTGATCAGGAGCTCCTGGACCTCGCGGCAGTCGCCCCAATAGGCCGCCCAACTTAAGGGCGTGCAGGACCCGAGGGCGCGGTCGTTAAGCGAGATGTCTTGTCTCGCCAATAAAAGGCGCATCATGTCCGGGAAATCGCCCTGGCCGGCGAGGTTGATGGCCCGCAGCCCGTCGTCACTGACGCCGTTGATGTCAAACGCCGGGTGCGCCTCAAGGAAGGCCGCCGCGGCCTCCACTTTGCCGTGGCACACAAAGTGGAAGAACAGCCGCCGCTCCGCCTCAGCAGACGCCGGCATTATTGTCGTTTCCCCCATCCCTCCCGTCTCCACCATATCTTCCATATCCGGTAATTCAGGCGAGGGAGTTTTAATCACCACTGTTATTCGCACAGACTGGGTAGTACACAATGAATGTTAGTCACCAAAACGGAACGATGACGCCGGGTAGGAGATGAGAACAGGACAGAGCTCAGACCTACAAAACAGTGCTCAAAGCAGAGCGCAGCGGCAAATAAGCAACACTTTGAAGCCACACAGAGGCAAAGCCTGCAGTGATCATCGCCCCGGGGGGATGACCGCACTTTGGGGCCCAGAAAAATCAGCGCTTTCTATTGAATACGACGGCGAGGACAACAGCGAGGAGTAACAGGATAACGATGACCCAGGGTCCGACGTCACGCACGACCTGCTGAACGGCAGGCAACTCGAGACACTGTCCCCTGCCGTAGATCACGAGCCAGCGTCTCGACTCGTGGATGAGGGCCCATTTATCGAAGGTGATGTGCGAGCACCTCTCCGCGGGGCAGAAGACCTGGTCGTCGGCCAGGCGCCCGCAGAGCCGATAATTGATCCCCTCGAGAAAGGCCCTGTGATCAAAGCGCCTTATGTCCTGGGGGAGATCGAGGCTGGCGGCCATGTCGTCGGTGATGCGCTTTGCGTTCCGCTCGGCCAGGATGAGCGGGCGCTCCCTCCTGATGGTGTCACGCGCGCCGTAGATGACGAGCGGCTCCGCGCCCTCGACGTCTATCTTGATGAGCGCCACGTTTCTCAGGGCGAGGGAGTCTAGGGTGATCATCTGCATCTGGCGAGCCCCCGTGCCCAACTGGATCCCACCATGATGATGCGTCTCGGGCGTATCCTGCAGCGTCACCGTGCGGGCCTCGTGCCCCAGGGCCGCGGCGTGCACCGTCACCCGCTTTTCCAGGTGATTAAGGGTCACGTTGCCCCTCAGGAACGTGAGCATGTTGTCCTGTGGCTCGAAGGCGTGCACGTGGGCCTTGGGGAACATCAACGCGTACGGCACGCTGTGGCACCCGATGTGAGCGCCCACATCCACCATGGTCATGTCCGCGTTCTTGTAGCCGCCGAGCCAGCGCTCGATGGTGTCGAGATGGGCGGTCTCCCAGTTCAGCCCCGCCGCAAGCGTGTGGCCAATGAACGGCTCTTCCCGGTCATAGTGAAAGCTTCCCCTGGGCGTCACTGCCAATGCCTCCTGTACCATGGTCTATGCCGCTGTCTTCTCTTAAGAAAGGCCTTTAAGATGTCATTGACAAAAACATGATCCTCTATTCTTTTGTCCATCTCACAGTCATGTTTCTGAGGAACGCTAGGTTTATTCATTTCCGATTACCCCGCAACGGAGACAGATGGACAAGAACTTATGTCTTTTTGGACGACGATGAGGTGAACATGGCGCACTCGATGTCCTCCTCGAAGACGTAGGTCTTGCCGTCCTCAAAATGCAGGCCAGAGTCCGCCCCGTAATCCACATTGCCCAGCGCGTCGGTAGTCTTCGTCACAGTGCTCATCCCAGGCTTGTAGGTCACCAAGTTCGATATATCAGGCATCGCAGGCATCGCAGGTAGTGCTGGCAGTGCTGGCAGTGCTGGCAGTGCTGGCAGTGCTGGCATCTCGGGCATCTCGGGCATCTCGGGCATCTCGGGCATCTCGGGCATCTCGGGCATCTCGGGCATCTCGGGCATCTCGGGCATCTCGGGCATCTCGGGCAGCGCTGGCATCTCGGGCATCTCGGGCAGCGCTGGCATCTCGGGCATCTCGGGCAAGACGGAAGGCAGGGCTAAAGGCGGAGAGCTCCTGGGAAGAGTGGTGGCAAAATCAGGCTCTGTCGGACGCGTGTTGGGCGAGTTGGGTATGGGCACAAAAGGCTCGCAGTCGTCGGGGGTCATCTCTCTCAGCGAGCTCAAGCCAGGTCCCCACTCCAGAAGGACACACTCCGGGAGGATGAAGCGAGGAAATGGAATAACGCCGTTGGGAGTCCACCGCTCGCCGGGGTAGCGATGGAATCCGACCCCGTTGAAGACGAATTTCCCATTGAACTCCATCATCTGTATATTGTTGATGGACCCAGAGGTGTCTGCCCGAAACTGAGTGCCGTTGCAGGTCGAGCGTTCCCTGGTCTTGGGATCAACGTAGACTTGCCTGGCGGTGTGAACAGTCCCATTACAAGGATCCTGCTTCCAGGGCACAAGACGAACCGTCGATATCGGCTTCACGAGGGGAGCCTTGACCACGGTAAGCGGCAGACAGGTGTCGGGGGTCATGTCCTCCAGGTGATCGCAGCCGGAGGGCCACTCGAGGTCGACTCCCTCCGGGAGGTCCATTGCAGGAAAGGGAATCTTGGTTCCATCGACCCACGTCTCGCCGTGATAGATGTGCTTAACAGGATCTCCCATGAAGGTGCGCCCGCAGACGGTGTCCAAGGTGACGGTATACACCTTGGTACGTTTGTCGGCGAAGAAGGTTGCGCCCCCAAAGCGCGAGTCCTCTGAACGATGAGCTTTCGTCTCGGGCATGACGCGCACAAAGGTGGGAATGAAGATGGTGCCCGTCTTCTCACACTGCCTCCAGGGAACCAGGCGACGTTTCGGGGCAGAAACTGACAGGCGAGAAACATCATCCACTGCCCCAGACACCCCGCTTCCAGAAGAGATGGCAGGTGATGTCGACAGAATAGGACTAGGTGTGCCGGGGAGAACAGGAGGAAGAAGCGAAGCTCTGAGGAGGGCGAGGACCTCTCCTCTATTCAGGGTGGGGGAAGAGGCGGCAACTAGGGCCGCGCTGACACGCGCATCTGGCACGCTGAAGATGCAGGATTTGGCGCTGTCCACAGATCCAAGGGTGAACTCCGCAAGGACAGGTGCCCCTGCTGTGAGCGGGTGCTCTGAATGACGCTCAGAAGAATGCTCTGAACGACGCTCAGAAGTATGCTCAGAATGATGTTCAGCGGGATGGTCGATGAACATGGCAATGTCGGTCATTCCTTCGCAGACGGCGTAGTATAGACGGCTGGGGTGGCTGACGCCAGCGACCCAAACTCTCAGTGTGGTGGAGGCACTCGGGGTAACAGCGCTGCCGAACACCACCAGCGATCGCACTACAATAGGGAAAGAGATGACCATCGCGATAGCAGACGAAGAAAGGGAAGAGATCTCGAAGGCAGGGAAGGACTTGGAACAAACGCAGGATTCGGTTCGCGACGCTTTAGATATTTATTGCGTCGCTGGTCAAGTCCCATCAAACCCAATCAAACCCAATCAGAAAAAGTGCATCTATCAATGATACGCCGCTTCAGAAAAAAGACCACAGATATCTGAAATGAAGATATCGTGATTCATGGCTTCGCAAGGATAACTTAGGTCATGATCCAGACGATCAGCAACAGCATGGGGGCAGATACCAGCAGGGAATCAATTCTGTCGAGCAGGCCACCGTGTCCCGGCAACAGGGTTCCGCTATCCTTGATGCCGTAGGCTCTTTTGATCAGGGATTCCAGGAGGTCGCCGAGGATAGCGCCGAAGGAAACGATCAGCGCGCGCAGCAGCAGGCCGCCCTGGCTCACTTCCTGCGTGTTGAAGACGGCCGGGCCGGAGAAGACCAGAGTGGTGATGACGGCGCTCAGCAGCAGACCACCTGCGGCGCCTGACCAGGTTTTCCTGGGGCTGATTGTTGGGCAGAGGAGGGGACCCCTGAGGTACCGCCCCGCGACGAGGGCCCCGATGTCGGTCAGCCACGTGATGCAGAGCAGCCACAGGAGGGTAATGGACGGCATGGTGACGTAGACGCTCCAGACCGCCGCGAGACCGGTGCCAATGTAAAGGGCGCCGACAAACGGGCCGCGCATCTGCCGGTCTTCGTCCTCAGGTGACAGATTCTCTGTGGTGCAGAGGGGCATGTTCAGTGCCACCAGCACCCACACCGCGCCAACGCAGATACTGAGGTGATGTGCCGAGAAGAGCGCCAGGGCGGCGAGGGTGAGCCAGTTCATGACCGCCGCCGCCATCCTTGTTGAATGGTCGAGGGGGGCGTTGCCGACCATGGCACCCCACTCCATCGAGGACACCGTGATCAGCAGCGAGATCACAAGCTCTCCAAAGGGCCAGCCGGTTATCACGGCCATCACAGTCGGCAGCGCCAGCATGATCGCGGACCCGACCCGCATCTGCATCTCCGTCGCCCCATCTGCCAGCATCATTCCCATCATTTTGGATGATCCCTGATTTTCTTGATTTTTGTGGATCACTATCTGTGATAATTGAAGGTTATTTTTTGATTTTGGGGATGATGATCGAGGCAGGCGTTTATAATATTGCGCTTTGGTGAACGAGAGGGGAGGATTGCGATTGGAGTGTTACCTCACATCCCCTCTTTCCTCTCTTTTAGGTGTCCAACGACTTCAGGATCGTTTTTTGCTGCAAATGTCTTCATCATTCGCCGAGGCACAGGTTGCCATCCTGTCAGTGTTCGGCAATCGTCTTGATGTGGCTGCCGTCGAGGACGCTGTGGCCTCTTTCGAAAAGCTTGAAGGGAAAGGCTGGTCGGCGGAGTTCTCCGTGTCGTCGGCCGCATCGACTGATGTCACCACATCCCGTTCCGCGTTTGTGCTGTCCGACTCATCGAATCGCGATCCTCACATATCCCCCGAATCATCGCGGTCGGGCGGGGAGATGATCACCACCACATCTCGCGGTAGGTTTGTGATCACGGATGTCACATCCAACGCTAACATCGTGATTCCCATCTCTGAGCGCCTTTCTTTTGTCACCGCCCTCGCCAACTCTGCACCATCACCGGTGATCATCGCGTCTCTGGATCATGATCTGGAGATGACCATCGCTGATTCATGTGGTCAATTTGATGTTGATCAGCATGACCTGATGTTCGGCAGTGGGGATCAGCGCGCTCGAGATGATGATGATCTTGATGATCTTGATGATCTCGATGTCTGCGGTGGTGATGAAGATGCCGCTGGCTTCCAACCTGTGCAGGCTGGGCCCGATGACGACGATGTGCTTCTTGTTGTCGCTGTTCGTCCCGCCGGTGAGCGCCGTTCTGATATACGTGACACTGCGGCGACAGTGTCATCTCCCTGCCCTGCGGAGAAGGGCGATGGTGTTCCCGACTTGACCGGCGAGGGCTCTATGATGCTCATGGATCCTAGCGGCCGTCCCATACACCGCCAGCGCACCCTGAGCATCGGCAACCTCCCCCCGTTTTCGGCCAGTGACAATGCCACCGCCAATGCCACTGTCGATACCACCACCACCACTCGCCGCTTGGCATCGTTTGTTGATGTCATCATGGGCGCTGGTGATCGCCAAGATCACGATGATGGCGATGATCTGGAGGACGGTGATGATGGTGATCAGAGCGTGAATCAAAGTTTTGCTCGGAATGACGTCCCATGTGATGATCAAGCGCAGGATCAAGATGAACGTCGACCTTGGAAGGTTGATGGGATGATTTTTGAGGGTTATCGTGACCACATGATTGTCAGATCCGTCGCCGAGGAATCCTCATCTGCGATCCTGGCAAACGTTGTTGCTGATTCCGGGGCTGCTTTTGATGCCAAGGACCGAGTCATGGAAGATGATTTTGGGAGCGGCGACTATGATGCTGGAACCGAAGCCCATACCGTGAAGCCACGGTCTTTATTGTCCCGCAATTTTGGTGGCGCGTGTGCCCAGCAATGATTGCGACGATCCTGACAATTGAACAGGAAATGACCAGCCCAGTTATCTGAAACTCGACACCTTTTTCCCCGACATTCACATTGGCATTTTTTCATGGAACATAAATCATTATTTCACGGGAAAGACAGAAGGCAACATGCTGAGCAGCAGAGCATGAAGAAATACGACGGTCAGCATTGGAAGAAGTTTCAGGACCCGGCGCCGAAGACAGGCAGCAACCTCACCCGAGACCTTCCAGAAGAAAGTAGAGCGACCTGCCTTGATCGGGCACGTCCGAGCAAAGGCAGAGGCGGTGTATTTGAGGGCAGGTTCGAGGTATCTGGAGGCCACGTAGCTTGCCTGGGTTCTCTTCTGGGTCAGGTGGCAGATGGATGCTTTGAGCTCATTGGGCAGGCGAGCGCAAAGACGCAAGAAGCGGGAGGGCCTGGAATCGCGTGCTTCAGAGAGTTGAACATCGTCAGCGATGGCGGAGTAGCCGTCGGCGAAGAGCAGCACCACCGAGTAAACTTCGGCCACGGTATGCGGCTTGGCGAGGAGGCACTCGCTCCGCCTGGACACCCGGTGCCAGAAGGCCTCAGGTCCGGTGGCGTACTCGCGCAGCAGCCGCGCCATCCTCGCATTCACCGCAAACCTGCCCAGTGCGAAGGCCGAGCTACAGCGGCCTGTTGGTCCAAGATAGCAGAATTGGTGGAGGTGACACCTTTTCCGGGAGGCTCCTGGAAACTCCTCGAGCGTGGCCAGGATATTCAAGACCAAGTCAGGTATCTCTGGTCTGCAGCAGGTGAGCAGCGTCTCCAGGTCGCCAAGACGATACTGATGGAGACACGTCTTGATCATGACGTCAAGCTCAGCCGAAGGTAGAGGGACCCTCAGGTCATGGACCAGGATGCGCCACTTCTGGAAGTCGGGATTGTCCTCAGTGAATCCGCTGAAGATAAAGGGCGCGAGGTCATGGCGTGGATCGGATGGGTCGATGTATTTAATGGAGAGCAGCAACTTGACCATCGCGGTGTCCCCGAGCCAGCAGGCCCTGTTGAGCATTGTTCTCCTCTTGAGCCCATCCTCCAGGACCATGACCTCGGCGTTCCAGTCCCAGGCCTCCCAGGCCAGGCGGCAGCGTGCCTCCTCATTCCGAAGGTAGGCGGCCAGGTGTCGGTGGGCGTTCGAGATCACGTAGAATCGCACCGTGACAGCCACCGCGCGAGTCTGCCTCTCAAGATCACTGACGGCATCCTGTTGCCACTCCATCATTCTGCAGCAATGCAAACAGCGATCGCTTTGCACGGCACAGACACATGAATTGACGTTCATTTTATTGCGGGGGGAACATATCCAAACGCTTATTATCACGCAAAATAAGAATCTCAGGTATCCAGGGTCATAGTAATCTTTTGGAGGCATCGCTCGATATCAGGGCTCAGCACGAACGTCAGCGGCGATCCGAACACGCGGTGCGATAGCATCATCTGGAGCTCCATGGGGAGTCGACATGCAACTGCCAGAAATCTGCGGTGCTTGGTACATATGGCGCGCTCTGCGAAGCGGAGGTAGGCATCGCAAAAGAGGAGGACGAGACAGAAAAGCTCGCTGACGAATGGGGCGCGATGGGGTGCCTCGCATCTCAGGAGTCTGCGGCAGGCGGCAGGGTCCGCGTCGTACTCCCTGCATAACACATTCAACTCTGTTTCCTCTGGATTTTCCAATAGACTTCGGCAGTTGAGACGGGGGAAGGTGTTGAGCAGCACGAGTCCGAACATCTCGCGATCATTCTTCCGCGCCGCGAGGATCCCGGCATTCGGGCCGCTGACGCCCATGATTGTACTGTAGACTGGGAGGTTGGCGTCGAAGTCAGGATGCCGCGCCAAGCGCAGGATCAAGTCTCTGGCCAATGCCCTGAAGGGGGCCCTGCAATAAAGCACCCAGAATAATGACATCGCCCCGCCATCGACCTGTGTTGTGACGTTTGGCCTGGAAAGCGCACGCTCGAATAATATGGTAACGAACTCGATGTCGTCGGTGAAAACAGCAGCGGAGAAAACGGCGGCAAACATCGAGTCCGCCTCCGCGCCTCGAGCCTCTTCAGCGTACCTATCAAGCATCTTGCATGCGAGATCATGATCGCGGGCGCTGATTGCAGCGAATAAAGCGACACGTGAAGGAGGCATCTTTCACTCACTCGATCTTTTGCCAACAATCAGACATCATCAAATTCGTGAACAGGTTATCAGAGCGCTCGTGGACCAGGTCGGCGAGCCGCTGTCTCTCCCGGGTGCACTCTGGCGGAAACAGGTCGTGGGTGGAGTTATGGGCCGCCACCGCGGCAGCGGCGCGGTCGAGCCACCACCTGATGCTGTTCTCCGCGTCCATCAGGCCGATGATCATCAGCGGCGGCATCACCAGCAGGTTGACGGAGTAGTACCTCACGCCGCCGAGCACCGCCACCCTGACATCGTCTGTCACCGAGTGATGCGGCAGGTGGAAGCCGACCATGAAGTGGTGCGGGCAGTGGTAGTCTACGGACTGCAGGAGCGCGATGAGCAGCCCAAAAATGGCCAATTTTCGTATGACGCCAGAATCAGAGCTCATCACGGAAGCATGGCGCTGCATCTCGACTGGGGTCTGCGCGTGCTGGGCCAGGAACCACGGGAAGTGCGGAGCGGCAGCGGAACATCGGGCCGGCATGGCGCTGATGACGTGGCGCCCCTGGTGCTGGTCGCCCTGAAAATCATTCCGGTTTGGTTTTTCGCGCGAAAAAGTGGCGGAAAAATTCGCCACCACCAGAATTCTCGCCTCACGAAGTTGGTCGAAGAAGAAGTTGGCGTCATCACGACGGTGCACCATCACCTTGAAATGATCTTGGACTTGCAGAGCCGGCACCAGCCTCTTGCCGGCGACTCGCTGCCTGAGGAAGGCCTCCACCACCCTCGCCACCCTCGGCTGCAGAGCAAAGTGAGGAATGGAATTGTTGGGCAGAACGAGGGCCTGGGATGAGCGCACCTGCACGATCACAAGAGACGGCGGTAGCCTCGAGGTAGCCAGCGCATCAAGGCGTCTCAGGCTGTCATGCAATGTGGACAGGGTGGGGGACGGCAGCCAGGCCAGAGGCAGACCATGGTCACCAAGCAGCAGGAAAAGAGAAGACGGCGGCAGGTGCCGGCTGACCTGGGCCCGGAGCCAGGCGGGCAGGTCGTCACGAAGCTCGTAGACCACAACGTCCTGCGTGGTGTGACGCAACACCAGGTCCGCCTTGGACAGGGACCACACCTGCTCGGGCGTCGCGGTCCCAATTAGCCCGCGGGTGACAGCCACCTGAAAACGGTGATGCGCGCGGAGCGGAACACACCACCGCGCGGAGGACACCAGACGGTCTATGGACGACTCAGAGCCACCCGGCACACAGCACTTGATTGTAAAAGATGGCGATGCCCCCGAAATCCATGATCCGAAGGCCGGAGATGATGAGTTCTTAATCCCCGAGCCGGATGTTCGCCGCCTCACGGAGCCGATGTCACTCGCCGCTATCTCCGCGTGTGACGAGGTTCTCAGGAGATGAAGAAGACCGTGCCCAAAACAAGGTGGAACAGTCGACGGCGGTGGTGGGTGCGATATCTGATATCGGATGCCACCTGCAGTTTGCTGAGAAACTTTTCGCGGCGGAAAATCAGAGAGAGTGGCCTCCAGGTCAGCCAACGCCGAGGCACCACTTGAGAAATGATCGGTGGCGCAAATGAGCGCCACTTCGCCCTCGACTTCTTTGAACACCTCAAATCGCGGCGTGGCTCTGGCGGCATTGGGTGGGACGGGGGCGAGCGCAGACAATTGCAGCCAGCGACCCAAGACTCCGGCAGTGAATAAGTCAGCCTCCGAAGCGTGTGGCAACCGCCACCGAGGCTCTGTTTCTTCTCCGAGGGCAACACCATGCACAGATGGCTGGAATCCGTCGGGCTCGATTTCACCTTGAATGACAGCGTGATGAGGGACAATACACTGCGCCATGTCTCCGATCACCTTCCCCTCCTCTCAGACCCAAGGACCATGAGGGCAGCGAGACGCACGTTATGTACCTCGAAGTGGTGAGTATCTCGAATCAGACCTCATCGTCTCCCTAAGTGTTTCTTGATCATCTTGTTTGTGCGCCCTCTTCAGTTCGTTTGATTCGATCACGATACAGATTTCACGCGTCTCAATTTCAGACCAAGAGCATCCCTCCGTAGACAATCGCGGTGAGGGTGGACGCGTTGACGGTCGCAACGCTTAACGCAACTTGGTCGCCGGCAGCGAGTGCGACAGCCAGCCCAGTTACGTTTCCACTGAAGACGGTGCCCGCGGGATTAGACGCGATGGGGATGTTGAAGGTGGCGGTGGCCAAATTGCTGAACGCTCCCGATCCCTGGACAGCCCTCTGAATAACGACATCCACTGTGTTCGTACCAACGACAGCCACAGACGCGATGAGTGATATGTAGACTGCTGAGAGGGTGGCGGGTCTCGGGGCAACGAAGGCGTCGAACGGCGTCACAAGGGCTGCAACGACGATCGGTGCGGCAGCGCTTCCAAAGCCGAGGTAGAATCCTGCACTCCCGCCAGATGTTGCCAGCGGTATTGCGCCGCCAGAGGCATATTGCAGCATGATTGTTGGTGTTCCGCCCGTGGCACCTGTGGCCCCAGTGGCCCCAGTCAGACCTGTCAGCCCTGTCAGCCCTGTGGCGCCGCTGACCCCCGTGGTGCCTGTGGGGCCTGTGAGACCTGTCAAGCCTGTGATTCCTGTGGCCCCCGTGAACCCGGTGGACCCAGTGGACCCAGTGGAGCCTGTTACGCCCGTCAGGCCGGAGGCGCCTGTCGAGCCCGTCAGGCCGGTTCCCCCCGTGGCTCCAGTCTCCCCCGTCGATCCCGTGAGCCCGGTCACTCCGCTGGCGCCTGTCATGCCGCTGAGTCCTGTGGAGCCGGTGACGCCCGTGGCGCCCGTCAGGCCGGTGCCTCCCGTCTGCCCGCTGGCGCCGGTATTTCCTGTGGGGCCCGTTTCCCCGGTGACCCCAGTGGCTCCTGAGACCCCGGTGGCTCCCGTGGCCCCGGTGACGCTCAGGCCAGTCTCCCCCGTCGCGCCGGTATTGCCGGTCACCCCTGTTTCACCCGTGCTTCCCGTCCCCCCGGTGCTCCCGGTCATCCCTGACGCCCCCGTGGCTCCGGTGGCGCCGGTCTCACCGGTACTCCCAGTCTCCCCTGTTTCCCCGATGGCCCCGGTTTCTCCGGTCTCCCCCGTCCCACCCGTCGGCCCTGTGGCCCCAGTGGCGCCTGGATCCCCTGTTGCGCCGGTCTCCCCGGTTTCGCCGGTGGGGCCAGTTTCGCCCGTCCCGCCGGTTACGCCGGTCTGGCCGCTCGCGCCTGTCTCCCCAGTGGCGCCTGAGGTGCCTGTTGCTCCGGTGACACCGGTCTCGCCCGTCGCGCCGACCGCACCATCATCGCCGGTCATGCCAGTGGCGCCCGTGTTCCCCGTCACTCCTGTCTCACCGGTGGCCCCCGATTGCCCAGTCTGGCCGCTGGGACCCGTTAAACCAGTGGGACCAGTGACGCCGGTGGGGCCCGTCGCGCCACTGGCTCCTGTCTCTCCGGTCTGACCGCTCATGCCTGTAACCCCCGTCTCACCCGTCGGGCCTGTCTCCCCAGTGGCGCCGGTAATGCCCGTTTGTCCTGTCGCGCCGGTGTTGCCAGTCTCCCCGGTGCCTCCAGTATTCCCAGTACTCCCGGTGCTCCCGGTCTCGCCCGTGCTCCCGGTAACCCCGCTCGTTCCTGTCGCTCCCGTGATCCCCGTGGCCCCGATTTCACCCATCGCGCCTGACATGCCGGTGACCCCGGTGGTGCCTGTCTCTCCACTTATTCCTGTTGGACCAGGGCCCCCGGTCTCACCTGTCGCGCCAGTGGTGCCTGTAGCGCCAGACTGTCCTGTGGCACCAGTGAGTCCGGTCGGCCCGGTCAGGCCTGTCTGGCCTGTAGGTCCTGTCACACCGGTTAGTCCAGTGATCCCGGTGAGCCCGGTAAATCCAGTTGGCCCGGTCACCCCCGTGGCCCCAGTGAGCCCGGTCACACCGAGGCCGGTGGCTCCCGGGACCCCGGTGTTCCCTGCAGGCCCACTCGGGCCAGTCGGGCCTGTATTACCGGTTTCTCCGGTCGCGCCTGTGATCCCCGTCTGCCCCGTCTGCCCAGATGAGCCTGTCATACCGGTGGCGCCACTGCCGCCGGTGAAGCCAGTGGGACCTGTGCCTCCGGTGACACCTGTCTCGCCGGACATTCCGACACCGGTGGCCCCGGTGACCCCTGTCAGCCCTGAGGCACCTGTCTGCCCTGTTTGCCCGGTCGCCCCTGGGGTCCCAGAAGTCCCAGTGGTGCCACTTGCCCCGGTGAACCCGGTAGGGCCGGTGGTCCCTGTTGTGCCCCCTGCTCCCACTCCTGTGTTTCCGGTGGGGCCAGTCTGGCCTGTCTGGCCTGTGGGCCCCGTTGGACCCGTGACACCTGATTGGCCTGTGGCTCCCGTTGGGCCGGGGGCCCCTGTGGACCCGGTGGTTCCCCCTATCCCCGTTGAGCCAGGGAGGCCTGTGAAACCCATCTCACCTGTCGCCCCCGTCGCCCCATTGTCTCCGGTCACACCTGTGTTGCCAGTCACGCCCGTGGTCCCTGCGCCAGTCGGTCCTGTCGACCCCGCTGGCCCTGTTGCACCTGTCTGCCCGGTGGCCCCAGTCATGCTGGCCTCCCCGGCAGCACCCGTGGCACCCGTCGCCCCGGGCACGCCAGGCACCCCCGGCACCCCAGGTGTTCCGTCCTCGCCTGCCGGACCTGGTGGCCCCGGAATCAATATCACTGTCCCGTCCCGGCGCAAACCCCGCCGATGATTATCATCGAAGATATGAGTCGAATGAGACATTTGTTGGCCGTGTCAAAATGATGAAAACGACCGGTTGTGGTGAGCACAAGAAATTCTTTACAAAGTGGCGCGACATTTGCGCCCGCGCGCAACTCAGTGATCGCCGCCATTTTCCCGAGGCCCTACAACACAGTTCACAATGACGACAAGCGTAGGACAACATTGGGCGGTGGGCAGTGGGCACTGGGCAGTGGGCGCTGGCCGATGATGGGCATTGGGACAGGAGGATATTCCCTGACGACTTCATTCCAGGAGCATGCCTGCGAAGAGGACCCCTGTGAGGGTCGTGGCGTTGGCGGTGATGGTCAGGAGCGCGACTTGATCGCCTGGATTGATGGCGACAGCCAGCCCGGTGATATTTGCAGAGAACACTGTGCCTGCGGGTGCCGACGCTGGGATGGCCATCGACTTGATGAAGAGGGGTCCGACAAAGATCGGCGAGCCTACGGCGGCCTTCTCAGCCTCAATGAAGAGCGTGTTCGCCCCGGCGACCGCCGCAGTGGCGATAATGGAGACGTAGACGGCCACCAGCGTCATGCTCCTCGGCGCGACAAAGGCGCTGAGGGGGATCACATTGGTGGCGATGGTGACCGGCTGCTGCGCCGCCCCAAAGCCGTACATCCACAGGGTATTGGTCAGCGTGGGCGAGGCAATGTTGATGGCGGCTCCCGAGGCGTACGGGACGATCAGGGCCGGGCTGGCGGACGTGGCGCCCGTCACTCCCGCCGCCCCGGACACTCCGGTGCTCCCCGTGACCCCGGTCGCGCCAGTGACGCCAGTGACCCCACTGGCCCCGATCGCGCCGATTATGCCCGCCTCGCCACTTGTCCCACTAGTTCCGGTTAGGCCAGTTGCCCCGGTACCGCCGGTGAGTCCCACCGCCCCGGAGAGTCCCGTACTCCCGGAGGTCCCTGTCACCCCCGTGACGCCGGTCAAGCCGGTCTCTCCTGTAGGGCCCACCAGACCGCTGGTGCCCGTGGTTCCCGTTAGACCCGTGACGCCAGTCGCGCCCGTCTCCCCGGTCTGGCCAGTGGCACCAGTCACTCCGGTGGCACCGCTGGCTCCGATCACCACGATGCCCGTCATACCTCCGCCTCCCGTCGCCCCTGTGGTGCCCGTGGTGCCCGTGGCGCCCAGATCACCTGTCACCCCGGTGGTGCCTATGGAGCCAGTGATCCCTGTCGCACCAGTTGGTCCTGACGGCCCCGCGGCCCCGATGTCGCCAGTGCCGCCCGTGCTCCCGCTACTCCCGGCAGACCCTGGGGTGCCCGTGATCCCCGTTTCTCCCGTCACACCGGATATTCCTGGTAGTCCGGCGGGGCCACTTTCTCCTGTAGCCCCCGGGTCTCCCCCAGCGCCTTCAGGGCCCGCATCGCCTATACCGCCTGCCGCGCCGGACATCCCCGTGATCCCCGTCATCCCGATGACACCTTCGGGTCCGGGACTTCCTGTGACCCCAGTGTTCCCGGTCGCACCGGAGGCCCCCGTGAAGCCTGAGAGGCCAGTGGCCCCTGTGCCTCCCTGGTAACCGGTAACACCAGTGCCCCCGGTGCTTCCCTGGTTACCGGTAACACCAATGACCCCTGTGCCGCCTGTGGCGCCATCCTCGCCTGTGGTGCCCTCACTGCCAGCCATGCCTGATATTCCAGTCGCCCCTGTGATCCCCTTATTCCCTGCCGCTCCGCCAGGACCCGTCTGGCCCGTCACACCAGCGCTGCCCGTCTCGCCTCCTGCCCCTGTCATTCCTGTCTCTCCACCTTCACCGGTGCCACCGGTAACACCAGTCATTCCGCTTTGCCCTGTCATTCCCGTGAAACCAGTGACACCGCTGGTACCGCCGCTCCCTGTGACACCGGTTTCCCCAGGTGTCCCAGTCACTCCCGTCTCGCCTGACTGACCAGTGGGGCCACTTTCGCCGGTAGGTCCCCTTGCCCCAGTCTGACCAGTAAACCCCGACGGTCCTGTCGCCCCAGTGGCGCCACTTCCGCCTGTTGTACCGGCGGCACCAATCATGCCGCCAGTCCCGGTGAAGCCGGTGCTTCCAGTGCCGCCGGTGTTGCCTGCTGAACCGCCGAATCCAAGGCTCCCCGTCATACCCGTGACCCCGGTGCTCCCAACGATCCCGGTCTCTCCAATCGCTGCTCCTGTTCCGGTGGGGCCTGAAATCCCAGTCTGCCCCGTCTCCCCAGTCTGGCCTGTCGGGCCTGCATTCCCGGTGACACCAGAGGCTCCTGTGGCGCCCACCGAACCGGTCTGCCCAGCCTCACCGCCTGCTCCGCTGGCGCCAGTTTCTCCTGCGCCACCCGCAACCCCAGGGCTGCCAATAACGCCCGAGGCGCCGGTCGTGCCAGTGACACCGGGCCCTGTCATGCCCGCAAAGCCAGTCAATCCAGCGGCACCTGTCGGACCAATCGAACCACTTTCCCCAGTCGCACCGGTGACCCCGGTGACGCCATCAGCCCCTGTCACCCCGATCTTCCCGGCGGGCCCCGTCGTCCCTGCCTGGCCTGCGCCTGTTTCTCCGCCAACGCCGACCAGGCCGCTCAGCCCACTTCCGCCTGCTTGCCCGGAGGCACCCGTGGGTCCAGTGGGGCCTGTGAGACCTCCTGCGCCCGTGCCCCCGCTGCTTCCTGCTGCTCCAGTGCCTCCTCGCTGCCCTGTCGGCCCCGTGGGCCCAATGGTCCCCAAAATTCCTGCCGCACCCGCAGACCCCGCATTCCCGGCGGCCCCTACGCCCGTCGGGCCAGCGTTACCCGCTGAACCTGTGCCTCCGGTGGCGCCCGTGGCCCCTGCCCTCTGGGTCCCGCCCCCGGGTCCCGTGACACCTGTGGCGCCCAGAGACCCAGGGACGCCAGGGACTCCGGGCGCCCCATCGCGACCAGCGGGCCCTGGTGGCCCAGGGACCAGCACCGCCACCCCATCATCATGGTGGTGATGATGATGATGCAGAGCGTTTTTTGAGACTGACATGTATTCCCACGACAACAAGAGATGGGATGAAAAGGTGGGGATGGGGATCTTAAAATTAGGCCACTGAATTATCAGCAGAGGCCCCGCCTCGCGAGTTCCTGAAGGGCCTCGAACTTGCCGTCCCCCTGCAGGATGGCAGCCAAGGGGGCGCACGACTCCCGAGTCGGCGGGGGTCTGAGGCTCCCGATCACCCGGTTCAGGATGCCAGGCCCAGGCTCGGCGATCAGCACGATGAAGAGGGCGTCGACCACGGGCATCGTGTCCCACCTCGTGTAGACGTCCAGGATCGCCTCAGACTTGTGGATGGCGCCCCAGGTCAGGACACCCTCGGCAAGGGCCTCGGAGCTCTCAACGTCGAGCGTGGCCTCAAAGCCCTTTGACAACAGGGTCCGGGCGACCTCGGGCTTCTGCTCCCGGCAGGCGAGCACGATGGTCTGGAGCATGATGCTCCTCGGCACCCGGTCCAGGAGCTTCTTGGACTCCAGGGCCTTGATAACCTTGTGGTCCAGGGTGTTCAGCGCCAGGTTAACGAGCACCTGGTCATGACCCAATAAGGCCGCCGCGGAGCACCTGGTCGCGAGCGCGGTGAAGACCAGGGTCGAGTTCAGGTGCGCCACGCCCCGCACGACCTCCGTCTCAAACCTTGGCAGCCGCTCCCCGTACCGCAGGATCAGCAGAGCCATGAGCCGCGGCTTGCTGGCGGAGATACTCTCCTCCAGCATGAACTGCTGCAGGGCCTCGTCAAACTGGGCCTGCTTCCAGAGAGAGAGGTGGCGGTGGGTGAGTTCGGGCAGCAGTGTCACTGAGGCCGCGACCGTGGGGAGCAGGTCAGCAGGGCACGGGGGCACGGTCACGATGCCGGAGGCCTGCAACTGCAGCAGGGTGTCGACCAAGGTCAAGTACTGGCCGTTGGTCTCCTGCGCCACCACGCGGCCCCAGATGTTCTGCGCCAGATAGGACACCGCCTGACCACTGAGAAGCTCGTCCTGCCGGGCCCTGACGGCCGAGCGCAGCACGGCGTCCACTATCTGCCCCTTCAGCGGGGTGTGCGGGAGCAGCAGGTCGTCCAGAAACCTCTCGATCGGGTACTGCTCCCACCGCAGGGTCAAGATTTCCAGCAGGAGCTCCGAGTACTGGTACGCGCTGTTGAGCGTCTGCGGCAGGCGGCTGTGCAGGGCCTTGTGGAACTCCAGCAGTGTGGTGGCCCAAGGCGTAACATAGATTCCCTGCAGGAGCTCCTTCAGCATGTGGCAGGGATTGAGCAGTGCCAGCGAATCCGGGCCCTGATGTTGTTGCTGCTGCTGCTTTTGGTGGTCCTGTGCGGCTGAGGTGAAGTGATTGTCCACGATTGAGCAGATGAGGGATGACCGGGAGGCGACGGCCACCGTCCTCCAGAACCGCACGACACTGGCCGGAAAGGCGAGTTTCAGGGAGTCCATGAGCTCGTTCACCTTCACGAGGTCCGCGTTCACCATGTGCCACGCCAGGAGGTAAGGGTGCGGGGGGAGGGCCTCCGCAACTGTCCTCGTCAGCAGGCGGGCGACCTGCGGCAGGAACTCGGTGAGCGCCGCGTTTCTCTGGGGCTCGGACACGCCCCGCAGCACAAAGACAAGCTCGGAGAGGACGTCAGGGTCGGCGCACGCCTCCCTGAAGAGATCAGGGGTGAGCGCCTGCTGCAGTTGCGCCGGCAGCACTCGCCCAAGGTACTCCCCAACCTTCCCCGTCTTTCTGGCGAACCGCAGCAACTCTGCTGTGAAGGCCAACTTCTGAGCAACCTGCGACTGAGAGGCAGGAGCCAGCAGCGAGCCGATGGCGGCAGGCGACTGCGATGCCGGGGCCTCAAGCACCGCTAGCAATTCCACAGCGTTCACATTTCCCTCCATGGATGGCAGAATCTCTTTCCGACAAAGAAGGAGAGGTGAAAAAGTGAAATACAACTTCCTTGATCAACTCCTGGCGCTGGCGTGTCCTCCAACGGGATACCGAGTGAAATGTCTGCGACACTTGACCAGGTGTGGCCCCCTGCGGAGCAGTCGCGGTACTGGGTCGCGTTGATGTCAGGCACCCAATTGCGAGGTGATTTTGATGCCTGGCGCGGTCGCCTCTTGTTTCGGCTCAATCGTCACTTCCGCGCTCAAGGCCCGGCAGGCATCTACTGGAGCCGTGGGTACGGGGTGGCGCGTGAGGTCGGTTACGAGGACTACCCGCGCTCCTGGCCTCGTACAATTTTCATCACCAGGAGAGGCTGCATCACTGGGCCTGAGGCACTGGGATGGATGTCGCGGGCATTGCAGAGGTGTATCCCCACTTTCGCCCCGCTGGAGGCGCAGTTGTTCGCGATCATCGTCCTCCTCTGCGATCACTATCTTCACCCGCAAAAGCACGGGCGGGGCTCCACCCAGGAGTTTGAGAGGAGCTTCCGCATGTCTTATTTCGGGCGCTTTTGTGACCTGGTGACCCACCTGCCCATGGAGCTCCAGATGACTATCTGCCACCGGGCTTTTGGCTCCGCAGGCAACAACATCGCCAGCACACAGTTAGATCTCGCCCTCAGATCTTTCATCCATCAACACATCAAATGATTAAATTAGAGTGTCGACCCCTTTTCAGTTCGCCACAATCGGGTCTAACACACATTTCTCCAGGCCGGTGTACCATCGGATGATATCATTACGGCTGCGCCGATCAGCGTCCCGGTCACGCTGTAGATCAAACCAAGGGTTGGTTAATAGTAGTTCTGCGGTGGGCCTCTTCGCAGGATCGTGATGCATGCACTCTGTGATGAGCGCCGCGAGGTCAGGGGCGTATTTGTCTACGACCCCACTTCTCCGTCCTTTGTAGAAGGGGTTGCGCTTGGCGGGCGAGCGCTCGAATGCGCCCTGAGTCAAACCAGGATTTCTGGCCTTGAGCAGCATGGCGGCCGGGGCGGCGTCGCCGGTGAAGATGTCCCAGGGCACTGGCTGTGCGGCGAGGTGCGCCATGCGCTCATAGTCCCCGTCATCGTCGTCGGGCAACTCCAGCGGCGTCCGCCACCCTGGGTCGAATAACGTGAAGAGCAGGCACCCAAAGGAGAAGATGTCGCAGGAGGCCGAGGTGCTCCCACATCTTCCCTGGGCTATCTCGGGGGCGAGCATCCCCGGGCTGCCGATGTTGGTGTCGCACTCCTCGGCCAGCGGCCTCGAGCCGTCTATGACCGCCGTATCATAGTCGATCACCACCAGGGACTCGGGCTCCTGGAAAGAGCGCACCACCACGTTCTCAATCTTGATGTCACGATGCGTGACGCTCAGCGCAGCGAACCCTTGCAGTATTTCGAGGAGGCGGCGGCCGGCGCGGCGCACAAAATCCACGAAGCAGGGCGACTGCTCGTCTCCCTGGTGGAAGAGGTCGTGCAGGTCGTAGCCGGGGAGGTAGAGCAGTGAGAACTGAACCTCATCGCACGGCCGCTCAAGGTCGGCAGGGAGCTCGGGGTTGCTCGAATCGGTCACGCACCGCATGCGCATGACCAGCGGTGGCCCGAGGTGCGAGGGTAGCGAGGTTTGCAGCAGCAGCATCACCCGCAGTTCGTCGTGGCACATTTGCCAGTTCCTGAAGAACCTCAAACCCCGCCTTTTTTCCAGGAAGCCAAATTCAGGCTCAGCCTTCACAGCCTCCATCGAAGTGTCAGAGGCTGAGTCAGCAGTGGGTGGGCGGCGCAGGATAGCGCTTGGGTGGATGGCTAGAACCTCCTGTATTTTCTCCGGGAAGGGGCGGTCTCGCCAGAGCGCCTCCATCTGCTCGGTCACCAGCGCCCTCGCGGGGGGCAGCGCCAACCTGCTCATATCACGCTTCTTCTCCACTTTGAGGCGATCAGAAAACAGGGTTTCCACCAGAGACACTTGGAACAGAAGTAACAGAAGGAATAAGAGGAGGAGATGAGCAGAAGGGTCGGGTGCGGGAGAGCTTGAGGTGCAGGGTGCTTTGAGAGTGCGCGCCCCAGGTTTTCTGGAGGGCCTCGCCAGCGGCCTCTGACAGCGGGCCCTGCAGCAACTGTGACAGGCACGCCAGGGTGTTGGGGCACCCTCCGGCCGCGGCCGTCCGGAGTTGCAGCAGAATGGAGGCGGACCACAGCATCTGGTGCGCCACCGCAGCCGGCGCCTCCTCGACTCTGCCCTCGTCTTGGTCGTGAGGGGACGATGTCACCGCCAGCAGGGGGTCGATCTCCCCCAAGGAGAGCCTCTGCAGCATCTCCGCGCCCCGCCCCACATCAGAGGATGTCTCTGTCGACACTGGCGATACCAGAGACATCGACGACAATGTGAGGATTCCGAAATCCAGCATGTTGGTGAGCAGTGATCCGAGGGCGCGGAGGTCACGCCAAGTGGATGCCGACTGCGGCGGGGTGAACGCCATGCCTGACAAAACCACCCACGGTGTTGAAACGGAGATAGATGATGACAATGACGATATTGCGGAGGATGATAATAGGCAGGTCGCCAGGGATAGGCGACCGTGGGAGATACCGAGGACATGCAGTTCTCTGAGCGCCAAGACCACGGCCCTGAAGAGCAGCCAGACGAGGGAGACAAATCCCGGATTCTGCGTTTCGACTGAGGTCCTGATGAGCTCGGAGAAGGGCACCAGGTGGCCGCAGGTGAGGTCTTCGTAGTGCAGCAGGAGGAAGCGGGGGTCAGGCAGGACCTGCACCGCCAGCAGCCGCTGGACGCACGACTTCCGGGCGGGATAGGAGGCAAACAAGGCCTCCATCACCTGGAGCTCGCGCTGGAACTCCTGCAGCGCACTCACTCCGCCGTTGCCCAGCAGCAGCGCGTCAAATAAAATCAGGCGGTGTTGTGTCCCCACTCCGGAGTGCAGCAAGGGAAACCTGGCAATCCACCGCCTCAGAAGATCTTGGTCCAGCGATATCGTTGATATCAAGGGAATCGTTGATTGGGGCAGTGATGGAGATCGACCTGGGGCTGATGGTGAGATGGGGACGATGGGGACGATGGGGACACCGGCTGGGAATGTCTTTGGTCCCCCCGGACGTGCAAATGGCGGAAGATATTTTGCCATGATCTGCGATTCTTTGTTTGATACGGTCATCGAGTTTATTGTGATCGAATGAAGGCGCTTTCCTTTGCTGGTGGCAAGGTGGCGGAAGAACGCAGAGAGAGGGGTTTTAGGCACCCGCGATAGAGTAAGACCGCATCCTGTGAAGACTTTTTTACGAGTGTCTGTGAAAGATGGCATCCAACTCAGCCGGCGTGTCGTCCCAGGCCCTCAACCTCACGGTTTCGCTTCTGACTGCAATCGTCGTGGGCGTGGTGGCCAGTGTTCTCATCTACTACCTGTCAAATCTCATCTATAAGAAGTGGCCCACCGCAAGTCCAGTCATTGTGGTTGTCGTCTCCGTCGTCATTCTCGCCCTGGTAGGCTTCCTGGTGGCGATGGCCTCCCTGCTCACTACACATCTGGTGGCAAAGAAAAGGCAGGAGCAACTGGTGCAGCAGATGGCGGGGATGAACCCGAGCCTCACGCCGCAGAAGGCCGGGCTGTCAGGGTACTACTCCCCCACTCCACCTGCCACGCCATTTTCCGGGCCACCTATCGTCCTCAACATCTGATCACTTGACGCGGGTCAAATCATGATTCTGCACTCACCTGAATTGTGTTGACGAAAGAAGATCGACCTCAAGTGAGGGAAGTTTATTATCGCGCGTTTGTCACCACACAAAATCACGCTGCAGGAAATCATCGACGGGGGTTCCACATCCTCGATGATTGTCAGGGGCCAGCAGGAGGCGCCGCAGGCTCCCCAGCGGGCGTACCAGGTAGTCCAGCGCTGGGCTGTGCAGTGGGTCATGTCTTGGGGGAAGTTGATCACTGGGGGAGGATGTCTTTCGGCGCGATGTCACCAGTTTCGACATCAACTCTGACGAATTCGTCTTGAGAAAGGGCAGGCGGGGGGGCGAGGCGAGGCGATCAGGTCCAATGACAACAACCATCAGGAGGCGATGATGGCACGATAAGAAACACTTCAAAGGGGACGATCGCGCGCGTTTAGCCCTTACTGGATCAAGATATCACCGAGGCGCAGATTTGGGGCGGCAGGAGATCACGCTGATTATTTTTTCGCGGGCACAAAAAAAAGTCTGCATTAATTCTTCCTCCGCTCCTTGCCTCACAGAGCGTTTTTTGGACACTCAGCCGCGAATCAAGCCATGCCGCGGAGCCGTGGGAGCGCCACCTCGGGTGCAAGTGCCGCCGCGGTAACTGTTGAGGTCCCTCCCGAGTTAGTCTCTCCTCCCGACCTGCGGCGTAAGGATGATGGGGCCAATTCTCTTGAAGGGCAGTATGTCAGGACCCTGTCCTCGGCACCTAATTCTTTTGGTTCTTCTTCGGTTGCGCCTCTCTCTCTGCCGGCTTCCTCTATCATGTCGGGGCCCGAAATGAGGGCGCTCTTCTGGGAGGCCGTGGAGGGTGGGGACTCTGAGGCCCTGTTGGAATTGCTATCCCAGATGTGGCCTGGTGTGGTTGACATAAACGAGGCCAAGGAGCCAGGGGGGGACTGCGCCCTCGTCTGTGCGGCGAGCCGCGGCCACATTGAGGTCGTCCGAGTCCTGCTGGGGCGGCCGTTCATCAAGGTCAACAATCACCGCCCGAATGGCGTGACCGCGTTTTATCACGCCTGCCGGGAGGGTCACGTCGAGATGGTGCGGATGCTGGCTGCGCGTGGGCGCGTGAACGTCAACTTCTCTCGGCGGAAGAGCGGGGCCTCAGTTTGCCCGCCTTGCCAGCCGGGGGACGGAGATGTGGACGCCACGCCGCTCTATGTGGCTTGCGAGCGGGGCCACGCGAAGGTGGTTGCCATTCTGCTGCGGACGCCGAAGGTCAGGCGGAATAGGTTGATGCTGGGCGGGTACAGCAATTTCTACGTGGCCGCCGCCTTCGGCCGCCTCGATGTGCTGCGGCTGCTGCTGTCCGCGCATCGCACAGACTATGGCCCTGGCACGAACCCGAATCTCGCCAAGGATGATGGCGCGACGCCTTTCTACATCGCCTGTAGGAACGCCCAGGCGGAGGTAGTGGCCTGGATGCTGAGCTTGCCGGAGGTGGACGTGAACAAGGCCATGAGCGCGGGGGCGACCCCTTTCTACGTGGCGTGCGAGCACGGTGCCGTCGAGGTGGTGCGCCTGCTGCTGCGTGACCCGCGCGTTGAAGTGACGAAGGAGATGGATGGCTCTTTCAGCCCCCTGTATGTCGCGTGCAGCCACGACCGCACTGAGGTGGTCCGGCTCTTGCTGGCGGACGGCCGCCTCCACCCTAACCGCGGGCAGTACCAAATGGCCACCCCGCTCTTTGTGGCAGCCCAGCAGGCAAGTCCGGAGATCGTGAGACTGCTGCTGGCTGACCGGAGGACTCAGCCCGCGCTGCGCACCAACAAGGGGTCCACGCCCCTCTTCATCGCCTGCGAGGAGGGAAGGCTGGACATAGTGAAGATACTGGTCGAGGATGGGCGCGTCGGCGTTAACCAGGCGCTGCTGAACGGCGCCACGCCCCTGTACGTTGCCGCGGAGCAGGGACGCCTCGAGATCGTGAGGTATCTCTTTCAGGTGCCCGAGGTCGACATCTTTCAGACCATGGACGGGGGGTACACGGTCATGTTCGTGGCTTGCTCGTTCGGCCACACGGAGGTGGTCCGCTTTCTGCTGCGTGACGGCCGCCTGGACCCCTGCCAGGCAAATGATAGCGTCACGACGCCCTTCTACATCGCCGCGCAGCAGCGTCACGTTGATGTTCTGCGCCTGCTAGGGGGAGACCCTCGCATTGGCCCGAGCATCGACCGGCCGTACGGGGGCAAGTCCCCCTTCTGCAGGGCCGCGACCGAGGGCCACCTGGACGTCTTGAAGGAGATCATCGCCACCGGGCTTTCCACCCCGTTTTCTGGATCCACGACCGCGCAGATCATGGACGTCCTCCAGGTCATGGAGAGGAAGGGCCTTTCCGAGGCGATGAGCCTCTTCCGTGATTTCTGGGAGAGCCCTGAGGCGACCACGGGAAGGGTGAGGCGGGAACTGCGCTTCGCCAGGGACCTGGTGGCCTACCTCTTCGCCCAGGTGGTCCTCTACAGTGATGCATTTCTGGCCCTTAAGCGGAAGCCCCGCCCGAATACGGGAACTGCGCGACTGGCGCGGCGCTTCATGGTCGTTGCCGCCAAGCTCCCCATCGAGTTGCAGATGCTCCTCTGCAACACCGTCGGCGACACCGGCCGCAGCGTGATTCTGGCCGCGGACTCAGAGCGCTCGTTCAGGGCCATCGCCTGCGATTCACAATAACCAAAGCTACCTCGACCTGTGAATCTCAGCCCATTTCTTACTGTTGTCGAATTTCATCTCCCTCGGTCTCTATCTCCATCATTTTTTGTATCTCAGGTCATCTATCTCGAAATCGTCTTCAGACGATTGCTAGGTTTGGTGGGGAGGGATCGTTCTTTACGTCGGCCTTGGCTTCATTGTCCTGGCTGCGGGCATCTCTCTCCTTCTCCCTCCTTTTCTCTCTCTCTCAAAAGATTCTATCTCGAAGCTTTATTTCCGACCTGGGAATGCTGCAAATTGGAACTGTGCCGATCGGGCGAGGCTCCGGCGAGAGTGACTCACTGGCGGTGGTGGTGGCGGCGGCGGCGGAGCCTTCGGGGAGCGATAGCCTGGTGTCCGCGGGACCGTCGATGACGGCAACGGAGGTGCCCGTCACCAGAACGCCGCTCGAGCTCTTTCTGGGCCACGTGCGGGCTGGGAATATTGACCTGGTGAACACCATGATGGACGAGGTGCTTGATATCAACGCGGCCATTACCCAGATTGAGGGCCCTGCGCTGATGATCGCCGTGCAGCACGGGCACCTGGAAATCGCCTGCGTGCTGCTCAAGCACCCGCTAATTGACGTGAACTGGGTCTCTGCGGGCCTGTTCTCCGCCTTCTATCATGCCTGCAGGATGAATCGGCTGGAGATTGTCAGGATAATGGGGGACGACCCGCGGGTGGATGTGAACCGGTGCCAGTCCCAGAACGCCTCGCCGCTCTATGTAGCCTGTGAGCGCGGCCACGTGGAGATCGTGGGGCACCTGCTGCGGCATCCCCGCGTCAACCGCAACGTGATGATGACAGGCGGGTTCAATGTGTTCTACGTGGCCTGCAGCCATGGGAACCTGGAGGTCGCAAAGTCCCTGCTGGCGGCCAACCGCGAGGCCCCGTGCAAGGGCACCGACCCTAACTGGGGCAAGGATGACGGGGCGACCCCGATCTTCATCGCGTCACAGGAGGGCCACACCGAAGTGGTGGCGTGGCTGCTAGCGCAGCCGGAGATTAATGTCATGAATGCCACGCGCCAGGACGCCACGGCCCTGTATGTGGCCTGCGAGAAGGGTCGCGTCGATGTGGTGTCCATGCTGCTCGCGGATCGCAGGGTGAATCCTCACGTCGTGATGGAGGGGAACTTCACGCCGCTGTACGTCGCGTGCAGCCACAATGCCGCGGACGCCGTGCGCCTCCTCCTCGCGGACGGCCGCATCGACCCAAACATCAGCAATTATCAGGGTGCGTCGCCGCTCTTTGTGGCGTCGCAGTCCGGCAACAATGACATCGTGAGGATGCTGCTCAAGGACCCAAGGGTCAGGTTCGACCTCTGCACCGACAAGGGCTCCACTCCCCTGGCCATCGCCTGCGAGCAAGGACACCTGGAGACCGTAAAATTGCTTGTTGACGACGGTAGGAGCAGCCTCAACACGACCTTGAAGAACGGGGCCACGCCTTTCTACGTCGCCTGCGAGAAGGGCAGACTGGAGGTCGTCAGGTACCTGGCTGCCATCCGCGAGGTCGACGTCCACCTGACACTCGAGGGGGGCTACACCCCGCTCTACGTGGCGTGCTCCTATGGCCGGACGGAGGTGGTGGATTTCCTGCTGTGCGACGGCCGCCTGGACCCCCGAACGTTCAACACAAACGGATGCTCGCCTTTCTTCATCGCCGCCCAGCAGGGGCACCCAGGGGTCTTGAGGCTCTTGGCTCGCGATTCCCGCGGGATGACAACGCTGGAGGCTGTGCCACGGAACACCGCACAGCCTGACCGCACCCCCTTTTTCCTGGGCGTCTCTTGCGGCCGCGTGGATGTTCTGAGGGAGATCATTTCCGCCGGTGTCCCGCTCTCGTTTTCGCGTCTCCCCAACGCCGAAGTTGCAACGCACGTCGCCGCGGCCCGGACGGCAGGACACGCTGAAGTTGCGGATCTGCTGAGGCGGTTTTGGGATGACCGGGAGGGCACGGTGATCACTGTAAGGAGGCAGATTGGGACTGCCACAGAGCAGGCAGCGTGGGTGTTTGCCCTCGCGGTCTTTTACAGCGACGCGTTCCTGGTCCTGAGAAAGAGGCGCCAGGGCCTGCCTGTGACACGGGCGCGCGCGCGGCGATTCTTCGTGCAGGCCAAGAAACTGCCCCTCGAGGTCGTGATGGTGCTCTGCAACGCGGTGGGCAACACCGGTCGCACCATCGTCCGGAGCGAGGAATCGGAGCGGGCCTTCAGGCGCATCATAGTCGCCTTCGACAATGAGTAATAAATAAAGATGATGGGGAACATCATTGTCTTCTCCTCCCCCCAACATTCGCGGAAAGATGAAGTGGGGAACTGGTATCTTCAATGGACCTGGAGGCAGCGGGCGCACTGGAGGCGGCGTGGGTGGCGGCGACATCGGTAGCCACGATCAGGCACGTCGTGAATTGCTGGGGTCCTCCTCAGCACCCGGTGAGAGTCCTCCCGCAGTTCGCGCTCCTCGCCCGAGACCCCCACCGAGTCGCGGTGAGGACCCAGAATGCGCTGCGAGGAACCCAGAGGTAGCAGATTACCGTCTTAAGGATCTCGGGGCGTTGAGGAGGATTAAGGAGGCGCTGGGTGAGACGACGTCAGGGACGTGCTGGGCGATGTTTGGTCCTGCCTCGCTGAGTGACCTCCCCTGGCGGGTCCTGCAACCGCCCGTGTGGTCGTTCAGGGCGTGTGACTGGCTGATTGTGACTGACGATCCGGCGAGGGTGGCGGACAAGCTCATCTTTCTGAGGGAGACTGACTCTGGGAGGCACCCGGTTGTCTGCCTGGCGCAATTGGGAACTCTCTTTCTCATCCACGAGGACGATGCCACCGATGATCTTCTAGGACTACTGCTGCCTCCCCCGTTGTCGCCCGCGAGCGCGTGAATCCCCAAAAAATGTCGCGCATCACGTCAAACTCACCCTTCCCCGCACCATCTCAATTTCGAAACCCCAAGTTCCAACACAGATAATGTCGCACGGAGGTGGAGGTCATGGCGGTGGAGGCGGCGGAGGAATGGGAGGGGGGGGCCGTGGAGGAGGCGGTGGTGGAGGCTTCGGCGGAGGAGGCCGTGGAGGCGTGGGAGGTGGCAGCGGCTTCGGAGGCGGAGGCTTCGGAGGCAACGGTGGCGGCTTTGGAGGCCTTGGCAACGGCTTCGGGGGCCTCGGCGGCAGCCCGCATCACAGTTTTGGGGCGAATGGCCCGATTCAGGGTTTCAACTTCGGCAACGACTTGAACCGCTCCCAATGGCCCGGGACTACGGGTCTCGACGGCTTCGGCATCAATGGTCTTAACAACGGCTGGGGCTGGGGTGGCAACTACGGAGGCTGTTCCTCCGGCCTGTGGGGCAGCAACTGCAGCGGCAATTCGGCCCGCTGCTTTCGCGACAACTTTGGCCGCGTGATCTGCACCACCAGCCGCCCGAGGCCGGTGCCCATCCTTTACTGATTCTTGTCTCTTGAAGAAGTCATTTGTTCAATTTCATGGGCGAATAAGATGGAGATCATCACGAGAGGCAACAACATCATGATTCGTAAGAGATGGACAAATACTGAGCACGCAGCAGCAGAGCGCGCGTAAACCGGCGAGAGTTGATGTTGGGATTTCCCGCCGAGCGTTCTGCGACGGATTGGTCACCATCCGTGGTCGGGGCCACGGCACAGATAAGCATCTGCAATTCGAGCGGGAGCCGGCTGACAACGCGAAAAAACCGCATCCCTGATTCTGCCTCTCCTGCCATCATGGTGGATACCGTAGGGAAGGAAAGGGATGACGATGATGAGGTCAAAGATGATGATGATGACGATGATGGCGATGATGCGGGGGAAGAAGGGGGAAGGCGGAGAAAGCCATCCGAGACGAGGACGACGTCGCAGAGGAGGGCGGCCGAGGCTATGTCGGCGCGCAATCTGCTCACTCGCGCCAACAATTTCGTAGTCTCTGTTGCCCTGCGCAGGATCCATGCTGAAACGAGGCTGGCCATGGAAGGTGTGGTGTGAAAATCGGAGCTTAGGAGCGGCCCAGGATCCCGCCCGCTCCCCTCACAGAGATCGATAAAGAAGTGTGCCAGGTCAAAGGCCTGGATCCAGACCAGGCGGTGCAGCGGGGTGTGGCCCGCGCCATCTCTGAGAAGTACGTTCACCCGCGTGCAGTTCACAAACAGGCGCAGTAACTCGTTCACCGCGGGGGGCGTGTCAAGGCAGAGGACATGAAGGGCAGGCAGAATCCCCAGGCACATGCCATTGGGGTCGAACTGCTGGTGGGCCAACAACGCCGCGACAAGCTCCAGACACCTGCTATGGCCAAGAGACCACCGCAGGACCTGACGGTTGAGCAGCGTTCCCCACCGCACCTGATCGCCGGAGGCCAGCGTCTCCAAGAAAAAGTCCACATTGTGATACCGCTTCAGTTCGTTCACCACATCCCAGGCAGACCGCCCAAGCCCAAGCCACGCCTGCGCGTCATCCTTATCGTCCCTCTTCCTCTCTTTCTCATGTTCTTGGGCCTTCATCTGTAAGACACGGCGGGGGGTGACAGTCGCACGGGGCCGATGTGGTGCGCACACTGCGAGGGGAGCGGCAGCCATCAAATTTCCCTTGGTCAGAAGGCCAGAATATTGATACAAGAGGATCTAGATGATAACGCAGGGATCCACATTCACTTCATGCTGATAAAAATTTTGGATCCAGGCTGACCCACCTGCCTGATGAGGAAAGTCTCGTTTTGGGAACACTGAATTTACTTTGCTGGATCTGAAACAGCCAGTCTCGAAAGGATCTCATTTCAGGTTTAATTAAAAAAGTGCCGGCGGATCCGGAGATTTACCATAAGTAGATCCCCTTGGAACGGGGATGTTAAATTTAGCACCAGGTAAAATTAGGGTGCCACAGATATCAGTGATATCTTTACATTGCGATCGCGGATCACTATAAAACAACCATCTTCGGCAAACCAGGAAAGTCAATTATCCCGGGCCTCACGCTTCCTTCCCCAAAGTTTCGGCCACGGACAACCGCCCTGCGCAGCCGGCGAACCGCCTCCCCCTACGGCTCCACCTGTGAAGACCAGCCGATATTGTTCGTTTTTCTCCATTCTTGTGATGATATCTTATCACTCCTGGCTGGCGCCTTGGTGATCTTGAGGGGGGTGACGGTGACGGTGAGATGCGATCGTGATATCTCTGTCCTCATCCCGGTGGTTCTGACGTCTTTCGTTGACTCCTTTCCCACGCGTTTTTCTTGACCCCTTCTCCTCTGACCCCTTCTCCTCTGACCCCTTCTCCTCTGACCCCTTCTCCTCTGACCCCTTCTCCTCTGACCCCTTCTCCTCTGACCCCTTCTCCTCTGACCTCCTCTTCCGAGCAACTCCCAGTTTTTTCGTCGATTCTGACTTTCTCTTGCTGTTGGACCGATAGATGTCGCTCGATCGTGCCTTGCTGACTGCTCGGCCTCCTCAGGCCTCGGGCATGGAGAGCCTGCTGCCTCAGGAAGTGGCGCCACCGCCATTCCAGATGCCCGGGCAAGGTCAACCGCAGGAGCAGAAACAGGGCACCACGACACAGCAGCGGCAGGACGATCGATTTGCCCGTCCGTCGCACTCTACTCGGCCTGGGTCTTCGGCCTCATCTGTCTCGTCGACTTCATCTGCTTTCGGCGGTGTTGCTCCTCAGCAGCACACTGGGGCGGTCTCCCCATACGGCAATTCGAGACTTCGAGCTTACCTTGAGCACCTACCCCCCGGTCATCCCCATCTGGCCTCATTTGTGTCTTCGTCGTCACGGAGTGAAACTGCTGACCCGACCATCGCTGCTGGGGGCGTTGGTGTTTTCCTACTGGGTGGGCTTTTTCCTGTGGTGGCGCCTCTTGGGCTCCTGGACTTCCTGCGCGCCTCTTCCTCCTCGCCTACCTCAACCTCGCCCTCGACCTCGTCGTCAACCTCGTCGGGTGTTGTGCCTGGTGAGGGATGCGCCCTATCTCTCAGCGCGACTGTGACCCATCTGGCTGATGCTGAGGAGATTGGGCGCCTTGCTTTCCTGCCAGCCCTCATCTTCAACACCTCCGACCTGTTGATCACCTCACTCAGGGACCTGTGCTCTCGCCAGGTGCAGGCGCTGCCACCCTTGCCCTCCCCCACTCTCTGTTCGACGCCCACTGTCAGCACAGTTCGCTCTCTTGGCGCAGGCGACTATCTGATGACGTCACCGTCTCCCCCGGTTACTCCGAGGGTCTCGTTGAATGCGGTGAACATGATGAATTCTGCCCACTCAGTGGGGGCGCTGAGTGCTGGCATCACCATCTTGAGCAACGATCACCTGGCTCGCCCTCGCTCGGTCTCGGTGCCCTCTGCTGCCGCCTTTGATGCCCATTTCGCAGGTGGCTTCTCGGATGACGTTTACGACGCCATCGTCACCCAGACTCCCCCGGCGGGTTCGCTTCGTCCTCCGGGACCCAAGGTTGCTTCTACCTCGCCGTCTCTTTCACCGCTTGCATCGCCGCTTGCCTCGCCCTTTGCTTCGCCGTCGGCTACTGCTCCCGCCGGGGCAATCCTAACTCGTCGCGTCTCGTCGTCTCCGGCGCTGAAATTCGGTGCCTTCGATCCCGCTGGCGGCGCTGAGCAGGCTATCCTGTATCCTCCTCCGCCCCCGACTGCAGGTCGCGGTCTTGGAGCGTCGGTCGCTGCGGCTGCCGTCAAGAACTCGAAGCGAGGTGCTGGCACTCGCTCGCCTGCATCGTCAATTTCGACGGCGTCAGCGGGCTCCCATGGTGACTTGGCCTCGCCTAAGGCGGGGCGCAGGCGCCCCCCTGCGCTGTCCAAGATCAGGCAGCGGGCCGACTCTGAGCCAGCGACTGTGAATCCGGACGCCAGCCCTGGAGGCGGACATGCTAACCCCAACACTCACATCGCCCACCACACCGGGGTGGCCGGTGGGGCTGGTGGGGTTGCTGGCAACAACTTGGGCGGCTTCCTCAGAAAGCGTGGCCAGGTATCGCGCAGCGACGGCAGTCTCCCCGACCTCGCGCAACTTCAGCGCCGATGCCACCTGGCCGATGGTGCCCCGCACCGCGATCAGTACAATGGGGAGGTTGGTTGCTTCTCTGACGGCGGCTTCCCTGATGACACCGCGGAGGGTCGGACGAGAAAGATGTCTCGCCCGTCAAGTGCCGGCGACCTAGACCGGTACTGCGTTGAGGAGGACCCCGGAAGCGGGATGGACACTACCACACCCCAGGGATCTCACCGCAGACTGAGCTCCGAGGACTACTTCGTGAGGGCCTTGCTGGAGGGCGGGGATGCAGGGGGGGGTCAGATGCTGACCGGTCAGGAGGATGATTTCGATCTTCCGTCTTTCTCGGCCGGGATTGCCATGACCGAGGCGCTGATCCTGGAGGGCCAGGTGTGGCCTGCTCCCTCTCAGGACCTGGTATATCTGCACTTCCCGTCCCCTGTTCCGCCGGCGCCGCCAACGAGGCAACTTGGAATTCCTCACCCGTCTTTTGACCGTCGTGATGACCGCCATGATGACCGCCATGATGACCGCCGTGATGACGGTGGTGGCCGCGGACACTCGCTGGCCCTGCTGAACTCGCTTGGGGAGATGCGTGACGCCCAATGGGCGCCAGGCGCCTCTCGTCCCTCCTCAACACATCCGAGCCCGGGGACTACCGCGCTCTTGTTTTCTGGGACGTCGTCGCTGTCCTCCTCTTTAAGTGGCCTTGCGGGGCCGGGAATTCCTGACTCCGAGGACGGGTTGCAGGACCAGCCCATGCTGATGGACCTTGATGACCTCTTCCCCTCCGCCCAGCGTCCTCCTGAAACCGGCGATGAAGGTGACTTTTGAATGGTGTTATGAAGTGAATTCCTGCGTTTTTTTTGAATTGTGGAGGTGGTGAAAAGCGAACAAGAAGTGGAAGGTGATTCTAAGGCAGCATAGTTCTTCCAGGCAGACACATTCTTAGGTGGACACCACAGGCCCCGGATAGGGAGCAGGCCTCAGTGTGGAGTCGACGCCCAGGCCGCTGACCTGCTCTCCCTCGTCGACGACGAGGAAGAGTGGCTCGTCTGTCGACGTCAGCGTGTACTCCACGAAGAAGGTCGAACCGTCGTACACCCAGCGGGTCGAGTTGGCCTGCGCCTGGTCACAGGCGATCGTCCGGATGAGGGCGCCCTCCCCAGTGCAGAGCCAGCACAGACACCTCCCCGTCGCGTCGTTCGTGAGGAAGGTGCCATCAAAGGACCAGTACTCATTGCTCGCGCCAATGGGGGCCACTAACTGCACTGTTTGAGGCGTGATCGACGGATCGGCAGCCACCGCTCCGGACGGGGCAAAGAGGCGCAGGTGCGAGAAGCCGAACGAACACAACGAGGTCCCGTCGAAGGCTGTAATCTGCCGGAGGCACAACGGCTGCTCCTCGTCTGGCACAGGCTTTTGCGGCTCCTTGTCCCCCTCAGATGGTCCTCCACCCGGTCTAGATAGGCGGACGATGAAGTAGATGACTGTCGCGAGGACCGCAATGCCTGCAACCGCCAGCAGCGCGATACCCCATGATTTCATCTCCGCGATTCTGAAATTGTGATATTATTGATCGATACCGAAGAAAACTGATGTTTTGGATACATCAAGATAAAATTACTCAGGACATAAAGTGACCTGGCTCTGGGTGCGCCCTGTGCCGCCACCTAAGGCCGCGTCATCGCCCCAGCGTCTTCCTGCCTCTCTCTCTGCTGTGTTTGTTACCTGACCGCCTGTGATTCCCCCCAACCGCCAAGTGCCCACTCCGATGATTGTCACCGAGACCGCAGCCGTCTGGGCGGTTATGTACCTGCTGGTGGGCGCGACATTGGCCGTCGTCTCCACACTGCTGCGCACTTCCTACCCACCCCGCTGGGGCTTCCGCCCGCCGGCGTCATACACTCCGCTAGCCATATTCGCGACGTGGCCCCTCTTGTTCCCCCACCTCGTTTATCGCGTTGTCGACATGGAGCGCCACCCGGACCGCCACCTCAATGCTATTTGGGGACAGGTTCTTGGCATAGCCCGCGGCACCCACACAGGCCCGCTGACTCTCGCGCGCTGAACAATCCTTATTGTATCCAAAAAACTTTTGCAAAAATACATCTTGATTCAAAAAGATGATTTGTGATAGCGATACAACTATTGAAGGCAATGAAATATAAGATGTCAGAACAGAAGGGAATCGAAATCTCCGACCCACAGGAAAAATGTTGGCGCAGTTCTCTCTCGCGGTAAATTAAGCAAGGGGATAAATGGATTGCGTTCCACTTTCCCTTTTCCTCGCCATGCTAACGCGTGGCCCGGCTGAGAGACCACTGGAGAGTCTGGTGTTGAACCGGCAGTTCCTCCTCCATGCGCAGAACGTTGCCGGAAAGAGGATGGATGCGTGGATCTTCTACCTCAAGATAACTGGGGTCGGTACCCCTGTCTTCGCCAGCATCACGCGAGCCGGCTTTAGAGAGCAGGTTCAGGTCCGACTTAATCTGAATTTCGAGGCGCCCGATATCGCAGACCCCGGTAACGGGGTGGCCGGATTTATCACCCAGGATGGAGGCATCGACCGCTTCCACTACGCCGAAAACAAACCGGAGGGCTACCCCAAAAACACCCCGCTGTCAAGTGGCACCAGCACCCTGCAGTTTCTGAGACTGCTCGGGACGGCGATGCACTTGGGGCAATTCTCGCTGGTGGACTTGAGCCACATCTCCGGCTGCAATTTTCCTCTGGCGTTGATCAGGATTGCTCTGGGACAGCCGACCCCTAATGAGAGACTGGGCTTCGTGATTGAGCCTGCAGCCCGAGACTTCAGAGACCGTCGCCTCCCCGCGCTACTGGCCCCCATCCCAGGTCTGAAGGAGGCGGCCGAGATGTATGTCCAGCGAAGGGGGGAGCCGGGGCAGCACTGTCAGGAACTCGAGAGGCTCGTGGCAAGCCATGAAGATCTGCAATTATACAAATGGGCCTTGTGCGACAAGAAGTGGTTTTCTCCTCCCCTGAGTGCCTCGGAGTACCTCTTACTCCTGACCGAATGGAAAGCGATTTGAATTTTTCTTGTGAACCACTTCTTCCCGAAATCAAGACAGATATCGAAGGCATCAAAATCAAAGATGTCAGCACCGAAGGGAATCAAAATCCCCATTGCGATTGTAGTGGCCTGACCATCGGCGGCAGAGTGCTGAGAGCCTGCGGCGTGATGCAGAAACTCTCAGAAGGCTGAAATGGCACCTGGCGGTTGAAACAGAGGCGCTGCCCGGTCCACTGGACAGAGTCCCTCGGAAACGTGTTGCCGTAGAGCGACTGCCAGGAGCCTCTTTGATTGTTCCAGGAGGGCGTGGGTCCGAGGTTACTCAACTGCGCTGCCGGGCTAATGTAGCCACTGTGATTTACCCACAGACTCATGTTCGGGCTTCTGGTCTCGAGGAGTTTTGGTTATCAGAAATCTTACTTTGTAAATCACAGATATCGGATATTGTATCTGGGATAGTGACGCGATGATACTGGCTTTGATGACCAGACACCTTAAAAACCCAGGCTTTCAGGCAGCCGCTGATCATGATCATCATCACCCTCATGTTCGCCACCGATTACCTTGATCCCTGCAAGCTTTGATCATCGCAGATCATCGTGATATCGATTATCCCCACCAAATGAATCTTGATTGCCCGAGTCTCGGGATGACCCCTGGAAACCTGTCGCTCTCGGACAGCGACGACGACAGGGAGATGAAGCAGGTGCTCTCGCAGGTGACAGGAGTTTCCGCTCCACAGGATGTGGACCTGAAGAAGGTCTGGAACAGCGTTGGGGATCGCCTCGCCATCCTCGACAAGTTGCGCTGCCCTTCCGCCTGCGCTCTCCCTCAACAGAGAATTGGCGACAAGGAAGCCCAAGTTGATAAAAGTGACGTGGTGGACTCTTGGTCGGCGGATAATAATTGTGGTGGTGTGGACTGCCTGCCTCCGGTGCTTGCTGCCGCGCGCCTTGAGATCATCACTTGTGAGGACGATGTCGATCGCAATCAAGATATCCGTGCGATGATCATGTGTCTGATGGACCAGCATACCCTGAAGAGACGGCGTGGGCAACGTCTGACAATCGTCATCCATGATCCTGCTGCTGATCAACGCGATCATCAATCCGATGGCACCTCACATCATGATATGCCTCGGAAAGAATCGAGGATTCTGGCACCTGATAGCCCACCACCCTTTGCGTCTTCCGAGTGTGCTGAGCTATCTGAAGGCTCGGGATTGTCATCGTCTATCGATAGAAACCCTCTGCCCAGGGTGCCGTCGTCATCGTCTTCATCATCTTCAGGTCGTCGTGGCCAGCGACAGCGCTCCTCAAACCCCTTCTTCTTAGCTCCCCTCCCGTACGATGTTGGGCGCACTGAGCTCTATCAGCACGATGGGGATGGCGTGCCTCATACCCCACCCGCAAGCGTAACCTCAGAGGCCTCTTCCTTCGGCACTCAGGTGTTTCCGTGATCAAATTGCATCATGTGATCTTGACCTTGATCATTTCGATCACTTTATCGGGCGGTGATCACCGTGATCGTTTGGGTATTATTGGTGTTTATGATCACCTGCGACGACGGTGCAATAAAATGATCACTTTTCACCTCATTCTTCTCCCCTCCCTCTCTCACGAACACAAGAAACAAACCACACAATGTTTGAAAACGATAACGAAGGTGAGTGCAGCAGGCGTGGCCAGAAGCGCCCCTCGAGCTCGCTCTCTGGGGATATGCATAATCCGACCGCCGATGCCTCAACACTCACAGCAATGCCGGCCCTGAAGCGGGCCAGGGGGACAGAGGGTTCCTGGATGAACTCGTATCACGAAGGGCTGCTCACACTCCCGATGGACGACGTGCCCTTCGGTGATGATGGCGATGATGGCGATGATGTTATTGATGGAGACAGCGAAGATGAGAACAACGATGACGACAAGATTACGGGGGTTGAGCCGTCTGCCGAGCAGTGTGCTGAAGGCAGAAGCAAGTGCAGCCCGCCTGCGCTGGCGGCGAGGTCCGTCGCGTATAGCCGCGGCTGGTGGTGGGGTCATCACGAGCCCAAAGGCCTGCCGGAGTGTCAAAGCGCAGGCGGCAGCAACTGGCTTCTCCATCCACACGATCTCTGATATCTCTGATTATTCTTTGCGACGCGGTAACGAAGATAAAGTGAGATGGTTGATTACACTAACTGGGATCGGCCGCTGCCGAACGGTGATCCAGAAATTGATGTCTTTGATCGCGGCTTCGAGATCCCCGGGGTCAACGATGATCGCGGTGCAGTATCAGAGAGATATCAGGCCCGCTGGATCACCTCCAGACAGTATCGGCCAGATGGCGGGTCATTTGCGCAGAGCCAGCCACGGTCGGAGCCGCGGCCTGTTCCATTGTATCCGAACAATGGCGGGGCGTTCAACTTCAGGGACCCGCGCCCGCTGCAGAGCCTCAAGATGGAGAACGGGGTCGACCAGGGAGACGTGACCTACGACATCCGCGGCCCGCAGCCTCATCTTAATATCCGATCTGGGGCGTTGAACCTGGTGCAGGGCCTGAAGGACCGAGACCCTCGCTTGGCGCCACCTTACCCCCAGATTGCCGAGCCCTACTTCAGGGTCATTCGGAGACCGGTGCCACCTCTTGGCAGCGCTGTCGGTGGTGGGTTTTTGTGATGGATTTCTTATCTGGCGAAAAGAATCGTCTGGTCACAATCGACTTTTTGATTGCCCTGATCAATCAAGATCAAGGGCAGCCGGTTCATTTTTTTTCGGAAATGGATCGGGTTGGGGACAAAATTCGGGTGGATGGGGGTATCGTGAGCGCGATCACTTGGTGTTGCCAGACGCCGTTGCGCTGGCTGGGAGTTTTGGCTTCATCTTGTTCCCGCACAAGACAAGCGCCCATGTCCGGTCCCAGTGTTCAGGCCTCAGAAGTTGAGGACGCTGGCAATCAACGCGATATCGGAAAGAGAGAAGACTGCAACATCAGCGATGCCGCCGAAATGGAGAAGTTTCGACGCTGGCAGCAACAGGAGGCACATAAGCGACGACGTCGTATGGCCCTCTCTGCCGCGAGGCCGCTTGAGCAATCCAACAGCGGGTGCTCCTGGATTGCTATGTTGGCAACGTTCGGCGCAGTCATAGTCGCGAGCGCCACACTTATCACCTTTCTGCCGGACGGGGAGGCGGCGAGATACGCCACCTGGGCCTGCGTCGCGCTTACCCTCGCAGCCTCCGTCGCCCACGAGAAGCTCGTGGTTACGCCCCTGCTTGCAATTTATTTTCGGGGGCCCTCCCTTGGAAAGTGGGCGTGCTGGGGAGGGATCGCGCAGATCGACATTTGCTCGCAGTTGTCGGGGGTGTCGGCTGAGTTCTGGATTAAGCACTCAGACGAATGCGCAGAATTGGTCAAGCGTCATTCCCAGGCATTTGTGATCGGAGTGGAACTGATCATTGTCAGCCTCTGCATGTGGAAGATCGTCAACCTCGTCTTGTTTCGCTATTTCGTGTTACAGCCAATGATGGAGACCGTCGGCGCGCTGATAAAGACACGGGGGCGCACTCTCTCAGACTACCTTCGGAATGTCGATGCCTCAGAAGACGAATGATCGCGCTTATTGTCAAAAATCATTTTGTGAGGTGAGAAGTGTCGCAACAAATATATTGGATTCGTTGCTCCTTCACCAACCGTAACTTCCGGTTTTGCGAGATGTCCGTGGCACCAAAGGCGTATGCCTGCACGTTCCCAGGATGTACAACCTCCTGGCACACTCTCGGAAAACTTGGCCAACGCAGGAGAATTCACTTTGAAGGAAAGGCTTTCGCCTGCAATCAAGGAAGACGTGACGCCAGGTTTGAGAAGAGGGAGTTCCTGAACGACCATCTGACAGAGGCCCACAGCGACGCTCTCCCCTTCATCTGCCCGGAATGCTCGAGGCCCTTTGGCAAAGAGGGAACTCTTGTGACCCACATGCGGGTTCATAAGCAAGACAGCGAGTTCGTCTGTCAAAACGAGAATTGCGGGAGATCGTTCACCAAGGCGGCCTTTCTTATGGCCCACAAGTGCACCGCTGGGAAGAAGATTTTCCCTTGTACGTTTGCGGAATGTGGCATGTCGTTCGAGACGCAGAGCAAACTCGATAGACACCTACCCACTCATACGCGGGAGAAGAAGATATGCGAAGAGTGTGGGCAAAGTTTCGCTCGCCTTGATACTCACATATGCGCCTCCCTTCGCGTCTCATATCCGTGCCCACTCGAAGACTGTGACATCACATGCATTTCGCCCAGCAAGCTCAATAAGCATATTTCGTCGCACACGCAAGAGCGAATTTTCGAATGCGACGCCGAAGGTTGCGACAGGAGGTTCGTGCGCAAGGACACCCTTGTGGCCCACGTCCTGCAAGTGCATTCCAAGGAGCGACCTTTTGTCTGCGAGGAGTGTGGGAAAGGTTTCCCACAGGTGGGTGCTCTTGCCTGGCATCGTAGGATACACGCAGACGTCAAGCAGTACATCTGCCCATTCGAAGATTGCGGCGCTGGTTTCGATTTCAGTAACGCCCTCTATGCACATCAGTCAAAGCACACCGGCGAGGGGTACTTTAAGTGCGATCATCAAGGCTGCGGCAAGGCGTTCACAGCGGCCAACGGATTGGTTTATCACAAACGAAGGTATCACCTCGGTCTCGGAATTCCGTGCCGGGACAGCGACTGCGGGAAGAACTTCTCCACTGCACATCACATGGAATTACATCACTTTCAGAAGCACATTCCCATACATGAGCAACCGAACGTATTGGCCAAAGCACATTGGATCGGAACCAAGCTCTGTGCCGGGTGCCGCATCACCCAACTTCACCGTACATTAGCCAAAAGCACTGGATACTGCTGCGAGTGCCGCACAACCCTCATTGGTGTGTTCCGCAAGGAGTTCCTCGTCCAGCAGCACCTCACCGAACTCCTTGGTTCCGACATTGTGCCGCGTGCCTGCGATGACATTTTGTTCGGCGGCCCCGCCTGTGGGACTGACGCCAAAGCGAGACCTGACCTGGTGTACATTGGTGACTGGGCCACCATTGTGGTCGAGGTGGATGAGCATTCCCACGAGAGTTACGAGACCAATTGTGAAGTGAAGAGGTATGATACACTGGCCTTCGGAGTCTTTCCTGGGCTCAAGACCCCGGAAGATCATGCCCGTCCGCAGATCGTCCTTAGAGTCAATCCGGACGCCGGCCTCCCTGGGGCTCCCTCCTTCCCTGTTCGCATGATGAACCTGGCAGCGGAGATCCGCAGGTTCTATGACGTACGATCATGGGACGAACTGATCACAGAGCTTGGGATGGAGCCCGATTACGTCATCACCCTCTGCTACGTCCATTACATGTACTACGGAGCCACCGGCCAGAAGCACATCGAAGCAGCCAAGAAAGCAGAAGAGGGTGGCGCGCCTATCGTTGTCGTTTATGTCACGAACTGAATCAACAAATCACGAAAATCATTTCACTGTCATATATCTTTCATCTGAAGAACACAACAACAATATCAAGAGACTGGAGGACGCCAGTTCTGGGTGAGAACCATATTGCGGGTGTGGATGGAGACATAGATAGCCTCCTGGAGATTGGGGAAATAGCCAAGGTCGATCGTAGGGTACGATGGGCGGCTGTGGATCTTGACGTTCACCGGATATCCCTTCTCATCAGGCAGCCCGATGCCATAGACGCGCAGCAGGACGTTCTCCATGACGCGCTTCCTCTTCTCCAGAGGGATTCGCTCCTCGACCTCTTTTTCGGAAACGAAGCCGCGGATGGGTACCGTCATGCCAGGATGCAGGAACTGCCAGGCCAAGCGATAAGCGTAAGCCGCTTCATGCTCACTTTCATATACACCGAGATCTAGATCGAAGGAATCATCAGAGGCGTTCGAAGCCGCAATTGCAGTGCTTGCCGGACGCTGGGGCCTGCGACGGCCGACCCGAGCCTTGTCCCCTCGACCAGATTCCATCATTCTCTGCATTCCGTGGATGAGGAGACGACCTGTGAGCAAAGGAGGAGAGAGGACAGTATCGAGAGATTACGTTCATGATGAGGGAAAGGATGGTGAGGACTGTGCGATATTCTGCTGAGGGAATCAAAGGTGGAAGAAATCACATTGGGTGTGTCTATCGCCCCTGAATCTCTGATTTGGCTTCCGAAAGATATGGTTGATTATTTTTAGGATATCGAGTATCCAAGATTTCCAGCATCGGGTAGCGAGCGAAATAAGAAGTCTTCTGGCATTCGCCTGCGGTCATCATCGATCAAAATATTCACCTTCAATCTTCAGATCACCTTACTTTTCGTATTCACCTGCCTCCATCGTCATGGTTCTAGAGGTGGCACCCCCTGCTGGCAGTCGCTTCTTGCACGATACCCAGGTGATCAGATTACCTTTCTTCTCTCACATTGGCACAGAGCAGCATCTCTGGATCAATGACTACTTCAAAAACTACCAGGAGATTGCGCTCCCGGGCGCCACTGGCGGGGAACCCTTCAACATGCTTGGGTGGTGCCAGGGCTCTGTCAACTACATCAGGCGCGGCGTTTGCGGCTTCGTCGGTCATGTGGGGGCCTTCTTCACGGGTGTCGGGACCGACGTCCGCCGCCTGCTCACCTGGACTCGGCCCAGCGCCAGCAGCAAGAGCTTGTGCTTCTGCATCCCCTCGATCCTATTTCATCTCGGAAGGGACCTCACGATGATAGTTGGGGGCTTCGTGGGCCTCATCGCGACCCTCATCATCTTCTTCTGCCTCCTCATCTATGGCCTCTGCAGCCTGACCTGGGACGCCCTCTCCCCTTGCTGCGGAAGTTTCTGGTCTCGTTGGGGCAAAGATTGATTGATGTCTTAATATCGTGATATCACGATGAGCAAGAGAAATGATAAATTGTTCATTCTTCGTCTTTCCACCTCTCTGTGCTCTTCGTTGCTTCCAATAATGTCACTGCGTGGGTTTCTCCGAATGCTTCCCGGCCTCAAGGTGCCGCTTATCGCGGAGGTGCAGGACGGGGTGCGCCATGCGCTGGAGGGCCTGCTGCTCCTCTTCCACGCCGGGCGCTTCCTGGGGTGCCTGTGGGCCCTCATGCTCTACCCGCACTCCGAGATGACGGCAGTCTCCGAGCTCTTCCTGAACATCACCATGTGCGAATCGTTGTGCTGCATCCTGCCGCATCCTGTCCTGGAGAGTGGCAGGCGCGTCTTGTTCACGCTGTCGTGGGATGACCAGGTGATGTGGCAGCCGTGCTGGCCGGAAGCGCTCTGCGAGCCGCTCCTTGTCATCCAGGGGCACCGGGCGCCCATCTGGACGATCGTGAACTTCTACTTCTTCGCTGCCCTCTGGAGCTTCGGCGTCCCCCTCTTTACCTTCCCCGATCGCGTGATCATGGCCATCGTCTTCACCGACACCGCCATCAATCTGCTGATTATCGGCGTCATGGCGCTCTGGGCCGCCTTTGAGTTGGGGCGCGCCTACTCCGAGACCGTCACCGTGACATCATCGTCATCATCACCCTCAACCTCTGCTGCTCAGGGTTTGGAGGCCGATGAGGAGGCGGAGGTTAAAACAGTCACCACTGTGACTGCAGAGTTGGATATGAGGCGCAGGGACCCCATTGTGGTGGAGAAAAGTGGCGAATAGAATCGCCGCGGCTTTTCCTCTTCTTGTCAGTCAAAAAAGAGATTTCTGTATACGTTGTCATTTGCTTCACTTTCTTACAAATTGGCGCACTGCAATGTATTGGAACTCGTTCACTGATCATCTGGTGTCTCGCGGACGGGTGGTGGGGGCAAGGTGGCCCTCAGTTCATCGAGGAGTGACTGCAAGGCGGAGAGGGTGTCATGAGCGAAGTCCATCAAATCTTCGGTGCTGGGAGGGTTGGCGCAGGGGACTAGGGTGTGGGGCGTGCGATTGTGATACCGGTGATCGAACTCCTCCAGGGCACTCCCGATGACAGACATCTGGCCAATGACTAGGGCGATGCCGATGTTCGCAGTAAAACACTCATCCCCGCAGCCGAGCCACTGCTGGCGGAGGTATTGCGTCACGACGCTGGCGCCCTTGAGGGTCGAGAATAGGGCAAGGGCGGCCACCTTCAACCGGGTGGGGTACTTCACGCCAGTCCAATCGGGTTCTCCACTTTGCTCGGTCTTGCCGTAAACTGTGAACGGCTCCAACAAGTCTGCCTCCGCCAGAGCACTCTTCTGGCAGCCATCCAGCACCAAGTCGGGGTAAAGCTTGTGAGCCTCGTAGACCATCTCCGCGGCGGACACGTACGGAACTTCATTGTCGTCGTCTTCCATCGTTTTTGATCAGGAGGAGAAAGAGAAGTGATGAAGGCTTGGAAGTTCCTCTGCTTCAAAGTTACCAATTTTTGCATGATCATCATCACATCGCAGCGCAACATGAGGCCACAATAATTGAGGCGATCTCGAGCATCTGATTCTGTGATAGGTCCTCGCGCACCTCGAGCATCACCGCGGGGATATTGTGTGATGAGGCGGTCTGCTGCAGGAAGTTGTTCTTGCCAGTGAGCAGGGCGGCGTGGATCCCGGCCTGCTCGATGCGCGCGCCGACGGTGGCAAAGAAGTTGCGGGCACCTGATGTTTGCCCAGCGTCGACGATCTCCACCACCTGCCACAGCCGCCACTCTTTCTGCTTCACGGGAAACGAGTGCACCTCGAGGTAGAGATCAACGGCATCGGACTCCAGGGCCCTCACCGCATCATGCGCGAAAGTGGTCGACGAGCAGGTCTTCCGCGTCAGATCGCAGCGCGCCCTTGCGATATCTCCAACTATCAGAATACTGCGGATATCGTTGGATAGCCTGAACTTGTGCTCCAGGAGGCGGGCAAAGTGATGCGCCAGCAGATCACAGGGATGCCCCCCGGTGTCCGCCTGATCGTTTTCCACAGGATCACACGCCGCATGGGGCACCGTTATCAGCACATTCCTGATCTTCGTCATTATCCTGGAATCGAAAAAGTAGAGGCGATATTGTTTGATATCTTTGAAAACTTTATTGATTTAATGATCGCCGACGAGTTGCAGGGACCGTTTAGAAGTCGCCGCAGCGCCAGCATGGGAGACCTACTCTGAGGGGTCTCACGGAGTCTGGCTCCGAAAGCTCAGCAACGTCAAACGGCGAGGCGGAGGAGGATGACGGCGATTGGTGGGCGCCTTTCTTGATCTGGTGGCAGGCGGGACAGCATCCGAGCCGCTGGCGGCGGCGAGTCAGGAAGTGGCTCAGCATAGCCACAGGAAATGTGACTGGCCACGCAATGTAGCCGAAGAAGCAAGCAAGGCTATCCGGGTATTCCCACGGCTTTTGAGGGTAGCGCTTGCGCACAAAATAGTCCGCGGCAATGCAGGCACCCCAGCCGGCGCCAAACAATGCCAGCGATTTCAGAGACGGACCATGGCTGCCACCAGCAGCAGCGAGGGGAGTGAGGGAACTGAGGGGCGCGAGGTCGCCGAGTCCTCCTTCAAGCTCGCGGGAAGACAACAACTCGGGAACGCGGAAGAGTTTGCCAGTGCGCACATTGAATTCAGACATCGCCTCCCACCTTGCCTCTGAACGCGAAAGATTGAAATAAAGGAGGAGAATTTGGCGGAGGGTGAGAGATCAGGTAGCAATCTTGGGCTTCGTGGCAACTTGTTTTGAGGTCATGATATTAAATTTTTGAGTGACCAAGAACAGGAAATTCGTCAAGAATTCAACATTCCGCGGCCAATGACTCTCGGGCGATCGCGATATCTAGCTCCGGGAAACTTCTGCATCGCCGGCTCGACGCTGGATAAGGAGTAGGCTGGGTGTCTCGTCACGTCGAACAGCGTCCACGTCTTGGTGGTTGCTGAGAGCATCAGCACAGTGTACTTTGAGGCGCCTCTCATCAGATTCTCCAAGCGTAAGCGGTCAGCAAGGCACGCTTGGAAGAGCGGCAGGTGGCCTACGCCTTGCAAAGCACCGTGATCCTGAAATACGGGACCGCAGATGAGGAGTTTATCGCAGGCGGCGAGGAGATGCTGCGGAATCGGTGTGGCGTCGAACACAGAGGTGATCACCAAACTCCGCTGGCCGAATCCAAAATGCGCCAACGCCGCGTTATGGCCCACCAGTTCGGGGTGGTCAATATGAGTATGGAACACCGCGATCCCGCGTCTGACCAGGGAGCGGACAACGTTATGATGCAGCCAACTCTTGCCCGTATTGGGCACCCCTAAGATCAGGGTGAAGCGCGCACCACTGGTAAAAGGCGTGGTGAACTCAAGGGCCCAACGCTGCAACCTCAAGGCTGCGCGGTGCCTCGCAATGATGCGGAGCAGGAAGCGCAGGCAGGTGTAGAAGGTGCAGCAGCAGCGCGAGAGGCGGACAATGTCCTCGTGGGCAAGATGCGGACCCAGGCCAAACTCCATAAGCTCAGGGATCTTCAGCACCCGTAGCAGCGACATGATTTCCTTCCCCAGAAGACTTCAAACGTGCAGGAAAGATGATCAGCGATTGCAGCGGATATCTTCAAAGGCTGATTTTGACGCCCGCTTATTGGAGAGTCATCTTCTGCGCAGAAAATTCAACGCCAGCCCGATACAAAATTGATCTTCCCCGTTTTTGACATTCGCGGAGTGAGAAATACACCGCAAAGCGGAGGAAATCAACAATTCAGAACAAGAACAACAAGCCGAACTCCGAGCTCAAAGGTCGATGGCGATATGGTGTCGGCGGCTGCCCCCCAGGCGCGGTTGCACAGCACCATCTGTAAATCCAGCGGCAACGTAGCGCCCAATTTTAGAAAACGTCGTGTTTCATCGTCACCACCGACGGTCATGACGATGTAATCGTCACACAGGGAGACCATGAGGGCCCAGAGGAAGCCCGGCGGGGCAGTCCTGGGCAATCTCTTTGCGACATGGCGCCCGTACAAGTGAAATCCAAGTCTGAGCAGGTACTTGAGCGTCAGGCAGACGGAGAGAGTCCCACTCTCAAGGATCCAGTCGAAAGAGCCGTCCCCAAAGTAGTGACCTGCCTTGGACTGTCGAACAATGCGATCAACCCGGCCAATGAAGTCAGCGGGCCCAATTATCGACCCCATAGGGGACGATGTAGGTGGCAGCAGTTGGAGGTGAGGGGCTGACAGCACGACGAATCCTTGGGAGCCAGCCTTAATGGCCCGCGTTATCTCCTCGGTCACATCAAGGGAACGCAGCACATCGAGGCACCACTCAAGAGCGAAGTGAAAGTGCGTTAGCACCGCGTCGCACATCTGCGTGGCCAGGGCTTCCCAATCATCTCGGGACACCGGGGCTGAGGTTAGCAGAGGAGGGACGCAGCAAGGCAAACCAGAGGAGCCAGCGTAGTCCCAGCATTGAAGTAAGGCGTCCAGGTAATCACAGGGGTGGCCCAGATCTCGCACAAATGTCGCCTTCAAAAGCTCTGGCCTCACCTCCAGGGTCACCTGGGCCCGCCTAATTTTGAACCGGAACCACGGGGCGCAGCCGAGGCGGACCTCAGCGGCCTGAAAGCACTGCGCGAGTCGTAAGGCGCGGGGATTGTCTTTGCCGTGAACTAATACCAATCCATCTCGCTCCATAATAGCGCAGCCGGGGACTCCCTGTGCGAGTGAGTGCTTGAGCGCCGCCCAAACTTGTGCAGTCTGCAGCGACCCCACCTTGTCTTCGAGGGCCAACACCGAGGCGAAGTGCCCTGCAACGAGACAGTGCTCAATTCCCCAGGGCACTCTGTCGGCCGGGAGAAGATGCTGACTGTCCTCCAGCGGCCGGACAAGATCGCCCGGTCTGCCATACAGTATGGGCACCAGGGTAGTCCCAGCCGGGATCAGGTCGTGGTGCTTGTAAGGTAACATTAGACGAATGCCCTCTTCGCCATACTGCATCTCAACATTCTGGAGGCCATGGTCATCTAATCGCGCGCGGACGATGGCAAGGGCTTCTTGAATCCCGAGCCAGGTGCTCCCGGAGGTGAGGCCAAGCACCCCGCGCTCGTGAGCCAGAAAGGTGACCACGTAATAGCCAGCGTGCAGTGCCGCCCAGAGATGCTCCTCGGCTGCGAAGCCAACCACGTCCCGTTTGAAGTCAGCCACCACCCCCTCCAAGACCTGGGGCAACGTGGACCTGATCAGCACGTCTAATTCCATATGAAGGAGTTACGAGTTACCTGTTCTGCGGAAGATAACCATTCCCTCAGGACCTTGCAGAAAGGTGCGTGGCGCGCAGATGAGAGTGCTGATGGCGGCTCACCGAGGGCTCAGAATCCCAAAATGTGGTCACCAATTTAGGAGGAAAGAAATCATTAAAGAAGAGATTTATTATGTTCTCGATAAAACACCACAGAAATTATAATCGCAAAGAACCACGCGCTAGCATGCGCGGGCGGTGGTTCCACCTTGAGTCCGGAAAAACCATCGCATCATGGCTCCGGTACCGATATGCCGGGTGGCGCGTCATGTCATAAAGCGTCCACGCCGCCTTGGGCAAAGAGACCTCCAGGACCGGAAAAGGAATGCCACCACAGAGAGCAGCCACCTTCTTGGGATCGTAATTGCCCGAGGCTCGCAAGGCCACAAAAGGCGGCGTATCACGTCCGAACGTGGCACTCAGATGCCCCATGTCCGCCGAGGGCACCCCACAGAGAAGAATGGTGTCGCAATGTGAGACCAGATCCTGGGGGATCGAACGGACGGAAAAACAATCAACCATTAAAGATAGTTCACCACGCAGGAAAGGCACTCGTTCACCGTCGTCAATCAACATGTAAGTATCGTGCACATCCCACTGCCGGAGGATGCGATCCTGTGCCGCAAATTGCCGTGACAGGTTGATTCGCAGTAGGGTCTTCCCGCTGCTGAAAGGACCCATGATCCACGTGAACTTTCCTAAAGTGTCCAGAGGGGACCCAAATTGCCGCCACCACCATTGCAACCTGATGGCCGCCTCCCGTTTCTTATGGAGTGCAGCGAGAATTGGCAGCAGCAGCCAGCGAAAGGCTCGCGAGCAGCGTGAGAGGCGCACGATGTCGGCATGGGAGGGCAGGTCCCGCAAGATCAGGTCACGAAGCTCCGGAATGGACACAATACGAAGCAGCGACATCTGTCTCAATAAGGAGGTATGACGGGACAAAGAGAAAAGGCGACCAATGGGGGCTCTCATGAACCTCTCAGAAATCACTTTTTATCGCAATTTCATTGATATCTGGTTTTTGACAATCAATTATCTGCCGATATCACCGCCTGACCACTCCCTCGAAATGGAATTTTTCATCTTGTTTGTTCAGTAATTGATCATCACAACTTTAAGATACCGCGACCGAGGAGCCTCGGCCTATCACAAATCTTCGCGTTGGGGAAGACGATCTGCTCGGCAAATATCAGCGCGGGGTGGCACTGCATATCGAACAACTTCCAGGCCCTTTCGGCGGCAGAAAGCTCGAGAACCCTAAATGGGCCGCCCCCAAAGAGCTCCTTGTTCGGGGCGCTGCCCAAGTCGCACGCCGCCATAAATGACCGGAAGAGGCTGAAGCGGGCAACATCGAGAAGACGCCCGGTGCTGTCCGATATCCTGTCACAGATCAGCAGTTTGTCGCACTTGCCCACAAAAGGTTCGCCGATGGAGGCGGCGGTGTGGCAGTCGATAATAACGCTCTTATTGGGGAGCAGCCAGAGAGTGCGGAGGGTTTCGGGCACCTCGACGACCCCAGAGCCAAGGGCGCTATGGCACCCTAATCGTCGCCCACGATTTCCCAGGCGGCCCAGATTGCTGCTGGTCATGCGTCTGCCCGAACCGGTTGAGCCAATGATGAGCGTGAACTGGGCGGACGAGGTAAAAGGCGTGGTGAACTGTCTCCACCACCACTGCAACCTCAGGGCGGCCGCCCGCCTCTTCGCCAGATGGAGGAGGAAGACATGGAACGCGGAGTGAAGCGCTCTGCAGCACCTCGAGAGGCGCACCACCTCCTCATGCGAGAAGTGCGGCAAAAACATGAGCACCCGGAGCTCCGCGATCGCCAGCACCTGGGTTATTGACATAGCACAAACCAGGAGCGATGATATCTATCAGGATTCTGCGCTCCGCTCAGTTTCTTCCAATTCCATTAAACGAAATAATAGCCTGATATCTTGCTGCTAAGGCAAGGATTGCGGTATCAAGATACCTCCGGTCGATGGATGTTACAAAAGGCTCTGAAGGCACATGCATCTTTTCGTCGTCCCCTTCTTCACTCCCCTCCCCTCCCCCACCTTTCCTCCGAATCATTAATCGTTAGCGTGCTTTTTTGACGATATGTCGCAAGTGATCATCCCCGTCGCGAAGATCCTGCAGGACGCCTTCCCCGTTGGGGGCGAGGATCTCCTCTTCATGGGCGGCGACCAACACGACCAGGAGGTTTTCATCACAGGCCTCATGGCGCACTCCTTTCGCACCGGTCACCAGCCTCAGTTCCCGGTCTACCATTGCGACGCCGCGGAGGAGATCGCCTCCGCGTCCTGCATGTCCGGTGTCCCTCGCATGAGCATCGTCCCGTTCCCTGAGTCGGGCGAGTGGGGCGCATGCGTTCTTCTTGATAAGGTCCCCATCATCGACACCTCAGCGACCCCGATCCCTGCATCAACCACTGCATCAACCCCTGCACCGGCATCCTCCTCGGAGGCTGGGACCCCGTCTGCGGCGACATACTCCGTACCAAGTCCTGTCGGGGAGCATCGTTGTTTTGCGTGCGGTCTTTCGGGCCTCATCTCGTTTGAGTCAATGTGCCCCAGTTGCGACAGGCTTCGTCGGGCTGGGGTGTGCCGCGGGGACGGCGTTCCAGCCCTGCCTGTGCAAGCACGCGATGATTCCCCTCCCTTGGAACCTTCCTCTCTGAAGCAGAACCAGAGCGAGAACCAGATGGACGGAGAATGTTTTCCGCTCTCTCCGCCGGAGGCAACGATTCCGGAGCCCCAGACCGTTGGTGCTCTGAAGGAAGACCGCCTCCTGGCGCTGCTGACCTGGGCTGCCTCCCTCAAGGAGGGGCCGGTCATCCTCTGCTGCCAGCACGTCTCGGAGGCCCAGTTGTCACGTCCTCGCGTCGCCAGGATGATCCAGCGCTGCCGCAAGGCCCGCTGCATCCTCTGGTTGTTCTGCGACTCGCTGGAGGTCAACGTTCCGCTGGGGGTGATCTGCCAATTTGCCGGGGTCTCGTTCTTCGGCATCGAGAAGCTCAAAGCGGTGTCTCCTGAAGTCGTGAAAGATTTCAGGGCGAGGCACCTCATCAGGCCCTGTGCCGAGGGGATGGCCGGCTACGGGACCGCCTTGGAGTTCTTCTCCGCCACCTACGACAAGTTCTGTGCCCACGTCTCCCGCGTAGCAGAGGAGGAGCGGAGTCTCACCTGTGGTTATCACAGCGTCTTCATGATGAATCTGTGCAGAAAGAGGCACACCATGGCGGCCGGCGAGCGCACTCCACCCGCTGCACGAGTCGCTGTGGCCTCTTCAACCTCCACCACCCCTGCGGCTGAGTTTCCGAAATCCTCTTTGGAGAGGATGGACGATAGCAGTGATGGCAGTAATGGCAGTAATAATGGCAGTAATGATGGCAGTCATCGCAGCGTCAAGGAGCTTCCGAGGAAAGGCAAGTCGCTCTTGAATCCCGCTGTCACCGCAGGTCTCCGCGCCGAGATCAAGAGGATGAACGCTACCATGGCTCGCGTCAGCAAGGCAGTTGCTCAGTTCAACTGGGCGGAAGATGAGAAGGGAATGGAAGAGTACACCGTCGAGGAGATGGAGCAGGACGACCGTGATGGTGTTGAGCTCCACGTCGTCACCTTCGACAACGACGTTGAGGATGCCGTCAGCAAGGCCAAGAGGCATGAATAAAAGAACTTCAACTCAAATAGAACTTTTGTGCTCTTTTCTTTCCGAGAATACAAGATTTCGACAAAAAGATGAATTTCATCAAGGCCCTCAACTGAAGCGTCCCCGTTCGAGAGGAGATATTTGCCGGATGCCACATGGTCACTATCAACTTACACACCAACTGTGGCGGAATGGAAACGCATTCAGATGAGACGGGAATTAGAAGAATGTCAGAGGACGTGAAAATCACCTGTATTTGCTGAGGGCGATCAAGGGATCCTCCACCGACGAGTCAGGAATTTTCGCCACGCTCAGGGCACTCTGCGACGAAGAATACTGGTTTCCGCCGTCCGCGCACCATGACTCTGTGTCTGCGTCTAGTCCACCACCAGGCCCTGAACCCCCGGAAGATGGAGGTACGCCCCCCGCTCTCCTGGTGAAAGAACTGACCACGCCGCTCGCGGTCGGAAGGATCGAACTCCGCATTTTGACGACGGAGTCCGGGAGCAGCGAGAGCTTGGCGTCCCTTACCCTCACGAGAGTCATCAGGAGCACCTCCGTGCCAGGCGGCGAAAACGTGGACGGCATCGTACAACTGGACGTTGTTATAGTACTTCTTTGATGACGATCAAGCAAATTTTATTTATGGAAACACAACGACACAGGGACCTCAGAATCTCAGATCCAGCGGTAGAGCGCCTCGCAGTGGGAGATCTGCCCGGTGAGTGCCTGGAATTCCCTGTCGAAGCCCACAAAATGCGTGCCGGCCGGGATTGGAACACCCTCGGTCAGGGGCCCCGACTTGACCTCCACGAAGTCCGTGTGCCTCAGGTGCTTCAGTGCTGCCTCGTAGGACCCATGGTACTCTTCCACCTCCTTGAGGGCGAAGGGCGACGGGCGGCAGCAAAACCAAGCCTCCCATTTCACGGGCGCCACCGGCTTCACGAACCCCGCCTTACTCGACGAAGAAAATTGCAGGGTGGAGTTGAAGCGAGCCGGTTTGTGCGCCAGGACGTGGGTCTGGAGGCGCTCAAATCTCAGGAAGCGCTCGAGGTCGTCAAAGTTCCTGCCCTTGAAGGCCTTGAACCAGCCTAGGGCCGCGGGCGAGAAGAGGGCGACAGACAGCGCCTGGTCCGCAAAGCGAATGTTGTGCAGCGCCACCTTCTCCAACGACATCCCCGCCGGCACTCTCATGACCCCCACATTTGGAGGGGGATCAGACATTCTCAAGTACGGTGAATATCCTGATCCATTATCAGCCTCGCTGAGTATCCTATTTCCATCACCCGATCATCGTGATAGAAGCCTGTTTAAGATTTCATGACTATCTTTTCAGCGCAACACAAATAGCTTGGGGGAAGAAGTCGAACTTCGAGGGGTGTTCCCCATTACGCGGCAAACAGGAGTAAAACGTTTTTGCTGGGAAGATGAATGCGTTTGTGACTGCGGTTGACGCCGGTGATATTGTGATTGTGAAGACTTTCCTCGCGTTTCTGCCTTACTGTGATTCCCGGCTGGCGTTATTCGATGCGCTGAACATCGCCTGCAGTGGGGGGCAGGTGGAGATGGCAAAGTTGCTGATGAGTGACAGGAGGTCGCGCGCGGACGGCCGCGGCCTGGAGAAGGGCGAACGCCCCTTTACGCCGCTGCATTCTGCGGCTGTCTCGGGCCACACGGGCATTGTTTCCTTGCTGCTGCGTCACAAGGGGGTTGACATAAACGCCAAGGCCTTCAAAGATGGCGCAACAGCGCTTGCCCTTGCCGCCCGTAATGGACACCTGGCCACCGTGAAGGAATTGATGTCGCATCGCCGGTGCCGCACCGACAGCGTCGATAACTTCCAGAACTCTGTGCTCACCAGCGCCTGCCGTTACGGCCACCATGAGGTTGTCGTATGGCTCGTGGGCCATCGCCCCAGAAAGTGCTTCCTGAAAAATTCCAACATGTTCGGATGCACAGCATTGTATGCTGCCTGCCACAGCGGGTCTCCGGAGATCGTTCGGCTCCTGCTGTCGCTGAAACCTGGTCTCATCAGCGTCAACCAGAAAACTCATGATCGCCGGAGCTCCTTTGTGGAGGCGTGCAGCGAGGGCCATGTCGAGGTGGTGAGGTTGTTGCTCGGAGATGCGCGCGTCAAGGTGACGGAGGCCTGCCTCCAGGGTTACACTGCGCTGCTCTGTGCGGTGAAGAATGGCCATCGCGATGTCGTGGCGCTGTTGCTGGAGGACGGGCGCATTGACCCCAATGTCGCCGCTGATGACGGCCGGATTCCGCTGCAGGCCGCTGTAACCGGCGCGGAGCCGGAGGTCCTGAAACTGCTCCTTGCCGACCTCCGGACATGCGTCTACCAGAGAGATGTCAGAGGAAGGGCCCCTCAGGCGAAATCGCTGCCGTTGGTCCCTTTACCCCTCATCCCGCTTGCTGTCACGAGCACCTGCCTTGAGAGCCTGAGGATATTGGTGGCGGACGGGAGGTTTGACATCAATGGCGTCCATCCCTATTATGGCGAGCCTGCCCTTTTTCTGGCCTGTGAGGCCGGATTCACTGAGGCTGTGGCCTTGCTGCTCACACTTCCCGGAATTGACGTTGAGAAGCCAGGGCAGGGGGGCACTTCGCCGCTGCTGGCAGCCTGCATCTTTGGGGGCTCCAAGATCATCAGACTCCTCGTCGAGGACGGCCGGGCGTCGATCACCACGCCCAATCTGGTGCGTCAGACACCCGTGCAGCGGGTGTTCATGTGGACCACCGATGTCGCGGCGCGCCTCCTCATGGCGTCGGACCCCTCTCGGCACCCAGTTGATGTCTCGCGCATCGGCTGGGCGGCCCATCTTGGGGGTCCCTGGGATTCAGCCGTCGGGTGTGTGCCCTGCTATAATTTTCAGCACGAGTACCGGGCAGACCCGCTCGGCACCAACCGGAAGCTCAGGCATGAGTTCGGCTTCGACGCACGGCTGGCTGCAGACTTCTTTGCCTTGATTTTTCTCGCATCTGATGGCCTCCTCCAAGTCCCCCAGATTGTCATCAGTTCCATGAGCTCTGCCGATCGTTTTTTTGGGATTACTCGGAGACTGCCGGTGGAGCTTCAGATGTGGCTGTGCAACGTGATCGCCAGGACCGGCCGCACCGCCATTCTCCTCAAGGACTCGGAGCCAGCCTTTCAGCGACTGCTTTGCAAACTTCTTTGTCTCAAATAAATTGGATCATATTCATTTTTCTGTCGGCAGTTCTAGACTGGTGAAAGAAGGGAACACAAGCCAGGATCAAGGTGTTTCTGCAGCACTGTGCTCCCAGCAAGTGCCGCCGCGCGCCGGGAGAGCGTCATCTGAAGCTCCATGGGAAGTTTTTGCGCCATCTTCACCAGACGCAGGGTCGTGTGCGAGCCCCTCCAATCCCCGCGGAGGCGGTGATTAATGTAGAGATACCCATCGCCGAGAAGGATGATGACGGCGAACAGTTCTGCGGCGACGGTAGTGGAAAGACCCATGTCGACTCCGAACTCATGGCGGGCCTTCAGTGGCCACTTCTCATATTTCGAAATCAAAGCCCGGACCGAGTCATTTCTCGGCAGGCATTTACTGGCCAAGGGGAGCATCTCGTCAGGATCTCTCAATGCGAAGAACGCTTTCAAGATGGGCACCCTGGCCCAGACGACCGCCTCCGCAAAAGGAGTCCGATTATAAAAGGCGTATTCTGCAGTCCTGAGAATGTCGACGCGAGTGTCCTGAAGAAGTAGCACGACGCAAGCCACATGATCGTGGTAGACCGCCAGCAGCAGAGGGGTCCACAGGGTGAAACCCGCGGCGAGGTTGGGATCGACTCCCGGCACCCGGAGCAGCATGCGAACGAGATCACGGAGGCCAAGGCGGCACGCGTAGTGGAGCAGGCTCCACTGCTGCCCATTGAGGGGCCACATCTCGTTGACACCCAGGCGCATGGCCGAGAGGGTGCGCAGTTTATCCAACGAAAACACGTTGTTCTGCGCATCCCGATACCCCTCGCGAAATAACCCCTCGACGTAAGCGTATATCGCCTCCATTCAGCGGTGCTGCGGCACTGCAATCCGTGTCCGAAAAATTCGCCACGTTCGGCCGGTGGAACTCTCAGGAAGCCTTGGCGGCGAGCAAGCAATTTTCGACGGAGGAGATCGAAAATTTAAATAGTGTTTGGGATCATCAAAGTGGCGCCACCATTCTTTATACCCCATCATCTTTATCAGACACGGAGTGATCAGATAAACGCAGCCAGGAGCAAAGTATGGACAGGTCTTTCTCCATCCCAGCAGACAGTACGGCGAAGGGCAGGTGGGATCCCCTGGGATCCGGGAACAACGCTTACTCTGAGTTGCAGACGCAGTTTGGTGACACCCTTGGCCCGGTCGCAAGGTTCACAAAGCAGGCTGCAGAGGGCGGCGACGCGACCTCCAGCGACAAGCTTGTTGGCTTCTGGTATACGAGGCATCTCAAATCGGAGAAGTTTGAGCGGGAGGTGCTGGCTGAAGAGCAGCCAGAGGGTGTCAGACTCCGTGCCTGCGCCGTTATCACACTTCACCTTCCGCGGTTCATCGATCGCATGGAGGTTCACGATCACAAAGACCAGCCGCTCAACAAGTGCTGCTATCTTATCGATACGTGCGGCAACGAAAGGATGATGCTTGGGTCGAGCGATGACGCAGGCCACTTTGCGTTCGATGAAGCAGGGGGCTGGGAGACCACCAGATCAGGGCGCATGGACGAGGTGCTGAAGGCACACTGGAAATGTGAGGTGGCCGGAGTCAACGCCTGTCGCACCAACGAGCTTCGCCTATGCATCCCGATCTCAGGATCGGACGGCGGAGATCACGTATCAGAGGACATCATACTGCACCTGCGCAGTTACAACGTCGAGCGCACAGTCGATGATCACACCCATCTCATGTTCGCATGATCACCTCACATCACGCGCATTCGTATTCTTCCATCTTCCATCTTCCATCTTCGCGGTTCAGATTGTTGATCACGCGCTGGGATAACCTGTTATCGTCGATTCCTATCCGACTTCGCTCCTCCATCAACAGATTCGTAATAAAAAGCACCGCCGTCAGCACTTCGCTTCGTCGTGGCCACACAATTTACGTTTTGTGATCATTGGTCGTCCTTGTCGCCCTTCTGCATGATAATCTACCTCACACTGCTCGTTTCCTTCATTCACCGCATCATGTCACGCCTGGCCCCGAAGAGGAAGTTTGACCCCGATGGCGACCGCGAGGCGCAGACCAAGGCCTTTTTGGAGGAGAACGCCGACATCCTCTACGACGACCACTGCGAGGAGTTCCGCACGCTGTTGACCGCCGAGCAGCGCGACAGGTTCGACAGCCTGCCGTACCACGTCCAGGTGATCATCCAGGCAGACAGGGAGGCGCGCCAGGACGTCGAGGCCCGCGTCCTCATGAAGAGGTTGCAGGCCGACGTCGGCGACCGCCAGATGACCAAGGTCCCCCTGCGCTTCGTTACCATGGATGGCAGCGAGTACACCTCCGTCGCCATCTCCCCGGACCTCGCCATCATCGACTTCAAAAACCCTCAGCCTAGTGAAGAGGACGGGAATGAGGACGGGGATGGGAATGAGGATGGGGGTGAAGGGGGTGCTGCGGAAGGGAAGAAGGTGGCACTGAGCGCTGAGGAGCAGCAGAAGGTGGACGAGGAGGAGGATGCCAAGGCGCTGCTGAGAGGCATCGAGAGCCTGGAGTGGCTCCGCAAGAAGCGCTTCCGCGAGAGGGAGGACTTGAAGTTCAAGCAGGCGCGTGCGGCGAGCCAAAAGGCCTGGAGGAAGATGATCGCCGACAAGTACACCACCCTTGGCTTCTCCTGGCTGCAGGAGTACCTGGAGACCTACAAGCAGGTGAACGGCGCCAAGTGGTACAGTGGGCCCCGCCACTCCTGGGACACAGTGACCCAGGGACTGGTGGTCAGTGACAACTATGATGATGAGGGCAAGGTCGTGAAGGGCGACCAGATCGGAGACGTGGAGCTCCCAAAGTACAATGTGGTCTTCAGGGAGTGGTCCTGCCAGCCGACCTCGGAGAAGAAGGGCCTCTTCGAGGGCTGGCTCCTCGACTGCTACAACAGCCACGGGATGCTCGTCATCGAGCCGACCGACCTCATGCTCACCATCTCGCTGCGGACCGCGCAGTACCTCGAGCAGAACGCCGAGAAGTTGCGCCACCTGCTCGTCCCGCACGACGGGCGCAAGCCCCTGAAGGTGGCCACGATCTACGGGCCGGGCAGATGGCCCGCCACGTTAACCGGGATGGTCGCGGCCATCCGCGAGAACGTGGTGAAGAAGGGCGATGGCCTGTCGATCGTTGACACCCTGGCCTCCGACTTCTCCGCCACCCTGCCGATCTATGACCACCTGGCCGCTGTGGCCACGATGAGCGGGCTGAAGCACTTCTTCTCATACCAGTCATTCTCGTACGCCTGCGGCATCCGTGGCGTTTACTTTGGCGGCGTGGTTGGGGACTTCCTCCGCATCCTAGGCAAGATCACCACCCTGCAGCGCGAGTACCTGCTGGAGGACGACGAGGCCTCCGCCAAGTTCGCGAGGTACCTGAGCAACATGCACTTCATCGTCTCGCAGTTCATCGCCACCATGCAGGGCGACGTAGACACCCTCTGGTGGGACAACATCATGGACGTGAAAAGGCAGACCTTTGGCAGCGGCGGCCAATACAACGACTTTGTGACTGGCTGGGTGGTGCACCTCTTCGGCCAGGAGGGGAGGGTGCCAACTGGCAGCCTGCAGATGTCCTCCGTCTGCGCGGATGTGAGGCATTCAGACAGGACCCGGGGCACGGAGGTCGATTGCGCTGTCATTGGTGGCTTCAAGGGCGTGAGGGTGACCGACGACCCGCACCTTGCCGGTGTCAAGATGTTCCGCCCCTGCTGTTCTCTGGCCGTCATCGAGGACACCAGTAGCCTCCGAAAGATGTCCTGATAAGTGTCATTATTCCCATTGGTCACTTTTTTCATGTGCGGCCCAATAAACAGCATCACGAGGTCCCTGCACCCATTTCGGAAGATCACTTTCTCACTGAAATCTCGAATTCGGCGAACGTCCAAGATAGAATAATGTCCCACGTTATCATGCCCTCGGCCGTCCGCGCCCTTCCCCCTCTTGCTGATGGCATGAAGAACTACTCCCTGCCTGTGGTTGCTGCGCTGTACCCCGACCAGGCGCCCCTCGACCCCTTCTTCGTCGAGAAGGGCAAGAAGTTGCTCGCCAAGTACGGGTCACCGAACGCCCTCCTCCAGGCTGCCACCGACGCAAACAGCAGGGAGCAGTCTACCTGCCAGAAGTTTCCTCGTGATACGCCCCAAGGCAGGAAATGTGCGATTCGCGCGGACCCCGAATTGCTGAACAACCATGGCGGCATGGGCTCAGTCAAGGAGTACAAGAAGACGCAATGGCAGTCGCTCATGCTGCGGCCATGGTTTTGGCCTCTCGTAATCTTGGCGTCGCTGCTGGCCCTCATGATCCTTCTGTGGATCATCGCTTCGGCTGTGAAGCCTGCTGCTTACTGATGTTATCGGGTGGCAAAAATATGTTCCAAAAAACTATGATTTCACGAATGTTGGAGCGAACGAGACATGAGCGCATATTTGCAATTGTTTCAAGGGCCAGCGCCGTTGGAGTCGAGGAAGTAGGCGGTGAAGAGCATGGGGGTGGGCATCTGGAAAGCCTGGCCGGCGCTGTTGGTGAGGGTGAAGAAGAACTTGGCCTGACCGGCGAAGGTGTCGGCGATGAAGGCCCCGGCGCCCTGCCACACGTAGCCCCCACCTGGCATGTTGAGCAGGATGCAGGTCAGCGACGGGGGATTGTAGGTCGCGGTGGTACCGTTGTTGACGGGGGTGATGGTCATGAGGTTCTCGATTTCCACCAAGGGCTGGAAGGTGAAGAGGTAGTTCACGTAGACCAGGTACCTCCCGCCCCCGTTGCAGACGACCGTGTCCCCCAACAGCGTGACCATGTCATTGCTTCCAAAGATCGGGGTTAGATTCACGATCCCGCTACTGGAGTACGTCCCGGGGATTGCCTGGAAGTATAGGAACCCCTTGTACTGAATCGGCCCCGTCGGTCCAATGGCGCCCGGCGTTCCCTGGACCCCAGGGACACCAGCGGGTCCGACCGGGCCCTGATGGCCGGTGACCCCCGGTTTGCCAGTCATCCCCGTCTGTCCTGTGACCCCCGTGGCACCCTGCACCCCCGTCATGCCGACAGATCCCACATTGCCCTCGGTACCAGTGCTGCCCTGGGGGCCAGTCAAGTTGGCGCCTGAAGCGCCGGTTGCTCCGGTTTGCCCTGTAGCCCCACCCGGTCCTGGGTCTGTGAAATCGATACCTGTTGGCCCAGTGGCCCCCGTCAGTCCGGGCTCCCCGGTCGCGCCCGACGGTCCTGCAGGGCCTGACATTCCAGTCGCCCCTGTGGGCCCCATGCTCCCAGTGCTCCCGGTCCCTCCCGTGGGCCCAATGGGGCCGGGTACCCCAGTTGATCCAGTGGAGCCATTTGCCCCAGAGATGCCGGTGTTCCCTGTTGCGCCAGTGCCGCCTGTCTGCCCATCACCGCCAGTGCCGCCAGTTGCGCCCGTGAATCCAGTGAGACCCTGTTGACCCGTGATCCCACTGGCTCCGGTGGCTCCGCCAGCACCTGGATCGCCCTGCTGTCCGGTTTGGCCAGTTGCCCCAGTTTCTCCGGCCGCGCCTGCAACCTCAGAGTCAGGACCGGTCTGCCCCTGGCTTCCTGTCAGCCCCGTCACCCCTGTGGGGCCTTCAGGACCTGTTTCTCCAGTAGGCCCTGGTGCACCTTCAGCACCCGGAGCGCCCTTTTGTCCAGGTACGCCTGTCTGACCTGTAGGGCCCGTAGCCCCCATTTTGCCTGTGGCGCCCACTGTGCCGGGGGCACCAGGAGTGCCGGGCTGCCCGGTCATCCCATGGTCTCCAGTGCCCCCTGTGAACCCAGTTGCTCCTGGTGCCCCTGGCGGTTCCACCGGCCCAGGAGGCCCAGGGGGCCCTGGCGGTCCCGGCGGCCCCGGTTGTCCAAAGTGCGGCGGTGTCCGCAGCATCAAATGTCAACGTGAAAGATGACAAAAAGTTAGGCTTCGCGTGTTGTACACCTCACTTCTATTTGCGCTGCCCGAGAAATCAGCAGACGAATGTTTAAACACCTCGGCACCCAAATTGACTTCCCAGGTCCTCGTCCGCAGAATTTTCAACGCGATGAAGCACACATGGGAGCGCCGAAGGCGAGATCGCGTCTCAGAGATCATTTTCATCCCTGGCCCTCCAGGGCCTGCGGGCCCTCCGGGCACAAATGGGAATCCAGGCGGTGGGATGACCGGCGCTATCGGGCCACGCGGGAGTGCTGGGCCAACGGGCATGACGGGTGTTCCCGGGCCGGCAGGCGCCACCGGCAACCCAGACAACGTCACTGGTGCAACAGGGGCACCAGGGATCGCTGGCAGCACCGCCGGAGAGACGGGGACGACCGGCGATGATGGAGCAACTGGATCCACAGGTGCCACTGGCGGCCCTGGCGCCATCGGTCCCGATGGCCCCTCAGGAGCACTTGGGGCACCCGGTCGAGGTGGAGAACCAGGCGCCACTGGGCCTGCAGGTGCCACAGGCAACTCAGGACCTGCTGGGCCATCGGGCGCAGGAGGTGAAGCAGGTCCTACAGGAACTGATGGAGGCATTGGGGAGGCCGGAGACACAGGTGCCACAGGGGCGGCAGGCGGTAATGGTCCAGTAGGCTCCCCTGGCCCCACAGGTATCATCGGGGCTCTGGGCGCTGAGGGCGAAGGCGGCAGCACTGGCGACACAGGGGAAGCCGGGCCTAGCGGACCCACGGGAGCCACTGGAATAAATGGGGCGCCAGGTGTCACAGGGGTGACCGGTAACCCCGGTGCGGATGGAACGGCCGGAGTTGCCGGTCCCACAGGCGGCACTGGTGGCACCGGGCAGACTGGCGCATCAGGTCAAGATGGCGCCACCGGGGAATCGGGGGCGACAGGTGAATCCGGAAATCCCGGTGCCCCTGGCCTGGCGATCACCGGAACTACCGGAGAGACAGGAGTGACGGGGGGAACCGGGGCGGCTGGTGTAGCAGGCCCACTTGGGCCTACCGGTGTCACTGGGGCAACAGGACATGCGGGGATAGCGGGGCCTGCTGGTCCTGTTGGCAATGCTGGACCCCAGGGAAATAACGGCAATCTTGGGGTGGAGGGCGCGACTGGGCCGCCGAGTCCCTCAGTGTTCCCCTCCTTGGGGGCCGAGATCCCGGCACCGCTGGTCGCCGTCAACAACGGTAGCCTCTCTTACAACAATGAGACTCTTGGGGATCCCTACAGCGTGATTATTGACAACAACACTTCCATCGGTTTCGAACAGAGCGGGCAATACATGCTGCTGATGAACATCGCCGTGGAATCAGACTTCAATGAGTTAGGCGTCGTGACGCCCTTCACCATCACGCCAACAGCCTCCCCTCCCAGCGTCTTCATTTTCTCCGGCCAGAGTGCCTACGTCACCAACACGGTCACGGCGAGTTTTTACACCATTTCCATCCCATTCACATGGTTCATCTACGTCCCGATTGGCTCGACTCCGGCACAGATCTTCTTCAGTTTCCAATACGCGTCGCTGGCAGGCGGTGATTGCAATATCAATCAGGCGACCATCAACTGCTACTACATTGGCGCCGTCAATCCAATCTGACACTCCGTGACAGCCACTCGCATGTCGTACAAGCAAGAAATCTGCATCACCCCTCACACCCCGAGTATATAAAACGAAGCAAATTTAAAGGTCTTTTTTGTCATGAGAGGTGGTGGCAGGCAAGACAGGGGAGTATTGGAGAAGTACGTCTCACCCAGAGACATCGATGTAGACCCCTACCACGCTGCTGCTGGCGATGCCGAATTCTGGGAAGCCTGGCGGGGCGGTGACCACGATCTCAAAGTCCTGAGAGGTGCCCCTGAAGTCGATGAGGAAGAAGAAGGTGCCACCGACGTAAGGGCTGCTCGCCGGGGGACCGAAGGAGGTGTTCATCACCTGGGCCCCGGGGGGATTGCCGATCATGGTCCCCCCGCCCCCAACGCTCTCGAAAATGATGGTGAACGGCGAGGAGGTGCCCTCCGCAAAGGCCAGGAAGTTCGTGATGAAGAGGTACCTCCCGACCCGGTTCAGGGTGCCCGTGCCGTTGCCATTGAACACGATGTTGCCGTACGGGTCGCCGAGTTGCGAGGTCAAATTGAGGGCGATGGAGCCGAGCAACGTGTTCTGGATTCCGTCCATGGATGTAGCCGACCCGTGGCCCGTGGCACCCGCACCAGTCGGGCCCGTGAAGCCAACCGAGCCTTGCCCACCCGGAGGCCCCTGTGGCCCCTGGCTCCCAGACGGTCCCGTCACCCCTGTGAGCCCAGTAGTACCTGTTGGGGAGTTCCCCGTGGGTCCCGTGGCGCCAGGTGATCCGGCAGAGCCTTGTGCCCCAGTCTCGCCGGTGGCGCCCGCAGGCCCGGCGCTTGGCGCAGTGGCACCAGTCACCCCCGTCCCCCCAGTGGGGCCTGTGCCTCCGGTGACTCCTGTCGCACCATCAGTCCCTGGGCTTCCGGTAGGGCCCACTGCCCCAGACTCACCTGTGTTTCCTGTGGTGCCGGTCCCTCCTGTACCGCCAGCAGCCCCAGTGGCCCCCGTTTCACCATTAAGACCAGGTAATCCAGGCTCGCCTGTTGGGCCAGTGACTCCCGCAGTTCCACTACTCCCAGTAGGCCCTGTGGTTCCGGTTTCTCCCGTGAGCCCCGCGTTTCCTGGATCGCCTGGGGCGCCTGTATTCCCAGCGTCGCCTGTAACTCCAGTAGGGCCTTGGAGGCCGGTGGCACCAGTGGCGCCTGCTGGCCCTGTTTGCCCTGTGGGACCCTGAGCACCTGTGAGACCAGTTTCTCCTGTGGGGCCGGGTGGTCCAGGATTCCCTGTAGCGCCGGTCGCCCCGGTGGCACCAATCTCCCCGATAGGGCCTGGGTCCCCAGTGGTGCCATCTGGTCCAGTGAAGCCGGTGGCCCCCGTATTCCCCATGGCACCTGCTACACCCGTATTCCCAGTCGGCCCTGGGTCCCCTGTGGCGCCAATAGGGCCAGTAGGGCCATCTCTCCCAGTCTGGCCCGTCGCCCCCATCAGTCCAGGGCTTCCAGTGGCCCCTGAAGGGCCTGTGGGGCCTGTTTGGCCAGTGGCCCCTGTGAAGGATCCGGTGGGGCCTGGCAGCCCGGGCGCGCCTGGAGGACCAGGGGCACCAGAAATTGGCAACAGGCGCGCGTCACAGCACACACATTCGCGTTTGGCATGACCACAGATGGGACCTGCACCGCAATCATGACCATACACCAATTCCCTTTGCATTTGCGCGTGAACAAGACACAACGATACCTATGTTGTCTTTTACCCTGCAAGGCCCCACAAAACCCTGGCCAACATCCTTTACTGTCCAGTGCGGACGGCGGAGGGCGGCCGTTAATTTTCAGCAGATTCCGGAAAAAATCCAGGTGGATCCAGCATGTTCGGGTCCCTTCTCATTCGAGTAGTCTGATAGGCGAGGTTCTGGAGTGCATTGAGTTCAGCAGCGGGACCCAACTGGAGGGGATCAACTTGGCGATTGAGACTGTACTCGAACTGCCGCCGTTTCTGGAAGGCGTTCCGCCCATAAAAATCGTCATCGCTGGGCGGTAAGTCGCGAGGCTGGCCATCATTCCAGAGGCGCTGAGAGTTGGGCACAGGCGGCGCCAGCAACGGAGGTCTCACTCCGCTGCCCTGGACCATGTCAGAAATGACGGAATTATCAATAGTAGCGGATGAGAACTGAGACCTCGGATCCACGCCTGCGGGCCCCCCCTCTGGGCCTGGCACAGGTGGGAGTTCAAAGTTCAGATCATGAGGTCGCTGGCCGACAGTCACACCAGGGCGCGCGAATGGCTCCTCGAACCTCACGCGATTCATCAGCGGATGATCGGCAGGCATCGCCCTCGTGGCGGTCAGCGGCTCAAAGATCCGCACCGGCGCATCCTGTGCTTCACGATCCTGCCTCTCGATGCGATCGCTTTCAGAGGCCGCCACATCTGCCTGGTAGCGCATCGATCCAAACCCATCTGATCTCGGCGCACCCTGCCCAGGGTCAAAAAGATCAGGGTGATCAGAAGGATCTTCGCGGGGTTGCTGATTTCCAGACTGGGGATCATGCCCTGCAACAAATCCTTGATACTGCGGCAACTGCTGTTGCTGTTGCTGTTGCCATTGTTGTTGTTGTTGCCTCGCAATCAGATCATCAGGATGATCGGCGGGATTGGAATCATGATCACGGATGACTCCACGATCCTCATTGATTGCTTTGGATGCTGCCGAGTTCTGATTGGTAGTGGCGTACTTGAATGTGGCATAGCCCAGGGCGCCCGCCAGGCCCAGGGCCGCCACTACGCCGGCCCAGCCCCACCCGCGCTTGGGGAGGGCGATGAGCACGACCAGGATGGCCAGGAAGAGCAGCGAGATGATGACGTAGACCACCGCGGGATTTAGTACCGGCTTTTTGTTCTGCCCATCACCGCCCTCCCAGTCCCCACCTAGCGATGGGGGCGGCAGATCAGCCGCATTTGACTGCACTTCCGGCATCTCGTCCATCTTCCCTGCGGTTGATCGTCGCGGTGACCACAATCAACGATATCAAAGTGAAATGGAAGATAGAAGATCGATGCCGCTTTGAAACAAGAGCGCAGATACTATTGAAAGCACAGGAAAATCAATCTTCAACAACATCCATCTCCATATCTTTAACTGGCTGTCTGCAATCCCTGATATCGGCGACATCCGGGCCAACCGGATCCTGATGCGAAACATCATTATCACCTTTTGGTGAGGTGTCGCGAACCGGCGGGTGATCGATGAAGGCAAGGTTTCGCTTCCCAGTAAGAGGGTCGACCGTTAGGCGCACGACACCACGCTGTACGAGGCGCTCCTCAAACAGTAGTCTCTGGGCGGCCATTGCTCCGCGCACATCGTAGCGCGCTGCGATTCCCTTCAGCAGGAGCGGCAGCGCAATCAAGAACGCCGTGAGCATGACCTTGCCAAGCATGACGCCAAACTGCACACCGACGCTGACGGTGCCCAGGACCAGCAGGAAGCTCCCAGCCAGGACAATCCTCGACAGTAGGCGGTCAGTGAAGTCCGGCGTGTGAATCAGGCACCTCACGGTCTCCATCTCAAACCTGCACCAGAGATCATCTTCCCAATCTTGCTCATCCTCGCCAATTTCATCGTCATCATCTCCCGCAACTTCACCATCGGCCGCTTGATCACCATCGGCCGCTTGATCATCATCGGCCAAGCTCCCGACGGCAAGGACAGCGTGGCCGCGAAATGTCGCCACGAAACTTCTCATCTCCGCGTTCATGCGCCTGAGCTTCCTCACCTGCCTCCACAAAGAGGCATTTCTCCTAGTCCTCAACTTCCTGAGATCGACAGCCATCTTTCGCGCCATCTCATCAAGATCGTCAACGGCATCAGGCTCATCGGTACCGGACTCTATCAGGTCATCAAGGGCAGCAACTGAGAACGGCAACTGGCGAAGAATCTCGAGGGACGCCTCATGATTTGCCTTCGGGACACTGGCTGCTGGGTACACCTTGCAGATGACGAAGACGAGGTCCACATGACCCCTGAAAGCAAGGGCCCACTGACTGCCGGGATCATGGAGCAAGGCGGAGAGCATCGACGTGCGTCCAGGCGACTGCCGAAGCTTCCCGGCATGCGCCTCCACATTCCTCACCCAGCCAGGCAGCGTGGATGGCAGGCCCCGCAATATCTGCGCCATTACATTGAGTCGCTCCTGCTCCGCACTGCGCGCTGACAACGTGAAGGACAAGGACATGGCGGCGATAACCAGTATGATCGGGAGCAGCGGAGAGGGAAAACAAGATCACGGAACGACGATAATCCGCAAGGGCGAGAATTCGTCTCAGTTTTGAAGACAATCTGCGAGACTGACAGAGTATCTCTGATAGTCAGGATCACCATTGGTGTCAGCGATATCGGGTCGTTATCCAGAAATCGGATTCGAAAGAGGAATATTTCGTCATCACATTTTCTTCTGGTCCATCTTCCAAGCTTCAATAAAAAATCAAGAAGGTGGTGAAGACACAAGACGCAGAGTCATCGCCAAGCAGGCAGGTGATGTATCTGATAAGCGCAATGGCGATAAAGATGCTCCCGATAAGGCACGCCCACGCCCGAACTGATAGCCCGCAGCACTCGTTGTCGTCAGCAGAATGCTCCATCTCGCTCATCACGGTGGCATTATCAGGCACCTGTTTCTCTGGATCACAGACAACAACCGGCCTCGACCTCTTCGGGAGGTTCAAAAGCTTCAAAGGCTTCAAAGGCTTTACAGGCTTTACAGGCTTCAGAATAATTCTGTGAGGACTCAACTGACTGGCAGACGTAGCAGAACGCCGAGCCAGGGTGTACGTCGCGAGAAGCTTGGAGACCTCAGTGTGCCCTCGGCGCGCGGCCACCTGGCTGGCAGTCTCGCGTGGCTGCCCGCATCTCTTCTCGACATGAATCGGCCGTCCGCTGCCGAGGATGGCGTCAACGACGGCAGCGCGGTCATGGTAGGCGGCCCACCAGAAGCCAGTGCATCCCGTCTCATCGGGCTGGTCGAAGAACACCCTATCATCCTGGAGCAGCACCTGCACCACCCAGACGTGACCGAAACACGCAGCGAGCATGAATGGACTCGCCTTCCACCGATCTGCCACGTTCACATTTATCAGCGGGTGTGAGAGCAACATAGCGACAACGTCAGGGAGACGACCGGCGAGGCAAGCGAGGTGAAGCGGGGTTCGCAAATCGTGGTCGGGCCTGTTGATGTCATAGCCGGCCTCAAGGAACAGACGGACCTCATCGGCACTGCCGTCGTGGGCGGCGTCATGCAAACACCTCGGAGACATCACCAAGGAAGCAAGTGGCGGGCAGATGACGGATTGACCACTATCTAAAATCACGGCACATTCGACTAGTTATAACAGGCAATTCCCGACACTTCCGCAATATCTTCGATTTCTAATAGTTATTCGAGATATTTCGGAATCGGCTGTCTACATCGTCGATCAGGTGATCATGGGAAAGATTGTGACTTGAAATATCCGTGTGTTTCTCTCTCGCCCTCTGACGCATTCGTTTCTTTCGCAGATCAACGATCAACAATCAACGATCGATGATCAGTGATCAACGATCGGTGATCGGAGATCGCGGTGATCTGGATTCATGTGATCGAGATCGATGAGGGATTCATTGGAGACAGACGCAGATGGCGTGGATATCCTGGGTCGCTGCTATCTGTCGATGATCAGGGGCTCATGAAATCACAGGCCGCACGTTAAACTTGCCACTTGATCCGTCGTCGTTGATCGGAACACTAAACTATCAAGGATCATCGAAGATCATTGAGGATCACTGAGCAACCATCACGGACATCATGAGCAACGAGCAAGCCAACAGCCAGGGGTATGACCCCAACTACAACTACGCTGCGGAAAGTTGTCTCCATGGTTAGTGCCTCTCGCCAGCAATTTTGCCTCTTCATTCCGTCGTTCAAAACCACTCAACCCCGCAAATAGGGACCACTTTGCCGAGTTGTTACTGTGATGCCCCAAGCGTCAAGGTGACCACCGTGCCCCAGACAGGGCAGGAAGCCCGCAGTTACTGCTGCGGCGCCTCATCGCTGACCGGGTACACGAACGAAAAGCAGTGCCGTGACAATGGGTGGACCCCTTCCCCGGAGCAGGAGCACGCGCGCAATCTCTGGACCCAGATCAAGTCTCACTCGGCGAGGATCACCAACCAGGGCGACATCGAGACCGGCAGGGAGACTCTGGTCTGCCCCACCACCCACCCCTTCGCTGTTGAGGCAATGGTCCACACTGATGTCGACCGCGTTTGCGTGAAGAGCATCCAGAGCGTCTACAACGACGTGGCCTCCGACCCCGCCGTCACCTTCTCATCAATTGACAACTGTCCCTACGATGGCAGTGGCAAGTGCGGGCCCTGGCCATATGGCTCGTTCACTACCGGGGCCCCCATCGCCCGGCCCGACACCGTGAATCCCGGTGATCCGGGGGCGGAGGACCCTGACAACCCGCCCAATTCTGCAGCCAACAACTGGTGGTGGTGGCTGCTCCTCGCCCTGCTGCTCCTCGGGGCCCTGCTGGCAGGGCTGTATTATTGGTGGAAGAAGAAGCAGGGCGCCAAATTGACGACGCCCCCTTCAGTGGCCGCACTGCCCCCCGCCTCGAGGACAGCGGCTTCTACTGCTGCCACCACGACGGCCACCACTGTGGTCACCAATCAGGGCAATCCCACTCCATTCTCGCAGGCCTCCTCACAGACCCCCGCACAGGTCGCAGCGGAAGCGGGTAATCGGGCGGCTGTAACAGAGCCATTCGAGGTTGTTCCCCCCGGGGGTCGCCCTGGGGCAAACGACTTGTCATTCCTTGACACGTTAACTCCAGAGCGTCGCGCTGTCGCCCTCCAGGAACTCGAGAATGAATACTGACATCGTTCTCAAAATTCTGGTGTTTCCTCATTCCTCGTCTCGAAGACTTCGAAGAGTGAGTCACCTCGTTGCTGCGACACGGGCATGACATCTTGGAGGTCATTGTCTTCTTCTCTTACCGCCATTTTCAGAGAACCATTTGGTAATAGACGTTCGAAATGGACGCGGTGAGATTTCCGGTGACGGATGTAACCGTTACCTGGGCCATGCCTGGGCAGGATTTTGGCGATTACAGATATCCTGATTTCACGATTGAGGTTCCGACAGCGGAGATGTCTATTGCCCCATTTGGGGGTGAAGGCTTCAATTCGAAGTACCGTTGGTCGCTCTTCTACCGGAATCCCACCTCCGGGCAACCAGCATTTGTGACACTGGTGGCAGAATTCTGGAAGGTGGTCCGCGGAACGCGGGGAACGCTGGTCATCAATAACTACGGCGAAGGGGGCATTCTCCAGGACGCGACTGCCCCGCCCAGGGCCATCGCTGCCAAACTTGATGTCAGTGTACCTCAAGACATCTGGGGAATATTTTATGACGCGGCGGGTTTCAGACGGTCGGCCCGCGAGGTTTCAGCCGTGTTGTCGGAGGCCTTATCTCTCCGAGCCTCAAGCAATCGCCCGCCTGCTCTGAGGAGTTATCAGCAGCCTTTCGAGATCGTCCGGCAGGAACTGGCGGCTGCGCGTAATGCACCCAGTGCCTATTTGATGACTGCCTCCCCGTCCACTCTGACCAGCGGCGAAATCCTGCAGGACATCCTGAATCCCGAAGTGACTCCTCTTAACCCAAATGAGAGAAACCGGCTCCTGGCTGAATGCGCATCGCTCGACAGCGAACTGCAGCCGGCGAACAGGAGGTCCCTATTCGAGGCCGCCCGGGAACTGGGCCTTCAGGTCGCGTTCAATGCAACCAAGGCCCAACTCTGCCAAGAGGTCACCGCGCATCTGGTGCTGGCCAACGTCCTGAACCCAACCCTCCGGCGCGTGCTTCAGGGGCCTTCCTCCGGGGGACCCACTCCTCGGACACGAAAGCGCCAAGTGGAATGATTTTGGGATTTACGATGAGCACTTGAGGAAGACATTTTATTCGGAATGATCGATGAAAACAAATATCACGGCACGATAGTGAAGTTGGACTGGAGGTAGGCGGCGACGGCCTTAACCAACGACGTGTTGGCGACGGCGGCCTCTAGCTTCGCGCTCCCAGACAGGCGCTGTGTGAGGTCAAGGAAGGCCTCAATCCTGGCGCCGAAGTGGAGTTCCCTCTTAGATAGAGCGATGCCCTGACGAAGCCTTTTTCCATTGAAGGTCGCCCTCGCAAGAAAGAAGGCCTGGAAAATTGGCAGAAATTCCTTTTCCAGCGCATCATTGGCCTCGTGGATTGTAGACCCGATCAAATCAGCAGCCCCGGGAGTCACAATGTCGGCCGTGGCGAGTGTATGCTCAGCGTCTTCGATCGCAGATATTGAAGACAGGGTTGTTACGACACATTCTGCGATGGCGTGATCATCAGCAGGCGATGATGATAACAAAGAAGACGACGACATCGTGCTCGAATCACTAGATATTACATCAGGACCATTGCAAGCCGCCGGTCCCGAACTATCCCATGATTTTCTATCATAGGTAATAGATTGTGATTTTATCCTGAAATCATGATGTCGTCATTCCGTGTCTATAAATACCCACTGACATTTCGCAGTTAGTTGTTCCCCAATTTCTCGACCAGCAGACACTCCCCCTCCACTCCCCTTCGATCAATGACGTTTGTAGAGTACCCCATCCCGGCGGAGGATGATAGCGACTGGTTCTTCTGCGAGGTGAGCAATCTGATGATGATGATCTGGTGTGTCGAGAGGAAGGTTTTCTTCAGGCTCGACCCCATGACACAGCGCAGGGTCGATGCCCGCGCCACCCTTAAAGACATCAGCCTCGGCGATGGCGTCGTTGACCCCAAGATAGGCGTGCGCATCTCGTTCACCCCATCTCCGTCTCTCTCCAAGACCGGGAGGCCGATCAAGCACGTCGGGCCGTCGTCCTGGAGCCTCGTTTCACCCCAGTCCCTAAATGCTACCTCCCGGCTCGTTGTTTGCTACTCCTGAGGAGCACCGCCTCTATGACAACGGGAGCGTTGGATGCTTTTAGGTGTTAGCGATTCCTTTGTTGCCGTGATTTTGACGCGTCGTTTTCAAGTAATCCTGCAGAGTGCCCTGAGGGGATACTTGAGGTCGTACTAGGGGGACATTGCAGTTAGTGTTTGCGTTCGCGTGTCCAGAAGCCTCGCTCAAACCGCTCCGAGGGCTCCCGTCCCTGCGCGTAGTTCAAGGTGATGTGCAATTGGTTCCTATCCGCGTTCTTGTCCCTCCCGATGAGACTATGGTGTGGTCTTGAGCAAGTCGGTACCTGATGAATTCTTTTTGAGGGAAGAAGATGGCGTTCGGGACCTTTTTGGAGGTATTGGTAATTTTAGGAGTCGTTACCGCCTGTATGTCGTACTTCCTTCTGGTTCCTTGAATGGCGGGATATTCTTTGCCGGGGTTTTTCCCGCTGGCGATAAGCCACTTAATCACTTCAAGACGTCCATTGGTAGATGCATTCCACCGGCGCCAGTTGTTGTAGGGTTTCTTTTTTTCTGCCTTTATCCCCGGTGTTGTTGTTGTACATGCGAAATTCGGGCGAGACCTTGGTGGGCTTCTTTCGCAGTATGAAATCAAGCGGTTGCGGCTGTACTTCAATGTCGCAAAACCGGTGACTTATAAGTGCTTTTAGAATTTGCTCAAAGGGTTAGGTAGCCTATCGTGACGCAGTACTCGGGCCCGGAATTTTCATGCACTTGAGGCAAGGGATGGTGTCGAGTAGCTTGAGAAGATCACGACGAGCTTACTGCTCCGCCTTCGGTTCTTCATGCTGGTGAGGCGAATAGACGTTCACCATAAGATCTCAGGGATGGCGGCGTTGGAGGTGATAACGGTGACTTCAAGGCGTCAGTTGTGGCTCCGGCCGCGAACTGAAAATTTTAGGGATTGTCTTTTTGGTCTGAGCCTTCCTTCGTTGAGTTTGAGATGGCCGTCGCACAGCGAGACGATCAAGACAAAGCGTTCAGCAGCAAGCGCGTGCGGCCGTCCAAGCTTCAAACGCTCTTCATGACGTGTCTTCTTTGGATCGGCGGTGAATCTTTCTAGCAACGTCGCAATCTCCGTTCGGGATTGTGAGGCGAGACGTCGGCGGAGGAAGGTTGATCTCTCTGGAGGCGACCTTGAGTCATAGGGGGCAATTTGTAGGTGTAGTTTGCACAAGTGTCGGACTCCAAGTGTCATCGTTCCCCTGGACAACCAAGAAGTCGGCGTCGAGAATGTCGCTCATCTTGGTCGGAATGGCGAGCTTGATCTGTCCTCCGGCTTCCCTTGGGACGTAGACACAAAGCACTTCTCTCCTCCTCAGAAACTTGTGGAAGTGGATGTCCTTTTGGTGACAGTCCTCTCTTTCCACCCTTTCGTCGTCTCCTCCCCTGAGGGACGTTTCGGAGTTGTCTTCGTCTAAGCGGAGTTTGACATCGGCTTTTGTCGATTCCGTCGTTTTTTATAGGTTGATGGTTCGTGGGTTTAGTCGTTTGTCTTCGTGTTCATGGCAGTCTCATAGGCGGAGTGTTCGTTGCCCTCTCTCTTTTTGTGTCGTTGATGTCTCCGAGATCCCTGCCGCTGGCTATGAGCCACGTGAACTTCATCGAGGTCACGAAGGTTACGAAGGTCTGGGAGGAACTGGTTCACGGAGCCGGAGATGGAGTCGTCTGTAGTTAATCGCTTTCTCTGGGTGTTGTCGCTTTGTTTTGCTTTTCCACTGTATATGTTGTATCTTTGTGAATTTGTGCTTATAAGAAAAATGATGGTGTACAGGACTTAAACAACTGCCGATTATCTCGCTTCCTTTGCTGCTTTGGAGGGAAAACAGATGGGGCCAGCCATCTTCGTCGCGGTGATCACGATGTTGTACCTATTTGCGTTGGGCAGCAAGTACGAAGAAGACCCCGGCCAGCGCCGCCAGCAGGACGCTCACCAACAAGACCGGAATCAACCACCTCCAAATGTTGCCGGTGCCGCCGCTGGTGTCGGTCCCCTCCCCGGTTCCGGTGTCCTGACGCATTCCAGGCGGCGCTTCGGGGGTGTTCACGGCTCCCGCGACCACATTTGAGTTCAGTGTATCTTGCGCCCTCAATAAAGCCTGATTCCTCCGTCTCTGTTCATTCGGTGCCGGCCTCTGGCCCTGCTTTTGAGCCTGGTGCTGTGTTTGAGTCACGGGCAACGGGATGATGTTCAGTTCTTGCTCCCTGACGAGGGGCATCAATTGATTTGCGCCGGGGTCAGGCAGTTCATGTGGTTGCCCTGCTGGCGGATCCGCGACCTGCCCCATGATCGTAGTCGCTCGCATCGACTGCCTGTCGTCTATGGCCAAGATTTTGGCGGCTGCAGGGAGTTCCCCTTGGAGGGGTAGGCTCCAGGCACTGATAGACATGGCTCGGTGAGGGCGGGATCTCGCGGTTCCTTTTATTGGGGGTGTGTCAGGATTCTTTCCATGAGGGAAATGTTAAACAAGATGTCGCTGGAGAGCAACGATGAGCCAGTCGACGTCAACCACAGAGGACCCGGCGACCGCGACAATCGCAGCGACCCGCGGGCCGTACACCGCGCAGGATGAGTATGAAGAGGAGCGGCTCGACAAAATCCTCCAGAACGAACTTGAGGCCGGTCGCGAAAACAAGGCTGCCTCCGCGCAGACGACGAGGAAGCCCTTTGGCCCCTGGGCTCAGATCCTGGTCGCTCTCGTGGTGATTTTGATCATCATTGGCCTATCTTGGTTGTTCACAGTAATTTTTTCCGATCCCACGAAGATCGGGTCGACTAATCTGGCGATGACGCAACACCTAGACGTGACCGCGGTGGTGGCGCCCTCACCCACCGCCATTAGGGCGCAGTTGAATCACAGGTCGCCCAACGCGGTGGAGAAGGAACCGGACGGCTCGAGCACCGCGCTGGTCTGGAAGAACATCCCTACGCCGCTCGTGCAACTCACCATCAACTCTTTCCGGTCCTCTACCCCGCTCCAGTTCGAGGGCATCTACGCCCGCGCGCAGCCGGGCCTGGTGTTCGAGAACATCGATGACGTCACCGTCCGCAACAAAAAAGGGCAGATCGTGCCCGGCGGCCTCATGCGCCAGGGGCGCACGCCTTACTACGTCGACGCCGCGGCTCTGGGCCGGGCGCAGCAGATCCCACTGGCCGCCATACCTGCAACCAGCACGCAGGGCGACGATGGAAGCCAGGATCAGGAAGCGTCTCAGTCCCCTTTCCCCTCCCCGATTTTCGCCTTCCACCCGCCCAACTCAGCAACATCTGCCAATCCTCTGAATCCGCCTGCACAGCCCGCACCCCACATTCCCCCGCACTACGGCGGGCTCTCCGTTTTGATGCCATTTACCTGATGCCCTTCCCCTGATGCCCTTCCCCTGATGCCCTTCCCCTGACCTGGCCTCAACCTATCCCTGAACATGCTGCTGAACAAAAATCACATTGCAACATGCATCATATCTTCCGGCGAAATAAATTCCACATAGTTCTTTCTTGCAATGCAGGGACAAGGATTGATAATGATTCTTTGGAGTGATCAGCGTCGGACACCAGGGAAAAACCAGCGCCAGAACACCTTATTCACATGACGCACAGCAGCACACGATTGCCAGCATGAAGCGACCTCCTGATCTTTGACGTCAGTGGGGAGGGGCTGGAAGGCCCTGAAATTGGAGGGCATGTCACCCTGGGGCAAGCCGAAGTAGATGGTGCGGGCAGTCATCCTGGGGGTTGCGGAGTGCTTCAGGAGACCCTGGGTAGTCAACCACTGCTCAAAGATGAGGGCGTGCCAGGGCGCGAAGTCGCGCTTCCCAATCTTCGGCATCTTCTCGGGGAACGTGAGCGTGATGACGCCCGCCGCGCTTGCGGAGAAGGCACCGGACAGCAGGGCATCCTGGAAGAGGGGCAGCAGGCTGGCGACGATCAGGTCACCCGTCTGCTTGAAGAGGCCATTGAGCGCCCGCTGAAGCTCTGAGCCTTCCTCCCTGCCGAAGAACATCTGCGGCACATCGAGCGTCATCAACTTGCGCCAGCATGTTAAGATGTGGCACGGCAGGAAGACGGGGACCTCACCCTCGGCAAACCAACTTCTAAAAACCACCCCGGGATCGGCAAACTTGTTAACCTCACAGACGTCAATGTAAAAAGATGCGCTGTGGTCGAACGGAATCTCGTCCGCAGGCAGTTGGCGGATGAAGGCGGCCAGAGCGCGCTGCAGGTCCCCAGCGCCCCCAGAAGGTGACGGCCGCCCAGCCATCTCCTCGCACGCCTTGCTCACCAGGCTCAGAACTTGGCTCATGACAAGCCAGCAAAAAAAGAGAAGTGATGGAGGAGGAAAGATATCACCGTTCGCCACCTGTTACCGCACATCAAGTTCGCCAAGTGCGTGCTTTGCACACCATCAGTGACTGGAATCTTAGTTTGGTGAAGATATCGCGAACAAGGGCCACATGAGAGATGAAAGAACAACGATTCGACTCGTGATCTTCGCATCTTGAACACATCAGAGTTCGTCACGGTTCAGGAAAATCATGATCGGAAATGTCATCAGATAATCGGGGCGTCATCGAGATATTGTGAATCATTATCATTATCATGGATAGACGTTCGTTTGGATATAACTGCAGGGAGGTGACACAGCGGGGAATGTGCGCAAGCCAATATCTTTGATCGACACTGAATTCTGCGATCCCCTCTCTGATCAACCTGATTTGATCGCTTCTGTTCGCGGATCATAGTCCTGGGGTGGTGATATCACTTGAACTTCATGATGCCGGGACAGGTTCATCGCGTGCGTTTTGAGCAGATGGATGGGAAGATGGCTGTGTTCACGGATGAGCAATTCCGCAAGTTACCGCTGAAGCCTCCGTACTCCGAGCATCATAGAGATGGGTATATCTGGACCCGGACAGACGGTCGGCAGGCCTATCTGGAGTGCATTGCGCGGGATCCCGTCTGCTGTGAGTGGGCCTGCATGTTGGCTGACGACGGCGCGCCCGAGAAATCCTGAAAAATGTTGATCATCTTTGTATTCAAGTTTGATTCTTCGGTTCTTGGCAATAAAGTCTGATCGTAACTTGAATCAATGATATTTCATTCTATTTTGGGGATGATTATCATCGATCCCGCGATCCTCATGTTGATCACGAGGGTGATCAGCCCTCATCAGTGAAAAAGACGACGAGGTGGGGGTAAAGCATTCCTGCGTGCGGGTATCAAGATATCCGTCTTCGTTGCAAAAGATATCCCTGGTACCTCACCATATCTTCATCTCATAGTTTGAGGATCTTTTCTCTTTCATCTGTTGCCAACATAGAACAGAGACGCGGATGTCGCTCCAGTCGTACCTGGGGAGTGCCGTTCCAGGGCAGACACAAAGGCAAGGACAAGTGCAGGGGCAAGGGCAGGCTCTTGCCAACGAGGTGGTGGCCAATGATCTGGGTGTGGTGGGTGTGCGTCTGGATGAGGCGGGGATCGAAGGGTTCCGTGACAACACAGCCTCTGGCGCAGCCACGGCGCTCGGTGTGCCACTTGCGCACGCGGACCCTGCGCGGCAGGGCGCCCCTCTCTTGACTGAGTGGGTGAGGGAGGCCTCGCTGCCGTACCACCTGCACTACGGCACACCCCTGCTCAACGGTGGCGTCAACCTGGGACCTGAGCGGGCGAGGGCTGTCCCGCTCGGGCTGTCCATGCCCCTGGTGGTGTCGTCGCCTCTGAGCGACACCGAGCGGTTCTGGCCTGCGGAGTTTGAGCGGTTTCGGCGCGAACCGGCCGTCATTCTGCCACCGACCCACCCGCTCTTTGCCCGCGCCCAGAGTCAGTGGGAGGTCACGCAGCGGTATGTCTCCATTCTGCGGACAGACGCGCAGGGGACGCTGTTTCTCACCACCCGCGGCCGCCTGGCGTCCCTGCAGCAGAGCGAGAGTGTGGACGCCACCATCTTCGACTACGACCTGCAGTTTCAGGTGGCGCTGCCTGACGGAGGCGCCCGTGCTGGTGACGTCTCGCGCAGGGAGGTTGTGAGGCGTGTCCGGCGCCTGGCCGACTCTCAGGCGACGCTGCCCAACCGCGGTTACTTCACCCTGGACTACTTCGAGGGGGCCTACGCGCTGATCACGCTCGAGGTGCCGGAGCGCTACCTGCTGACTGCGCTCATGATCCCCGCCCTTGCGGGCTACGACGGGCCGCTTCTTCTCTCGCCCTTCTTCACCCAGGTGACACCCCCAGGGGGATCCTTCACGGCCGGGTCTCTGCGCGAGGTGGTGCCACCCCCCATCACCGCCCTCGATGTGCGGTTTGTGCTCCCCGCAAACCTGCCAACTGATGAAGAGGACAGGCTCCGGCTGCGTTCGTACTTTCTTGCCAGGGAGCGCTTCGATGCCGCCCCAATTGGGGAAGCGCCCTCGTCGGCCCAACTACCCCTGGTGCAGTCGCTCACCTCGGAGCCTGTCGCTGACTCTGGGGCCGGGATCTTCTACCTTGGCGGGCTCACCCCAGTCCCCTGGCTCCTGAGAGAGGTGCTGTCCGCTCTGACCCCTAGCGGGCTGGTCACGAACCGGGCCACCATCGAGAACGCACAGCCGCAGCCACCTCTGTCTGCAGAGGAGTTGGCGCCTCTCCAGCGGGAGTTCGCGGACCAGGTCCCGCTGGACAACGACGGGGTCCCCATCGCCTACACGCCACTGCTGGGCCTGCGTCAGGCCGAGTTTGGCCTCCCCTATCGCCGTGACATCCTGACCGCAGGGGAGCGCAGCGCCATCTCTGAAACGCTTGATCGCAGTCCCCAGAGGCCTGTTACCTGGAGCGGGAGGCTGTTCGTCAACGAACCCCTGCCTCAGCCTGTTGAGGTTGTGGGCGAGGGACCCGCTGGTGATGCCGAGGAGGAGAAAGAGGATGGCGGAGGTGGCGGTGGAGGTGGCGGCGGGGAAGAGGAAGAGGAAGAGGCTGATAAGGGGAAGCCCAGGAAGCGCCCGAGGGGTCCTGAGACTCCTGAGACTCCTGAGGACAAGGCTGCCAGGCTGGCTGAGATTCAGGCCGCCGCGGCCAGGGTCACCGGACCTCTTCAGCAGGGGTTCGCCAGGGCGGTGCAGGCCAGGGCGGACCCGTTGAGGGCGTGGGAGGCCAGGGCGCGACTCCTCGGCGGCACCTCGGCCGCGAGCCTGGCGGCGATCGCCACCTTCCGGGACCAACTGTCCCGCGGTGTCATTACCCCCGCGAACCTGCCCGGGCTCGTGGCCCAGCAGGCCCTTGCCAGGGACGTCGGCGGAGACCGGCTCCTGGCGTTTATTGACTACCTCCGCCACAACTCCGGCCCCAACTGGAACCTCACCGCCTCGCTGCAGCGTCTCTACACCACCCTCACCCAGGAAGTCCGCGTTCCCGCCACCTTCGACTTTCTCCTCCCCTTCTCCTTTCAGACTGCCTCGTCATCTTCCACCTCTCCATCGTCATCTTCGTCGTCGTCATCTTCGTCGTCGTCTTCGTCGCCTGGGTCGGGGATGGGCGGGCGGGCAATGAGATACGGGGACTTCTTGGTGAACGAGGCGCTCCTGGCGAGGCAGCCCTACAACATCGATGTCCTGGCCCAGGCGGCGTCAGTGGCGCCGCAGGGCGCCATGGAGTTCTGGCTGTCGGAGATCACCACCGAGAGAAACCGCCTGATCGGCATCGTCGAGGCCCCGGGTACGCTCCCCTTCAGCGCCCTCCCCGTCGCTCCCTCCCGCCGGGCGATAGCAGCAGCAGCAACAGCAGCGGCAGCAGGGGCAGCAGGGGCAGCACGGGCAGCAGTCCCCGGAGCAAATCAGGGGCCAGGCCAGGGCAGCGGTCGCGGTCAGCCCCGTGGGCCGCGGGCACCCCGTGCCCCTCGCGCCCCTGGTGCCAAGCAGCCCCCGGCCCCGGTCATTCAAGCGGCACCGCTTCCAGGTCCTCAGGAAATCCCTGGTCCTCGTGACGAGAATGGGGTGATCTTCCCCGACGGGATTCCTGATCTTGGTGACCGGGCGTCAATGTTCAATCTCAACCTGCGCGCCGACCTCGTGGTGCCCCCGGAGGTGACCGCCTTCTTCTTCCCCCAGACGGGCTTGCTGCTGGCGCGGGTGTGGGTCCCCGGGCAGCCGCTCACCCCCGGTCAGCCCCGACTCCGTGGTCCCTCCCCGCAGTTCTACGGCTGGATCCTAACGAGGTACTACGCGCCGACCCTGAGGACCAGGAATGTGCTGCAGGGCGACCTGCGCAACCTGGCCGCCTCAGACCCGAACCTCACTATCAATGTTGGCGCCAGACCGAGGGTCGCCCAGGAACTCGCGCCAGGCGTGCCCCCCGTTGCCGACGTTCTTCCAGCGCTTTTACCCTACCAGGTCACCAATCCGGCCATTCTCGCCGCCCTCTACCCAGCGGCGCCTCTCCAGCCACTTCAACCTCCCCAGCCTCTCCAACCAGCACAACAGCCTCTCCAGCCTCTCCAACCTGCCCAACAGCCTCTGAGCGCTCCGCAAGCGCTTCTGGGCGTGCCAATTCTGCCTGCCTTTGCTGCCGTGGCCCCTATAGCCCCGCCGCGGATTGAGCGAGTGGTGGCAAGGGCGGCCCCGCGCCCTGCGGCTGTTCCGGTGCCTATTCCGACACCTGCGGGACGCACCATGGCCGCGCCCGCGCCAACAGCAGCGGGATACCGTGGCCGGGTGCCACTTGCGGTCGCCAACCAACTGCCACTCTCACCTGGGGGCCTCCAACTCTCTTATCTCATGACCCCTGCTGCCCGGGCGCCTGCACTTGGTACCACGGCGACAAACGCTGCTCGGCCGGTGCCGACTTCTGAAGAGCGACGGGCATTGCTGCAGAAACTGTCAGAGCAGCGCGCGGCTGTCGGCGGAGTCGCCGCCAGCACAGTGCCAACCTCTGCCACCCCAATTTACCCCGGGGCGGTCAAGCCCTCGCCGGTCCAGGCTCCCTCACAGAGCCGCCTCCCAGTGAACTCTGCGCTGGGAAGACTGGTCTTTTTCAAGCCTCCGGCGCCCAGTTCTCTTCCCGCCCCTTCTCCTCTTCCTGCCCCTTCTCCTCTTCCTGCCCCTTCTCCTCTTCCTGCCCCTTGTCCTCTTCCTGCCCCTTCTCCTCTTCCTGCGGCGTTTATTCCGGGCTCTTTATTGCGTCGCCCTGAGGTGGAACCTCTCGCTCTCCCATTCTCCGAGGAGGCTACAGCGTCGTCTTCGTCTTCTGCGCCTCGGAAGCGCACCTATGAGGAGGCCAATCCTCCGGGCTTAGAGGCGGTGTCGGGGACTCAAGAGCCAGAGGTTTTCGTCCGATCTGGGTCCCCTGAGTTCCCATACACGGGACTCCCCTCCGATCTCCCGTACTCCTCACCCGAGGCCGCACCACACATCACCCTCTTGGCGCCCACACCGGCGGCTACGTTGATCTCTGAGCCATTCTTGGCCACGTCATCGCCTTTGTTCGCAGGCGCCTCAGCCCCCATCAGCGTGCCTATTAGCGCCTCGTCATCTTCACCCCTCTTTGCACCTACCATTGTACCTGCACCTGCGCCGTTATCTGTCCCTGCTGTCACTTCAGCAATCGCACAGATGCCTTCCACGACAGCCAGGCGTTCTGCAGGTCGTGTGGCCAAGTCCTCCACCACCTATCTCTCTTACTCGCCCGAGGAAGATGCCTTTCCCTTCTGATGGTGTTTTGCCATCGCTGTATGATTTTGTCGCAATAAATTTTCCGAGACCCACCTACCTCACTGTTTTCTTTCTGGATCTCTCTGCTGCTGGATGATGGGGACAGAGTTATCATACCCAGCCAACATCCGGTATTGTCTGGTTGTTCATGAAGCGCTGTGGTACGAGGCCTCTAGGGATGGCGGAACCTTCCGGACCCTGATGGGCGCCCTGTCATCTGCGGAGCGAGGGAGGGTCATCAACGCGGTCTTTGATGCCATTGAGGACACCCTTCTGTTTCGGGCTTGTTTCTGGAACTGTATCGAGAATGTCCGCGTGCTCCTGTCGTACCCGGAGCTTGACGTGAACAGGCCCGCGAGCAATGGCAGGACCCCGCTGAAGATCGCCTGTGACTGTGGCCACGTCGACATCGTGCGCGAGCTCTGTGAAGTGGGTCATGCGGATCCCAATATCCCCGACGTTCTGGGGGTGACACCCCTCATCGCCGTGGCGGAGGACCCGAGGCAAGGCGAAACAATCCGCTACCTTCTGGCTTTCCACCAAGTTGGCGCAATCGACATCCACGCGAAGAAAATCCAGAGCAGCCCTCGCGGCGTGCGTGAGGTGACGGCGCTGATGAGGACAAGGGAGGTGAATGCCCCGTCAGAGACGCTTTCTCTTCTCGAGAGCTACGAGAGGGCACCCCGCGAGACGCGCGCAACACTCCGCCGGTCTATGGGTTTTGGCGCGCGCGACGCGGCTCACGACTGCGCCGCCATCGTCCTGGTCTCCGATGACTACCTCTCCGTCAAGCCCCAAAACCTCTGCAACTGCGACTGCGATGGCCTTGGGCGGGGTCGATTTTATCTGCTCTGCGCCAGGCTTCCGCTGGAGCTTCAGATGCTTGTCAGCCGAAAGCGGCACGGGCTTGCGGGCGACATCGTCAGCGGTCATCTGCTCGAATTGGCCTTCCGTGATATCACGTGCGATCCTCAATAGTTGATAATTGATCTTGATTCTGATTCGATGGTGATTATCGTTGCTATCGCCCTCTGTGAATATCATTGATATATTTTTTCGCGTCCCCTATTTCTTCCAACCACATTTGTCATTCCCCCCATCACCACCGAAGTGATATCAGTTGCGCCAAAATTCGATCCTAACCCTTGCATTCTTTTACATTTTTTGCATCTTTTACATTTTTTGCATCTTTTGAACGTTGACAACGAGATAGTGACTGATGAGTGATTCGACATCGAAGGCTGGGGAGGACGCTGGGGAGGATGCGGGGGAAGTGTACGGGCAGGAACATATGCACACGCTGGTGCTGGACGAGGCGACCACTGTGGAGGAACTCTGTGTGGCGCTGGACACCCTGCCTGCGGAGGTCGTTAATCGTCGTCTGAACAATCACAGCGCCATCGACTGCCTCCCTTTCCCCAAAACATGGCTTGCCGCGGAGGCCCGCAGTCTCAGCGAGCAGAAGTTCTTCCTCCTCCTGGAGCATGATAGGTGCCGGCTGCTGCCGAAGGCCGGCCTGGAGTTGCTCTGCGATTTCCGCCTGCGCGATCGCCTGGTGTGGTACCTGGCCTCTGGGAAAGGGATCGACATGCCCCAGGCTGAACTTGCCGCATTCAACACCTTCAGGCAGGAAGACGCCATCTATCGGTCCCCCGACTCCAAGTACATCATTGACCTGAAGTCCGCTTTGCAATTTCTTGGCGCCTACGTCACTCAGGGACCACTGAAGGCGCGCGATCTGGCCAGGGAGACTCTGGGATATCCGAACCCCTGATACTTCGCATGATTTCTCTGATCATCGCTTTCTGCTTGTCGTATCTTGGAATCGAATAAACTGTTTCAAATCATTATCACTTCCTCACCCCTTCATCTTCTTGGCTCCCGAAGATCATGGCATCAACAATTGCCATTCTATCGATCCGGTACATCTTATGATGTGCTTTACAGCGACGTCTTCGTTCCGAATCAGCGCAAGATAGTGGATAAGACAAATTTATTTGATGTGGACTCTATTATCATTGACAAGAAGCGACATTTATTTTGGACAAGATTGGCACCAAAAGATCAACCCCTGAAAATCGTGAGGCAAGGACATCAAGCGAAGACATCGGCGAGGAACTTGATTTCGTCAGCCAAGTAGAATGCAGCCATCTCATCTGCCTCGTCGTAGGCGTCGCCTGTGGAGAGGGAGTGGGCCATGATCTGGTCCAAACCATGCGCTTCTCTCGACTTCCAGTATTTGGTAAGATACTTGGCCTGTGTAGTGGCCACTACCAAAGGGGTGCAGAAGGCAATGACGTGTTGACCAGAGATATGCGCCAACCGACGCACGCCCTTGAGGACCAAGAATGGGATTCCACGAAGCTCTGCGACACCAGAAAAGAAGCTTCCCTCCCCTAGCCTGCCAGGGGCCACGTCCGTCATCAGTTCATGGCGGACGAAGGCCTTTCCAAGCTCCAAGGCCTCAAACTGATAGTCGGGGTCCAGGCAACTCACGGCCACAGCCACGTGGCTCTGGATGTGACAGGTGAAAACATCCTTGCCCTTCCAGTCAGCAGGACGAGAGCCTAGCAGTATCACCTTCGCCTTCTTGGGGTCCAGACAAGCCTGGAGGTCAGACAGCCAGAGGTCAATATCTTTCTTAAAAGTGGCATTACTTGCGGCCACCGCGTGATAGTAGCAACGCGCCTCCGATGTGCACTCGAACACTGCGTCGGGATTCATTGACTCTGTTGACTGTTCTCGTTTGGAAAGAGAAGATGAACTTGAAGTGCCGCGGATGCTGATTGGGGTAGCAAGCTCCAAGACACGCAGATACTTATGAGCGACCGAAGCCCAATTATCCTGATATTACTTGACTTGACATCGTTGATACATGATAATTGTCTGTCGCCGCAGATGACGAAATCATGTTTTTTCCCAAGGTGATGTTCTCCTCTGAGACCCTTTTTGCGAGAAACAGGAGATGTTTGGCCACGAGATCCCGGCTCGGTCACGCAAGCGCCTGTTGGCGATTCAAAAGCGCCTGGAGGAGAATCCACCGGAGTACGTCAATCACCCCCCTTGGGGAAATTGTTGGACATTACTTCACTATTCCGCTGAACAGGGTGACATCGAGGTGATTCGCTTTCTGCTGCGCCACCCCAGAATCGACGTGAACCGAGTCACAAGTGGCGGGAGCACCTCTCTCTTGATTGCCTGCGCCAACCAAAGGGGGGAGGTGATGGATCTCCTGCTGGCCGATCCCCGTGTCGACGTCAACATCTGCGATCTCGACGGTTGGAGTCCAGTCTGGTCAGCCTGTCATGAGGGGAGCTACGAGATGCTTCTACACATGGTGGCAAGCGGGAGGGACTTCGACTGGACCAAGCCCGGGCGGGACTACAAGGTCGAGACCAGTCCCCTGGAGGCTGCCAGGACGGGTGGTTCAACGCGGACATCTCTGCTGATGGAGGACATCCTGCGCTGCCCTCCACAAGCGAGATTCAGGGCGCGGCTGGAACTTCGACTACCTGATGCCCTGGCGGCCCAACTCTTCGCGTGCGTGGTCTTCCTCTGCGACAATTTTTTGACCCTCAAGCCGGATCCTTCGCGTTCCCTGCGCTCTTCGCCCGCCCTGTACTCTTCGCCCGCCCTGTACTCTTCGCCCGACCTGCACTCTTTGCCCGCCCTGCTCTCTTTGCCCGTCGCGCACTCTTTGCCCGTCCTGCACTCTTTGTCCGCCCTGAAATCAGTCAGATTCTTCACCATGACCCGAAAACTCCCGATGGAGCTCCAAATGGCCCTCTGCCACCTGGTCTTCGACACCTCAGGGCAAAATGTTCCCTCAAGGGACTCAGAGCCTGCCTTCAGATTCCTCGCGCTGACATTTCAAACTTGTCCTGTTGTTAACTTTTGTTTGTAGGCAGAAGAATGAATTTAAAACAACAGCACTCAGACTAGATTTTGTCACTCATATTTAAAATTCCCTTTCTTCACAGAAGAGGTCTCAACAGTAAGGCTTCCGTCAAAGGACAGGATGCAGGGCGGGAGCGGAGGGTGGCGAGGAACTGAGGGTGGCGAATCTCATCGCGCCAATAGGCGATATGGCTTGGGTGTCGCCCGGATAGTACGCGGGATTGTAGATGGGGATGCTCCCCTCCGGTGGGTAGTGACGGGCAGCCGGCGTCATCGGCTCCATGGACAGCATCTCTGTGCTCTTCTTCAGCAGCCCAGGGTCAGTCCTCATCGGCTTGCGATGTGTGCTGGTGGTCGCGGTCGCCTTGGTCCCAATATTGGCGGCACCGTCGCCGCGTCGGGCAAATTCGTCCTCGAACTGGGAGACGTAGCCGGGAAAGAGGCTCTCGAGGACATCCCTGCACAGCAGGTCAATCCTCGCGTGATTGTAGGCGCTGATGGCATCGAGCCACTGCCCGTCCTGCCAGTCCTGGCGAAGCTCGCCCTTCATCACCCTAAGATACAGGAAGCCCTGCGAGAGCCGGGGACTGGACCCAAGAACCCTGAACTCATCCCAGGGAAGGTCGTTGTCGTAGAAGTCCGTGAGGTTCCGCGTGAGCCTGCAATGCCTCAGATACGGTTTGCAGTCATGCGCGGAGAACACCGCGGGCAGGAGGCTCCAGAACTTGGGCAGGCCCCCGTCCCCAGCGATCAGGAGGTACACCAGGAAGTCGTACACGGGGAGACAGGTGACCATGAGCTTGCTGAGGGAGCTCAGCAGCAACAGGGTAGATTTCGGGCCATAAATGGAGAAGGGCGCGGTGTAGCCCGCCACGAAGCCCTTCAGGGCAGGCCCAGAGTCTAGAATCCTGGACGCGTGCTGGGCTTCGACGCGATGGTGAAGGAAGAAGTCCAATATAGGCGGCTGCGCCTCGAGGCACGAGCACATTTCTGAGCCAGAGGCACTCCCCAGCCCAAACCCAGGATCAGCGATGCATTCCGCGGTGACGGCGGTCTGCAGGAGGCGGCGGAGGTCCTCTATTTTTGCAAGGCTCCCAGCCAGGGCGGCAAAGTCGTGCAGCGCACCGCGAGGCGAAGAACAGAGATGCTCAGAGAGGCGGAAGGCTACCAACTTCAAGGCGTACGAAGACCGCGAGATGCGCGAGGCGATAAGGATCGCCGAGTCATTCACGCCACGGCTGCCACTCAAATCCGGGGTGTCCATCGCCTTTCTTTCAATGCTGAAGAACCTTAGTAAACGAAACTTGCAAGTCGTGAAGAGCGAACAGGGGAGGAGCAGGCCCGAAAGGTTCGGTTTTGATTATCAGGCGATTGGAGCCGGTTGTCAATAATTACCTGATTCATACAATCAAGAGGGGTCGAATCCTGGGGATATCAGAACAGCGCGAGTTATGTGGCGGAGGAATCAAGGTTTTTCATCGTGTGAGATGGCCTCCAGAAGGCGATTATCAAGGCTGCGAAAAACTAGGCAACATTGACCACGAGAGCGTTTATTATGTGATCAGGGACAGCAGAAAACAACACACGCAGAGTGAGAAACGGGGGTGAGAAGAGACACCGAACAAAAATTGCAGACAGGGTAGACAGGGGGAGGGGGATGGAGACTTCAAAAAATAACGCCGTCTGCAGAGGCGGACGAATGACTGTGGCTTTTGCGCTTGCTGGAAGTAACCTCAGCGAGAGCGTCTTTGAATGACTTTGTCTTGCGCCAGCGGACGAAGGTGTCGGACTCCATGAGCTTGAAGATGTTGGTCTGCGCGTGAGTGAACACCTCAGAAGAGACATCGCCTTTTTTGATGGCGAACTCGATGTCAGCGCGGGTGGTGTCCTCAATGTTGATCTCCCGGTCAGCGCCGCGGACAAAGTAAGTATCCCAAATCTTCTGCGCCGCGACGAGTCTATCACCCGCGGAGGAAGCGAAATTGTGGAATTTGAAGTGGCGAACACCCTCGTAGAACAAAATGTTTTCGCTGCACCACTGCTCCTTGGAGTAGGCAATGAAGGCGTCAAGAAGGACCTGGTTGTCCAAGATTGCGTGGAAGAGATTGACGGAGTTCCTGGCGAGCATGTTGCAGCGCTCCATGACGGTCTCCTCATGAGTGGCTTCGAGGAAGTCTGCGCGATGCGTATACCTCTGGAGCCAGACCATGAACGGGTCGTGGGTGAGGCAGAGCGGAAAGAGGAGGTTGACAAAGACCGAGGGCAGGAAGACCCACACCCCCCTGTAGTCGAACCACGCAGGCAGGATGCTGGGACCAAAGGCGTAAATACAGGTCACGACAATGGCCTGCGGGCTGCCGATCAAGGCTGTGGCGTAGATCTCGAAGCGGAGAAAGAAGGGGTCGCGCACCCACCAGAGGCGCACAAAGAAGTAGAAGGTCAGGGTCAGCACCAGGGTGCTGATGGCCATTGCGAAGATCGCGGTGTGATTGCAGTCAGCAAGATCTAACAAAGCGGTCGAATTGTCATCAACGCGGACGCTGTGCTCGGTGGCAGGCAGCAGCGAAGTACCGAAGCGCATCCCGAGGTAGATACCCACGGTGAGGAGACCCACGAGAAGCGCGGTGACAGCGCGAATCGAGGGGTGCTTATGGATACGCCACGCCACCCTCAGCCCAGGAGACCACTGTTCAAGAGGTGAGGGTTGCACACCATCAGGTGCCTGAGAGACACTCTGGTAGCCATGCGCCTGGACCAAGACTAGGGGTGATAAGAAAGGAAAATGAAGGGTGAACATGGGCATCACGGCAAAGAGGGCGCTGATTAGTTCACACACGGGCGCGCTCCCCCAGATCATGCTGGCGGTCTCGACCACGGAGAGCACATAGAGGAAGATCACACAGCAGAACAGGCTCGGCAGGTTGCGATACCGGAGCACACGATGCCGGCGGCGGATGCATAGCCCCGCGATACCACAGACGAGCAGGACGGTGTTCAAGAAGAAATAGGCTGCCAGGAAGCCGAGCGAAAGGGGCGACATCATTAAGGTCGCAGCCAAAGTGAAATAAGTTCGCAGACGAGTGGAACCAAAAGGGTGCCGGGGAAGTCGGGGTGGGAATATTTGTCTGACACACGTGTTGCAGGGGGCGGCGGCGAAAAAAGGTAGAATCTCTGGATGGTCCAAAGATCTCTGGCCAGATGGGTGGCGATATTAATACGCGGGCGTGATCGTAGCCAAGCAATCAACGATAATTGTCTGGACCGAAATAGGAAAGATATTTTTAATTTTCACTGTTTCAGCAACCTTATTCTCCCGTTTCGGAACCTCAGGATACACGTGATCTATCACAGTGTTTCGCATCATGGAACTACACGAATCAGGCTCATCTTTGTCTTGCCCGCACCTCAAGCGTTTCTGAGCTCCCGGATTCCTTTTTCTCCCTGATTCCTTCCTTGACTCTATCATGCCCGTGTTCAGAGCGACCTTTTTTAGTACGCTTGAGTACGGGAGGGAGTCGCTGATTCCTCCGGTGGAGGCTCTCGACGATATCATTCGGAGAGAGATGCAGTCCATCGATGGGGTCGTTTTTCACAACTTGATGCGCTTCAACAACGACGGACGCCCTGCTGGATTTTTCTTGATGGTCTTCCTCTACTCTCGCAAAGGTGTCGAGTTGGATCGCCCGGAGCGCGATTTTGCGGGATTCTGTCACTTGCTGGGTCTTTGCCACGGGCTCCCCTGCGGTCCGGTGGAGTGCAACGTCGATTGGAAGATGATCGATGAGGAGGAATACCCGACGCCTTGCCCCTCTGCCCCGGAGGCTGTCAACGCCTCCCCATATCACAGGGTCCTGGCAGAGCAGCCGTCTTTCCTCACCAAGGCCGGTGTCGATGCCCTGCCTGTTTCTCTTGGGCGAAATCAGGCTGAGTGAAATAAATGTTTGTTGTTTCGTGCGAATCGCGGGGAAATAAATGATGTGAGTTCAATATGCGTTCGAGAAAGAAAACCTGTGTTGCCTCAGGGTGACCGCCGTGTTCGCCAAACCCCGGAAGAGGATAGCGAAAATTTCGGGCCAGGAAAACTGGAGTGCGAGTCACTTAGAGATTACAAGAAATGTTGGAGAATTGAGGTCAAGGATAGAGGAAACCGGGCATCTTTATTTCTTTGTGGTCGGATGAAGACGACGAAATTAAGAGTGAAAGTTCAGGAGCGAAGGCGGGAGAGGAAAGAGAGGAATTCGGCTGCTGAAGATGAGCCACCTGACACCCTGATACTGGGGCTGTTGTCATCATCGGAGTCATCCTTTCCCCCGGCGGGCTTCTTCACGGGGAGCTTGTCCTGCTTGTCAGCGACCCAGAAGCAGGCCTCGGAGTCGCTGCCGTTCTTTCTCCTGAGGAGGGCAAAGAGGTGCAGGGCCTCCTCACAAGCCAAGAAAGAGGCCCTCTTGCCTTCGTAGCTCTGAACGAACTCGGAGCGGCCGACGTTGAAGAACTTGCTATCCTCGAGCTCCTCAGAGAAGAACTGACGCTTGAAGGCGTTGTAGGCAGCGGAGCCCTTCTCTCCGAGCGAGGTGATGCCGAGCAAGACCCAGGCACCAATATGCCTGGCGACCGGGGCAGGGATGGGGGTCATGAGGTCCGAGAAGCCGAGCCAGACGACATGCATGTCCTCCTCGCAGCCCTTCAGGAGCTCCAGGACCTTAGGATCGGCGAGATCAGCGGGCGAAACCTGATCCACGATGACGACCGACGCGTGCGCACGACCCTTCAGAGCGCGCAGCACATTCTTGAGCATGTTGGGCCTGTCGGCCATGGCGTCTGATGAAGTCACGTCAGGCGGGTCCATCACAGTGTCGGTGCCAGCAGTCTCAGGCTCCTTGGTGGCGGGTTCGGAAGAGTCGATGTTGAAGTCACCGTCTAGGTCGTAGGGACTAGTGGTGAGGAGTCGCAGTGGGGTGGCGGTGCCGCGCATAGCGTCGACGATGTAGGCAGGGCGCTGTTTCAGGTCGCTGTTTAGCCTGCCGAACATGAGCATGGTCTCGAAGATGGTGCTTCGCTCGCCGACGCTTCCGCCGACAAGAACGCAAGTGCGATGAACATCCATCATCTTCTTCGAGATTAACTGGGTCAAATCGCTCGACATATTGCTGTAGTGCACGGTGAAGTCTGTAAAGAGTGTTGAGAGGGAGGAGAGAAAGGTTGCGGTGATTCTGGCTGAGAAGGACGATGAAGTGAATATGGCGGTTTTTAAGGGGGGTGGATTGGAATTGACTATCTTGATATCAACCAAAAATCTAAAAAACGGATCAATGACTCAAACAGATATCCACACTTAGATAGCGCATCAGCCGCCAAAGGGAAAGTGAATCTCGACAAGACAAGGCAAGGTCGACGAGATGATCGGATGAGGGACATCATCCGACGATGGTGGCAACAGAGGTGATAATTAGATCCGAATTTTATCTCAACATTCACTGGCAGCGACAGGTTGCTGCACCTGATGCTCTGCACTCGCTCATCATCTGCCTGCCTTCCCGGTTGTGATCTGCATACGCTGATATCTGATAAGTGCAGGGACTTGATTTCAATCGCAGGGAATGATCTCCGAATT
>Ga0302314_10000201_pt1 | contig 105676 bp, 103 predicted proteins | sample III_Palsa_N2_3_FD_200533 | JGI IMG/M metagenome (GOLD analysis project Ga0302314, IMG submission 200533) | Peat permafrost microbial communities from Stordalen Mire near Abisko, Sweden - III_Palsa_N2_3 | ecosystem: Environmental > Terrestrial > Soil > Palsa > Peat permafrost | place: Sweden... | reverse complement strand
GTGTGCTGATCCATGTCCAGCATCTGCTGGGCACCGGCCATCTGCAGCGGGCCGCCCTCGTCGCCCGCGCGCTCATCGCCGAGGGTGCCGCCGTGACCCTGGTGACCGGCGGCATGGCGCTGCCGGGCTTCCGCCTGGACGGCGGCCGGGTCGTGCAGCTGCCGCCGCTGAAGGCGGCCGACGCCAGCTTCCGCACGCTGGTCGGCCCGGACGACCGGCCGCTCGACGATGTGCTGCGGGCCGAGCGTCGCCGGCTGGTGCTGGATGCCTTCGCCGAAAGCCGCCCCGACCTGGTCATGACCGAGACTTATCCGTTCGGCCGCCGCTCGCTGCGCTTCGAGCTGGAGCCGTTGATCGACGCGATCCGCGTGGCACGGCCGCGACCGATCCTGGTCGCCTCGATCCGCGATATCCTGGTGGCGAAGCCCGATCCGGCCAAGCGGCAGGCGATGGTCGATCGCTTCCTGGCCGATTATGACCGGCTGCTGGTCCATGCCGACCCGCGGCTGATCCGGCTGGAGGGCAGCCTGCCCGAGGCGGACCAGCTGAGCCGGCACATCGCCTATACCGGCTTCGTCGCCCCGACCATGGCGACAGCGACCGCCGATACGCCGGCCGGCGAGGTCGTCGTCTCGGCCGGGGGCGGCGTCGTCGGTGCCGCCCTGCTGCGCACGGCGCTCTCGGCGCGGCATCTCACGCGCCATGCCCGCACGCCCTGGCGGCTGATCACCGGCCGCAATCTGCCCGAGGTGGATTTCGCGGACCTGGCATCCCGTGCCGATGACGGCATCGTGATCGAGCGGTTTCGCGCCGATCTGCCGGCGCTGTTTGCCCGCGCCGCCCTGTCGATCAGCCAGGCCGGCTACAACACCGCGATCGAGCTGCTGCAAGCCCGCGTGCCGATGGTGCTGGTGCCATTCGCGGAAGCCGCGGAAACCGAGCAGACACTGCGCGCGCGCTTGCTGACCGAGGCGGGTGCCGCCCAGATGGTCGAGGCGGATGCACTCGACCCCGCCCGCCTGGCCCAGGCGATCGATCGGGCCCAGGTCCCGCCGCCGCTGACGGTCGATCTGGACGGGGCGCGAAAATCGGCCCGTATCATCCTGCAAATGGTCGCCGATCCATGCTAGAGAGAAAGCCGAAACGCCAGCTTCCGCAGAAGGTTGTCCGCCCTTGAGCCTGTCAGCCCGCACCGTCGCACCGTCCGTCCGGACGTCGATCTGGGCGCCGCTCGAAGCGGAACTGGACGCCTGGGGCCATGCGGGACGGGTCGCCCGCTTCTGGTGGCGCGACGATGACGCGGCGACCGTGACGCCGCCGCTCGACCGGCTGCTGGATCTGGCCGGCGACGCGCCGCTGGCGCTGGCGGTGATCCCGGAAACCGCGACGGACACCCTTGCCGACCGGCTTCGGACGACAGACACTGTCACCGTGTTGCAGCATGGTATCGCCCACATCAATCACGCACCGGCATCGGCCAAGAAGGCCGAGCTGGGCGCCGACCGGCCTGCCGCCGCGCTCGCGGCGGCACTCGCTGCCGGCCGCCGCCGGCTGGAGGCGCTGTTCGGCCGCCGGTTCCGGCCGATCCTGGTACCGCCCTGGAACCGCATCGCCGATGGCCTGGTGGCGTTGCTGCCGCAAGCGGGTTTCATCGGCCTGTCGACCGCCGGTCGGCACCAGCAGACCGATGCGACCCCGGCACTGCGCCAGATCAACAGCCACCTCGACCCGATCGATTGGCACGGTACCCGGCGCTGCCGACCGATCCCCGACCTGATCGCGGAGACGACCCGGCATCTGGCGCAGCACCGCCTCGCGGGCTCGGACGAGCCGGTCGGGCTCCTGACCCACCATCTGCTCGACGACCGGGCGACCGAGCGGTTCGCCGCCGATTTCGCGAACCTGGTCCGCGCCCATGGCGCCGCGCGCTGGGTCTCGGTCGCGGAGCTGTGGCCGGCATGAGCGAGCATCGCTATCCGGCCCGCAGCCTGATGGAAGACTATGCCCGCGGCGCCGCCGGCCTCGCCTTTCTCGCCGTGGCCTTGGTGCCGATGCATTGGGTGCTGCATCTGATCTTCGGCCTGGTGGCGCTGCTGTTGCTGAGCTTCGGCGTCCGCACCCTGCTCAGGGCGAAAAGCCGGGTCGTGCTGGACGAGGCCGGCATCGCCGTGATCGGGCCGATCAGCAAGCGCGTGGCTTGGAATTCGCTGGAGGCGCTGAAGCTGCGCTATTTCTCGACCCGGCGCGACCGCAAGCGCGGCTGGATGGAACTGACGCTGCGCGGCGCCGGGGCCAAGCTGGCGATCGAAAGCCAGATCGAGGGGTTCGAAGAGATCGTGCGCGCGGCCGCGAAGGCCGCCGCCACGCGCGGCCTCAGCGTCGATCCGTCGACCGAGGGCAATCTCGTCGCCCTCGACATGCCCGTACCGGGCGGGGTTGCCGCCTGATGGCAAACCTGCTCGAGATCCGCGACCTCAAGGTCAGTTTCGCGACACCCGCCGGCCCGTTCGAGGCGGTGCGCGGCGTGTCGTTCCGCGTGCCCCACGGCGGCACCGTCGCCCTGGTCGGCGAGAGCGGCTCGGGCAAATCGGTGGTCAGCCAGGCGATCATGGGCATCCTGCCGCCGGTCGGACGCATCACCGGCGGACAGATCCTGTTCACCGATCCGGATGCGCCGGGCGTGGTCGATATCGCGACGCTCGACCGCAACGGCGCCGCCATGCGCGCCATCCGCGGCGACGGCATCTCGATCATCTTTCAGGAGCCGATGACCTCGCTGTCGCCGCTGCACACGGTCGGCGACCAGATTTCCGAGGCGCTGCTGCTGCATCGGCAAACGAATAAGGCCGCGGCGCTGGACCTGACCGCCGAGATGCTGCGGCTGGTCGGCTTCAAGAATCCGCGCAAGGCACTGGGCACGTATCCGTTCGAGCTGTCGGGCGGGTTGCGCCAGCGCGCGATGATCGCCATGGCGCTGGTCTGCCGCCCGGCGCTGTTGATCGCCGACGAGCCGACCACGGCGCTGGACGTCACGATCCAGGCCCAGATCCTGAAGCTGATCCAGGACCTGCAGGCCGAGCTGGGCATGGCGCTGCTGATCATCACCCACGACCTGGGCGTCGTCGCCAATGTCGCCGAGGAGGTCGTGGTGATGTATCGCGGCAAGATCGTCGAGCAGGGCACATCCCGGGATTTGTTCACCGATCCGCGCCATCCCTACCTGAAGGCACTCTTGGCCGCCGTGCCGCGCTTCGACATGGGACCGGAAGACCGGCTGGTGCCGATCCGCGAGATCCCGCCGATCTCGGAAACGAAATTCCTGGCTCCGCGCGCGGTCGCCCATGCTGTCGGGGCTTTGCCGCTGCTGACCATCGACCGGCTGACCAAGAGCTATGCCACCCGCAAGGGCAGCGAGCGGGTCAAGGCGGTCGACGGCATCAGCCTGGAGGTCCAGGCCGGCGAATGCCTGGGTCTGGTCGGCGAGAGCGGCTGCGGCAAGACCACCTTGTCGAAGATGCTGCTGCGCGCGATCACGCCGGATTCCGGTGCCGTCCGGTTCCGCGACGGCGACACCGAAATCGATGTGCTGGCGCTCGAAGGCAAGGACCTGACCAAGTTCCGCCGCCGTGTGCAATATGTGTTTCAGGACCCGTTCAGCGCCTTGAACCCGCGCATGAACGTGTTCGACATCCTGGCCGAACCGCTGCTGGTCCATGGCATCGGCGATGCGACGGAGCGGCGCGCCCGGGTCGAAGAGCTGGTCCAGCTGGTCGGGCTCGACCGCAACCAGCTGAAGCGCTATCCGCACAGCTTCTCGGGCGGTCAGCGCCAGCGTATCGGCATCGCCCGCGCGCTGGCGCTCAATCCCGACCTGCTGATCTGCGACGAGCCGGTGTCGGCGCTGGACGTTTCGATCCAGGCCCAGGTGCTGAACCTGCTGAAGGACCTGCAGCAGCGGCTGGGCCTGACCTACCTGTTCGTGTCGCACAATCTGGCCGTGGTCGATTACGTCGCCGACCGGATCGCGGTCATGTGCGCCGGCCGCATCGTCGAGCTGGCGCCGCGCCGGACCCTGTTCCGCGATCCGCGCCATCCCTATACCAAGGCGCTGCTGGCCGCCGTGCCGACGCCGGACCTGAACCATAAGCTGGATTTCGACGCGCTGATGGGCGGCAAGGCGTCGAACCCGGCCGCCTGGGCCCTGCCCTATACCCGCGACGAGACCCACAACCCGGCGCCGGTCGATCTGGGCGGCGGCCATTGGGTCGAGGCGCTCGAGATGGCCGAGGCCGTATCATGAAGCGTCTGCTGGCGATCCTGCTGATGCTGCTCGCGGCCGGCCAGGCCCAGGCGCTGACCTATATCGAGACGCCGTCGCTGGCGGCCGATGTCGCCGCCGGCAAGCTGCCGCCGGTCGCCCTGCGCGTGCCGTCCGATCCGGCAGTCGAGCAAGGCCGGCCGGGCCAGCCAGGCGGCGAGCTGCGGGTGCTGATCGGCAGCCCGCGCGACACGCGGCTGCTGGCGATCATCGGCTATGCCCGGCTGATGGCCTATACGCCCAATTACGACCTGGTGCCGGACATGCTGGCCAGCGTCGACCAGAAGGATCAGCGCGTCTACACGCTGCATCTTCGCCCCGGCCATCGCTGGTCCGACGGCACGCCGTTCACGGCCGAGGATTTCCGCTACTGGTGGGAGGATGTCGCCAACAACCAGATGCTGTCGCCGACCGGCCCGCCGGTGGCGCTGATCCGGGAAGGCGAGAAGCCCAAGGTCGAGATTCTGGATCCGCTGACCGTGCGCTATTCCTGGTCGGAGCCGATGCCGACATTTCTGCAGATGCTGGCAAGCCCGACCCCGGTCACGATCTATCGGCCGTCGCATTACCTGAAACAGTTCCACGCCAAATACGCCGACAAGGCCAAGCTGGCGGCGCTGGTCGCCGACAGCCGCACGCGGAACTGGGCGCAGCTGCACAATCGGATGGACAATCCGATCCGCAACGACAATCCGGACCTGCCGACACTGGATCCCTGGATGCTGACGACGAAGCCGCCGTCCGAGCGCTTTCTGTTCGTGCGCAACCCATACTATTACCGGGTCGATCGCGAGGGCCGGCAATTGCCCTATATCGACCAGATCAACGCCGCGGTCGCCGACAGCAAGATCATCCCGGTCAAGGTCGGCGCCGGCGAGGTCGATCTGCAATCGCGCTATCTGCGCTTCGACAATTACACGTTCCTGAAGGCCGGCGAGGCGCGCAACGGCTATCGCGTGCGCCTGTGGAAAACCGGCTACGGCAGCCAGCTGGCCCTATATCCGAACCTGAATTTCAACGATCCGGTCTGGCGCACGCTGCTGCGCGACGTGCGGTTCCGCCGCGCCCTGTCGCTCGCGATCGACCGGCACGAGATCAACAATGTCGTCTATTACGGGCTGGCGCTGGAAGCGCAGAACACCATGCTGCCGGACTCGCCGCTCTATGACGCCAAGAACGCCCAGGCCTGGGCGCAATATGACCCGGCCGAGGCGAAGCGCCTGCTGGACCAGATCGGCCTGACCAAGCGCGACAGCGAGGGCATCCGCCTGCTGCCCGACGGGCGGCCGCTGCAGATCGTGATCGAGACCGCAGGCTCGGTCGCCGAGGAAGGCGACGTGCTGGAGCTGATCCGCGACACCTGGCGCGAGGTCGGCATCAAGCTGTTCACCAAGAGCCAGCAGATCGAGCTGATGCACAACCGCATCTTCAGCGGCGAGACCATGATGTCGATCGACCGCGGTTTGGAGAATGGCCTCGCCAACGCCGAGATGGACCCGTCCGCGCTGGCGCCGACTCTGCAGAGCGGCTGGCAATGGCCGCGCTGGGGGCAATATTACGAGACCCACGGCATGTCGGGCGAGGCGCCCGATATGCCCGCCGGCGTCGATCTGATGCATCTCGCCCGCGATTGGAAGAACGCGACGGATTTCGAGGCCCGGCAAATGGCCTGGAAGCGCATGCTGGCGATCCAGGCCGACCAGGTGTTCACCATCGGGCTCTGCGCCCAGGTGCCCCAGCCGGTCGTCGTCTCCGACCAGCTGCGCAACGTGCCGGAACAGGGCGTCTACAACTTCGATCCCGGCGCCTTCTTCGGCGTCTATAAGCCCGACCGTTTCTGGTTCGTCCCGGAAACCCCGGCCGACCAGCCTTCCTGAGAGGACGAGAAGCATGTTCGGCTATATCGTCCATCGGCTGCTGGTCATGATCCCGACCCTGCTCGCGATCAGCCTGATCGTGTTCATCATCATCCAGCTGCCGCCCGGCGACTACCTGTCGACCTACATGGCCGAACTGCAGGCCCAGGGCGAGGCTGTCGATCCGCAGAAGATGGCCTACCTGCGCGAGATGTACGGGCTCGACCGGCCGGCGTGGGAGCAATATCTCTACTGGGTCTGGGGCCTGCTGCACGGCGATATGGGCTATTCCTTCGCCTATAACCTGCCGGTGACCCAGGTCGTCGGCGACCGGCTGTGGCTGACCTTCATCGTCAGCGTCACCACCATCCTGTTCACCTGGATCGTGGCGTTCCCGATCGGCATCTATTCGGCGACGCACCAATATAGCTGGAGCGACTACGGCCTGACCTTTCTGGGCTTCGTCGGCCTCGCGACGCCGAATTTCCTGCTGGCGCTGGTGCTGCTGTATCTGGCCAACACCTGGTTCGGCATCTCGATCGGCGGGCTGATGGACGATCGTTTCATCGGCGCGCCCTGGAGTTTCGCCAAGCTCGGCTCGGTGCTGGCGCATCTCTGGATCCCCGTCATCGTCATCGGTACGTCCGGCACCGCCGGCATGATCCGGCGTCTGCGCGCCAATCTGCTGGACGAGCTGCAGAAGCAATACGTCACGACCGCGCGCGCCAAGGGCCTGTCGCCGTTCAAGACGCTGATGAAATATCCGCTGCGCATGTCGTTGAACCCGTTCATCGCCGACATCGGCACGCTGTTGCCCCATGTGATCTCAGGCTCGGCGATCGTATCGGTCGTGCTGTCGCTGCCGACGACCGGGCCGATGCTGCTGGACGCGCTCCGTGCCCAGGACATGTATCTGGCCGGCTCGTTCCTGATGTGCATGTCGCTCTTGACCGTGGTCGGCGTGTTCCTGTCCGATCTGGCGCTGGCAGCACTCGATCCGCGCATTCGTCTGGGTGGCGGGAGCAGCAAATGACCGCCCCCAAAGCACCTTTGGAGCATTTCGTTTCGGACGAGCCGTTCGAGCCGAACCGGGTCGAGACGATGACCCCGGCCCAGGACCGCTATTACCGCGCGTCCCAATGGCGGATGATGTGGTGGAAGCTGAAGCGTCACCGCCTGGCCGTGATCTCGGGCGCGATCCTAGCGCTGCTCTATCTCTCGACCCTGGTCAGCGAAGTGCTGGCGCCCTACGGCGTGCACAGCCGGCACACGGATTCGATCTTCGCGCCGCCGCAGCAGGTCCATCTGTTCGACAAGGGCCATTTCGTTGGGCCCTTCGTCTATGGCTTCGACTACAGCCTGGATATGACCAACCTGAAGCGGAACTATAAGCCGGATCCGGACCTGGTTCAGCCGATCCGCTTTTTCTGCCTGGGCGACGATTACGATTTCTGGGGCGTGATCCCCGGCCGGTTCCATCTGGTCTGCCCGGCCCAGAATGGCACCCTGTTCCTGCTCGGCACCGACCGGCTGGGCCGGGACATGCTGTCCCGCGTCATCTATGGCACGCGCATTTCGCTGACCATCGGCCTCATCGGCATCTCGATCAGCTTCACGCTCGGCATCGTCATCGGCGGCCTAGCCGGCTATTACGGCGGCTGGGCCGACGCCATCACCCAGCGGGTGATCGAGATCATCCGCTCGTTTCCGGAGCTGCCGCTGTGGATGGCGTTGTCGGCGGCGCTGCCGGTGACCTGGAGCCCCCTGCTGATCTATTTCGGCATCACGCTGATCCTGGGCTTTCTCGATTGGACCGGCCTCGCCCGCGCGGTCCGCTCGAAATTCCTGGCGCTGCGCGAAGAGGATTTCGCCACCGCCGCCGTGCTGATGGGCGCCACACCGCGCCGGGTGATCTTCCGTCACCTGCTGCCCAGCTTCATGTCCCACCTGATCGCGTCCGCGACAATCTCGATCCCGTCGATGATCCTGGGCGAGACCGCGCTGAGCTTTCTGGGGCTGGGTCTGCGCTCGCCCATCACCAGCTGGGGCGTGCTGCTGAACGAGGCGCAGAACATCAATGTGGTGGCGCTTTATCCCTGGCTGATGCTGCCGGTGGTGCCGGTGTTCACGGTCGTGCTTGCCTTCAACTTCTTCGGCGACGGGTTGCGCGACGCGGCCGATCCTTATCGCTAAGCCGGTTGCGAGACATGCAGCACGCGGAAGCGATTGGCCGACAGGCCAGTCGCGTCGAAGCGGACGCGCAGCAGGTTCCAGCCGTTGGGGTCGAGGCCGACGACATCGCCGTCCTGGTCCGCCGCGATCAGCGCCGCGGTGTCGGTGCCGGTGGGCACCGGTTCCTCGATGATATCCAGCGTCTCGATCGGACCGGTCGGTGCCGTGACCTTGAGCGGCAACCAGGTGCGGATCTGCGGTCGGCCGAAGCTCGCGACCAAGGCTGCAAAGCCGGGGCTGCCGAGAAATCCCACGATCGCTTCGGGCGAATGCCAGACATAGAATGGTGCGTAGCGATTGGCGGTGGCGCCGTCGCGGCCGGCCTCGGACATCAGGAAGCTCTTGAACAGCAGGCCCGGAAAATCGTCGAAGGAAGCGCCCTTCTGGGCGACCCGGTCGATGATCCGGCCCATGTCATAGTCGGCCGGCAGGGTGAAGACATATTGCATGGCGATCATGGCGCCCTCCCAATCAGTGACAGCTGAGAGATTAGCGCTCGCCGTCCATTTGAAAAGTTGATAGTTTCAAACGGTCACTTGAGTGAAACAGATCGATGCGCCTGACCAACCTCGACATGGACCTGCTGCGCACGCTGGCGACGGCGATGGAGCTGGGCGGTTTCGCCCGCGCCGCCGCCCGGCTCGGCCGGTCGCAATCGGCGGTCAGCCTGCAGATGGACCGGCTGGAAGAGCAGCTGGGCGTGCCGCTGCTGCGCAAGCAGGGCCGCGGGCTGGCGCTGACCGAAGCCGGCGACGTCGTGCTGGGCTATGCCAGGCGTATCCTGGCGCTGAATGACGAGACGGTCGCGGCAGTGCGCGGGCTGGACCTGGCCGGTGCGGTGCGCCTGGGCCTGCCGCAGGATTTCGCCGAGACCTGGTTGCCGGAGGCACTCGGCCGCTTCGCCCGCGCCCATCCGCAGATCCGCATCGAGGCCAGGGTCGACCGCAACGCGTCGCTGCTGGACGATCTGGCCGGCGGCCGGCTCGATCTGGCGCTGCTGTGGGGCGAGGAAGATCGCCCGGGTGCCGAACTGCTGGGCCGCCTGCCGATCCACTGGATCGGCCGCGCCGATGCGAAATTCGCCGCGGACGAGCCGTTGCCGCTGATCGTCTTCGCCCCACCCTGCGCCTTTCGCGCCGCCGGCGTCGCCGCCCTCGACGCCATCGGCCGGCCCTGGCGCCTGAGTTTCACCAGTCCGGCGCTGGCCGGGCTATGGGCGGCCGCATCGGCCGGCCTCGGCGTCACCGTCCGCACCCGCGTCGGCATGCCGGCCACGCTCAAGCTTCTGGAGGATCTGCCTGCCTTGCCCGACATTGCCTTGACGCTCCATCAGGCTGCCGGCACCACGCCGGCCGTCGCCCGGTTGAAGGAAATCCTGGTGCAGACCCTGGCCGACAGCCTGGGATGGGATGCGGCGGCATGATCGGGCGGTCCCTGTTCCTGGCCCTGATGCTGCTGAACCTGCCGGCCCGGGCCGAGAGCGATCTGCGCCGGGTGATCTCGGCCGATCTGACTGCGGTCGATCCGCACCTGATCGGCAACGAATATGAGACGATCGTGACCTCGGACCTGTTCGAGGGCCTGACCGTCTATGGGCCGGACGCCTCGATCCAGCCGGGCGTGGCCGAGCGCTGGGACGTCGCGCCGGACGGCAAGAGCTATGTCTTCCATCTACGCCCGGGCCTGGCCTGGTCGGACGGCAGCCCGCTGACCGCGGCGGATTTCGTCTATTCGCTCCGGCGCGCGCTCGATCCGGCGACCGGCTCGCCCTATAACGAGATCCTGTATCCGATCGCCGGTGCCCGCGCGATCGCCGAGGGCACGGTCAAGGACCTGACCACGCTCGGCGTCAGCGCCGTCGACCCGGTGACGCTGCGCATCGATCTGGATCGGCCGGCCGCGTTCCTGCCGGCGATCCTGGCCCATTCCATGGCATTTCCGGTACCGGAAGCCGCGATCTCACGTTGGGGCAAGGATTGGACCCGGCCGGACCATTTCGTCGGCGACGGCGCCTTCACGCTCAACGAATGGGTGCCCCAGAGCCGGCTCAGCTTCCGGCGCAACCCGCATTATCACGCCGCCGCGTCGGTGGCGCTCGACCAGGTCGATTGGCTCGTGATCGCCGACGACGGCTCGGCCTATAAGGCGTTCCGCACCGGCGAGGTCGATATCGCCGATTTGGCCGTGCGGCTGTTGCCCGAGGCCCGGCGCGAGCTGCCCGCGGCGCTGCATGAGCAGCATCTGCTCAACAGCCGCTATGTCGAGATCAACATGGCGAAGCCGCCGCTCTCGACCGACAAGCGCCTGCGCGAGGCGCTGGCCCTGGCGCTGGACCAGACCGCGATCGAGACCAAGGTGGTAAAACAGGGCGGCACGCCCGCCTTCAGCTATGTGCCGGATGGCATGCCCGGCTATACGCCGCCCAAGGAGGGCTTCGCCGCGCTAGCCATGGCCGACCGGCTGGCCCGCGCCCGTCAGCTCTGGGCCGAGGCCGGCCATGGCCGCGACCACCCGCTGACCCTGGAATTCCTGACCGACGATCTGCCCGACTATGTGCTGGAGGCGAAGGCGATCGCGGCGCTGTGGCAGCAGGCGCTGCCGGGCCTGACCATCAAGCTCGACACCAACGAATATCAGGTCGTGACTGCGCGGCTGGTCCGGCACGACTATCAGATCTCCATATCGAGCTGGAACGCCGACTTTCCCGACCCGTGGAATTTCCTGGCCGGCTGGCGGCGCGATGCCGGCACGACCAACGTGATCGCCTACCAGAACCCGGACTATGAGGCGGCACTGGACCAGGCCGAGACACTGCTCGAGCCGGCGCCCCGGATGGCGCAGCTGGCGGCGGCCGAGCGGGTGCTCTTGGAGGACGACGTGATCCTGCCCTATGGCTTCGGCAGCGACCGCACGCTGGTCGCCCCAGCCGTCGGCGGCTGGCAGCCGAACGTGCTGGGCATTCACTTGAGCCGCTATATGAAGCTCAGCCGTTAGGGTTTGGGCGCCTTGCGGCGCAGCCGCCGCAGGCCGGGCGGCTCGCCGCCGAACCACATCCATTGCGGATCGGTGGCGCCATGATTGAGGCCGTAGCGATGCCAGGCGCCGGTGACGACCAGCGCGAGCATGATCAGCCCGAACCCTGCGGCCGCGAGCAGCGCCGCGGCGATGAGCACGACAAAGACCGGGATCTGCGGCGCGACACTATGCGCGGCGACGACGATCGTTCCGCCGATCAGGGTGGCGGCCAACGGCAGTTTCCACAGCAGGTTCGACGTGATCGATTCCTCCGCCAGCCTTAGCCTGATCCTAGAGCGTCAGGACCATGCCTTCGCGCGCGGCCAATGTGCCGGGGCGTCGTTCGTGGGCGGCGCGGGCGATCACATCCATCTCGTCGTCGCTGCGGCGCGGGGCGTGATGGAACAGCACCAGGGTCTTGGCGCCGGCGGCCTCGACCAGCTTGATGCCTTCCTGCCAGGTCGAATGGCCCCAGCCGACCTTGGTGACATATTCCTCGTCGGTGAACATCGCGTCATAGATGACGTAGTCGGCACCCTCGATCAGGCCGACGATGTTCTGATCGAGCCGGCCCGGATAATGCTCGGTATCGGTGATGTAGCACAGCACGCGCCCGCCGAATTCGATGCGGTAGCCGGTCGCATTGTTCGGGTGATTGAGCGGCGTGGTGCGGACCGTGATTTCCGGATGCGGCTGCAGCGTCTCGCCGGCGAAGAAATCCGTGAAGGTCTTGTCGGAGCCCAGCGACTTGACCGGGATCGGGAACAGCGGGTCGGTCATCATGGTATTGACGACCTCCTCGACATTGCGATCCGGCGCCAGATGACCGGCGAAGAAGCGCAGCTTGTTCGCGGGGCTGAACGCCGGCGCGAAGAACGGAATGCCGACGATATGGTCGAGATGGGTGTGGGTCAGGAAAATATCGAACTCGAGCGGTCCGGTTTCCTTCTCGAGCGAATAGCCGAGCGCACGGATGCCGCTGCCGGCATCCAGGATCAGGCGGTGGGTCCCGCAGATGACTTCCAGGCACGGCGTATTACCGCCGTACCGGATCGTTTCCGGGCCCGGCGACGCGATGCTGCCCCGCACGCCCCAAAAGGTACATGTGAATGGCCCTAGGGCCGAGCCTGACGGGCCGTTATGTTCGCTCACTGCGCTCATGCCTCAGTTAGCCAATCCGATCGGCCTTGCGGCCCCTCTACGGCACTAGACGGTAGCCACCTGGTTCCGTAATCAAAAGTTCTGCCTTAGACGGATCGATTTCGATCTTCTGCCGCAGACGGTAGACGTGCGTTTCGAGTGTATGCGTGGTCACGGCCGCATTATAGCCCCAAACCTCGTTGAGAAGCAGTTCGCGGCCGGTCGGCCGGTCGCCCGCCCTCAGCAGGTATTTGAGGATAGCGGTTTCCTTCTCAGTTAGCCGAACCTTTTTCTTGCCGCCCTCGGCAACCAAAAGTTTGGCGCTCGGACGGAAACTATAGGGGCCGATCGTAAAGATTGCGTCTTCACTTTGCTCATGCTGGCGCAATTGCGCGCGCAGGCGCGCCAGGAGCACGCCCAGCCGGAACGGCTTGGTGACGTAGTCATTGGCGCCGGCGTCCAGGCCCAGGATGGTATCGGCCTCGCTGTCGGCCCCGGTCAGCATGACGATCGGCGCGCGCACGCCGTTGCGGCGCATCAGGCGGCACAATTCGCGCCCATCCATGTCGGGCAGGCCGACGTCGAGCACGAGAATGTCAAAATAATGGTGCTTGGCGATTTCCAGCGCGGCGGCGGCGCTCTCGGCCAGTTCGACTATGAATTCTTCGTGCAGGCGCAGTTGTTCGGCCAGGGCTTCGCGCAGCGCCTGATCGTCGTCGACCAGCAAAATCTTTTTAGGTGCCGTCATGGCCTTCCTTTTTATCGCCGCCCCATGCGCTTGGATCGGCAGCTTTGCCGGCGAGCATAGGGACCAGCCCGTCGGCGCGCAATCCATCCGCGTGTTCAAGTCGTTAGCCCCGCCCGGCGAGCCTGTCGAACGCCCGGCCCCAGCTGCGGGCGGTTTCCGCCCAGTCGACCAGGCCGGCCGCCGCTGCCCGGGCACCCGCCGCATAGGTCCGCCTGAGCGCCCCATCGCCGATCATCCGGTCGAGGGCGCCCGCGAGCGCCGCGCGATCGCCGGCCGGCACCAGAATGCCCGCCGTCGCCGGCACGGTTTCGGGAATGGCGCCGGCATCCGTGCCGATCACGGGGAGGCCGTGGGCCATCGCCTCGGCATAGGCCATGCCATAGCCCTCGTAATAGGATGGCAGCACGAACAGGTCGGCAGCACGATAAGCGGTCGATAATTCCTCCGGTGGCCATTCACCCGCCAGATCGATGTAGGGCGACAACCCCTGTTCGGCAATGAGGGCGCGAACGGCGCTCACCGTTTCCTCGTCGCGCTCCAGGCTGCCGATCGCGGTCAGCTGCCAATCGCGCCGGTCGAGCGCCGCCAGCGCCTCGATCAGGAGGCGATGGCCCTTGCGCGGCGTCAGCGTCGCGACGGTCAGCAACCGCACCGGTCCGTCCCGCTCCACCGGCGCCGCGATGCCGGCGACCCGGTCGGTGCCCGGCGGCACCACGGCGATCCGCTCGGCCGGAACGCCATAGGCCGCGACATCGGCGGCGCTGCGCGGGCTGGGACAGAGCACGCCGCGGCAGAGCGGCAGTAATTTGCGCTCGAGCGCCGCATAGCGCGCGGCTTCGTCGGCATCGAGCCCGGTTTCGAGCGCCAGCGCGTGATGGACCAGCACGATGATATCCAGCCGTTCGGTCGCCGCCGGCAGCGCGTCCTCGAACGCCGGCAATGCCAGGCCGTCGATGCAGATCGCCGAACCGTCACCGAGCATGTTCAGCACCGAGGCGGCGCTGGCCTTGGCGGTCCAGTCGGCATCGGGGAAATTGCCCATCAGCTCCAGCAGCCCGACCGGCCGGCCGTCGGCGCGCAGGCCCTCGATGATGCGCCGGTCGTAGAGATAGCCGCCGGTGATCTGTTCGATCGGGCCGGGCACGATGAAGGTGATCGGTTCAGCCATCAGAGCGGACCGTCGAACCCGGCCCAGGCAACCGGCGATTCCCGGAGCACGACCAGCAGTGAATCGAGCGCACCCGCCGTGCCGGCGCCGAGCGCACCGGCCGCGACCTGGGCCTTGAGCCGCGCGTGCAGCACGCCGGCCAGGAATTCGGTGGTGGTGTTCTTACCGGCGAATTCCGGCAGTTCGTCCAGATTGGCGAAGGCGAGCGGCGCCAGCACATCCTTCAGCAGGTCGAGCGCGCGGCCGATGTCGCAGATGATGCCGTCATCATCGAGTTCGCGGCAGCGGAACGTTGCCTCGACCGTGTAGGTCGCTCCGTGCAGGCGCTGCGCCGGGCCGAACACGGCGCCCCGGAAGCTGTGGGCGATCATGACATGGTCGCTGACGGTCACGGTATACATGGGCGCGATGATCCGGAATTCAGGGGTAGAGCACAAGCCGGCACAGCACGCCGGCCGGATCGTCGGCGAGTGCCGCCATCGTCCGGGGCAGATCGGCGAAGGCGGCTTCACCGTCGAGGAACCGGTCATAGACCGGATCGGCCAGCAGATCGAGTGCCAGCGTCAGGCGTCGGCGATAGGACCAGCGCGGCCGCTGGACCGGCGCGACCGCGCCGACCTGGGACGAGCGCAGCGTCAGGCGGCGGGCATGAAACGCCTCGCCGAGCGGCAACGACACCGTCCGGTCGCCGTACCAGCTCATCTCCAATACTGTCGCCTCGAACCCGGCCAGGCCCAGCGCCAGCACCAGGCCGTCGGGTGCGCCGCTGGCATGGATCACCAGATCCTGGTCGCCGGGGGCCTGCTCGGGCGTGGCGAAATCGCAGCCGAGCGCCTCGGCGAGGTCCGCCCGGCCCGGATCGCGATCGACGAGGGTAACGCGGGCGCCCGGCAAACGAGAAGCCAGCGAGGCGACAAGACCGCCGATCACGCCGCCCCCGACGATGGCGATGCGGTCGCCGGGCAAGGCGCCGGCGTCCCAGATGCCGTTGAGCGCGGTTTCCAGATTTGCGGCCAGCACCGCGCGCCGGGTCGGCACGGCGTCGGGCACGGCCACCGCGGCCTCGACCGGCAGGTCGAAGCGATCCTGGTGCGGATGCAGGCAGAAGATCCGGCGGCCGAGCCAGGCGTCCGGACCGGCCTCGACCAGGCCGACGGCGCTATAGCCATATTTGACCGGCCCGGGAAATTCACCCTCCTGGAACGGGCAGCGCATCGCCTGATGCTGGCTCGCCGGGACCTGGCCGCGGAACACCAGCGTCTCGGTGCCGCGGCTGATGCCGCTCGCCAGCATGCGCACCCGCAGCCGATCGGGGGCGAGCGTGCCCAGCGCGCTCCCGCGGATTTCGCCGCGACCAGGCTCGACCACCCAAAACGCGCTGGCTTCGCTCAAGAGAAATCGCACTCGAACAGCATGTCATCGCCCAGCGCGAAGCGGCGCAGGCGGGGGCGCAGGCCCTCGGCCAGGTCCTGGATTTCCGGCAACTGGATGCCGGGCCGGCCCGAGCCGATGATCAGCGGCGCCACGGTCAATTGCAGCCGGTCGAGCGCACCCTGCGCCAGGAAGCGCGAGACGGTGACGCCGCCGCCCTCGACGAAAATCCAGCCGAGGCCGCGGCGGCGCAGCAGCTCGACGATCGCCTGGCAATCGAGCGCGCCATCGTCGGTCCGCGCCACGCCCACCACCTCGGCCTGGCCCAGCCGTGCCGGGGCACCGCGATCCCGGGCGGTAATGACCAGGGTTTCGGCCGCCTGGTCGCGGAACAGCGCATAGTCGGGGCCGAGCCCCAGCATCGGATCGAGCACGACCCGGACCGGATTGTCGCCCGGACAGCGCCGGACCGTCAGTTGCGGATCGTCCAGGCGCACCGTGTCGGCGCCGACCAGGATCGCGTCGGCCAGCGCGCGCATGCGATGGTTATGCAGCAGGTCTTCCGGCCCCGTGACCCAGCGCGAGGCGCCATTGGCGGCCGCGATCCTGCCGTCGAGGCTCTGGCCCAGATGGGCGATGGTGAAGGAGGGACCGTCCTGCAGCGCCAGCGGCAGATAGAGATCGAGCAGCAGGCAGATCGCCGCCGGCGGCATCGGGTCGATCGACCAGCCGCCGTCGGCATCGATCCACAGCCAGCTGTCGCCGATCTCCAACCGCAGCCGCCGGCCGGGCGCGGGTGCGCCGATCCTGCGGGCGGCACAGATCGCCTCCCAGGCACCGGCTTCGTCGAGGTAGATCGGGGCGCGCACCGCTCTATGATAATCCTTGTGGTCGGGGCGGGAATACCGGCGGGGGCCGGCCTGTCTTACGATCCCCAGCTTATCTAGCCCGAGTCTCTCGCCAATGTCACAACCGCGCGAGCGAGTAAAACATTCCACGGCCACCGCGGAAATGCGCTGGTCGGTCGCGGTATTGAGTTTGGCGGCGCTCGGGGCCGCCGGGACACTCGACGGCGGGATCGCGGCCCTGGTCGGCTGGGCGCTCTATGCCACCGCCGTCGATCGCGCGGCAGATCGGGCGGGTTTGCGCCATTTCGGCTGGGCCAACCGGGTGACCTTGCTGCGCGGGCTGCTGGTCGCGCTGATGATCCCGGGCCTGCTGGCACCTGCCCAATGGCCGTGGTTGCCGTTGATCCTGGGCAGCATTGCCCTGGCGCTCGATGGCATCGACGGACCGATCGCACGCCGGACCGGCATGGCGAGCGCGTTCGGTGCGCGGTTCGACATGGAAACCGACGCACTGACCGTGCTGATGCTGAGCCTGGTCGTCGCGGCGGAAGGCCGGGTCGGCCCCTGGGTGCTGCTGAGCGGCGCGCTACGCTATCTCTATGTTGCGGCCGGTTGGATCTGGCCCCGGCTCGCCCGGCCGGTGCCGCCGAGCTTCGCGCGCAAGCTGGTGTGCGTGCTGCAGATCGCCGGACTGTTGGCGGCCTTGCTGCCGATCCTGGCCCCGCCCTGGCCATCGGCGATCGCGGCCGTCTCGCTCGCCCTGTTGATCTGGTCGTTCGGCCGGGATGTGATAGGGCTCATGCGCGGCAAGGGCATGGCGGAATCGCCCGCGGCACCATATCTCCCCGACGGGGGCGGTGTATGATGGCCGCCAGGATCGTGATGGGTCGGTTGGAATGTTGAAGCAAGCGATGGATCAGGAACAGCGGGTGCTGCCACCGCACGAGGTCAATCGGGCGGTCGCCGATCTGCGCCGCGGCGATATCGTGCTGTTGAGCGACGGCACCGATGCGGCCCTGATCCAGGCCGCCGAGGCGATCGACGACGAGGGCCTGGCCCGCGCCATCATGCTGACCCGGGCACAGCCGGTGCTGGCGACGACCTTGCGCCGGGCCATCGCCCTCGACCTCGCCCCCGACGAAGAGGGCCGCAGCGCCGTCGAACTGCGGCCGCCGGCCGATGTTTCGGCCGGTTTCCTGCGCGAGCTGGCCGATCCGACCGTCGTGCGTCAGGTGTCCGACCAGCCGATCGGCGTCACCCGCGTGGGTCCCCAGAGCCTGGCCGCCGCCGCGATCGAGCTAGCGAAGCTCGCCCGCCTGCTGCCGGCGATCGCGTGCTTTCCGATCGGCCCGCGCGAAGGCGCGCTGATCGCGCGGCGCGAGGGCATCATCGAGGTTGGGCTGGACCAGGTCTTCGCCCATCGCACGGTGCTGGCCCGCACGCTGCGCCAGGTGGCCGAAGCAAACGTGCCGCTGGCCGATGCCGAGCACACGCGCATCCTGGCGTTCCGCCCCGACGACGGCGGCACCGACCATCTGGCCATCCTGATCGGCGACCCGAAGGGGCCCGAGCCGGTGCTGGCGCGCATCCATTCGGAGTGTTTCACCGGCGATTTGCTCGGCAGCCTGCGCTGCGATTGCGGCGACCAGCTGCGCGGTGCCATCAAGGCCATCGCCGAGGCCGGCAGCGGCATCGTGATCTATCTGGCCCAGGAAGGCCGCGGCATCGGCCTGGTCAACAAACTGCGCGCCTACAAGCTGCAGGATACCGGCTTCGACACGGTCGATGCCAATCTGCAGCTGGGCTTCGATGCCGACGAACGGGTCTATCAGCCCGCCGCCGAGATCCTGCGCCAGCTGGGCTTCGACAAGGTCCGGCTAATGACGAACAACCCGGAAAAGGTGGCGGCACTCGCCCAGCACGACATCGAGATCGTCGAGCGCGTGCCCAGCATCTTTCCGTCGAACAACCACAACAAGAACTACCTGGCGACGAAGGCCAAACGCAGCGGTCACCTGTTCTGACCCGGCAAGCCTTGCCGACCGGCAACGCTGCTCTAGCCTAAACTATTGAAAACTAACGCCGGCCGATTGGCATTGGCCTTGCGTAGTCGGTCGGTATGGAAACGACCTCGGGCCCAGCGACAGAGAACATCACCGTCAAGGCGCAAGCCCCGGCGGAGAAGTCGCATCTGTGGGTCGGCGATCATTTCAGCTTTCATGACATTCTGGACGCGATCAATCCGCTGCAGCACATCCCGGTGGTCAGCACGATCTATCGTGCCGTCACCGGCGACACGCTGGGCAATGCCTCCCGCGTCGTCGGCGATGGGATTTACGGCGGCGTGATCGGCGTCATCGCCGGTCTGGTCGATGTCAGCGTGATCGAAAACACCGGCAAGGATATCGGCGGCAACATCATGGCGGTGCTGGGCCTGGACGGCGACCCGGTGCCATCCCAGAGCGCCAGCACGGATGGGCCGTCGAACCCGTCGCCGACCAGCAGCAATTCGCCGGTACAAGATCCCGTGCCGGTTCCGGCCCAGAAGCCGACGCCGCCAGCCGCGCCCCAGGCGATGGCGCAGGCTGCCGCCCCCGCCCCCAGCGGCATTCCGCTGGCGCCGCAACCGAAACTCATGCCGCTCAACAATTTGCCCAAGATGATGGCGCTCAACAGCCAGGCCCGCGCCTTTCCGATCGATACTTCGGCCGAGGGCATTCTGGCGCTCAGGACGACCGCCAACAGCGCGCCGCGTCCGGTGCCGCTGAACATCCCGGCCGGGACGCTGGCGCCGAACCAGCGGATACCCTTGACCGGCGACGAGTTCGCCCAGCGCATGTCCGAGGGGCTGGATAAATACAAGGCCCTGGTCGAACAGCGGGACGCCGCCAGTGCCGGAAGCACTGTAAATCAGGTACAGTGATACCGATGCACCGTTAGAGCGTAATCATGGATCTGCTGGTTTCCAGCGACGGAACCGCCCGCTTCGGCAAAACCCAGTGCCGTTGCGCGCTGGGCCATGGCGGCGTCAGCGATGCGAAGCGTGAGGGCGATGGTGCCACCCCGATCGGCACCTGGCCGTTGCGCCGCCTGCTCTATCGTCCGGATCGCCTGGCCGCGCCGCCGACCGGGCTGCCGACCACGCCGATCGGCCCGGCCGACGGCTGGTGCGATGCGCCCGGCGACAAGAACTACAATCTGCCGGTCATCCTGCCCTACCCGGCCAGCGCCGAGGCGCTGTGGCGCGAGGATGCGGTCTACGATCTGATCGTGCCGCTGGGCTATAACGACGGGCCGATCCTGTCCGGCCGGGGCAGCGCCATCTTTTTGCATCTGGCCCGCGACGGCTATGTGCCGACCGAGGGCTGCGTCGCCCTGGCACTGCCGGACCTGCTGGCCTATCTGGCCCTGGCCTCGCCGCTGTCGCGCGTGATCGTCACGCGCTGAGCGGCGGCCGTTCCCCAAAGATCGCCGACCCGATGCGGACATGGGTCGCCCCCTGCTGGACCGCCAGCGGATAGTCGGCGCTCATGCCCATGCTGAGCGTGCCCAGGCCGTGGCGGCGCGCGATCGAATGCAGCAGGGCGAAATGCAGGCTCGGCTCGTCATCGACCGGCGGGATGCACATCAGGCCGGCGATCGGGAGCTTCAGTCGCTCGATACAGTCGCGGATGAAGTCATCGGCCTCGCGTGGCGGAATACCGGCCTTCTGCGGCTCCTCGCCCGTGTTGACCTGGATCAGCAGCGCCTTGGTGCGCACCGGCCCCTTGGCATAGGCCTGGGCCATCGCGTCTGCCAGTTTCGGCCGGTCGACGGTTTCGATCACGTCGAAGGTTTCCAGCGCTTCCTTCAGCTTGTTGGTCTGCAGCGGCCCGATCAGATGCAGGATAAGGTCGGGAAACTCGCCGCGCAGCTCGGGGAATTTCGCCATCGCCTCCTGCACCCGGTTTTCACCGAAACGGCGCTGGCCGGCGCCGAGCGCCTCCAGCACGGCCTCGACCGGTTTGGTCTTGGAGACGGCGACCAGTTGGACGGCATCGGCCGGGCGGCCGGCGGCGATGGCGAGGCCGGCAAGCTCGGTCCGGATTTGCTCGAGGCGGGTACGGATCATGTCGGTCATCGGGCTCGTTTCGGCTGGGGAAATCCGGTCCAGATCCTATCCGAGATAGCGCCCCGCATAAAACTGCTGTCTCATGGAATGAAATCTGCTTTTATTCTAAAACGAACCGCAGAAGCGGCGAAAGCGAACATAACGCCGAAAATCGGCGATGAGCCGTCAAGGTTTTCGAACTTTCACAAAAGGCGCCGGGCGCACGACCGGGCCGTATAAAATCCTGGAGGAAACATGCCCGTCGATTTTCCCCTGCGCCTCACCCTCGCCGCCGCCGCTCTCGCCACGCTGGGCGGCATGACTGCTGCGGCAAACGCCGCCGACATCCGCATCGCCTGCTATTCCGACGGCAACGAATGCCCGGCGACCAAGATTCTGGCCGAGCGGTTCATGAAGGATCATGCGGACATCCACATCACCATCGATGAGATGCCCTACAAGCAGATCCTGGAGAGCGTCCCGGTGCAGCTGGCCGCCGGCAACGGTCCGGATATCGCGCGGATCAGCGATTTCGGCCAGGTGGCGCCCTATCAGCTGGATCTGACGCCCTATCTGCCGGACGCGGACTATTGGCAAAAGGCCTATGGCCCGGTGCTGGATTGGATGCGCACGGGTCCCAACGACCATGGCATCTATGGGCTGATGACCCAATTGACGGTGTCGGCGCCGCTCGTCGACAAGACCCTGTTCGATCAGGCCGGCGTGCCGGTTCCGGCCAAGGGCGCCACCTGGGACGATTGGGCCGCCGCCGCGCTCAAGGTCGCCAAGGCGACCAAGACGCCGTTCGGCATGGCCTGGGACCGCAGCGGCGCCCGCTTCTCCGGCCCGGCGATCTCGCAAGGCGCCAAATTCTTCTACGCGGCCGGGCACCCGCCCGTGGTCGACGACGGCTTCAAGGCGATGGCGGCCAAATTCGTCAAATGGAACCAGGACGGCACGATCGACAAGGACGTCTGGGTCTCGACCGGCGGCGGCTATCGCGACGCGTTCGAGGAATTCGCCAACGGCAAGATCGCCGTCTACCTGTCCGGCAGCTGGCAGCTGGCCCGGCTGCAAAAGCAGATCGGCGACGGGTTCGACTGGGTGGTCGGCGATGCGCCCTGCGGCCCCGGCGGCTGCACCGGCATGCCGGGCGGCGCCGGCTTCGTCGCGTTCAAGGGTACGAAGTCGCCGAAGGAGGTGGCCTTGTTCCTGGATTATCTGGCCTCGGAACCGGTCTATGCCGAATGGATGGTCATGACCTCGAACCTGCCGGCGAACCTCGACCTGCAGAAAAAGAAGCTGGACTATAAGTTCACGCCGGCCGGCGTCGCCGCCATGGCCCAGTTCCAGGCAAATGCCGCGACCCTGACGCCGCTCGCCTACAAGCTGCAGGGCGACGGCTTGAGCCGGCCGATGTTCAACGCCACGGTCGACCGCATCAGCCAGGCGATCGCCGGCCAGATCACCCTGGATCAGGCCTATGAACGCATCACCGCGGACGTGGCCGACGCGGCAGCGGCGAAGAACAAGAAATGACGATTGCGGCAACGGCCGGCAGAGGGTTGGGGCGGCTCTATGCCGCCCTGATGAACCTGCCCGAACGCCCGATGCGCTGGGCGCAAGGACACCTGCCCGACGGCAGGCTCGGCTGGCTGTTCGTCGGCCCCAATCTGGCGATCTTCGCGGTCTTCACCTTTCTGCCGATCCTGATCGATTTCTATTATTCCGGCACCGGCGGCACCAATCTGCTGCCGACCGAGCGGCCCTGGGTCGGATCGGAGAATTTCGCCTCGCTCACCAGCTGCCAGGATTATCTCGATCCGAACAGCTGCGTGCGCGACCAGTTCTGGTACGCGATCTGGAACACGGCGAAATTCGTCGTGCTGCAGGTGACGCTGATGCTGGTGTTCAGCCTGGCGACCGCCCTGGTGCTGAACCGCAAGATCATCGGCCGCGGCTTCTTCCGCGCCGCCTTCTTCTACCCGGTGCTGCTGAGCCCGGTCGTCGTGGCCTTGATCTGGAAATGGGTGCTGCAGCGCGACGGCGTGCTGAACGCCGCCTTCGTCGGCGCCGGGCTGGAGCCGGTCGAATGGCTCTTGGGTGCCCGGTCGGCGTTCGGCTGGACCGTGTTCGTGTCGATCTGGGCGCATATGGGGTTCTATACCCTGATTCTGCTGGCCGGATTGCAGGCGATCCCGGCGGATATCTACGAGGCGGCGGCGATGGATGCCGCCCCGCCGTCCCGGGTGTTCCGCCGCATCACCCTGCCCCTGCTGATGCCGAGCGTGCTGGTCGTGCTGGTGCTGGGCCTGATCCGCGCCGTGCAGATCTTCGACGAGGTCTATGTGCTGACCGGCGGCGGCCCCGGCTCCGCCACGACCTATCTGGTCGAGTTCATCTACAACACCGGCTTCTCGTCCCAGGTCCGGCAATATGGGTTGGCCGCCGCCGCCTCGCTGCTGCTGGCCGGCGTGCTGCTGGTGCTGACGCTGATCCAATTGCGCGGCATGCGCCCCTCGAAGGGAGACGGCCGTGGCTAGGCTCGCCCGTATGATGACCGCGACGCGCGGCCATGGCCGGATGGATTGGACCGACTGGGCCAGCTATCTCTATCTGATCCTGGGCACGGCCTTGATGCTGGGCCCGGTGCTTTGGCTGGCGCTGAGTTCGCTCAAGAGCCCGGCCGGCCTGATCGAATTTCCGCCGACCCTGCTGCCGCAGGAGCAGGTCCGCGTGTCGGTGCCGAATTATCCGAACCCGCTGCCGCTCTACCGCATCACCAAGGGCGACCATGCCGGCCAGACTCTGGCCGAGGTGCGCAAGATCGGCCTGCAGGCGACCATGGTCGATCCCGCCGCCCCGGAGACGCCGATCCGGGTGCCGGTCGAGGACCGGACCAAGCTGATGCAGTTCCATGCCGCCTGGGACAATTACGGCGACCTGCTGCAGAAATTCGATTTCGGCCGCTACCTGTGGAACAGCGTGTTCATCACCAGTGTCGCGACCATCCTGACCCTGCTGCTGAATTCGATGGCCGCCTTCGCGCTGTCGAAATACAAGTTTGCCGGCCGCGAGCCGGTGTTCCTCTTGATGCTGGCGACGCTGATGATCCCGCCCACCATCATCCTGGTGCCGAACTATCTGATCGCGGCCGTGCTGGGCCTGACCGACAATCCCTGGGGCGTGATCTGGCCCGCGGTCGCGACGCCGACCGGCGTGTTCCTGCTGCGCCAGTACATGCTGACCCTCCCCGACGATCTGCTGGAGGCCGCCCGCATGGACAATGCGTCGGAATGGCGGATCTATTGGCGCATCGTCCTGCCGCTGTCGAAGCCGGCGCTGGCCGTGCTCGCGATCTTCTCGGTCATGTGGCGCTGGAACGAGTTCCTGTGGCCGATGGTCGTGCTGGGGCGGAACGAGACCTTTACCCTGCCGCTCGCGCTTAATTCCTTTCAGGGCGAGCTCACCACCCAATGGAATTACCTGCTGGCCATGACCGTCGTGACCCTGATCCCGGTCACGGTCATCTTCGCGCTGCTGCAGCGTCACATCACCCAGGGCATCGCCTCAGCCGGAGTCAAATGATGAGCCGTATCGACGGCAGCCTCGCCCTCAAGGACGTGGTCAAGCGCTTCGGCAGCACCGAAGTGATCCATGGCGTCAGTTTCGATGTCGCCGACGGCGAGTTCGTGGTGTTCGTCGGCCCGTCCGGCTGCGGCAAGTCGACTTTGCTGCGCATGATCTGCGGGCTGGAGAGCGTCACCGAGGGCGAGGTGCGCATCGGCGGCGAGCGGGTCAACGACTTGGCCGCAGCCCGACGTGGCCTGGCACTGGTGTTCCAGTCCTACGCGCTCTATCCGCACATGACCGTCTATCAGAACATGGCATTCGGGCTGGAAAACCTGGCCATGCCGAAGGCCGAGATCCAGGCCCGCGTCGGCGAGGCCGCGCGCATGCTGCGCCTGGAAGACTACCTGCAGCGCAAGCCGACCGCGCTGTCCGGCGGCCAGCGCCAGCGTGTCGCCATCGGCCGCGCCATCGTGCGCGAGCCGCGCATCTTCCTGTTCGACGAGCCTTTGTCGAACCTGGATGCGGAGCTGCGCGTCGGCATGCGCACGGAACTGGCCGACCTGCATCGCCGGCTCGGCACCACCATGATCTACGTCACCCATGACCAGGTCGAGGCCATGACCATGGCCGACAAGATCGTCGTGCTGCGCGCCGGGCGGGTCGAGCAGGTCGGGCCGCCGCTCGAACTCTATAACCGCCCGTGCAACCGCTTCGTCGCCGGCTTCATCGGCTCGCCCCAGATGAATTTCCTCGAAGGACATGTCGCGGGCGACGCGGTCGAGATCCCGGGGCTGGGCGTCGTACGCACGCTGGCGGCCCTGCCGGCCGCGGGCACGCCCGTGTCGATCGGCATCCGGCCGGAACATATCCGCGCCGGGCACGAGGACGGGAACAACCTGACCGGCACCGTCGCTGGCGTCGAGCAGCTGGGCGGCTTGAGCTACGTCCGCCTGGCCGATCCCGCCGTCACGATCCAGATCCCGGGCCAGACGCAGCTGGCCGCCGGCACGGCGGCACCGATCCATTTTCCCGCCGACGCCATCCATGTCTTCGACGCAGACGGCCTGACCCTGCCGCGCCTCTCTTAAGTTCGAGCCTGTCCCATGAAACCGATCCGCCACGCCACCTTGTCCCAGGTCACCGAACGGGGGGTCACCCTCGATTGCGATGGCATCACCTGCCGCGTCTCGGTGCTGAAGCCGGATCTGGTCCGGGTGCTGTTCCTGCGCGACGGCACGCCGCGCCAGCCGCGGACCTGGATGGTGCCGGCCGAGGGCAGCGCCGACGTGCCGTGGGAGGGTCGCGACCGGCTGGACGAGACCAGCTGGCCCGCCGCCGGCCACACCATGACCCAGGAAGACGGCGCCATCACGCTGTCGACCTCGGCGCTAACGGTCCGCATCGGCCTCGCGCCGCTGGCGCTGACCTGGTATCTCCCGGACGGGACCACGTTCGCAGCCGACCGGTCGAACCATGCCTATCTGTTCGGCGACCGGATCCGCCATCACCATGCCCGCGATGCCGCCGACCGCTACCACGGGCTGGGCGACAAGACCGGCCGGCTCGACCTGCACGGCCGCCGGCTGCGCACGACCATGCTGGACAGCCTGGGTTACGACCCGGAATTCGGCGATCCGCTCTATAAGCACTGGCCGTTCGTCATCACCCGCGACGGTGCCTCGGGCGTGTCCTGGGGCATCTTCTACGACAATCTGGCCGACAGCAGCTTCGACCTGGGGGCCGAGCACGACAATTACTATGGGTTGTTCCGTGGCTACGAGGCCGCCGGCGGCGATCTGGACTATTACGTGTTCCCCGGGCCCGACGTCGATGCGGTCACGGCGAAATTCCTGGACCTGACCGGCCGCGCGCCGGTGCCGCCGCGCTGGACCCTGGGGTTCGCCCAGACCGCCATGGCGATCGCCGACAGCGCCAATGCCCAGGAGCGGATGCATGAGTTCATCGCCACCTGTGCGGCCGAGCGCATTCCGGTCAGCGCCTTCCATTTCGGCTCCGGCTATACCTCGATCGGGCCGAAGCGCTATGTCTTCACCTGGAACCTGGCGAAATATCCCGAGCCGCGGAAGCTGATCGACGCCTTTCATTCAGCCGGCATCAAGATCGTCGCCAACATCAAGCCCTGCCTGCTCGACGATCACCCGGCCTATGCCGTCCCGCTCGGGACCCAGGCCTATGTGCGCGATCGCGACAGCGGCCAGCCGGTGATCAGCCAGTTCTGGGACGGCGAAGGTGCGCATCTGGATTTCACCAATCCGGACGGCATCCGCTGGTGGCAGGACGGGCTCACGGCCCAGGTGCTGGATTACGGCATCGATGTCGGCTGGAACGACAATAACGAATACGGCCTGTGGGAAGATGGCGCCGAATGCGCCGGTTTCGGCCAGCCGATTCCGCTCGACCTGGCGCGCGGGCTGCAGCCGCTGCTGATGACCCGGGCCACGATCGAGGCGCAGCAGGCCAAGGCGCCGGGCAACCGCGGCTTCACCATCACCCGCGCCGGCTGCCCCGGCATCCAGCGCTATGCCCAGACCTGGAGCGGCGACAATTCGACCAGCTGGCGCAGCCTGAAATGGAACTTGCGCACCGGGCTGCAGATGAGCCTGTCCGGCATGTTCAACATCGGCCACGACATCGGCGGCTTCTCCGGTCCGGTGCCGGATGCGGAGCTGCTGGTGCGCTGGACCCAGGTCGGCTCGATCCATCCGCGCTTCATCATGAATTCCTGGAAGCCGGACGGCGTCTATACCTCGCCCTGGCTGCATGCCGAGGCGACGCCGGCGATCCGCGCCGCCATCCGCCTGCGCTACCGGCTGATGCCGTATCTCTATTCGCTGATGCATCACGCGGCCGCGGGCGGTCCGGCGCCGCTCAGGCCGAGTTTCGCGGCGTTCGGTGCCGATCCGGCGACGCTCGCCGACAATGACGAGCTGATGCTGGGTCCAAGCCTGCTGGCCGCGCCGGTCATCGAGCCCGGCGCCCGCGCCCGCGCGCTCTATCTGCCGGCGGGCCCCGAATACTGGTTCGATTTCTGGACCGGCGAGCGCCTGGCTGCCGGCGCGGTCGCGACGCTCGCCGCCCCGCTCGACCGCCTGCCGCTGGCGGCCCCCGCCGGCGCGATCATCCCGATGACCGACGAGCCGGCGGATTTCTCGCGGCTGCACGACGAGCCCAGCCGGTGCCTGCGGCTGTTCCCGGGCGAGGTCGCGGGTGAGAGCGGCTTTACCCTGGTCGAGGATGACGGCATTTCCCTGGGCGGTCCGGTCACCAGGCTCAGGATCCGCATGCAGTGGACGCCGGAGACGGTCACGCTGTCGGTCGATGCCGACGGACCGGCCCCGACGACCGAGATCGGCGTATCGCTGCCGCTGGCCGATCGTCGCACGCTGGTGCTGCAGCCCGGCCCAGTCGCGCTAAATCGGCGACCGTTTCGGCCGACCGCGGAGGCCTGAGTCCGTCTTAGACACCCTCACCCCAACCCTCTCCCATTTATGGGAGAGGGAGGGACCCGCGAAGCGGGAGGGTGAGGGTTTTGCGGCCTGACTCGATCGCCTACAGATATCCGAACCGGCGCATCTGCTCGCCGTGATCGGCCTCGATCTTGGCGATCTGGGCCGGCGTCAGGATCTTCTTCCATTGGCCGGCCTTGCCTTCGCGGAAGAAGGCGGCATCGGAGCGGGCCGGGCGTTCGATGAAGCCCTTGCGCTGTTCCTGCGCCTTCAACACTTTGAACGAGCTGAGCTTGATCGCCTTTTCCAGCCGGGGCCGCTGGACCTGAAGCCCGAGGAAACTCGCGACCGCGCCGAAGCTTTTCAGCGGCTGATCCAGCATGTCCTCGTAGCGCAGGGTCAGCAGCGTCGGGTTGGGCGTATGGGTCCAGGACGCGACATGGCGCGACCAGCTCGATAGATATTCATAGACATTGACGTCGTCGCCGCCGGTGCAGGTGTATTCCTGGCCCAGCATGTCGATCGCATAGTCGAGCGACTGGCCCTGGTGATGGGCATAGGAAATCACCACGTCGCGCGGATCGCGCACGATATAGATGGCGCCGGCCGTGACGCCCATGGTCACCAGCGGTGCGCCTTCATCCTCGAGCAGCGCGTTATGGGTCTTCACGAACACGCTGTCGGGCGAGGTCGTCGTCAGGTACCGATGCACGGCCGGCCGCATCCGGCGGACGTCGGCCAGGGAATATTGCGAACCGGGTCGGGGATCGAACTGCTTGAACCAGCGGGTCTGCGCCTCGCCGAGCGTGAAGTCGGTCAGCGTGTTGATGTCGTAGGACTCGGTCGGATTGCGCAGGAGATTGTGCAGAAACGAGCGCATCCAGGTGTTTCCCGATTTCGGGAAGGATGCGAGCCAAATGATACCGGCCATGGGTTCCGACGAACTCCGTCTCTCAAAAAGAAAAGGGGAGAGCGGTTACCCGCTCTCCCCCAGTCTTGCCGATATTCGAACCGATTAGAAGCGGATCGAGGTCTCGAAGATCAACGCGGTGGAGTTGGAGTCCTTCGCGTAGATGTTGTTGTTGGCAGAGATACCGATGTTCTTGGCGAAGCTGCCCGTGGTCGGGATGTAAGCGCCACCGGCATCGTAGAGAGCTTCCTGCAGCATGCCGACGAGGGCGACGCCCGGTCCGACCGTGTAGGTGCCACCGATCTGGACCTGATCCAGGACGGCCGCGCGCTTCACGTTCGGATCGCCGGTGATGCCTTCGTATGCGCCACGCGAATACTCAACACCGAGGCGGATCGCGCCGACGGTGTACGAGAAGTTGATGTCGGCGACCTTATTGATCATCTCGTCCGTGCGAGCGACCGCCGCGGTCACCACACCGGCGGCAGAAATTGCCGTCGCTTGGCCGGCGCCCGTGCCGTTCGACAGCAGGCCACCGATGATGCCGACTGACTGCTCATAGTCCGTACCCAGTTCCCACGGACCGTAATCGAACTGGACACCAGCGTTGTAGACATGCGGATCGGCACTCGCTGCACCGCCCGTGCCTTGGATCGAGCAGTTAGCGGCACCGGCAGCAGCACCGAGGCCGGTAGTGACGCTCGAGCTGACGTTGCACTTACGGCTACCGGTCGAGTAACCGACGGTGCCAATCGCCTTCACCGGGCCGAGCGTGCCGGTCCACTGACCCGACAGCGACCACATGTTGTAGTATTGTTCGTTGTTATCGTAGCTGGGCGTCAGACCGTTGGTGAGACGATCGGTCAGGCCGCTGTTGTCGCCGACGTTGCCGGGGCCGTAGGTGTGCCCGCCGCCACGGTCCGGCGTGAAGCTGGCGCCGAGCTGGAAGCCGTAGATCGTCGGCGAGTAGTACACGGCCTTCGTGCCGCGACCGTCGAGGTTCATGGTCGTGAGATTGTAGACCGGGGTGTTCAACCAGGCGAGGGCGGCCGAGTTGGCACCCAAGTTGCCGTCGCCGTTGGCAGCACCGGCGTTGTTGCCGGTCGCCACGTTGCGGCGCACGTCGCTGTCGTCACCGAGGCGGAATTCACCCCAGGTGGCGGCGTTCTTCACGTACAGGTACGAGTCCTTGATCGTCGTGTTGTTCGAGGACTGATAGCCGTTCGCCGTGTTGGCGGTGCCGTTCGGCGCGCTGAACGCGTTCAAACGGGTCCAGACACCGGCGGTGATGCCGTTCGAGAACGTCGTCGAGCCGATGAAGCGGATCAGGAAATAATCCTCGAAGCTGACCGGCTCACGCTTGTAGGCAACGTCGCCCGGGCTGTCGCTCTGCTGAACGAAGGCGCCGCCACCGGCGTAGTACTGGCCGCCGATCTTGAATTGGACCGGCGTATCGGTCGTCGCGGTCTGAGCGAGCGCGCCGTTAGAAAACAGGCCAGCCGCGACGAGCGCGGACGTGCCCAACAATAGCTTCTTCATGATTCCCCTCCAGAAGTTCCTACTATCGCGCACCTGATCGGTAGTGGGTCGATCAGGTGGCCGCGGCGGGTCCCCATGCGAGCCGCGGTCGATTCTTTCGCAATCCCAGCGCCGAAGGTACGGAATGCTATCGTTGGGTCAAGAAAGACGACGATTCGTCGCGGGCATTTCCAAACACTGTTGCCGAGACAGCACAATCGCGTCCGAGGGGCCGGACCCGGCAAACCGTGCTTGCGCCGCTTTGAAGCCGCGCCGGAACATGCTAGGAACCGAGCGCGAAAGAATCTGAAGCCCCGCCCGCGACTTTAATCCGGGTACCCGAGCGATCGACAGGTCGGGGCGTTCGAGGAGTCCCATGGTCAACCGTTTCCGTGCCACCACCCTAGCCATCGGCATCGCCGCAGCATCGATCCTTGCCGGCTGCGGCGGCGTTACGCCGGCCGACAGCACCTATCGTTCGAACGACCCGAAGGACGTCGATGAGGCGGAATCGTCGAATTCGCTGTTCGGCGCCAATGGCCTGACCGGGCTGTTTACCGGCGGTTCGTCTAAGAAGGACGCACCCGGTGCCCAGGGCATCGGCGTCAATACCTTCCTGTGGCGCGCGTCGCTCGACACGGTCTCGTTCATGCCGCTGGCCTCGGCCGACCCGTTCGGCGGTGTCATCATCACCGACTGGTATACGCCGCCGGAGACGCCGAACGAGCGCTTCAAGCTCAATGTCTATATCCTGGATCGTCAGCTGCGCGCCGACGGCATCAAGGCCAGCGTGTTCCGTCAGAGCCACGCGCCCGACGGCCGCTGGGTCGACATGGCGGTCGATCCGAAGACCGCGACGGACCTGGAGAACGCGATCCTTACCCGCGCCCGCCAGCTGCGGGTGAATTCGGCGCCGCAATCGTCGTAGGAAGACGGGCTGCCGGCTCTCTATATATAGCGGGGCAGCCCCTCAGGTTTGGATCAACGCCGGCAAATCAGGTCCGGAACGGCCATCCCCTGGCATCCCCGGGGATGGTCGTTCCGGACCGACCGTCGTCAGGTCAAGGTGGATGAATATGGATCGGTATAATTTTCACGAGGCCGAGCGCCATTGGCAGTCGGTCTGGCGCGAGCGTGGCAGCTTCACCGCCAAGACCGATCCGAGCCGCCCGAAATACTATGTGCTGGAGATGTTCCCGTATCCGTCGGGCAAGCTCCATGTCGGCCATGTCCGCAACTACACGATGGGCGACGTCGTCAGCCGCTTCAAGCGCGCGCGCGGCTTCAACGTGCTGCACCCGATGGGCTGGGACGCGTTCGGCCTGCCGGCCGAGAACGCCGCCATCGCCGGCCATACCCATCCGGGCAAATGGACCTACGAGAATATCGCGACCATGGGCGCCCAACTGAAGCTGATCGGGCTTGCCTATGATTGGAACCGCGAGATCGCGACCTGCCATCCGGAATATTACCGGCACGAGCAGAAGATGTTCCTGGATTTCTTGGGCAAGGGCCTGGCCTACCGCAAGGAATCCTGGGTCAATTGGGATCCGGTCGAACATACCGTGCTGGCGAACGAGCAGGTCATCGACGGCCGCGGCTGGCGCTCGAACGCGCTCGTCGAAAAGCGGCTGCTGTCGCAGTGGTTCCTGAAGATCACCGACTTCGCCGACGAGCTCTTGGACGGCATCGAGACGCTGGACCGCTGGCCCGACCGGGTCCGGGTCATGCAGTCGAACTGGATCGGCCGGTCCGAGGGTGCGCGCGTGCAGTTTTCGCTGCAGGGCAGCGGCTTCGACGGCGACACGCTGGAGATCTTCACGACCCGGCCCGATACCTTGTTCGGTGCCAGCTTCTGCGCCATCTCGGCCAATCATCCGATCGCCCAAAAGCTGGCGACGGAAGATCCGGCCATGGCCGAGTTCAATGCCGAATGCAATCGCATGGGCACCTCGGAAGTCGCGATCGAGACCGCCGAGAAGCTGGGCTACAAGACCCGTCTCACCGTCGCTCATCCGTTTCTGCCCGGCGTCAGCCTGCCGGTCTATATCGCGAATTTCGTGCTGATGGAGTACGGCACCGGCGCCATCTTCGGCTGCCCGGCCCATGACCAGCGCGATCTGGATTTCGCCCGCAAATACGGCTTGGCGGTACAGGCCGTGGTGCGGCCGGCCGACGGCCCCGCGCCGGAGATCGGCACCGAAGCACTGAGCCTGAGCGACGGCATCGTCATCAATTCCGGCTTCCTCGATGGGCTGACCGTGCCCGAGGCCAAGCGTGCGGTGATCGCGCGACTGGAAAGCCTCGGCGTCGGCAAGGGCGTGATCCAATATCGCCTGCGCGATTGGGGCGTGTCGCGCCAGCGCTATTGGGGCTGTCCGATCCCGATCATCCATTGCGAGACCTGCGGCATCGTGCCGGTGCCGGCGAAGGACCTGCCGGTCAAGCTGCCCGACGACGTCAGCTTCGACCAGCCGGGCAATCCGCTGGACCGCCATCCGACCTGGAAACATGTCGCCTGCCCGACCTGCGGCGGCAAGGCCCAGCGCGAGACCGACACGTTCGATACGTTCTTCGAATCCTCCTGGTATTTCGCCCGCTTCTGCTCGCCGCGCTCCGACCAGGCGTTCGACCGGGCCGATGTCGATTACTGGCTGCCGGTCGACCAGTATATCGGCGGCATCGAGCATGCGATCCTGCATCTGCTCTATTCGCGCTTCTTCGTGCGCGCGCTCAAGGCATGCGGCTATCTGGATCTGGCCGAGCCGTTCGCAGGATTGTTCACCCAGGGCATGGTCTGTCACCAGACCTACCAGGACCAGGCCGGCAACTGGCTCTATCCGGAGCAGGTCACCGTTGCTGAGAACGGCGTCGTCACCTCGAACGGCCAGCCGGTCACGGTCGGCCGCCTGGAGAAGATGTCGAAGTCGAAGAAGAACCTGGTCGGTCTGGACGAGATCGTGTCGAGCTACGGCGCCGATACCGCCCGCCTGTTCCTGTTGTCCGACAGCCCGCCCGAGCGCGATCTGGAATGGACCGAGGCCGGCGTCGAGGGTACCTGGCGCTACGTCAACCGGCTGTTCCGGCTGATCTACGAGCATCAGGGCCGACTGGCGCCGATCGGCACCGTCCCGACCGACACGGGCGAAACGCGCCGCCTGGTCCATAAGACCGTGGCGGCCGTGACCGAGGATCTGGAGCAGTTCCGCTTCAACCGCGGCGTCGCCCGCCTGCGCGAGCTGTCGAACCATCTGGAGGGTGTCGCCGGCACGGTCGATGGCGCGGTGCTGCGCGAGGCGCTGGAGACGTTCACGATCCTGGTCGGGCCGATGATGCCGCATCTGGCCGAGGAGCTGTGGCGGCTGATGGGCCATGAAGGCTTGCTGGTCGACACCGCCTGGCCCGTGGCCGACCCGGACCTGGTGCGCGACGACACGGTCAAGCTCGCGGTCCAGGTCAACGGCAAGCTGCGCGCGACCATCGACCTGCCGCGCGACGTCGATCAGGAGCAGGCGCGGGTTGCCGCGCTGGCGATGCCCGAGGTACAACGGATGCTGGAAGGTAAACCGGTCCGCAAGGTCGTCGTCGTCCCGAACAGGGTGATCAATGTCGTGGCGTAACCGCCTCTTCGCCGTCATCGGAACCGGCCTGCTGGGCGCGAGCCTGGCGGGTTGCGGTTTCCATCCGCTTTATGCCGACCATGGCCATGACGGGCTCGACCCGGCGATGGCCTCGGTCGAGGTCCAGCAGATCCATGATCGCCTGGGCCAGGTGCTGACCAATCAGCTGCGTGACGGCTTCAACCCGCACTCGGCCAGCGTGAGCGCGCGCTACCAGCTGGAAGTGTCGCTGATCACCTCGCAATATGATTCGGCCCTGCGTTCCGACGGCACGGCCAGCCATACCTCGATCCGCATCACCGCGAATTACGTGCTGCGCAGCCTGGCCGACAAAAAGCCGGTGGTGACGGGCAAGGTTCAGTCCGACAACGGCTTGGACGTGCTCGACAACCAATATGCCAACACGATCGGCGTGCAGACCGAAGAGCTGCGCGCCGTGCATGATGTCGGCGATCAGATCCGCGAGAAGGTCGCACTCTATCTGCGCCAGACCGCTGCCAAGCCGTAAGGCCTGGCCATGAAGCTCGCCGGCGCGCAGCTCGCCAGTTTCCTGAAGCGGCCGGACGAGGCCATCACCGTAGCCCTCGTCTATGGCCCCGACGAAGGCCTGGTGCGCGAGCGTGCCGACCTGTTGGTCAAAGCCATCCTGGGCGACGCCGGCGACGATCCGTTCCGCCTGGCGCTCTTGACCGCCGACACCATCCGCAAGGACCCGGCCAGCCTGGCCGACGAGGCCGCCGCCATGAGCCTGATGGGCGGCCGCCGGGTCGTGCGCGTGCGCGACGCCGCCGACGGCATCTCCCAGGCCCTGAAACACGTGCTGGAGACCGGCCGCAGCGGCGACGCGCTTCTGGTGCTGGAGGCCGGCGACCTCGGCAAGTCCTCGTCGCTGCGCAAGCTGTGCGAGGCCGACGCCAAGGCCGCCGTCATCCCCTGCTACGCCGACGGCCCGCGCGAGGTCGCGAGCCTGATCCGCGAGACGCTGCAGGCCCAGCGCATCGCCATCGACGACGACACGGTCGAATATCTGGTCGGCAATCTGGGCAGCGACCGCGCCGTCAGCCGGCAGGAGCTGGAAAAGCTCGTGCTCTATGCCGGCGCCGGCGGCCGCATCGAACTCACCGACGCGGTCGCCTCGGTCGGCGATTCCAGCGCGCTCGAGCTGGAAGACGTCATCTACGACGCGATGGACGGCCGGACCGCCACGATCGACGGTGCCCTCTCCCGCCTGTTCCTCGAGGGCCAGGCGCCGGTCTCGATCGTCCGCGCGGTCATGCGTCATGCTCAGCGCCTGCATTTCTGCGCGGCCCAGGTCGCCGGCGGCCAACCGCTCGATCTGGCGGTGCGCGGCCTGCGCCCGCCGATCTTCTTCAAATATACCGATCGCTTCCGGCGCCAGGCCGAACAATGGCCGGCGGAACGCTGCGAGCGGCTGCTGAAGCGCCTGACCCAGGCCGAGCTGGACCTGAAGCGGACCGGCTATCCCGACGAGACCTTGTGCCGGCATCTACTGATCCATATCTCCAGGATTGGTCCCGTCCGCAGGTAAACAACCCTGCCGGGAGAAATTAATTCTTGGCTTGTTTGCCGGACGGTATCGATTTTTACGGCGAATTAAGTCTCCGCATCTCAGTCTACCCAATCCGCGTCGCTCAAGACGGCGGTAATATTTTCACTTACAAGAAAATTTGGGGCGGAGACGGACCATGACGTGGCTCAATCGGCTGACGATCCGGATGAAGTTGATCCTGTTGACCGGCCTCGCGATCATCGTCGCGGCCGTGCTGGTGGCGATCAACGCCTATGACACGCGGGACCGGATGATCGAGGACCGCAAGGGCGAGTTGCGCTCGATCGTGGAATCCGCCCTCGGGGTCGCCCAAAAGCTCGAAACCGAGGTTCAGGCCGGTCATCTGACCCATGACGCCGCCCTCGCCTCATTGCGTCAGACGATCGAGGCGATGCGCTATCGGCCGACCAAGGAATACGTGTTCGCCTATCTGATGGATGGCCTCAGCCTCGCCCATGGCGGCAATCCGGCCCAGGTCGGCACCAACCGCATGGAGGTCAAGGATTCGACCGGCAAGCCGATCGTCGGCGGCTTCGTCGATGTGCTGAAGACGGCGGACGAAGGCTTCACCACCTACATGTATCCCCGGGCCAGCGGCGGCGAACCGTTGCCCAAATTGACCTTCGTCAAGCGCTTCCGGCCTTGGGACGCCTTCATCGGGACCGGGGTCTATACCGACGATGTCGAGGCCGACTTTCTCGGCATGATGAGCCGGGTCGGGATTATGGCCGTGCTGCTGCTGGCGCTGCTCGGCGCCGTCGCCTTCGTGATTTCGCGCGACATCTCCGGTGCGATCACCCGCCTGCAGCACAAGATGGGCGCACTCGCCGCCGGCGACCTGTCCGTCACGATCGACGAGACCGCGCGCGGCGACGAGATCGGCCGGATGGCCGACGCGGTCCAGGTGTTCAAAGAACATGCCCAGGAGATCGAGCGCCTGCGGCTGGCGCAGCAGGAAACCGAGCGCGAGGCGGCCGAGCGCCGTCGGGACGAGACCCTGCGGCTGGCCGGTGCCTTCGAGCAGACCGTCGGCGGCATCGTCGATGCCGTGGGCCAGGCCGCGGGCGAGATGCAGCGCGAGGCGCAGAGCCTGTCCGGCAGCGCCCAGGCGGCGAGCCGCGAGGCCCGCGACATCGCCACCGGCGCCAGCGAGGCCGAAGGCAACGTCCAGACCGTCGCGGCCGCGGCCGAAGAACTGTCGGCCTCGATCGCCGAGATCGGCCGCCAGGTCGGCCAGAGCGCATCGATCGCCGCCAAGGCGGTGACCACGACCGCGCTCACCGACCAGCGGGTCAGCGCGCTCGCCGGCGCCGCCCAGCGCATCGGCGAAGTGGTGGGCCTGATCCAGGCCATCGCCAGCCAGACCAATCTGCTGGCACTCAATGCCACGATCGAGGCGGCGCGTGCCGGTGAAGCCGGCAAGGGCTTCGCCGTGGTGGCGTCCGAGGTCAAGAGCCTGGCCAATCAGACCGCCCAGGCAACCGACGATATTCGTCAACAGGTCGAGGCGATCCAGGGTTCGACCGCCGAGGTCGTGACCTCGATCCGCGATATCGCCGAGACGATCCGGGAAATGAATGAAATCGGTGGCGCCATCGCGGCCGCGATCGACGAGCAGAGCGGCGCCACGCGCGATATCTCCGCCAACGTGCAGGAGGCGGCGCGCCATACCTCTTCTGTGTCCGAAGGGGTTGGCGCCGTCACCGAAACCTCCGAACGCGTCGGCGGTGCCGCAGGGCGCGTGCTGGATTCGGCGCAAGGATTGTCGCAGCAGTCTGAGGCGCTGAAGCGCCAAGTCGCGCAGTTCCTGGAGACGATCCGGGCTGCGTAAGTTTTTCCGTGGTTCCCGCCCACGCGGGAACCACGGTTGGAAGAAACTAACGCAGCCGCTTCAGCAGATGATCGAGCTGGTCCAACGTCCGGTAGGAGATGACCACATCGCCGCCGGAACCCTGAGTCTTGATCTTGACCGCCAAGCCCAGCGAGCCGGTCAGCTCGCGCTCCAGCGCCAGCGTATCGGCATCGGGCTCCTCGCCACTGGCAGCCGATGATTTGGCGGAGCCGGACTTGCCGCGGCCCTTTTGCACCAGCGCTTCGACCTGCCGCACATTCAGGCCGCGCTCGACGATTTCGTCGGCCAGCGCCTCGGCCCGATCGGCGCCCAGCAAGGCGCGGGCATGGCCGGCGCTGAGCTTGCCCTCGGACAACAGCCCCCTCACCTTTTCGCCCAGACCCAGCAGCCGCAGCGTGTTGGCGACGTGGCTACGACTCTTGCCGACGGCCTTGGCCAATTCGTCCTGAGTATGGCCGAATTCCTCGGTCAGGCGGGCATAGGCCTCCGCCTCCTCAAGAGCGTTAAGATCCTCGCGCTGCAGGTTCTCGACCAGCGCGATTTCCAGCGTTTCGCGGTCGGTCAGATCGCGCACGATCACCGGCACGTCGTGCAGCTGCGCCTTCTGTGCCGCACGCCAGCGCCGCTCGCCGGCGATCAGCTCATAGGCATTCTGGATCGAGGGATGAACGCGCACCAGCAGTGGTGACAGGATGCCCTTGTCGCGGATGGAGTCGACCAGGCCGGCCAGCTTCTCGTCGTCGAACACCCGGCGCGGCTGATAGCGGCCGGGGTGGATCTGGCCGATGGCGACGGTGCGCGACGGCTTGCGCGCGGCCTCCGCGTCGGATTCAGACTCTTCACCGAACAGCGCCGACAGGCCACGGCCCAGCTTGCGTGGCTTGCTCTCTTCCGCCATGGCGCGGGCCCTCGTCTCAAACTCGCTCAATGTGCATAGTCCTGTTCGCGATACAGCACCTCGCTGGCGAGGTGGATATAGGCCTGCGAGCCGGCGCAGCGCCAATCATACAGCAGCACGGGCTTGCCATGGCTCGGTGCTTCGGAAATGCGGACGTTGCGCGGGATGGTCGTGTTGTAGACCTTCTCGCCGAAATAACCGCGCACGTCGGACGCCACCAGGTCGCACAGGTTGTTGCGCTTGTCGAACATGGTCAGCACGACACCCTGCAGGTCGAGCGACGGGTTCAGCGATTTCTTGACCCGGTCGATCGTCCGCACGAGATGGCTCAAGCCTTCGAGCGCATAGAACTCGCACTGCAACGGCACCAGCACGGCATTGGCCGCGACCATGCCGTTCAGCGTCAGCAGACCCAGCGACGGCGGGCAATCGACCAGCACGTAGTCGTAGACGACCTTCAGGCTGTCGATCGCATCTTTCAGCCGATACTCGCGGCGGTCGCCCATGACCAGCTCGATCTCGGCGCCGGCCAGCTCGACCGAGGCCGGCACCAGCTGCAGGCCGGGCACCGAGGTCGAGACCAGCGCGGCGCCGATCTCTTCCATGCCCATCAGGACTTCATAGGTGGTGATGACCCGCTGCTTCTGGCTGACGCCCAGGCCGGTCGAGGCATTGCCCTGAGGATCGAGATCGATCAGCAGCACGCGCTTCTCGGCGGCGGCGAGCGCAGTCGCCAGATTGATCGCGGTCGTGGTCTTGCCCACCCCGCCCTTCTGGTTCACCACGGCAAACACGCGCGGTGATTTCGCTTTGGTCTTGCCAGCGCCGGTAATGTCGATCGCCTCGCTACTAACGCTCACGGGCCGGAGACTCCACTTCGAGGATCGTACCAGAAGGATCGGAACGGCTAGGCCGCTCCGTAACCACCATGTGCCAGGTTTTACGGGCTTCGGTCAATTCATCGGCCTGACGCGCGCCTTTGAGAAATACGCACTTGCCACCCGGTTTCAGGAAGCGAACTGCATGGTCCAGCAATTGGACGAGCGGCGCAAGCGCCCGCGCAGTCACGATATCCGCTTCGATCGCGGGTGCTGCCTCGATCCGCTTATTGTGGATGGTCACCGACGTGCCGGTCACCCGCGCCGCTTCATGCAAAAATGCGCATTTACGGGCGTCGGATTCGATCAGATGCACCTGCGGCCCGCCCAGGATGGCCAGGATCAGGCCGGGCAGCCCCGCCCCACTGCCGAGATCGACCAGCGTGCCCACGCCCGCGACCTGAGCATGGATCTGGGCCGAATCGAGAATGTGCCGGCGCCAGACGTCGGGCAGCGTCGCCGGGCCGACCAGATTGATCTTGGCGTTCCATTTGGTCAGCAGCGCCACATAGGCAGCCAAGCGCTCTTGTGTTTCACGTGAAACATCGACGAGAGCGGCGAAGCCGGCCGGCGTCAGCGGTGCGCTCATGACGGGACACTCCACCCGGTCGATGTTTCACGTGAAACATCGTTAGCACTGTTTAGACCGATCATGAGTTCAGGCCGAAAATCGAAGCTTGCCGCGGCGGACATGCTTCAACAGCGCCATCAGTGCCGCCGGCGTCACGCCCGGAATTCGGCCAGCCGCGCCGAGAGTCGCCGGTCGCGCGGTTGCCAACTTCTGTCGCACTTCGTTCGACAGGCTGCCGACATCGGCATAGTCCAGCTCGGCCGGCAGCTCCAGCTGCTCATCCCGCCGGAACGCCGCGATGTCGTTCTGCTGCCGGGTGATGTAGGCGGCGTAGCGGCAATCGATCTCGATCTGCTCGGCCACATCAGGGCGCAGCGAGGCCAGCGCCGGCCAGACCGCGGACAGGCGCTTCAGGTCCATCTCGGGATGGGCCAGCAACTGGGCGACCGAGCGGATCTGGCCATCGGCATTGACGGCGATGCCATGGCGCTGCAGCGCCGGCGGGGTCATCGCCAAGCCATCGACCAGGCTGCGCGCCTCAGCCAGGGCGGCCCGCTTCGCCTCCCAATGCGCGCGCCGGTCGGTCCCGATGCAGCCGATCGCCAGGCCCAGGTCGGTCAGGCGCCGATCGGCGTTGTCGGAACGCTGCAGCAGCCGGTATTCGGCGCGCGAGGTGAACATGCGATAAGGCTCGCTGGTGCCGCGCCCGATCAGGTCGTCGATCATCACGCCGATGAAGGCGTCGGCCCGGTCGAGCGTGAAGCCGGCCGAGCCGCCAGCCGCGAGTGCCGCGTTCAATCCAGCGACCAGCCCCTGCCCGGCCGCTTCCTCGTAGCCCGTCGTGCCATTGATCTGGCCGGCAAGGTAGAGTCCGGGAATGCGCCGGGTTTCCAAGGTCGCCGACAGTTCGCGCGGATCGACGAAATCATATTCGATCGCATAGCCGGGCCGGATCATCACGGCCTGCTCCAGGCCGGGGATGGTCTTCAGCATCGCCAGCTGCACGTCTTCCGGCAGGGAGGTCGAGATGCCGTTCGGATAGACCGTATGATCGTCCAGCCCCTCCGGCTCCAGGAAGATCTGGTGCCGCTCGCGCGCGCCGAAGCGCACAACTTTGTCCTCGATCGACGGGCAATAGCGCGGGCCGGTGCCCTCGATCTGACCGGAATAGACCGGCGCCTGGTCCAGATTGGCGCGGATGAGATCGTGGGTCGCCTGTGTCGTGCCGGTGATGTGGCAGGCGATCTGCGGCGTGGTGATCCTGTCGGTCAGGAACGAGAACGGCTCCGGCGGGTCGTCGCCCGCCTGGGCCTCCAGACTGTTCCACGTGATGCTGCGACCATCGAGCCGTGCCGGCGTGCCGGTCTTGAGCCGTCCCAAGGCAAAGCCGGCGCGGCTGAGCGTCTGGCTCAGGCCGATCGACGGCGCCTCCCCCACACGGCCGGCCGGGATCTTCTTCGGGCCGATATGGATCAGCCCGCGCAGGAACGTGCCCGTGGTCAGCACGACCCGACCGGTCGCGATCGTCCGGCCGTCGCCCAAAACCACGCCGGCGACATGGCCGCTTGCATCCAGGCTCAGATCTTCGACTGCGCCCTCGATCACAGTCAGCGTATCGTACTCGGCCAGCAACGCCGTCATCGCCTGGCGATAGAGCTTACGGTCGGCCTGGGCGCGCGGGCCGCGCACGGCCGGTCCCTTGGACGCGTTCAACATGCGGAACTGGATGCCGGCCCGATCGATCGCGCGGCCCATGACCCCGTCGAGCGCATCGATCTCACGAACGATATGGCCCTTGCCGAGCCCGCCGATCGCCGGATTGCACGACATCTCGCCGATGGTCGCACGTTGATGGGTGACCAGTGCCGTACGGGCGCCCAGGCGCGCCGAAGCAGCCGCGGCCTCACAGCCGGCATGGCCGCCGCCTACGATGACGACGTCGAATTTATTGTATGAATTCATGGCGGCCGGACATTACGCCGACCGGCCGCCGCTCGTCAAAGCCGTTACTTGCCGATGCAGAAATCTCTGAAGATCACATCGAGCAGATCTTCGACATCGACACGGCCGGTGATCCGGCCGAGCGCGCGCACCGCCAAGCGCAAATCCTCAGCCACCAAGGCCGGATCGGCGCCACCGACCGCACGCCCAAGGCTGCCGACGCATTCCTCCAGCGCCTGGCGATGGCGCTCGCGCGTCACGATCGGCGCGTCGCCGCCCAGCATGCCCTCGGCACGGGTCGCCAACACGTCGATCAAAGCGCCGAGCCCCGCCCCGGTCGCGGCCGAGACCGCGAGGCCGGAGGTCGGCGGCAAGGCCTGATCGACCTTATTCCAGACCAGCAGGGTCGCCGCATCACCTCCGACGGCGAAGCCATTGAGACTGTCGGGCGCCCCGGCATCGAGCACCAGCAGCCGCAGATCTGCCGCCAAGGCCCGGGCCTTGGCGCGGCGGATGCCCTCGGCTTCGATCGGATCGACGCTGTCGCGGATGCCGGCGGTGTCGGCCAGAATGACCGGATAGCCGCCCAAATCCAGATGCACCTCGATGACGTCGCGGGTGGTGCCCGCTTGGGCCGACACGATCGCGGCGTCGCGGCCGGCCAGCGCGTTCATCAGGCTGGATTTACCGGAATTGGGCGGTCCGATCAGGGCCACCGACAGGCCGTCGCGCAGAATTTCGCCGCGCCGGCCATCGGCCAGCCGCGCCCCAATCTCTTGGCTCAGGCTCTCGGCAACCAGCCGGGCCGGTCCCAACAGATCGTCGGGCAGATCCTCGTCGGGGAAATCGATGGCCGCCTCGACATGGGCCAATGTCCGGGTCAGGTGCCGCGCCCACCCTTCGGCGATGCGGGCGAAACCGCCGGCCATCTGGCCCAGGGCCTGGCGCCGCTGGGCCGCGGTTTCGGCCTCGATCAGGTCGCCCAGCCCCTCGACCTGGGTCAGGTCGAGCTTGCCGTTGAGGAAGGCGCGCCGGCTGAACTCACCGGCTTCGGCCATCCGGCAGTCGTCGATCCGCCCCAGCGCCGCCAGCATCGCCGCGACCACGGCCGGCCCGCCATGCACGTGAAACTCGGCGACATCCTCGCCGGTGAAGCTGGCCGGTCCGGGAAACCACAGCACCAGCGCCTGGTCGATCGCCTCCCCGGTCGCGGGGTCGCTGAGTGCGGCAAATCGTGCCAGCCGCGGCGGCGGCAGCGCGCCCGACAGGCGCTCCAGCGCCGTTCCGGCAGAAGGGCCGGACACCCGGACGATCGCCACGCCGGCCCGGCCGCGCGCGGTCGCCGGAGCGAAGATCGTCCGTTCCGAGCCCATGGACCCTCAGCCTTTCGGCGGAATCTGGTCGGGCGTGAGCCGCAACCGCTCGACCGTCTCGCCCTTGATCAGATGGCTCGCCAGGATCTCGTCGACATCCTCGCGCGTCTTGTAGCCGTACCAGATGCCTTCGGGATAGATCACCATCACCGGGCCCAGCTCGCAGCGGTCGAGACAGCCGGCGCTATTGACGCGGGTCGCCGGCAGACCCAATTCCTTGACACGTACCTTCATGTAATCCCTAAGATTTTCCGACCCACCGTCGGCGCAGCAGCCGCGCTTGTGGCCTGGCGGACGCACGTTGGTGCAGCAGAAGATATGGGTTTGGAAATAGGGTCGCTCGGCCGTATCCATCGTCGCTCCTGATCAGCCCACGCCGGTTCTTGGCCTGGGGTAAGAAAACCTAATAGGATGCGCCGCTTGGAACAATGGCGGTGCAAAACCGTCTCTCGAGGAACCATGGCAGCGAACCAGCTTGCGGCGGAAACCAGCCCCTACCTGCTGCAGCACAAGGACAATCCGGTCCATTGGCGCGCCTGGGGTGCGGCCGCCCTGGCCGAGGCACAGAGTTCGGGCAAGCCGATCCTGCTGTCGGTCGGCTATGCCGCCTGCCACTGGTGCCATGTCATGGCGTCCGAGAGCTTCGAGAATCCGACGATCGCCGGAGTCATGAACGAACTCTATATCCCAATCAAAGTCGATCGGGAGGAGCGGCCGGACATCGACGCGATCTATCAGCAGGCGCTGGCGCTGATGGGCGAACAGGGTGGCTGGCCGCTGACCATGTTCCTGACCCCGGCCGGCGAACCGTTCTGGGGCGGCACCTATTTCCCACCGACCCAGCGCTGGGGCCGGCCTGGGTTCCCCGAGGTCCTGCGCGGCGTGGCTGCACATTACCAGCGCGAGCCGGACAAGATCGCCAAGAACGTCCAGGCGCTGGCGAGCGGCCTCGCCCAGCAGTCGGCCGCCCGCACCGGCGACGGCGAGATCGCGCCGGATCTGCTGGATCAGATCGCCGAACGGTTGGCCAAGAACGTCGATCCGGTCCATGGCGGCTTCGGCCAGGCACCGAAATTCCCCAACCCGTCCAATCTCGAACTGCTATGGCGCGGCTGGCGCCGGTCGGGCCTGGAGATCTGCCGTGACCGCACGCTGCTGACGCTCGATGCCATGTGCCAGGGCGGCATCTACGACCATCTGGGCGGCGGTTTCGCGCGCTATTCGACCGACGAGCAATGGCTGGCCCCGCATTTCGAGAAGATGCTCTACGACAATGCCCAGCTGGTCAGCCTGCTGGTGCTGGCTTGGCAGGAAACCCGATCGCCGCTCTATGAGGCCCGGATCGCCGAGACCATCGGCTGGGTGCTGCGCGAGATGCGCGCGCCGGACGGCGGCTTTTCCTCGACCATCGATGCCGACGCCGAGCATGAGGAAGGCAAGTTCACGGTCTGGAGCGAGGCCGAGATCGACCGGCTGCTCGGCACCGAGTCGGCATTGTTCAAGGCCCATTACGACGTCACTCCTGGCGGCAATTGGGAGGGCAAGACCATCCTCAACCGCCGCGGCCGGCCGGAGCTGGACCATCCGGCGATCGAGGCTACCCTCGCCCGCTGTCGGGCCGTCCTGTTCGAGGCGCGGGAGGCGCGGGTCCATCCCGGTCTCGACGACAAGGTGCTGTCCGATTGGAATGGCATGATGATCTCGGCCCTAGCCGAGGCATCGCAGGCGTTCGAGCGGCCGGACTGGCTGGCCGCGGCCGTCGAGGCCTGGGGCTTCATCACCACACGGATGATGCCGATGGACGACCGGCTGCACCATTCCTGGCGCGGCGGCCGGCATCACCCCGGGACGCTCGACGACTACGCCGACATGGCGCGCGCAGGGCTCGCGCTGTATGAGGCAAGCGGCGATGCCGCCACCCTCACCCAGGTCGAACGCTGGGTCGATGTGCTCGCGCGGCATTTCCGCGACCCGGCCGGCGGTTACTTCTTCACCGCCGACGATACCGAGGCGCTGATCGTCCGCACCAAGAGCGCCAACGACAATGCGGTGCCCGCCGGCAACGGCTCGCTGGTCCATGTTTTCGCCCGGCTCTGGGCGCTCACGGGCAACCCATCTTATCGCCAGATGCTTCACGACCAGATCAGCGCCTTCGCCGGCGAGATCGAGCGCAATTTCTACCCGCTCGGCACCTTCCTGAACGGCATCGATCTGGCCTTGCGCACCGTTCAGATCACGATCATGGGAGCGCGTGAGGCCAGCGATACCAAAGCCTTGCTCGCCGCGGTCAACGGTGTGAGCCTGCCGAACCGGCTGATTCAGGTCGTCGATAGCGCAGAGACCCTGCTCGCCAGCCATCCGGCCGCCGGCAAGACCCGTCTCGACGGCGTCGCCACGGCCTATGTCTGCATCGGCGAAACCTGCTCGCCCCCCCTTTCCGACCCCGCGGCGCTCGCTGCGGCCCTTTCCCAGATTTGAAACCACCCACGCATTAGAGGCTTCCGATGAGCACCATTACGATCGATACCGGCGACGGCGCGATGAATGCCTATTTGGCCCTGCCGCCCGGCGGCACCGGCCCGGGCATCGTGCTGATTCAGGAGATCTTCGGCGTCAACCAGGTCATGCGCGACCTCGCAGACCAAATCGCATCGCACGGCTATGTCGTTGCCTGCCCGGACCTGTTCTGGCGCATCCAGCCCGGCATCGACATCAGCGACAAGACCGAGGCCGAATGGGCCCGGGCGTTCGACCTGTTCAAGATGTTTCACGTGGAACATGGCGTTCGCGATCTGCGCGCCACGCTGGCAGCGCTGCGCGGCCACCCCGCCGTCGATCACAAAAAGGTCGGTGCCGTCGGTTACTGCCTGGGCGGCAAGCTCGCTTACCTGATGGCAGCCCATACCGACGTGGATTGCGCGGTCGGCTATTACGGCGTCGGGCTGCAGGACATGCTGGCCGAGGCGAGCCAGATCCGGAAGCCGCTGATGCTGCATATCGCCGGCCAGGATTCCTTCACTCCGCCCGAGGCGCAGGCCAAGATCCATGAGGCGCTCGACAAGCATACCCACGTCACCATCCACGACTTCCCGTCGAACGAGCATGCCTTCGCCCGGGTCGGGGGCGCCCATTACGATGCCGCCGAAGCGCTGATCGCCAACGGCCTGACCCATGATTTCTTCAAGCGTCACCTCGGCTAGGACATCCCATGACCCATGCCATCCGCATCCATAAGCCGGGCGGGCCGGAAGCGCTCGTCTGGGACGAGATCCAGGTCGGATCGCCCGGTCCCGGCCAGATCCGCCTGCGCCATACCGCCGTCGGCCTCAATTTCATCGACGTCTATCACCGCACCGGCCTCTATCCCCTGCCCCTGCCGCTGATCATCGGCAGCGAGGGTGCCGGTGTGGTCGAGGAGCTGGGTCCAGGCGTCACCGGCTTGGCTGTCGGCGACCGGGTCGCCTATGCCGGCGCGATCGGCGCCTATGCCGAAGCGCGGCTGATCCAAGCCGACCGGGTCGTCAAGATCCCCGCCGGGATCACCGACCATCAGGCCGCTGCCATGATGCTGCAGGGCATGACCGTGCAGTACCTCATTCGCGAGGTCTATGCGGTCAAGGCCGGCGATACGATCCTGATCCATGCCGCCGCCGGCGGTGTCGGCATGATCCTGTGCCAATGGGCGAAGTCGCTGGGTGCCACGGTGATCGGGACCGTGTCGAGCGACGAGAAGGCCGAACTGGCCAAGGCCCATGGCTGCGATCACCCGATCGTCTATACCCGCGAGGATTTCGCCAAGCGCGTCGGCGAGATCACCCAGGGCAAGAAACTGCCCGTGGTCTATGATTCGATCGGCAAGGACACGTTCATGCAGTCGCTCGACTGCCTGCGGCCGCGCGGGCTGATGGCGATGTTCGGCCAGGCCTCGGGCTCGCCGCCGCCGATGGAGATCAATGTGCTGGCGCAGAAGGGCTCGCTCTATCTGACCCGCCCGACGCTCGGCACCTTCATCGCCACCGCCGAAACGCTGAAGCACACGGCCGACGATCTGTTCGACGTCGTGGCATCCGGCAAGGTCAAGATCTCGGTCAACCAGACCTACCCGCTGAAGGACGCGGCCCAGGCCCACCGCGATCTCGAAGCGCGCAAGACCACGGGTTCTACCGTTCTGATGGTCTGAACCAATAAAAACGGCGGCACAATCGAATGTGCCGCCGTTTCTCTTTTAGACTGATCGATAAGATCAGGTATTCATTGCATCGAAGAACTCGGCATTGCTCTTCGACTGCTTGAGCTTGTCGAGCAGGAATTCCATGCCGTCGACGACACCCATGGGCATGAGCACGCGGCGCAGCACCCACATCTTGCTGAGCGTGCCCTTCTCGACCAGCAGCTCTTCCTTACGCGTACCCGACTTGGTGATGTCGAGCGACGGGAAGGTGCGCTTGTCGGCGACCTTGCGGTCGAGCACGATTTCCGAGTTACCGGTGCCCTTGAACTCTTCGAAGATCACCTCGTCCATGCGCGAACCGGTGTCGATCAGCGCGGTGGCGATGATGGTGAGCGAGCCACCCTCTTCGATATTTCGCGCGGCACCGAAGAAGCGCTTCGGCCGCTGCAGCGCGTTGGCGTCGACGCCGCCGGTCAGCACCTTGCCGGACGACGGCACGACGGTGTTGTAGGCGCGCGCCAGACGGGTGATCGAGTCCAGCAGGATGACGACGTCGCGCTTATGCTCGACCAGGCGCTTGGCCTTCTCGATCACCATTTCGGCGACCGAGACGTGGCGCGAGGCCGGTTCGTCGAAGGTCGAGCTGACGACCTCGCCCTTCACCGAGCGGGCCATGTCGGTCACTTCTTCCGGCCGCTCGTCGATCAGCAGCACGATCAGATAGACTTCCGGATGGTTCTGCGAGATCGCGTGGGCGATGTTCTGCAGCATCACGGTCTTACCGGTACGCGGCGGTGCCACGATGATCGCGCGCTGGCCCTTGCCGAGCGGGGCGATCAGGTCGATCACCCGCGTCGTCATGTCCTTGCGCGTCGGATCCCGGTTTTCCAGCGACAGCTTCTCGTCCGGATAGAGCGGCGTCAGATTGTCGAAATTGATGCGATGGCGGACGCGGTCCGGCTCGTCGAAATTGATCGAGTTGAGCTTCAGCAGCGCGAAATAGCGCTCGCCGTCCTTGGGCGCGCGGATCTGGCCCTCGACCGTGTCGCCGGTGCGCAGGCCGAAGCGGCGGACCTGGCTCGGGCTGACATAGATGTCATCCGGACCCGGTAGGTAATTGGCTTCCGGCGAGCGCAGGAAACCGAAACCATCCTGCAGAATCTCCAGCACGCCGTCACCGAAGATCGCGACATCGTTCTCGGCCAGCTGCTTCAGGATCGCGAACATCATGTCTTGCTTGCGCAAGGACGAGGCGTTCTCGATCTGCAGTTCCTCGGCGAAGGCGAGGAGCTCGGCCGGAGTCTTGCGCTTGAGTTCCTGGAGATTCATAGGTGGGGTCGCAGTACGGAAGAAGGAATGGGAAAGCCCGACATGACATGAACCGCGCAAGGGGGCAGGAAAGACCCGCCGGGATGCAACCGGACACGCAAAGACATTTTCGGGAAAGAGACGCGCCGGAGAGACCGGCTGCGACGCTTATTTAGGCGAGCCGGTCCCCTGAGTCAATGCGTACGACGAAACCTTTGCCTGCTCGTTGGGCACTTCGGCCGTTCAGAACGGCTTGACCACCACCAGGATCACGATCGCGATCATGATGAGGGTCGGCACCTCGTTGATCATGCGATAGAAACGCGCGGAATGCCGATTCCGATCCTCGGCAAATGCACGACGCCACGCGCCGAAGAAATGCTGCATCACCAGCATGCCCAACACCAGGGTAAGCTTGGCGTGCAGCCAGCCCTGGTGGAAATCGACGATGCCCGGCGTCGCCAGCAGCAGCCCGCCGAACAGCAGGGTTGCGACCATCGCCGGCAGCATGATGGCGCGGGCGAGCCGGCGTTCCATCACTTTGAACGTCTCCGACTGGACCGAGCCGACCACGGCACCGGCGTGATAGACGAACAGGCGCGGCATGTAGAGCATCGCCGCCATCCACGCGATCATGCTGATGATGTGCAGCGCCTTGATCCAGGGATAGGCCCCGGCCAGAAAATCCATGGGTTATTCCTTCTTCCCGCACGGGCAACCGATCCGGTCCGGCGCGCAGATCCGTCCGCCCGCGCCCGAACAAACCGTCTCGCCGGACGCAAGCGCCCGTCTCGCCTCGTCGGCCAGGCCGGCGATGAAGGCCGGGTCGGCATCGACCGTCGGCACCCGGACATAAGACGGCACGCCCTTATGCTGCGCCAACTCGCGATATTCGATATCCAGTTCGACCAAGGTCTCCGAATGCTCCGACACGAAGGCGATCGGCACGACCAGCAGTGGCTTGGCGTCGGCGCCGGCCCGAATGACCTCCGCCTCGGTCGAGGGGCCGATCCATTCCAGCGGCCCGACCCGGCTCTGATAGCAGATGACCCAATCCAGGTCCGGCAGGGCGAGTTGGCTCAGCACGGCCGCGACGCTTTGCTCCACCTGGATCTGGTAGGGATCACCGGCATCGACGATTTTCTTCGGCAGCCCATGGGCCGAGAACAGCACGCGGGGCTTGACCGACCCGAATTGGACGAGCCCGTCGCGGACCCGGCCGGCGACCGCGGCGGCGAACCCGTGGTTGGCCGGATAGCAGCAGAGCGTAGTGATCGGTGCCGACAGCCCGACCTTGGCAGCCGCGCGTTGCCACTCTGCAACGGACGAGCCGGTCGTGGTCGTCGAATATTGCGGATAGAGCGGCAACAGCAGGATCCGGTCCGGTCTCCAGGCCTCGACGGCAGCGGCCTGGATGTCGGCGCGCGGATGCCAATAGCGCATGGCGATGAAGCACTTGAACCCAGGGCCTAGCGCCGCTTCGAGCGCCGCTGCCTGCGCCTCGGTATTGGGCAGGATCGGCGACCGGCCGCCCATCTGCTGGTAGATCTTGTCGGCCGTGGGCGCACGCCGGCCCGAAATCAGCTTTGCCACCAGCCAGCGTAGCGGCTGGGGCAATTGGATGATCGCCGGGTCGTTGAACAGGTTGAATAGGAACGGCTTGACCGCGTCCGGCCCATCCGGGCCGCCGAGGTTGAACAGGATGATGGCGGTTTTCATGGTCGCCCCGACAAATGGGGCGGTTTCGCCATTCGTCCAGTCGGTAGCGGCACGAAGCGGGTCAGCTCCGCGCCGGCTTGATCGCCCGCACCAGCTCGACCAGCTTTGCGACATGGTCCGGCGGGGTCTGCGGCACGATGCCATGGCCCAGGTTGAAGACGAACCGGCCGCGGCCGAGCGCGTCGGCGATCGCGCGCACCCGCGTCTCCAGCGCCTGACCGCCGGCGACCAGCACCATCGGGTCCAGATTGCCCTGCACGGCGACGCTCGGCTGCAGCACGTCGCGGGCGAAGGCCAGCGGCATGTCCTGATCGATCGAGACGCAATCGACGCCGGTCGCCTTGGCATAGCCCAAGTAGTGGGAGCCGGACGCACGCGGAAACCCGATGATCGGCAGCTTCGGATGTTTTTCCTTGAGCGCCGTGACGATGCGCTTGGCCGGTGCCACGACCCAGCGCTCGAACGCCTCGCCCTCGAGCGCGCTGGCCCAGCTGTCGAACAGCTGCACCACTTCGGCGCCGGCCTTCACCTGGGCGTCCAGATGGGCGACGGTCGCCTCGATCAGCAGCTCCATCAGGGTCTCGAACCCGGGCTTGTCCTCGGCGGCGAACCGGCGGGCATGCTCGAAGGTCCGGCTGCTGCCGCCCTCGATCATGTAGGTGGCCACGGTCCAGGGCGCGCCGGCGAAACCGATCAGCGTGGTTTCGGGCGGCAGATCCTGCTTCAGGCGCGCGACCGTCTCATAGACCGGCGCCAGACGCTCGATCATGCCGTCGATCGACAGCGCCGCGAGACCGGCTGTCTCGCGGATGGGATCGAGTTTCGGGCCCTCTCCCTCCTGGAAGCCAACCTTCTGGTTCAACCCCCACGGAACGACCAGGATGTCCGAGAACAGGATGGCCGCGTCGAAGCCAAAGCGACGGATCGGCTGTAGCGTCACTTCGGTCGCAAGTGCCGGTGTGAAGCACAGATCGAGAAAGCCGCCGGCCTTGGCGCGCAGCTCCCGATATTCGGGCAGGTACCGTCCGGCCTGACGCATCAGCCACAGCGGATGACGGTCAACGACGGCACCGCGCAGGGCGCGCGGCAAAAGCTTTTCTTCTGTTCTCATGATGGCGCCGATTGTCCGTCCACGTCGGGGGCTTGTCCACCTTGCCATACATCAGATGGAAGGGCTTTGATGAAAATAAGGGGGTAGTAGTTGTAGATGGGTGTGTGCAACGGGGATTACCGTTACCCTCGAATTCGTCCACAGCCGGACGAGCGTCCGCTCGACAGCGCGCCCCACCCTGTGGATAGATCGTCGCCAACCTCGGCGAAAGCGGCGGCGATCCTGGCCCGAGCGCGCAGTTTGGAGATAGGGGATAACGGGAATTCGCACCGATCCGATCGCCGCTATCCCCATGCTTCGGACCGGTCGGCACTATCTGTCCCAAGGCGCACGACTCGACCCACGATAATACGGCCAACGGGGATCGAATTCGGCGGCTGGGGAAAAAACCCGACTTATCCCCAATAACCCCGAACTTTTCCACAGCAACGAGGAAACTTTTGTGACCGTCAACCGTTTCCACCTCCACCTCGTGTCGGACTCGACCGGCGACACGGTGCATGCGCTGGCGCGGGCCTGCCTGGTTCAGTTCGAGGATGCCGACCCGATCGAGCATATCTGGTCGATGGTGCGCACCCGGGCGCAGGTCGAGCGGGTCGTGGCCGGGATCGAGGCCAATCCGGGTGTCGTGCTCTATACGCTGGTGAACGAACATCTGCGCCAACCGCTGCAGGATCGCTGCCGCGCGCTCGGCATGCCGGCGATCCCGGTGCTGGATCCGGTCATCGGCGTATTCGGCTCGTTCCTCGGCCGCCGCGCCCGGGCGCTGCCCGGTCAGCAGCATGCCCTCAACCACGAATATTTCGTCCGCATCGACGCCATGACCTTCGCCATGACCCATGACGACGGCCAGGCGCCCTGGGGGTTGAACCTGGCCGACGTGGTGCTGGTCGGCGTGTCGCGCTCGTCCAAGACCCCGACCTGCATCTATCTGGCCAACCGCGGCATCAAGGCCGCGAACGTGCCGCTGGTGCCGGGCGTGCCGTTGCCGCCGGAATTGTTCATCGCCGACAAGCCGCTGATCGTGGGATTGACCAACGATCCCGAACGGCTGGTGGCGCTGCGCCGCAATCGCCTCAACACCCTGCAGAGCGATCCCGAGATCGATTACGTCGATCTGGAAGCGGTCCAGGCCGAGGTCGTGGCCGCGCGCCGCCTGTGCCAGGAACATAAATGGCCGGTGATCGACGTCACCCGCCGCTCGATCGAGGAAACCGCGGCCGCGATCCTGAAGCTGGTCGCCAAGCGCCAGGGTCTCGACGCGTGAGCCAACCGATCATCCTCGCTTCGGGCAGCAAGATGCGTCTGGCCCTGCTCCAACAGGCCGGCCTCAGCGTCGATACAATCGTCCCCTCGGTCGACGAACAGGAAATGAAGGCGTCGTTCCAGGCCGAAAAGGCGCCGGCCGAAGCTTGTGCCGAGGCATTGGCCGAGCTCAAAGCCATGCGCGTTTCGGCCCGCCATCCGGGCGTCCTCGTCATCGGCGCCGACCAGATGCTCGACTGCAACGGCGTCTGGTTCGACAAGCCCGCCGACCAGGCCCATGCCCGCGCCCATCTGCAGGCCCTGCGCGGCAAGACCCATCGGCTGGTCACGGCCGCGGTCGTGGCGCTGAACGGCTCGCGCATCTGGCACACGATCGACACGGCGACGCTGACCATGCGGCCGTTCACCGACGGGTTCCTCGACGATTATCTGGATCAGGTCGGGCCGGCGGTGCTGTCCTCGGTCGGCGCCTATCATCTGGAAGGCCGCGGCGCGCAGCTGTTCAGCCGGATCGAAGGCGATTTCTTCACCATCCTGGGATTGCCGCTGCTGCCGCTGCTGGGCTTCCTGCGCGATCATGGGGCCCTGCCGAAATGACCGGGCGACTGAGCGGCGTCATCGGCTGGCCGGTCGGGCATTCGCGTTCCCCCGCGCTGCACGGCCATTGGCTCGCGCGCCACAAGATTCCCGGCGCCTATGTCGCTCTGCCGGTCAAGCCCGAGGATCTGGAACAGGTGCTGCGCGCCCTGCCCCGCATGGGTTTCGTCGGCTGCAACATCACCGTTCCCCATAAGGAAGCGGCGTTTCGCTTGGTCGATCATGTCGATGCTTCGGCCGCCCGGCTGGGCGCGGTCAACACCATCGTCGTCCGGCCCGACGGCACGCTCGAGGGCCGCAATACCGATGGCGAAGGGTTGGTGAAGCATCTCCAGGCGAGCGCCCCCGACTGGAAGCCCGCCGAACGGCCGGTGCTGGTGCTGGGCGCCGGCGGGGCTGCCCGCGCCATCGTCGGCGCGCTCGCTGATATCGGCGTCACGGAAATCCGCCTCGCCAACCGGACCGACGCCCGCGCGGAAGCGCTGGCGCGGGAATTCGGCGGCCCGCTCAAGGCCTGGCCCTGGGCCCACCGCGACGAGGCGCTCGCGGGCTGCAGTCTGGTCGTCAACACGACCCAGTTCGGCATGAAGGGCTATGACCCGCTCGACCTGGCGCTCGACCGGCTCCCGGCGGACGGCGTGGTCTGCGACATCGTCTATAGCCCGCTCGAGACCCCGCTGCTGGCCGATGCCCGCGCCCGCGGACTGGTGGCGGTCGATGGGCTCGGCATGTTGCTGCACCAGGCCCGGGCCGGTTTCGCCGCCTGGTTCGGGGTCGAACCCGTGGTCGACGAGGCGCTGCGCCAGGCCGTGCTCGGGAGCGCGCCCCCGTGATCCTGATCGGGCTCACGGGCTCGATCGGCATGGGCAAATCAACCGCAGCCCAGGCGCTGAAGCGGTTGGGCCTGCCCGTCCATGACGCCGATGCCGCGGTGCATCGGCTGATGGCGCCGGGCGGGTCGGCGGTCGCGGCCGTGCTCACCGCCTTCCCCGACGTGGGATCCGCGGACGGTGGCATCGACCGGCGCAAGCTGGGCGCCAAGGTGTTCGGCGACGACCCTGCCCTGAAACGGCTCGAGGGCATCCTGCATCCGCGGCTGGGGGCGTCGAAGCGGCGGTTTCTGGCCGCGGCCGCCCGGCGTCGGCGGCCGATGGTCGTGCTCGACGTCCCGCTGCTTTACGAGACCGGCGGCGAGCGGAACTGCGACGCGGTCCTGGTCGTCTCGGCGCCGGCGTTCCTGCAGCGTCAGCGGGTCATGGCCCGGCCGGGCATGACCGACGCCAAATTCCGCGCGATCCTGGCGAAACAGCTGCCCGATGCCGAGAAGCGCCGGCGCACGCCCTATGTCATTCCGACCGGGCTCGGCCGGCGGCTCAGCCTCGATCGGTTGCGCGCGGCCTTGCGCGCCATCGCCGCCTCGGCCAGCATGGGGCGGAGAATGGCGAGGAACGAGCATGCGTGAGATCTGTCTGGATACGGAAACCACCGGCTTCGAGCCGGGCGAAGGCCATCGGATGGTCGAGCTCGCCTGCGTCGAGTTGGTCAACCTGATGCCGACCGGCCGCGAGCTGCATCTCTATTTCGATCCAGAACGCGACATGCCGGCCGAGGCCGAGGCGGTCCATGGCCTCAGCCGCGAATTCCTGACCGGCAAGCCGAAATTCATCGAGCTCGCCCATGAATTCGTCGACTTCATGCAGGATTCCCGGCTGGTCGCCCATAACGCGCCGTTCGATGTCCGCTTCCTCAATGCCGAGCTGGTCCGCGCCGGCCGGCCGAAGATGACCTGCGCGGTCCAGGACACGCTGCAGCTCGCCCGCAATAAATTTCCGGGCTCGCCGGCCAGCCTCGATGCGCTGTGCCGCCGGTTCGGCATCGATTTGAGCGAACGCGAGAAGCATGGCGCGCTGATCGATACGCGGCTGCTGGCCAAAGTCTATCTGGAATTGATGGGCGGTTTGCAGCCCGGCTTCAGCCTGGCGGTCGATGCCCGGGTGACGGCGGCGGCGGCGGCGGCCGTGATCGCCAACCGAGAACCACGCCCGCCGCGCCCGCACGCGCCGACGCCGGAGGAAGTCGCGATCCATGAGGCCATGATCGCGACGCTCAAGGAGCCGGTCTGGCTGCACTAACGAAAACGGCGCCGTCTCCGGCGCCGTTCTTCATTCAATCGATAGGACCGATTAAGCGTTGCCGGCCGTCTCGGCGGCTTCGGCCGCTTCCGCTTCGGCGGCCTTGCGGCGCTGGAGTTCGGTGAAATCGATCGGGTTGATCAGCAGCGGCGGGAAACCGCCCTCGCGGGTCGCGTCCGCGACGATCGAACGGGCGAACGGGAACAGCAGGCGCGGCGTCTCGATCAGGATCAGCGCGGCCATGACGTCCTGGGCCACGTTCTTGATCGTGACCACGCCGCCATATTCCAGCTCGACCAGGAAGGCGACGTCGCCGGCAACCCGGGCCTCGACCTTCAGCACCAGCACGACTTCGAAGCTCTCTTCGCCGATCTGGCGGGCCTTGACGTCGACGTCGATGCCCACTTCCGGCGGCGCCGATTGCTGCAGCAGGCTTTCCGGCGCGCGCGGGTTCTCGAAGGACAGGTCGCGCAGATATTGCGCGTTGATGACGAGCGAGGGAGCCGGGGGGGCCTCGGCCGTCGAGCCGTTGGCGGCGGTATCGGACATGGAACTGGAGCTCCGGGAAAGAATGGAGCCGGTGGGCTAGCACGGAACGGGGCCGCGGCTCAACCGAACAACGGATTTATTCGCGCTTGATGCGATGCTCCGGTGGAATCTCGCGGTCGACGATCTCGTAATCGGCCTCGATCACGGTCCGGTCGGGCTTGGCGGCGCCCGCGACATGGACGCGCGCGCCGGAGCGGGCGAGCCAACGCAGCATCCAGGCGACGGCGAGCGCGCGCACCGGTGGGATCAGCAGCAGCAGCCCGATCGCGTCGGTGAAAAACCCGGGCACGGTCAGCAACAATCCAGCCAGCACCCGGGCGCCGCCATCGGCCGCGACCGGCAGCGGGGTCTCGCCCGCGGTGGCGGCTGCGCGCAGCCGGACCAGGGTTTCGAAGCCCTGCCGCCGGATGATCGCCATGCCCAGCATGCCGGTCAGAATGATCTCGGCCAGCGTGCCGGCGACCCCCAGATAGGGGCCGATCAGGACGAAACCGGCGATCTCGATCAGTGGCAATGCGAGGAGGAACGGGAGAAAACCCATGCCGATGCTTGTCCTTTCCCTAGCTTCCGCCTATCTCTCGAACGGGTCGGGCATCGCCGGACCCCTATTTTGCCTACCGGGATCCCGTCCATGAGCGAACAGGTCATCTATATCGTTTTATTCGCCATGGTCGCGGCCTTTCTGGTTTTCCGCCTGTGGAGCGTGCTCGGACGGCGGACGGAAAGCGACCAGAATCCGGTCAAACCGCCCCAGCCGATCATGGCACCGCGTACCGGCACCCCGGATAATGTCGTGGCGCTGCCCGACCGCTCGCGCGCCGCGGGCCCGGTCCGGCCCGGCAATCCGCTCGAGGCCGGCCTCGCCCAGATCGGCGCCGCCGATCCGCATTTCCGCATCGAGGGCTTCATCGACGGCGCCCGGCACGCGTTCGACCTGATCGTCAAATCCTTCGCCGACGGCGACACCGCGACGCTTCGCCCGCTGTTGAGCGACGAGGTCTATGACGTGTTCGCCGAGGCGATCCGCCATCGGCTGGCGACCAAGGAGACGGTCGAGACCCGGGTCGTCACCATGCGCGATCCGGAACCGGTCGAAGCGCGGCTCGAAGGCCGCACCGCGTCCGTCACCATCAAGTTCGTCTCCAGCCAGATTTCGGCAACGCGCACCGCCGAGGGCAAGATCGTCGAGGGCGATGCCGAACGCGCCGTCGAGCACACAGATTTCTGGACCTTCGCGCGCAATGTCCGGGCCTCCGACCCGAACTGGATCCTGGTTTCGACCGGCCCGCACGAGTGAAGTTTCGGCGTCTTACCGCCCTGGCTCTCGTCGCCGCGGCACTCGCTGCATGCGGTGGACCGCCGCCGAAACCGCTGCCCGACAAGCTGAATCTGACCCGCGCCAGCTATCGCGACCTGCCGGGCTGGGCCGCGGACGACCCCTCGGCCGCCCTGCCCGCCCTGCTGAAATCCTGCGCCGTGCTGCTGAAGGGCGGCGACGACCAGGCGGTCGGCATCGCCGGCACCATTGCCGATTGGCGCGGCCCCTGCGCGGATGCCGCTGCCGTGCCCGTCGGCGACCAGGCCGCCGCCCGCGCCCTGTTCGAGCGCGATTTCGTGCCGTTCCGCGCCGCCAACAACGACGCGACCGAAGGGCTGTTCACCGGCTATTACGAGGCGGAGCTGCATGGCTCGCTGACCAAGACCGATCAGTTCAAAGTGCCGCTCTATCACCGGCCGACTGATCTGATCTCAGTCGATCTGGGTCAGTTCCGTCCAACGCTCAAGGGCCAGCGCATCGCCGGCAAACTCGCGGGCACCAAGCTCGTGCCCTATGCGACCCGCGAACAGATCGAGGCGGGCGCGCTCGACGGCCGCGGGCTGGAATTCGTCTGGGTCGATGATGCGACCGACGCGTTCTTCCTGGGCATCCAGGGGTCGGGTCGCGTCATCCTGCCCGACGGCCAGGTCATGCGCGTGGGCTATGACGGCGAGAACGGCCAGCCCTACGTGACGATCGGCCGGGTGCTGGCGGCCGAAGGCGTGCCGGCCGACCAGATCACCATGCCGTATTTGCGCCAATGGATCGCCGACCATGGCGCCGACGGCACGGCGCTGATGGACAAGAACCCGTCCTATATCTTCTTCCGCGAGCTGAAGGGCGATGGGCCGATGGGGGCGGAGGGCGTGGCGCTCGTCCCCGGCCGCAGCGTCGCGGTCGATCGCGGTTTCGTGCCGCTGGGCCTGCCGCTCTGGATCGACACGACCGACCCGGTCGAAGCGTCGGGCCGGCTGCAGCGCTTGTTCGTGGCCCAGGATGTCGGCGGCGCCATCCGGGGTCCCGTCCGTGCCGACCTGTTCTTCGGCTATGGACCGGAGGCCGCGAACCATGCCGGCCTGATGAAGGGCAAGGGTTCGGCCTGGCTGCTGCTGCCGGCTGCGGCGGCTGCACGGCAGGTGCCCGGCACATAAGCGCAATTGCAATTGTTTCGACGCTGTCCCAGGGTAGGCCGGCTTTAACCCCGGGGGTTGGTTCAGAATGGCGCCGTCAAAGCCGCGGGTCGCATTGTTCGTGACATGTCTCGTCGATCTGTTTCGCCCCACCGTCGGCTTCGCCGCGGTCAAGCTGTTGGAAGACGCGGGCTGCCAGGTCGACGTGCCCGAGGCGCAGACCTGCTGCGGCCAGCCCGCCTATAATTCCGGCGACAAATCCAGCACCAAGGCCATCGCCCGCGGCGTGATCGACGCGTTCGAGGGCTACGACTATGTCGTCGCCCCCTCCGGTTCCTGCGCCGGCATGATCCACGAGCATTACGCCCGCCTGTTCGAAGACGAGCCGGCGATGTTCCAGCGCGCCCAGCACCTGGGCAACCGCACGCACGAGCTGATCTCGTTCCTGGTCGACGTCCTGGGCGTGACCTCGGTCGAGACCGCCTATGCCGGCAAGGCGACCTATCACGACAGCTGTTCGGGCCTGCGCGAGCTGGGCGTGAAGCAGCAACCGCGTACCCTGTTGAAATCGGTCGAGGGCCTGAGCCTGACCGAGCTGCCCGGGGCCGAGGTCTGCTGCGGCTTCGGCGGCACCTTCTGCATCAAATATCCGGACATCTCGAACCGCATGGTCGGCGACAAGACCGCCGATATCGTCGCCACCGGCGCCGATACGCTCTTGGCCGGCGACATGGGCTGCCTGATGAACATGGCCGGCAAATTGAGCCGCGAAGGGCATACGGTCCGGGTCCGCCACGTGGCCGAGGTGCTGGCCGGCCTGACCGACGAGGCCGCGCCCATCTGCGGTCCGCGGTAGGAGAGCGCCGATGCACCCGACCAGCCATGCCTTCAAGGCGAACGCGCGCGAGGCACTCGACGACAATAATCTGCAGCGCGCGCTCGACAACATGAAGACCGGGTTTCCGGCCAAGCGCGCGGCGGCGATCGCGCGCATGCCGGAGTTCGAGGCACTGCGCGACCAGGGTATGGCGATCAAGAACCACACGCTGGAAAACCTGGATTTCTATCTGGAGACGTTCGAGCGCAACGTGACCAACGCTGGCGGCCATGTGCATTGGGCGCGCACGGCCGAGGAAGCGCGCCAGATCATCCTCGGCATCTGCCGGACCGTCGATGCCAAGACGGTGACCAAGGGCAAGTCGATGATCTCGGAAGAGATCGCGCTCAACGACTTCCTGGAAGAGCAGGGCCTGGTTCCGGTCGAGACCGACCTCGGCGAATATATCATCCAGCTGCGCCACGAAGCGCCCAGCCACATCATCGCCCCGGCCATCCATCTGCTGAAGGAACAGGTCGAGGAAGCCTTCCGCGCCAGCCATACCGACCTGCCCGAGGGCCGGCCGCTGAGCGAACCACGCGAGCTGACCGACGAGGCGCGCTCGGTGCTGCGCCGGCGCTTCCTCGAAGCCGACGTCGGCATCACCGGCGCCAATTTCCTCATTGCCGAGACCGGCTCGACCGTGATCGTGACCAACGAGGGCAACGGCGACCTGACCCAGACCCTGCCCAAGATCCATATCGTGCTGGCCAGCCTGGAAAAGGTCGTGCCGACGCTGGAGGATGCGACCAGCATTCTGCGCCTGCTGGCGCGCTCGGCGACCGGTCAGGAGTTTTCCACCTACACGACCTTCTCGACCGGTCCACGCCGGCCGGGCGATCCGGACGGGCCGGGCGAATTCCACGTGGTGCTGCTCGACAATGGCCGCACCGCCATGCTCGGTACCGAATTCCAGGACATGCTGCGCTGCATCCGCTGCTCGGCCTGCCTCAACCATTGCCCGGTCTATCAATCGGTCGGCGGCCATGCCTATGGCTGGGTCTATCCGGGACCGATGGGCTCCGTGCTGACGCCCGGCCTGATCGGCGTCGCCGAGGCCGGCAATCTGCCCAATGCATCGACCTTCTGCGGCAAATGCGAAAGCGTCTGCCCGATGCGGATTCCCCTGCCGAAGATGATGCGCCACTGGCGCGAACGCGAGTTCGAGCAGGCTTTGTCGCCGGCGCCGTTCCGCACCGGCCTCAAGCTCTGGGCCTTCGTCGCCCGGCGGCCGAAGCTCTATCGCCTGGGCGCCAATCTGGCCGCGCGCCTGCTGGGAATGCTTGGCGGCAGTGCCGGCCGCTTCAAATCGCTGCCCCTCGCCGGCGGCTGGACCGGCGGGCGCGATCTGCCGGCGCCGGAGGGCAAGAGCTTCATGCAGCAATGGCAAGCCCGCCAGCGGAAGGCGGCGTGACCATGGACGCGCGCAGCCAGATCCTCGACAGCATCCGCAAATCGCTGAAGCGCGGGCCTCTGGGCGAGGCCGCGGCCGCCGGTCCGGCCACCCGCCTCGCCGACCATGCCCAGGGCCTGATCCCGGCCCGCACGACATCGCTCGACGCCAAGGGTTTGAGCGATCTGTTCGTGCGGATGGCGGAAGAGGTGCAGACCACGGTGACCCGCGTCGCCGCTGCGACCGACGTGCCGGGCGCCGTCGCCGAATATCTGACCAGCCATAATCTGCCGGCCGACATCACCATGGCGCCGGACCCGACGCTCGACGCCTATCCGTGGGACGACCGGCCATTGTTGCGCATCCGCCGCGGCCGGGCCCAGGACCTGGACCAGGTCAGCGTCACCGGTGCCTTCGCCGCCGTCGCCGAGACCGGCACGCTGATGCTGACCTCCGGCAATGATCGGCCGACCACGCTAAACCTGATGCCGGATACCCATATCGTCGTGCTGCGTGCCGACCAGGTCGTCGGCCCGTACGAGGCGGCATGGGAGCGGCTTCGTGCCACCGAAACCGGCAACACCATGCCGCGCACGGTCAATTTCATCACCGGTCCGTCCCGCACCGGCGATATCGAGCAGCGCATGCAGCTGGGCGCCCATGGCCCGCGCCGGCTGCATATCGTCCTGGTCGACGGGCCGGACGCCAAAACCGTCTGAAATCCGATGGCCGCCCGACGCCCCCGCGCCATCGGTCCCGTGGAGCGCGCGCTGTGGCGCGCCGCCATGCGCGACGTCGAGCCTTTGCCGGGCAACGCCCTGCCGCCGGAGCCGAAGCCGGTGGCGCTCGAACCGGTCGCCGACAAGCCCGTACCGGCAAAAGCCCTGCCGGCCCCGCGCGGCAAGCCGCTGCCGAGCCCGACCGAATTGCCGACGCTCACCTATGCCCGCACGCCCGGCCTCGACCGGCGCACCTCGGAACGGCTGAAGCGCGGCCAATTGCCGATCGAGGCCAGGCTCGATCTGCATGGCATGACCCAGGACCAGGCGCGCCGCTCGCTCGACGCCTTCATCACCCATGCCCATGACCGCGGCCTGCGCGCCGTGCTGATCATCACCGGCAAGGGGTTGAAGCCGCGCGCGAGCGACGCCGGCCCCTGGGAGCCGGAGCCAGGTATTCTCAAGACCCAGACGCCGCGCTGGCTGAACGAGGCGCCGAACCGCGCCCGCGTGCTGGCCTTCACTGCGGCCCAGCCGCGCGACGGCGGCTCGGGTGCGCTCTATGTGCTGATCCGGCGGCACCGGGAATGACGCCGTTCGGCGCCCGGCTCCGGGCGTTGCGCGAGGAGCGCCACCTGACCTTGACCCGCATGGCGGCCGACCTCGGCCTGTCGGCGGCCTATCTGTCGGCGCTCGAACATGGCAAGCGAGCGCGGCCGACCCCCGGCCTGGTCCGGCAGATCTGCGGCTATCTGGGCATCATCTGGGACGATGCCGACGAGCTGCAGGCCTTGGCCAAGCGCTCGCGGCCCAAGGTCACGGTCGATACCGGCGGCCTGAGCCCGCTCGCGACGGAACTGGCCAATCTGCTGGCCGACCGGGTCGGCGAACTGGACGAACCGACGCTGGCCCGGCTGCTGGACATCGTCAGGACCGCCGCCATTCCATCGCGTCGGCATGGCTAACCGATTGTTAATGGCTCCGGCCTAACTTTCGGATTGTTTCGAGGGCTGCGAGGAGGCACGACGTCATGGGCGATGAGCTGCGCCAGGCGGACCTGTCACATCTGAACATCAACGACATGACCAGCGAACAGCGCGCGGAAATCCGCCGCCGTTTCGAAACATTCGTGTCGGCGTTCCGCAAGAATGGGCCTAACGAGCAAATCACCGCGGCACCCAAGGTCAGGAAATGGGTGCCGGGGATGAAGAAATAACCCCGGTCCGGCTCGAGACCGATCGGCTGATTCTGCGCGACGTCGTTCCGGACGACGTCGATGGTTTCCTCGCCTACATGGCCGATCCGGCCTATATCCGCCATCTGCCGTTGGACCCGATCGACCGGGCCGAGGTTCAGGCTCTGGTCGATCGCGTGCTGCTGCGCCAGGGGCCGGGCCCGCGCGAACGCTATTTCCTCGCTGCCGTCGACCGACGGTCCGGTCGACTGATCGGCGAGGCGATCTTCAAGCGCACGGGCGAGTTCGAAGGCGAAATGGGCTGGGCCGTGGCTGGCCCCGACCAGGGCAAGGGCCTTGCGACCGAAATCGGCCGGGCCTTGATCGCTTTCGGCTTTCAGGAATTGCAGCTGCACCGGCTGATCGCGCGGTGCGAGATCGACAACCGCGCGTCCGAACGGGTCATGGCCAAGCTGGGCATGGAACGCGAGGGGATCCTGCGCGAACATTTGTTCGCCCGCGGCCGCTGGTGGACCTCGGCGCAATGGTCGGTGCTCAATCCTCAGAGCAAGCGGATTGAATGATCATATCTCCTCTCCGCCCCCGAGGGCGGAGAGGAGAAGTGGTAGAGGGCATACTTACAGAATGAACTTCGACAGGTCGGCGTTCTTGGCCAGTTCGGCCACATGGGCGCGGACGTAGCTGCGGTCGATCGTGACCACGCTGTCGGGCGGCATGTCGGTCGCCTCGAAGCTGATGTCCTCCAAGAGCCGTTCCAGCACGGTATGCAGACGGCGGGCGCCGATGTTTTCGACCGTGGTGTTGATCTCGACAGCGAGGCGGGCGAGCTCGTCGATCGCATCAAGTTCGAAGCCGAGCGTGACGCCCTCGGTCGCGAGCAAGGCCACATACTGCTTGATCAGGCTCGCTTCGGTCTCGGTCAGGATGCGGCGGAAGTCGTCCTGGCTCAATGGCTTCAGCTCGACCCGGATCGGCAGGCGGCCCTGCAGTTCCGGCAGTAGGTCCGAGGGCTTGGCGACCTGGAAGGCACCGGACGCGATGAACAGGATATGGTCGGTCTTGACCGGGCCATGCTTGGTCGCGACCACCGTACCTTCGATCAGCGGCAGCAGGTCGCGCTGCACGCCTTCGCGGCTGACGTCGGCACCGCCGCGTTCCGAGCGGGCGCAGATCTTGTCGATCTCGTCCAGGAATACGATGCCGTTCTGTTCGACCGAATGGATCGCCTCGCGGGTCACCGCCTCGCCATCCAACAGCTTGTCGCTTTCCTCGGCGATCAGCACCTTGTGGCTTTCGGCGACGGTCATCTTGCGCGGCTTGGTGCGCGGGCCGCCCATCTTGCCCAGCATCTCGCTCAAGTTGATCATGCCGATCTGGCCGCCGGGCATGCCGGGGATCTCGAACGACTGGCCGGCATTGTCGGCGACCTGGACCTCGATCTCCTTGTCGTCGAGCTGGCCCTCGCGCAGCATCTTGCGGAATTTGGAGCGCGTGTCGGCCGACGCGGTCGGGCCGACCAGCGCGTCCAGCACCCGGTCTTCGGCCGCGATATCGGCCTTGGCGACCACTTCCTTGCGCAACCGGTCGCGGGTCATGCCGATCGCGGCCTCGACCAGATCGCGTACGATCTGTTCGACGTCGCGGCCGACATAGCCCACTTCGGTGAACTTGGTCGCCTCGACCTTGATGAATGGCGCCTGGGCCAGCTTGGCCAGGCGGCGGGCGATCTCGGTCTTGCCGACGCCGGTCGGCCCGATCATCAGGATGTTCTTGGGCAGGACCTCCTCGCGCAAATCTTCCGGCAGCTGCTGGCGGCGCCAGCGGTTGCGGAGCGCGATCGCGACCGCGCGCTTGGCGTCATGTTGACCGATGATGTAGCGGTCGAGTTCCGAGACGATCTCCCGGGGGCTGAAGGCGGCGGTCATAGGTCGAGGCTTTCGAGGGTGACGCTGGTGTTGGTGTAGACGCAGATGCCCGCGGCGATCTTCATCGACTTGCGGGCGACCGCCTCGGCATCGATGCCGTCGATATCGATCAGCGCTCGGGCGGCCGACAGCGCGAACGAGCCGCCGGAGCCGATGCCGATCAGCCCGTCCTCCGGCTCCAGCACGTCGCCGGTGCCGGACAGGATCAGCGAGGCGTGCCGGTCGGCAACCGCCATCATCGCTTCCAGGCGGCGCAGGTAGCGGTCGGTGCGCCAGTCCTTGGCCAGTTCGACCGCGGCGCGGGTCAATTGGCCCTGATATTGTTCCAGCTTGGCTTCCAGCCGTTCGAACAGGGTCATGGCATCGGCGGTGGCACCGGCGAAACCGGCGATGACCGAGCCGTCGCCCAGGCGGCGGACCTTGCGGGCATTGGATTTGACGATGGTCTGGCCCATCGAGACCTGGCCGTCGCCGGCCAGCACGACCTTGTTGCCCTTGCGCACGCACAGGATCGTTGTGCCGTGCCAAGTGGCGTCGCGTTCCGACATTGGGAATTCCACTATACTCGGCCGGCCTCCCATTGAGCGCCGGCATCCGGCCTGTGCATGTGGGCAGCCGGCGCCCGGCGTCAAGCTTCCGCCGCCGGGCAGCCCCGATTCCTCCGGCCTTCCGCGCGGATGAGGAACTTGCTAGAAACCAGCACGAGCCAAGCCCTTTTGATACTTTCGCGAAGGAGTGCGACCCGGTGCGCCAGGCGACGGTCGAGCGGAATACCAAGGAAACCCGGATCAAGGCCACCGTCCGTCTGGACGGGACCGGCCATTACACGGTTTCGACCGGGGTCGGTTTTCTCGACCATATGCTGGAGCAGCTGTCGCGCCATAGCCTGATCGACCTGGAGGTCAAGGTCGAGGGCGACCTGCATATCGATTTCCATCACACGACCGAGGACAGCGGCATCGCCATCGGCCAGGCGGTCAGCCAGGCATTGGGCGATCGCAAGGGCATCCGGCGCTACGCCGATGCCACCATTCCGATGGACGAGACGCTGACCCGGGTCGCGATCGACATCTCGAACCGGCCCTACCTGATCTGGAAGGTCGCGTTTACCCGCGACAAGCTGGGCGAAATGGATACCGAACTGTTCAAGGAATGGTTCCAGGCCTTCGCCCAGGCCGCGGGCGTGACGCTGCATGTCGAGACTCTCTACGGCGAGAACAATCACCATATCGTCGAAAGCTGCTTCAAGGCGCTCGCGCGCGCCTTGCGGTCCGCCATCGAGATCGATCCGCGTCAGGCCGACGCCGTGCCCTCGACCAAGGGCACCCTCGGCGGCACGCTCTAAAGCCAGGCTTCACAATGCAGCGTTGCGTCATCATCGACTACGGCTCGGGCAATCTGCGCTCGGCCGCCAAGGCGTTCGAACGGGCGGCCACGGATGCCGGCCTGGATATGGCGATCGAGGTTTCGGATGACGCCGCCGCGCTGACGCATGCCGACCGGATCGTGCTGCCGGGCGTCGGCGCCTTCGCCGATTGCCGCCGCGGATTGGATGCGGTTCCGGGCCTGGTCGAGGCCCTGCAGCAGCGCGTGATCCGCGACGCGGTGCCGTTCATCGGCATCTGCGTCGGCATGCAGCTGATGGCGGAGCGCGGGCTGGAGTTCCAGACCAGCCATGGGTTGGGCTGGCTGAAGGGCGACGTGGTCGCGATCCCGCCGGCGCCGGGTCTCAAAATCCCGCACATGGGCTGGAACGACATCCAGGTGCGGACGGCGCATCCGGTGCTGGACGGCATCGCCACCGGCGACCATATCTATTTCGTCCATAGCTTCAAATTCGCCGCGACCGACCCGCGCGAAGTGCTGGCGACGGTCGAATATGGCGACCCGATCGCGGCGCTGGTCGGGCGCGACAACATGGTGGGCACGCAATTCCATCCCGAGAAAAGCCAGGGCGTCGGATTGAAACTGATCGGCAATTTCCTCAAGTGGCGGCCATGATGGGCGTCGCGTCCGCCCATACCCCGACCATCTCGGTCGAGCGGCTGACCCGGTTCGACCATAACGACCTGACCGACCTCAGCGACGCAGCCGATGCGGCGATCGACGCCGGCGGCGGCTTCGGCTGGGTCAAGCCGCCGCCGCGTCATGTGTTCGAATCCTATTGGAAGGGCGTGTTGCTGGTGCCCGAGCGGCATCTGTTCGTCGGGCGGCTCGATGGCTCGATCGCGGCCGCGGCGCAGCTGGTGCGCCCGACCCGCAACAACGAGGCGCAGGCGTTCTCGGCCCAGCTGATGCATCATTTCGTCGCCCCCTGGGCGCGCGGCCACGGCTTGGCCAAGCTGGTGACGCTCGCGGTCGAGCAGGCGGCGCGCGACAATGCGATCAGCATGATCAATCTCGACATCCGCGAGACGCAGATCGCCGCGATCCAGCTCTACGAAGGCCTGGGCTACACCCGCTGGGGCGTGCATCCGCATTATGCCAAGGTGGACGGCCGGATGATCCGCGGCTTCTACTATCACAAATTCTTGGACCCCGAGGCGGAGGCCGCCTTGAGCGAAGCCGCGCTCACGAACCCTGGAGATACGCCGTGATTCTGTACCCGGCGATCGATCTGAAGGACGGCCGCTGCGTGCGGCTGCTGCGCGGCGACATGGCGGCGGCGACGGTGTTCGCGGCGGCGCCGGCCGACCAGGCGCGGCAGTTTGCCGAGGCCGGCTTCGAATGGCTGCATCTGGTCGATCTGAACGGCGCCTTCGCCGGTCGGCCGGTCAATGGCGATGCGGTCGAGGCGATCCTGGCCGCGGTCAGCCTGCCGGTGCAGCTGGGCGGCGGCATCCGCGATCTGGCGACCGTCGATTTCTGGCTGGAGCGCGGCGTGAAGCGCGTCATCCTCGGCACGATCGCGCTGACTGAGCCCGAGCTGGTGCGCGCGGCCTGCAAGCGCCATCCGGGCCGGGTGGTGGTCGGCATCGACGCCCGCGACGGCATGGTCGCGGTCGAAGGCTGGGCGCGCACGTCGGAAGTACGGGCGCTGGACCTGGCGCTGCGCTTCGAAGACGCCGGCGTCGCCGCCATCGTCTATACCGACATCGACCGCGACGGTGCCTTGGGCGGCGTCAATGTCGAGGCGACGGCGGACCTCGCCTTCGCGCTGACCACGCCGGTGATCGCATCGGGCGGCGTCGCTTCGCTGGCGGATCTCAAGGCCCTGAAGGAAGTCGAGAAGACCGGCGTCGAAGGCGTCATCTGCGGCCGCGCGCTCTACGACGGCCGGCTCGACCCGGCCGCCGCGCTGAAGCTGCTGGCGGAACCCGTCTGATGCTGAAGATGCGGGTCATACCCTGCCTCGACGTCAAGGACGGGCGCGTGGTCAAGGGCGTGAATTTCGTCGGTCTGCGCGATGCCGGCGATCCGGTCGAGCAGGCGCGGATTTATGATGCCGCCGGCGCCGACGAGCTGTGCTTCCTCGATATCGCCGCCAGTGCCGAAGAACGCGACACGCTCTATGACGTGGTCCGGCGCACGGCCGAGCAATGTTTCATGCCGCTGACCGTCGGCGGCGGCGTGCGCAAGGTCGAGGATATCCGCAAGCTGTTGCTGGCCGGCGCCGACAAGGTGTCGATCAACACGGCCGCGGTCGCGCGGCCCGAATTCGTGCGCGAGGCGGCGGAGAAATTCGGCTCGCAATGCATCGTCGTGGCCGTCGACGCCAAAGCGACCGGCGCCGGCCAATGGGGCATCTTCACCCATGGCGGCCGGCGCGAGACCGGCCTCGACGCGATCGAGTGGGCGAAGCGCATGGCCGACTATGGTGCCGGCGAGATCCTGCTGACCTCGATGGACCGGGACGGCACCAAGTCGGGCTTCGACCTGGCACTGACGCGCGCCGTCGCCGACGCCATCACCGTGCCGGTGATCGCATCGGGCGGCGTCGGCTCGCTGGATGACCTGGTCGACGGCATCCGCGAGGGCCACGCGACCGCCGTGCTCGCCGCCTCGATCTTCCATTTCGGCACCCACACCATCGCGGAAGCCAAGCAGCGCCTGGCCGACGCCGGGATTCCGGTCAGATGAGCCACGCGCTCGACCGGCTGTTTGCCAAGATCGAAGCCGCGCGCGGCGGCGATCCCACCACCTCCTATACCGCCAAGCTGTTCCAGCGCGGCCGGCCCAAGATCGCGCAGAAGCTGGGCGAGGAAGCGGTCGAGGCGGTGATCGAGCTGATGCGCGGCGACAAGCCGGCGCTGATCGGCGAAAGCGCCGACCTGCTCTACCACCTGATGGTCTGCTGGGCCGAGGCCGGGATCACGCCCGACGAGGTCTGGGCTGAGCTCGCGCGGCGCGAGGGTACGAGCGGCATCGCCGAAAAGGCGTCGCGCAAGCCGGATTGACGGACTGAAAAGCTAACAGTGCATGTCGAGTTTCTAAGCTCTTCACCGACAAGCGAAATCACCCGATCTGCTCAGAGAAAGGATCCCGCCTTGTCCTACGATCCGCAGAACATCTTCGCCCGTATCCTGCGCGGCGAGATTCCGTGCAAGAAGGCGTATGAGGACGACTATGTCCTGGCCTTCCACGACATCAACCCCCAGGCGCCGACCCATATCCTGGTGATCCCCAAGGCCGCCTACGTTTCGTTCGACGATTTCTCGAGCCAGGCCTCGGCCGAGGAAATCGCCGCCTTCACCCGCGCGGTCGGCCAGATCGCGCGCGACGCCGGGGTGGCCGAGTCCGGCTATCGCCTGCTGGCCAACGTCGGGCCGGATTCACATCAGGAAGTGCCGCATTTCCACGTCCATATCTGCGGCGGCCGGCCCTTGGGTCCTTTGCTGATCAAGCCTTAGCGGTCATTCGTACCTGAGCGCCATCACTGGCCGGCTGCGGGCGACCTGCAGCGCGTGATAGAGCGTGGTGCCGCTGGCAATCGTGAGCGCGATCACGGCGGCGCCGACGAACAGAAGCGGGTCGAGCGCGATGCGATAGGCGAAGCCTTCCAGCCAATGGCTCATCGCCACATAGGCAAGCGGCCAGGCGATCGCGTTGGCCAGCAGCACCGGCTTGGCGAACTCCCAGATCAGCAGTTTCAAGATATCCGCGGTCGACGCGCCCATCGCCTTGCGGATGCCGATCTCCTTGGTGCGCCGCTCGGCGGTGAAGGCGGCGAGCCCGAACAGACCCAGGCACGCGATCAGCACGGCGACCAAGGCGAAGCCCGAGAAGACCTGGCCTTGGCGCGTGATGTCGCGATAGAGATGCTCGATACGGGCATCGATGAACTGACGCGTGATCGGCCGGTCCGGCACCATGTCGCGCCAGACCTGGTCGATCGCGGCCAGGGTTTCCGGCACGTGATCGCCGCTCAGCTTGATGTTCAGAAAGGTCGACCATTCGGGCTCGACCGTGAACACGTTGGGCGGGATGGTCGCGCGGATCGTGTTCAGCGGGAAATCCGGCACCACGCCGACGATGCGGCGCGCCTGGGTCGTCCCGTCATCGTCGATCTCTACGCCCAGTTCCTTGCCGATCGCAGCCTGCGGCGTGCCGAAACCGAAGGCGCGCACGGCGGATTCGTTGATGATCGCCGTCCCTTCGATCTTCGCGTCCTCCGGCACGACATCCTCGCCATGGTCCCGCGTAAACGTCCGGCCGGCGAGCGGCTTGATGCCGTAGAGCTCGAAGAAGCCGAAGCCCTGGAACACCTGACCGGCAATGATCGGCTCGGCGCCCGGATGATCCAGCACATGGAAATTCGTGTCGGAGTTGGAGTTGGCATCGGGAATGACCCAGGAATCCGCCACGACCTTGACCCCGGGCAGCGCCGCGAACCGGTCGTGCATCCGCTCGACCGTCTGCGGATCGAAAACCCAGCGACCGCTGTCGTTGGATTTGCCGGGGATGCCGCCCAGCGACACCGCGACGATCATGTCCTTGTCGAAATGCAGGCTGCCCTCGGTGGCGAAATTGGTCTGGCGATAGATCACCGCCGTCGCAATCAACAGCGCGATCGAGATGGAATATTGCAGCACGACCAGCACCTGGCGCAGCGTGCCGGAGCCCTGGGCGGCGATGGCGCCCTTCAGCACGGCGGCCGGGCGGAAGCTCGACAGCACGATCGCTGGATAGAATCCCGCGAGCAGGCCGATGGCGAGCGCCAAGCCGGGCAGGCCCAACAGTAAGAGCGGATCCCGCCAATAATCGAAGCTGATCGTGCGGTCGAGGAAGCCGTTGAAGCCGGGCAAGGCCAGCTCGACCAGCGCCACGGCCAGCAAGAGGGCCGCGAAGCTATAGGCGATCGATTCCCCCATGAATTGGCTGATCAGCTGCTGCCGGGTGGCGCCGGCCGCCTTGCGCACGCCGACTTCGAGTGCCCGGCGCGTCGCGCGCGCCGTCACCAGGTTGACGAAATTGATGCCGGCGACGAGCAGCACCAGGATGCCGGTCGCCGAGATCGCGTAGACCGTGGTCAGGTCGCTGGCCGAGCTGAGGTCGCCCAGTTCGCGGCCGTGCAGATGGACCGCGGCGATCGGCGCCAGAAACGCCCCACGCGGCTTCGGGTCCGGCCCGTTCTCGGGAAAATGGCTGTTCATGAACTGCGCCATACGCGCATTGACGTCGCTGAGCGAAACGCCGGGCTTCAGCTTGATATAGGTGTTGCTGTCGGTACTGAAATCGCCCGGATGCAGCGGCGGCAGCTTGTCGGCCTTGGCAAGCGCGCTCGCCTGCACCAGGCCGGACAGCAGGAAATTCGTGCCATAGAAATTGGTGTTGGATGGCATATCGTCGAACACGGCATCGACGCGGACGGTGGTCTTGCGGTCGAGCTCGAGCGTCATGCCGAGCGCGTTCGCCGTGCCGAAATACTTGAGCGCCATGGCTTTCGAGATCGCGATCGAATCCGGGCTGGCCAGCGCCGTCCCAGGTTCGCCTTGCAGCAGCGGAAAGCCCAGCACCTTGAAGAAACTCGGGTCGACCGAGCTGATCTTCTCGACCGCCTCGAGATCGCCGTGGCGCACGCCGTAGCTGCCGCCCATGACGCGCGACAGCTCGGCGATCTCGGGAAAGGCTTCGGGCAGCATCGGCGCCAGCGAATGTGGCGTGCCGGGGAAGGTGAACGGCTTGCCTTCGTTGCCACGCACGACCGATTCATAACGATAGATCTGCTGGTAATCCGGCAGGAAGCGCTCGAACGTCACCTCGTCGCGCACATAGAGCCCGATCAGGATCGTGGTCGCTAGGCCGAGCGCCAGGCCGAACAGGTTGATCGCCGCATGCAGCTTGTTGCGGATGAGGTTGCCGAGGGCGGCGGACAGATAGTTGCCGAACATGAAAAGGCTCCTGCCTATTCGTAGCGAAGCGCCAGGATCGGCCGGGATCGGGCGACCTGGAACGCGTGGAACAGCGTGACGCTGCAGGCGATGACGAGGGCGATAAGGCCGGCGCCGAGGAAAAAGACCGGGTCGAGATCGATCCGATAGGCAAAGCCGTCGAGCCAGTGGGACATGGCGACATAGGCCAGCGGCCAGGCGATGACATTGGCCAGTAGCACCGGCTTGATGAATTCCCAGACCAGCAGCTTCAGGATGTCTCGGGTCGAGGCGCCCATGGCCTTGCGGATGCCGATCTCCTTGGTCCGCCGTTCGGCGGTGAAGGCCGCGAGGCCGAACAGGCCCAGGCACGCGATCAGTACGGCGATGAGCGCAAATCCCGCGAAGACATGGCCCTGGCGGGTGACGTCGCGATACAGCAGCTCGATCCGGTCATCGATGAATTGGCGCGCGATCGGGCGGGTTGGTACCATCTGCTTCCAGATGGCGTCGATCGCGGCCAGGGTCTCGGGCACATGTTCGCCGGTCAGTTTGACGTTCAGATAGTTCGACCAGCCCGGATCGATCACGAAGGTGGTCGGCGGGATCTTGGCGCGAATGGAATAGAGCGGAAAATCCGGCACGACACCGACGATCCGGCGCGCCTGCACGCGGCCGAAGTCATCGAGTTCCATGGTCAGCTCGTGGTCGATCGCGGCTTCGGCCGAGGTGAAGCCGAAGGCACGGACGGCTGATTCATTCAGAATGACGGTGCCGCTGCGTTCGGCCCCGATCGGGGCCATATCCTCACCATGATCGCGGCCGAAGCTGCGGCCGGCAATCGGCTTCACGCCGTAGATCTCGAATAGGCCGATGCTCTGCATGAGCAGACTGGTGGTGACCGCCAAGGCGCCGGACCGGCGCCAGTTCTGAGGCCAGCTGTAGATGGCATCGGGGATCACCCAGGAAGCCGCCGCCGCCTGGACCCCGGGGACCGCCTCGAACCGCTGGCGCATGCGCTCGAGGGTCGCGGAATCATATGCGAAATGGCTGCCGTCCGCGGCCATCGCACCCGGAATGCCGCTGAGGGAGACGGCGCTCACCAGATCCTTGCCGACCCGCAGATTCCCGTTCGTGGCAAACTCCGTCTGGCGAAAGATCACGGCCGTGGCGATCAGCAGGGCGATCGAGATGGCATATTGCAGAACGACCAGGGTCTGACGCAGCGTGCTCGAACCCGGTGTCGCGATGGCGCCCTTGAGCACGGCGGCCGGCCGGAAACGCGACAGCACCAGGGCCGGATAGAAACCGGCGAGCAAGCCGATCGCGACTGCCAGTACCGGGAGGCCGGCCACTAGGATCGGATCGTGCCAATAGGGAAAGCGGATCGAGCGGTCGAGGTAGCGATCGAAGCTCGGCAGGATCAGCTCGACCAGGGCCACCGCCAGTATCAGCGCTGCCACGGCATAGGCGATCGATTCGGCCATGAACTGAACGATCAATTGCCAGCGCGTCGCGCCCGCCGCTTTGCGTATGCCGACTTCGAGTGCACGCCGGGTCGCGTGGGCGGTTACCAGGTTGATGAAATTGATGCCGGCGACGGTCAGCACCAAGATGCCGGTCGCCGCAATCGCATAGACGGTCGCGAGATCGCTGTTGGACGAAAAGTCTTCGAACTCCTGGCCATGTAGATGGATGGCATCGAGCGGCAGCAGGAACGCGCTACGCGGCGCGCCGGTTGGCTGGTTTCGGGGATACCGCTTGGCGATGAAGTCGGCGAGGCGGGTATTGATGGCCGCGAGCGAGGTGCCGGGCTTCAGGCGAAGATAGAGATTGCTGTCGATATTGAAGCTGCCGACCGGTGACGGTGGACCGGCATCGTCTTCAGCGAGCGTGCTGAAGGATGTGAGGCCGGAGAGCAGCGGCCTGGGGCCATAGAGCGCAAAAATGGTGTTGGACGGCAAATCCTCGAACACGGCACCAACGCGGACCGTGTGCTTACGATCGATTTCCAGCGGCATGCCGACGCAATTGGCCGTGCCGAAATATTTGAGTGCCAGCACGCGGGGCAGCGCGATCGTGTCGGGCACCGCCAGCGCGGTAGCCGGATTGCCGGCCACCAATGGCAAGCCCAGCACCTTGAAGAAATCGGGATCGACCGAATAGACGTTTTCGGTCGCTTCGACGGTGCCGTTGCGGATGCCGGCGCGTTGGAAGGCCCGGCGGGTCATCGCCATGATTTCCGGGAAACCTTCGCGGAGCGCCGAATCCAGATCATGCGGCACCCCTTGCGAAGTTGCCGGCTTGCCGTCCTGCCCGATATCTATCGTCTCGACCCGATAGATATCCTGGTAGCCCGGCAGGAAATGCTCGAACGTCAGTTCGTCGCGGACATAGAGGCCGATCAGGATCGCCGTCGCCAGGCCCAGCGCCAGGCCGCAGAGGTTGATCGCCGCATGCAGCTTGTTGCGCAGCAGGGTGCCGATCGCCGTCGACAGGTAGTTGCCGAACATCCTGGCCCCCCGCCTATTCGTAATGCAATGCGAGGACGGGGCGGCTGCGGGCCATCTGCAGCGCGTGGTACAGCGTCACGCTGCAGGCGATAATGAGGGCGATTAGACCGGCGCCGATGAAGATCGCGGGGTCGAGGCTGATGCGATAGGCGAAGCCGTCGAGCCATTGGCTCATCGCCAGATAGGCCAGCGGCCAGGCGATGACGTTGGCCAGCAGCACCGGCTTGGCGAATTCCCAGACCAGTAGCTTCAGGATATCGCTGGTGTCGGCACCCATCGCCTTGCGGATGCCGATCTCCTTGGTGCGCCGCTCGGCCGTGAAAGCGGCGAGCCCGAACAGGCCGAGACACGCGATCAGTACGGCGATGAGCGCGAAGCCGCCGAACACCTGCCCCTGCCGAGTGACGTCGCGATAGAGCCGCGCGATCCGGTCGTCAATGAACTGGCGATTGATCGGCCGGGTCGTCACCATCTCCGCCCAGATCTGGTCGATCGCCACCAGGGTCTGGGCCACGTTCTGGCCGGTCAGCTTGACGTTCAGATAAGTCGACCAGCTCGGCTTGGCGAAGAACACCGTCGGCTTGATCCGGGTGCGGATCGAGTTCAGCGGGAAATCCGGGATGACGCCGATGATCCGGCGCGGCTGGGCATGGAATTCCAAATCGAGCGGCATGCCGATTTCCTGGCCGATCGCGGCTTCCGGGCTGGCGAAGCCGAAGGCGCGGACGGCACTTTCGTTCAGGATGGCGTTGCCTTCGATCCCGGCTTCGATCGGCACGTCATCGCCACCGCGGCCCAGCTCGAAGCTGCGGCCGGCAATCGGCTTGATGCCGTAGAGTTCGAACACGCCGAAGCCCTGCAAAACCCACCCAGCGCTGACGATCTGAGCACCCTTTTCGGGGCTGGCCAGCCAGCCTCGGGTGGAATTCGTGTCGGCGTCCGGAATGACCCAGGAATCCGCGACTGCCTTGACGCCGGGCAACGCCGCGATCCGCGCGTGCATGCGCTCGACCGTCGCCTGGTCATATTCGAAATGCAGCCCATCGGCGGCCACGGCACCCGGCATACCGCCCAGCGAAATCGCCAGGACCAGGCTCTTGTCGAACCGCAGGCTGTCCTCGGTCGCGAACTCGGTCTGGCGATAGATCACCGCCGTCGCGATCAAGAGCGTGATCGAGATGGCATATTGCAGCACGACCAGGATCTGGCGCAGCCGGCCGGCGCCTTGGATCGTCGCAGTCCCCTTGAGGACGACAGCCGGGCGAAAACTCGACAGAACGAAGGCCGGATAGACGCCGGCCAGCAGGCCGATTGCCACCGCCAGCACCACCAGGCAGGCCGCCAGGATCGGGTCGCGCCAATAGGCGAACTGGATGGTACGGTCCAAGAACTGGTTGAAGCTCGGCAGCACGAGCTCGACCAGGGCCACCGCCAGCACCAGGGCCGCCAACGTATAGATGATGGATTCGCCCAGGAACTGCAGCATCAACTGCCGCTGGGTGGCGCCGGCCGCCTTGCGCACGCCGACCTCGACGGCGCGCCGGGTCGCCCGCGCCGTCACCAGATTGATGAAATTGATGCCCGCGACCAGCAGCACCAGCACGCCGGTCGCCGAGATGGCATAGACCGTGACCAGATCGCCGCCGCTGTCATATTCGCCCAGCTCCTTGGCATGGAGATGCAGCGAAGCGATTGGTGCCAGAAAGGCACGGGGCGGCTTGTCCTCGTCCCGTTCGGACGGATATTGCGCGGCCATCAGTGCCGGCAGCCGCGCATCGACCGCCGTCGCCGTGGCGCCCGGTTTGAGGCGCCCATAGGTTTCGGTATCGGTGCTGAAACTGCCGCGTGCGTGCGGCGGCAGCCGGTCGGACCGGGCCAGCGTGCTGACCGGCGCCAGGCCGGATAGCAGGAACTGCTCGCCATAGAAATGCGTGTTCGACGGCAGATCTTCGAACACGCCCGTCACGCGGACGGTTGTTGCCCGGTCGATTTCCAGCGTCTGGCCGACGCATTCGATCGTGTCGAAATATTTGAGCGCGGCGGCGCGTGACAGCAGCATCGTGTTCGGCTGGGCCAGCGCCGTCGCGGCGTCGCCGGCGATCAGGGGCAGGCCGATCACGTCGAGGAAATTCGGATCGACCGAGGGCACGTACTCGCGTGCCTCGACGGGGCCGCGGCGCAGGCCGAAGCGGCCGCCCATGTGACGGGTGACGGCGGCGAATTCGGGGAACTGGTCGCGCAGCGGTGCCGCCAGATCATGCGGCGTATCCGAATAGACCGAGGTGCGTCCTTCGGCATCGTCCGACACCGACTGGACGCGATAGACCTGCTCGAACCCGGGCAGGAACCGCTCGAACGTCACCTCGTCGCGGATATAGAGCCCGATCAGGATGGCCGTCGCCAGACCCAGCGCCAGGCCCAGCAGGTTGATCGCCGCCAACAGCTTGTTGCGCAGCAGATTGCCGAGGGCGGTCGATAGGTAATTGCCGAACATGGGTCTGGCGCCGGTGCCGGATCAGGCGGCGAGCAGGGTGGCGGCGACGATCTGGCCGTCGAGCATATGGACCTGGCGCTGGGCATAGGCCGCATGGCTCGGCGAATGGGTCACCATGATCACGGTCGTTCCTGCCGCCGCGACCTCGGTCAAGAGCGCCATGACCTGGTCGCCGTTGACCGTGTCGAGGTTGCCGGTCGGCTCGTCGGCCAGGATCAGCTTGGGCTTGCCGACCAGGGCACGGGCGACGGCGACGCGCTGCTGTTGGCCGCCGGACAATTGCTTCGGCCGATGGCTGGCGCGATGGGCGACATTGACCCGCTCCAGCGCTTCGGTGACCCGCCGCTTGCGCTCGGCCGGCGCCACGCCCTGATACAGCAGCGCCAGCTCGACATTCTCGGCGACGGTCAGGTCGTCGATCAGGTTGAAGCTCTGGAACACGAAGCCGATGGTCTGGCGACGCAGCAGGGTCAGCTTACGCTCGGGCCAGCGCGACACTTCCTGACCCAGGAACCAGAACTCGCCGCCGCTCGGGCTGTCGAGCAGCCCCAGGATATTCAGCAGGGTCGACTTGCCGCAGCCCGACGGGCCCATGATCGCCAGGAAGTCGCCCTGGGCGATCTCCAGCGAGATTTCGCGCAGTGCTGTGGTCTCGATCTCGTCGGCGAGGTAGGTCTTCGACAGTTGGGCCAGCTTCAGCATCTTCGGGTCTTTCGCAAAAGGGCGTGGAAGGGTCGTCACGGCTGGATGCGGATCTGGTCGATCCGGTCGAGGTCGGCATAGTCGGACAGGATCACCTGTTCGCCGGGGGCGAGGCCGCCGACCACCTCGATCTGGCTGCCGTTGCGGCGGCCGGTCTTGATCGGGCGGCGCGACGCGGTCTTGCCGTCGGCATCGAGCACGAAGGCCCAGCCGCCGCCGGTCGTTTCCATGAACGGCCCCAGGGGCAGGATCAGCGCCTGCTGGTCGTCGCCCAGCTGCAGGCTGCCCTGCAGCGCCTCGCCGGGACGCAGGTCCTTGGGCGCCACGCCGTCGGCGAAGTTCAGCCAGACCTCGAACCGGCCGTTCTTCACCTGCGGGAACACCTTGGTGATGGTCAGCGGGAGCTTGCGCGCGTTGCGGGTCATGGTGACGGTCTGGCCGGCGCGGACGCGGGACAGATAGAATTCGTCGACCTGGACCACGACCTTGTAGCCGGTCGGCCGGTCGATCTGGCCCAGGCGCTGGGCACGGTCCTTCTGTTCGCCCAGATGGACGTCGAGCGTGGTCAATTGGCCGGCGACCGGTGCCCGGACGACGAGCGCATCCAGCACCTTGCGCGCGATCGCCAGATTATCGGCCAGATGGCTGGCGATCTCGCCGGCCTGGGCGGATTCATCGGCATAGAGCGTCGCATCGCGCTTCTGGCCGTCCTCGGCGATGATCTTCAGCCGCTTCTGGTAATCCAGCTGGTCGGTCAGGTTGTCCAGCGTCTCCTGGGCGGTGAAGCCATGGGCGGTCAGCGGCGATTGCCGACGGATCTGGCGCGACAGGTTGATGATGTTGTAGTCGGCGCCAGCGACGGAATTGGCGTCGTTGGTCTTGGCCTGTTCGAACTGCAGCTGCACGTTCCGCTGGTTGTTGATCTGCTCGATGATCTGCGTCTCCCGCGCGATCGTCTCCAGCTGCAGGTCGGTATTGCTCAAGCGCACCAGCGGCTGGCCGGCGACCACGGTCTGGCCGGCCTCGACCAGAATTTCTTCGACCCGGCCGGCTTCGGTCGTATCCAGCACGACCGAGTCCAGCGCCTGGACCTCGCCGCGCACCGGGATCGAATCATGGAACACGTCCTGGGTGACGGTGCCGATCGTCAGCTTGTCCCGGTCGAGCCGCAGGCTGCGGCTGCCCTGGTTGGCGGCGACATAGGCGACGCCGCCGGCGAGCAGCAGCACGGCGGCGCCGGCCAGCAGACGGTTGCGCGTCCAGCGCCGGCGTGGGCGCTTGCGGTCCATCCCGGTCGCCGGTGCGGCGGCGACATGCAGGGCGGCAATGGGGGTGTCGGCGTGTTTCATGCAACTGATTTCAGCAAAGCCCGCGCCAATTGGGCTAATCGAGCGAAATCAAGGCATTAGTCATCGGCCGCGCCGACCGACTTGTGCGAATACGGACAGAAGGTGTACGGAATCGGACATGTCGGACAATAGCCCTGCCCTCGCTGATGCACGGATCCTGGTCGTCGACGACGATCCGGACATCCTGACCGCCGCCCGCCTGCTGCTGCGTCGCAGCGTCGGCACTCTGGATATCGCCCGTGCCGCCGAAGGCCTGGCCGAGCGCCTGTCGAGCGAGACCTGGGACGTGGTCCTGCTCGATATGAACCTGACCCAAGGCAAGACCGACGGCGCCGACGGCTTCGCTTGGCTCGAGCGGCTGAAGGCGGCCGATCCGGCCGTCTCGGTCGTGCTGATGACCGCGTTCGGCGGCGTCGCGGTCGCGGTCGAGGCGATGAAGCGCGGCGCCAGCGATTTCGTGCTGAAGCCTTGGGCCAACGAGCGGCTGGTCGCGACCGTGATGGCGGGCGTCTCGCTCGCCCGCTCCCGGCGCGAGGCCGCCGATCTCAAGATCCGCCACCAGGCGCTGTCGGCCAGCCCGTCGATCGACGGTGCCACCATCGTCGGCGACACCGGCAGCATGCGCCGGGTGTTCGAGGTCATCGGCCGCGCGGCACCCACCAACGCCAACGTGCTGGTGCTGGGCGAAAGCGGCACCGGCAAGGAGCTGGTCGCACGCGAGATCCATCGCCAGTCGTCGCGGGCCAATGGCCCGTTCGTCTCGATCGACCTGGGCGCGGTCTCGGAAAACCTGTTCGAAAGCGAGCTGTTCGGCCATCGCAAGGGCGCCTTCACCGATGCGCGCGACGACCGGCCCGGCCGCATCGTCGCGGCCAGCGGCGGCACGCTGTTCCTCGATGAAATCGGCAACCTGCCGCTCTATCTGCAGCGCAAGCTCTTGACCGTGCTGGAACGGCAGGAGGTGGTGCCGGTCGGCGGCGACAAGATGGTGTCGGTCGATATCCGCGTCGTCTCCGCCACCAACGTGCCGACGGCGGAGCTGCAGCGCGAGCAGGTGTTCCGCCAGGATCTGCTCTACCGGGTCAATACGGTCGAGCTGACCCTGCCGCCGCTGCGCGAACGGCGCGAGGATATCGCGGCGCTGGCCGAACATTTCATCGCCATCTACGCGCGCAAATATAATGTCGCGCGCCGGCGCCTGTCGGGCGAGGCGCTGGCCCTGCTCGAATCCTATCGCTGGCCCGGCAATGTGCGTGAGCTGAAGCACGCGATCGAGCGCGCGACCATCCTCGCCATCGGCGACCGGTTCGAACCGCAGGATTTCCCGGCGGTGGTGGTGGCACCCTCGGCCGCCGCGGCGCAGACGGCGGAACCCGGCCCTGACCTCTACGATCTCGACGCGATCGAACGGCGCACCATCGCCCGCGCGCTCGCCGACCATACCGGCAATATCAGCCGCGCCGCCTCGGCTCTGGGCCTGACGCGGGCGGCGCTCTATCGCCGGATGGAAAAGCATGGGCTCTAACCGGCACTCAATCGGGCTGGCGCTGCGCGTCGGTTTCATCACGCTGTTGGCGGGCCTGCTGGGCCTGCTGCTGATCCAGACGCAATATTATGCCAGCGCCGTGATCGTGGCCGTGCTGCTGGTGGTGAGCGTGGTCGAGTTCGGCCGCCATGCCGACGCGCTGGGCCAGGACCTGACCCGGGTGATCGAGGCGATTGCCGCCGGCGAGTTGATGCCGGTGCTGCCGCGGCGGCTGGGTCCCTTGGGCGTGGCGCTCGGCCGCGCGGTCGAACGGCTGGGCGCGCGCAACGCCACGCGCGAAACCGCGATCCAGCGCCTGACCGCCGAGGTCGAACATGCGCCGGTGCCGCTCTTGGCGCTGGCCGAGGATGGCAAGATCACTTTGTTGAATAGGGCCGCGCGCCGCTTCTTCGACGGGGTCGAGCTGGTGCGGTTCGATCAGGCCGAGGCTTTGTCCCATGATTTCGCCGCGGCGCTGGCCGCGCCGCCGGGCCGGCGCATGGTCCATGTCACCCTGCCGGGCGGCGTCGCGCGCGTGCTGGTCGCGACCTCCCAGACCATCGCCGGCGGCAGGGCCCAGGCGATCGCCTCGCTGCTGTCGATCGAGGGCGAGCTGGCGCAGAGCGAGCTACGCGCCTGGTCCGATCTGGTGCGCGTGCTGGCCCATGAAATGATGAATTCGCTCACCCCCGTCGCCTCGCTCGCCGGCACGGCCGAGAGCTTGGTGGCCGAGCTGAAGCAGGATTGGCCGGGCGCGCCGGCGCCGGCCTTGGACGAGCTGACCGAGGCGATGGCGGCGATCGCCCGGCGCAGCGCCGGGTTGATGCGCTTCGTCGACGGTTATCGCCGCTTCGCCGAGCCGCCGCAGCCGGTGCGCCGCTCGGTCGGTCTGGCCGAGGCGTTCGGCCGGGTCCGCGCGTTGATGGTCGCCTCGCCGGCCGGCGCGGGCGTCGAGTTCCTGGTCGCGGTCGATCCGCCGACCCTAGCGGTCGAAGCCGATTCGGACCTGCTGGATCAGGCGCTGATCAACCTGGTCAAGAACGCGTTCGAGGCGGTCGCCGGCGGCAAGGCGCCCCGCGTCGTGCTCGCCGCCGTGCTCGATGCCCGCGGGCGGGTCGCGATCACGGTCGAGGATAATGGCCCGGGCCTGGCGCCGGACGAGGCCGAACGGATCTTCGTGCCGTTCTTCACCACCAAGCCCTTGGGCTCCGGCATCGGGCTCAGCATCGTGCGCCAGATCATGGTCGCCCATGGCGGCATGGTCGAACCGGTGCCCTGTGGCACTGGGGCCACATTCCGCCTGACCTTTTGACCGCTTGCCGAACTTTCATCCGGTTGCCCCTTGCATTAATACATCCGATATCGGATATATCCCCCCATCGGAACGATGAAGAGGGAGAACCGTCATGCTGCGTCTATGGCGCAAGGCCGACGGTCGCAGGGATCAGGACGCCCTGGCGCCGGCCGTCGAGGTGCGCAATCTGTCGCGCCATCTGCAACGAGACTTGAATCTGCGGGAAGTCGACGACTTTTTGTCGACCGAATCCATCCGATATCGGAAACTTCCCCAGAACCGGTTATTTTAAGGCTTGCACCCGTTCCTCGGACGGGTGCATAGTCCGCTCCGTTTTCAACCCCTCACTTCAAAGGAGGACGCCATGTCGACCATTCATGTTTGCCCAATTCTCGGATCGGGCACCGGGGTCTATGGCGCATCCCTCCGCGGGTTTGCCATGGCAAATTCCTGGAAAAGTGAAGTGAAGCCGAACGCAATCGGACTAGGGGTTGGAAATGACTGTATTGATCAAACTGGGCACGAGCCGTCAGCTTTACATTGAACGCGACCGGTGGTCGACGTCGGAGGGGTGGCTGGAATGGCACGTCCAGGAACGGGAGATCCTGATATGGATCGGTCGTTGGCACCTCATCTACACGCCTGGACGCTGGCATGCCGCGTCGAGGTCTTTTCCTAATGGTCGGGTCGCCTAAGCCGGACGAGATCACGCTTGTGGTCCGCGTTCTGGAGGAGTTTCGGCGGCTCGACCCCGACCTGCCGATTCAATATGCGCTGTCGTTCCTGACCATCGCGCAGCATGAAGGCATGTCGATGGGAGAGCTGGCCCAGCATCTGGGCATCGCCCAATCCTCGGCCTCGCGCAATATCGCGGCGCTGTCGAAATGGCACTCGTTCGGCAAGGCCGGGCACGACCTGGTCGAAGCCCATGAAGACCCGCGCGAGCGGCGGCGCAAGCTGGTGCAGCTGACGCCCAAGGGCCAACGCCTCGTCAAGATCCTCGAAGCCATCATGGGCGGCGATCTGCTGGCCGCCATGAGCGAGCCGCCCCAATCGAAGCCCGCGCCCGAACCGGCATTGCCCCATCCGGTCGCGGTCGGCACCAGGCGCGCCCGCGGCGGCCTTACCCCCGCCACGACCTGACGGCACCTCAATCCCTTTAAACCCATCGGGAATAGCGCTAGCTTGCTGGCGCTAAGATCCTTCGCTGGCGCGGCACGCCGCCAGGCCGGAAGCCCTCTCGATGGAGCCGTTCAGATATGCCGCGTCGCAAGACCCGCAAAGCCGCCAAGCCGGCGCGTGCCTATCACCACGGCGACCTGCGCGCCGCCCTCATCCATGCAGCGCTCGAAATGCTGGAAAAAGACGGTGCCGCCGTGCTGTCGCTGCGCGCGGTGGCCAAGGCGGTCGGCGTGTCCGAGGCCGCGCCCTACCATCATTTCGCCGACAAGGAAGCGCTGGAACGGGCACTTGCGGCCGAGGGTTTCGGCCGCCTGACCGATCGCCTGACCGGCGCGCTGATGTCGTCCGCGCCCGGCGAGGACCTGCTGGGCTTGGCCGCCGCCTATGTGGGCTTCGCCCTCGACGCCCGCGGGTTGTTCCGCCTGATGGGACGCCTGCCGCTCGACCGCGCCCAGCACGACGAACTGGCCGCATTGTCCGAAGAAGCGCTGACCCCGCTCGCCGCTGCCGTCGCCCGCCGCATGCTGCCCTGGGGGGCGGATGCCGACATCGTCGGGTTTGCCGCCATGACGCTGTGGACGCAGTTGCACGGCTTGGCCGAAATCTTGCTCAGCCGCGCGGCTGACCAGGACCCGGCGCGCTACGGGCCGCGCGTGGCGCGGTTGATGGAATTCTTCGAGGATGGGCTGGAAGCCGCAACCCGGGGGCAGATCGCGCGAGCGGAGTAGTTTGCCAGAGCGAACCGTTTCGTTTGGAGAGCTCATTGTTCGTGTCGAAAAATGTGCGCATAATATATGCGCAACCGGACGGGAGCGATAGCGATGCCACGCCTTAAGATTTCCGAAAATGCCGCGCGCAGGCGGACTAACCTTTCACTAGCAGAGGATTTGGTGGCTGAAGCCAAAGTCTTGGACATCAATATTTCCCGAGCCGCTGAACAGGGCATCGCAGCTGCCGTCGGCGAGGCACAACGGGTTCGTTGGCAACAGGAAAACAAGGCTGCGATCGAAGAGTACAACGCCTGGGTCGATAAGAACGGTTTGCCGCTCGCTCGATATCGGCAGTTCTGATGCGGGACGACGTCTATGCCAATCCAGCGGGCCATGGGCTGCTGCTTGACGTTCAGTCGGATATTTTAAGCGGGTTGGGCACCCGGGTCGTCGTGCCTTTGTTGCCGCCGTCCGAGAGCCCGGCACCGATCGGCGGACTAAATCCGACCTTCGAAATCGCAGGTCAGCGATATGTGATGGCAACTTCATTGCTTTCCGCCATCACGGCCCGGGAGCTTGCAGCGCCGATCGCGAGCCTGCGGCAGCATTCGGCCACGATCATGAACGCGTTGGATTTTTTACTGACCGGTTATTAACGCCAGTGACCTAAGCCGCACTCAACCGCTGGCAATAGTTGAACACCGCGCGGTCGGCGACGGCGATGGTCTCCGCCGGGTCGGTGGTCGAGCCCAGTTGCATCAGCAACCCGCCCAGCGCCTCGGCGGCGTCGTTGCAGCTGGCTTTGCGTTCGGCCTCGTCGGTCAGGCCGGGATAGACGATCGCCCAATTGGCGAAGGCCTGCAGGAAGGCATATTCGACCGGGTCTTTCAGCCGGACCGCCAGATCGCGCACCAGGCCGGGCAGGCGGGCGAGATCGCGCCGCGCGGCGGGGGCCGTGGTATCTTCGGCGCCGGTGGTGACGAAGCCGGCGAGCCGGACCAGGAACAGGGCCTGGAACACCAGGCGCTGGGATTTCTGCTGCTCGATCTGGCCGATGGCGGCCGTCATTGCTGCCGATTGCTCGGCCGGGTCCAGGTTCAGCACCTTGGCGGCGAGCGGATTGGGTACGGTGATCTGGTCGATGACCTGGCCTTCGCGCTGGGCGTTGCGGCGTTCCGGCCCGACATAGTCGGCGGTCACCACGAACGGGCGGCGGCGATCGACCAGGGCGATGATCGGATCCATGATCTGCTTCAGGGAATAGGGCTTCAGCACCACGGCATCGGCGCCGCAATCGACCGCGGCGCGCACGGTCGACGCGGTCGAGCTGTTGCAGGTGACGATGGTCGGCACGAACGGATTGCCGGGGATCGACCCGTTGCGCAACCCGCGCAGCAGCACGGCGGCGGAATCGTCCGCCTCGTCGATATTGGCGATGATCAGGTCGAAGTTGGCGAGGCAGGCGAGATCGACCGGGTCGGTCTTGACCTCGTTCCATTCTTCGATCTGCGTGATATCGAACGTGCCCAAGGCCGTGCGCAACACGCGCCGCCCCATGGGCAGCTCGATCAGCAACACTCGAACCTGGCTGAAACCGTCCGGATACTTCACGGGTCGCCTCTTGCACACCACTCGGGGCCTGATCTCGCAACGGCGAGAGCACCCGACGCGAAAGCTTGGCGCTTGGACGCTTGACGACTCGTTACTAAACTGACGCAAACGAGCAGGATTGCGCGAAATGCGGGTGATTCAACCGCCGAAGCCGATCCGGCGATAGCTCAAAGCCTCGGCGACATGCAGCCGGCGCACCCCGTCGCTATTGTCCAGGTCGGCGAGCGTGCGGGCGACGCGCAGGACCCGGTGATAGCCGCGCGCCGACAGTTTCAGCCGCTCGGCCGCGTCGACCAGCAGGCGCTTGCCGTCCGGATCCGGGTCGGCGATCTCCAGCAGCAGTGCGCCATCCGCCTCGGCATTGGTGCGGATGCGCCGGTCGGCGGGCAGGTCCGCGAACCGCTCGGTCTGGCGGGTGCGGGCGCGTGCCACTCGTTTCGCGACCGCGGCCGAGCCTTCAGCCGGCGGCGGCAGCGCCAGGTCGACGGCGCGCACCGCCGGCACCGCGACATGCAGATCGATACGGTCGAACAGGGGCCCGGAAATCTTGCTCTGATAATCCTGGGCACAGCGCGGCGCCCGGGCGCAGGCCTGGGCGGCATCGTCCAGATGGCCGCAGCGGCACGGGTTCATGGCCGCGATCAGCTGCACCCGCGCCGGATATGTGACATGGGCATTGGCGCGCGCGACCACGGCGCGGCCGGTCTCCAGCGGCTGGCGCAGGGATTCCAAGGTGGCGCGGGCGAATTCCGGCAGCTCGTCCAGGAACAGCACGCCCAGGTGGGCGAGCGAGATCTCGCCGGGCTTGGCGCGGGTGCCGCCGCCGATCAGCGCCGGCAGCGAGGCCGAGTGGTGCGGATCGCGAAACGGCCGATGGCGCATCAGCCTGCCGTCGTTGAGCAGACCGGCGACCGAATGGATCATGCTGACCTCCAGCGCCTCGGCCGGGTCGAGCGGCGGCAACAGGCCTGGCAGGCGCGCCGCCAGCATGGATTTGCCGGAGCCGGGCGGGCCGGTCATGATCAGATTATGGCCGCCGGCCGCGGCCAACTCCAGCGCGCGCTTGGCGGTTTCCTGGCCCTTAATGTCTTTAAGATCGAGCGGTTCCGGGCCGTCCGCCTCGACGCGCGGGCTGGGCGGCGACAGCACCTGCGTGCCCTTGAAATGATTGATCAGTGCCAGCAGCGTCGCCGGCGCCAGGATCTCGATCGAGCCGGCCCAGGCCGCCTCGCCGCCGCAACCGGCGGGACAGATCAGCCCGCGCTGCTGTTCGGCGGCACCCATCGCGGCCGGCAGCGCCCCGGCGACATTGGTCAGCGAACCATCAAGCGCCAATTCGCCGAGGGTGACATAGCCTTCGAGCTCGTCGCCCGGCAGCACGCCCATGGCGACCAGCAGGCCGGCGGCGATGGGAAGATCGAAGTGGGAGCCTTCCTTCTGCACATCCGCTGGCGACAGGTTGACAACGATGCGCTTGGGCGGCAGCGCCAGCCCGATCGCCGTGAGTGCTGCCCGCACCCGCTCGCGCGATTCCGCGACCGCCTTGTCGGGCAGACCCACCACGACGAAATTCGGCAGGCCCGGCACGATCTGGACCTGAACCTCGATCGGCAGGACCTCGATGCCTTGAAAGGCGACGGTATGAATGCGTGCGACCATGCCCGGGCCCAATGTCCTTGCCGCTAAACCTGGGGTCGAGCGTACAGGGACGAGGGCCCGAGTGCCAGCGGACTAGAACAAAACGAAGCCGAGGATCGCCAGGCCCAGCACCACGAGCCAACTGGCCGCGACGTCGCTGGGAATTTTCACCTTCACGATCGGGTCCAACCCGTCGCGCGGATCGGCTTCGACCGGGGTCAGCCTACGCGGGCGTGGAAAGCGCAGGATGGTGGCGGCCGGTCGGCTCGGGCCGGGGCTCAAGGGCCAGGCGGGGGCGAATGGACTGTTCAACTGCGGGACGGCAGCCATGGTGATCTCCTCTGGTGCTCGATATAGGCTTTGCCGCTTCAGAGGTCTAAGATCGCTTCGATAGAAAACTATAGGCGAAACGTCTGATGGAGCTGCGACACCTGCGGTATTTCCTGGCGGTGGCGGAGGAGCTGAATTTCAGCCGCGCCGCCCTGCGCCTGCACATTGCGCAGCCGCCGCTGAGCCAGCAGATCCGCCAGCTCGAGGATGAGTTGGGCCTGCAATTGCTGGAGCGCGGCAGCCGGCCACTGCGCTTGACCGAGGCCGGGCAGTTTTTCAAGACCGAGGTCACGACGCTGATCGCCCAGCTGGAGCAGGCGATTGCCGGCACCCGCCGGATCGGGCGCGGCGAGGTCGGCTGGATCGGCATCGGCTATGTCGGCTCGGCCATGAACCTGTTGATGCCGCCGGTGCTGCGCCGGTTTCATGCCGAGCATCCGGGCGTCGAGGTGCTGCTCTATGAAATGCTGCCGTTCGAACAGTCGACGGCGCTGCTCGACCGCCGCGTCCATGTCGCCTTCGCCCGGCCCGGCATCGACCATGACGATCTGACCGACGAATCGCTCTATGAGGAGCCGGTCTCGGTGGCCCTGCCGTCCGACCATCGCTGGGCCGGCCGGTCCGAGATCGCGATCGCCGAACTGGCGGACGAGCCGGTCGTGCTCTATGGCGGCCGCATGACCCGGGGCGTCGACAGCGGCTTCCTGTTGTCGCTGTTCCGCGCCGCCGGGGTCGAGCCCAAGGTCGCGGTTCAGTCGCAATATGCCGAATCCGCCCTGGGCCTGGTCGCGGCCGGCATGGGCGTGGCGCTGACCGCCGCCGGCTTCGGCCATACGCCGCGGGCGGGCGTCACGTTCGTGCCGGTGGCCGCCCCGTCGCCCAGCATTCCGATGAAGATCGCCTATCGCAATATCGAGCGCTCGCCGGTCGTGCTGGCGTTCCTGAAGATCACCCGCGAGGTCGCGGCCGGCCTGCCGGCCTGGCGCTAAAGCCGGGCCACCGTTTCGCGGATGGTGGCGGCGCGGTGCGCCCAGGTGTGCGCCCCCTCGAACCAGGCGCGGCCGGCCTCGGCCATCGCCTCCGCCTTGGCGGAGTCGTCGAGCAACGCTCCGGCCAGATCGCCGACATCGCTCAGATCCGGCCGCCCCTGCGCCAGGACGCCGTCGGGTGCCGCCAAGCCTAGCCAGGCGGTCGGGCTGGTCAGCGCCACGGCGCCGGCGGCCATGGCCTGAAACAGCCGTTCATGGCTGCCGTGATAGGGCGTGCAACTGTTGACGACGAGGCGCGCGCGGAGGGTGAGATCGGCCACGTCTGGGGCCGATCGGGTGCCGAGCAGCGTGGCGCGCATCGGCCCGGGGGCCTGGGCCACGACTGCCTCCCACCCCGGTCCGACCAGGGTCAGGTTCCGGTCGAGCAGCCGCAGGATCATCCGCCAGCGCACCCGGGCGCGCAGATATTGGTCGAGCGTCTGGAAATATGGATAGAGCGACTGCGGCGCGCTGAGTGCTGCGACCGGATGGCCGACGCGGGCGATGATGTCGGGCAAGGGCGCGAACGGATCGGCATCATGGGCGTCGAGCATGGCGTTCAACCGCCCCTCGACCAGCGGCCCGTGCTGGGTCCAGCCGGCGCGGAGCGCCGCTGGATCGGCCGGCGCGGTGCCGGCATGCAGCAGGTCGATCTCGCGCCGCTCCCACGGCACCGGCGCGGTGCCGGGCGGCAAAGGGATGGCCGCGTGGGGCAGGTGATGCAGCGGCACGGGCAGGCCGAGCTTGCCGCGCCAATAATCCAGATCGCCGGGTGCCGTCGTATAGATCAGCCGGCGCCGGATCGGCGTCGCGACCTGGTTCCAATACAGCAGCAGCGGGTCGAGGTAGATCGAGACCAGCGGCTTTTCCAGCGCGTTATAGAGATTGCCTTCGGCGCGCTGGTCGATGCCGATGCCGGAAAAGCCCAGGAAGGCGTCGACCGGTCCGTCGGTGATCGCCTGCTGCAGCTGTCGGATATAATCCGGCCCGGTCGCATCGATGATCGGCGCCGCATCGTCCGCGGCCTCGAAGGCAGCCGCCAGGCTGTCCAGCATGCGATCGATGCTGCCGTACAGGCTGGACCCACGGAATAGAATGAAGCGCATGCGCGGCTCGCGGAAGGAAACTCCCGCGAGCCTAGACGCATTAGCCTAGCGTCGGATAGTCGGTATAGCCCTCGGCCCCGCCGCCATAGAAAGTTGCGACGTTGGGTGCGTTCAGCGGCGCATTGGTCTTGAGACGCGTCACCAGGTCGGGGTTAGCCAGGAAGCCGGTGCCGAACGCGACCAGATCGGCGGCGCCGCTCTCGATCGCGGCCTCGGCCTTGGCCCGGTCATAGCCGCCATTGACCATGAAGGTGCCGCCGAACGCCTGGCGGAACTGGCGCCAGTCGAACGGCACGTCGCCGGCCTGGAACACGTGAAGATAGGCCAGACCCCGGCTGCCCAGCTGGGCAGCGACATAGTCGAAGGTCGCCTGCGGGTTCGAATCCGCGATGTCGTTGAACGGATTGATCGGCGACAGGCGGACGCCGACCCGGGCGGCGCCGAACACGGTCGAGACGACCCCGACCACTTCCAGCAGCAACCGCGCGCGGTTCTCGACCGAGCCGCCATAGGCGTCGGTCCGCCGGTTGGTGCCGTCGCGCAGGAACTGGTCGAGCAGATAGCCATTGGCGCCATGGACCTCGACCCCGTCGAACCCGGCCGCCTTGGCATTGACCGCCGCCTGGCGATAGGCCGCGATGATGCCGGGGATCTCGTCCAGGCCGAGCGCGCGCGGTTCGACGAACGGCTGCAGTCCCGTCGCGGTCATGGCGTCGCCGGCCGGCTTCAGCGCCGAGGGCGCCACCGGCTGTTCGCCGTTCTGCTGCAGCGACGGATGCGAGATGCGGCCGACATGCCAAAGCTGCAGGAAGATCCGCCCGCCCTTCTTATGCACGGCATCGGTCACCGGGCGCCAGCCGGCGACCTGCTCGGCCGAATAGATGCCGGGCGTGCCGGGATAGCCCTTGCCCTGGGGCGAGATCTGCGAGGCCTCGGTGATGATCAGGCCGGCCTCGGCGCGTTGGGCGTAATACTCGGCGTTCAAGGCCTGGGGTACGTCGCCGGCGCCGGCGCGATTGCGCGTCAAGGGCGCCATCACGAGGCGATTGCCGAGCGTGATGGGCCCAAGTTCGAAGGGCTGGAACAGGGTGGAAATCTCAGACATCGGAAAACTCCAGATATGGACCGATCGGTCCGGAACAAAGATGGCTCCGCCGCGCCGGCAAGGCCGGGGTTAGCGCAGCAGTTTCAGAATGATCTCGACGGTTTCTTCGAGCCGGGCCCGGTCGGTCCGAGCCCGGATCATCACCTGCAGGCCGCTCAGCGCCACGGCCAGCAGGCGGGCGAGCGAAGCGGGATCGAGCGCCGTGCCGATCGAGCCTTCGCGTTGGCCGCGGACGATCGTCCGCTCCAGCAGGGTTTCGAGATCGCCGAGCGCACCGCCGACCTGAAGCTCGACCGCCGGGTCGCGGGCGGCGAGTTCGACCGCCTCGTTGCAGGTCATGCAGCCCTTGGCCTCGCTGCAGGCGACGGTGCCGCGGAACAGCGCCTCGATTGCGGCGGCCGCACTTGGGCCGTCGGCGAGGCAGGTCTCGATCTGGCTCGCGCGCTCGTCCTGGTAATCGGCGAGCGCACGCAGGAACAGCGCGTGCTTGGAGCCGAAGGTTTCATAGAAGCTCGATTTGCTGATCGCCATGGCGTCGAGCAGCCCCGCGAGCGAGGTCGCCTCATAGCCGTCGCGCCAAAACAGCTCGCGCGCTTGGGCAAGGGCTTGGGTCTCGTCGAATTCGCGGGGTCGGGCCATAGACCCTAGATGGGGTTCCGGACCGGTAAGTCCAGAACCCCTTCGCGATTTTTTACCGGCGCTTGCGTTTGGACTCGATCACGTCCCAGATGCGCGCTTCGAGCTTCACGTCGTCGAAGCGGTTGATCTCCTGCAGGCCGGTCGGCGAGGTGACGTTGATCTCGGTGATATAGTCGCCGATGACGTCGATGCCGACGAAGATCAGGCCCTGGGCCTTCAGCGCCGGGCCGATCGCCGCGCAGATGTCGCGCTCGCGGTTGGTGATGCCGGTCTTCACCGCCTTGCCGCCGACATGCAGGTTGGCACGCGCCTCGCCCTGGGCCGGTACGCGCAGCACGGCGCCGACCGGCTCGCCGTCGATCAGGATGATGCGCTTGTCGCCCTGGCGCACCTCGGGCACGTAGCGCTGGATCATCAGCGGCTCGTTCGAAATGCTGGCGAACATCTCCAGCAGCGAGCCCAGGTTCTCGTCGCCCTCGCGGATGCGGAACACGCCGGCGCCGCCATTGCCGAACAGGGGCTTCACGATGATGTCGCGATGCTCGTCGCGGAAGCTGTCGATCTCGCGTCGGTCGGACGTGATCAGGGTCGGCGGCATCAGGCTGGGGAACTGCGTGACGAACAGCTTCTCCGGCGCGTTGCGCACGGCGGCCGGATCGTTCACCACCAGGGTCTCGGGGTGGATGCGCTCCAACAGGTGCGTGGCCGTGATATAGGCCATGTCGAACGGCGGATCCTGGCGCATCAGCACGACATCGACGCCGGCGAGGTCGAGCGATTCGGGTGCGCCCAGGGAGAAGTGATTGCCGTGCTCGCGCCGCACCTTCAGCGGTCGCGCCCAGGCATGGATCCGGCCGTTCTTGAAGGCCAGGTTCTTCGGTCCGTAATGGTACAGGAGGTGGCCGCGCGCCTCCGCCTCCAGCGCCAGAACGAAGGTCGAGTCGGCATTGATATTGATGCTCTCGATCGGGTCCATCTGGATGGCGACGGCGAGACTCATGGCATTCCCCCAAAACTGCGTGCCGGCACTATATGGTGACGGCTGCGCGGGCCCCAAGTCCGATCGGTTCCGATAGGCGATGATTAGTTGAGCCGGCCCCGGAGCTGCTGCAGCAGCAACGCCGCCTCGTGGCGCCATTCGGCCGCGGGGTCGAGGCGCAGCGCGGTTTCCAGCGCGCTGATGCCGGCGGTCAATCGGCCGATATGATTGGCCAGCACGCCGGTCTCGCGCCACAGATCGGCATGGCGCGGCGCCAGCAGCCGCATGCGCCGCAGCACCTCGAACGCCGCTTCGCTGCCGCCGGCCTGGAGCAGGCGCAGCTTGATGTTGTTCTGCAGGCGCAGCAGCACGTCGCGGTCGTCGACGACGCGGTAATGCTCGGGGCGCAGCTCGGTCGATCCCTGGCCGTCGCGGCCGGCGCCCAGCAGCTGCATCAATTTGCGCAATTGGCCGGCCGTGCGCTGCTCGCCGCCGGCGAACGGGTCCAGGATCGCGCGCTCGCCGCCGGCGTCGATCCGGATCAGGAAATGGCCGGGGAAATTCAGCCCGCCGGCCTGCCAGCCCTGGGCACGCGCGGCATGGATATAGAGGATGCCCAGCGTCACCGGCAGGCCGCGCCGCCGGTCGATCACCCGCATCAGATCGGCGTTGGCCAGATCGTCATAGGTGGCGCCGTCGCCCTGATAGCCGTGGTTGCCGACCATGACCTGGACCAGCGCGCGTACCCGCTCCTTCAGCGGCGGGGCGGTGACACCGCCCAATTCGGCGGCCAATTCGTCCGACAGCTGGTCCAGATGGGCACGATAACCCTCCGGATCGATCTCCGGCCGGTCGAGCCGGGCGAAGGCGAGCGCCGCCTCGGCGAGCGGCAGGGTTGCCCCGTCCGTCTGGCCCAGTTCGGTCAGCAGCGCCTCCGCTCCGTCGCTCATGGCCCCGTCCTTATTGCAGGGGGGTGACCTGGATCCCGCCGCTCGGTACCGCCTGGGGCGCCGTGGGCGGTGCGTAAGGCTGCGGCGCGCCCAGGGCCGGATCGCGGCTGTCGCCACTGGCACGCTGGCTGGTGCCCGGCTGGTTCGCGTCCGGCGCGCTCAAGGCGCTGGGCTGGCCGGAAGCGCCGGGGGCGGTGCCGAGCTGGGTGCCGCCGTCCTCGCCGATGCCGCTGCGGATCCGGATATAGCTTTTGACCTGCCGCACGTTCGGGATGTTGCGGGCATAGTTCAGCACATGGTCCATCTCGTTCTGGGTGCGCGAGACGCCCAGGATATAGACCGTGCCGCCGACGCACTGCAGCGAGTAGTTGGGCGTGCGTACCGCGCCGTCGAACACCATGTCGCTGTTGAGCCGCGCCAGGATCCAATTGTCGCTGGCGGCGGTCGAGAAGCTGGCGCCCTGGGCGACCTGGATCTCGTTGATCACTTCCTTGACCCCGCTCGCCTTCCAGGCGCCGGCGACGGCCTGGTCGCGGATGCGCGGATCGGGGACGTTGCCGGTCAAGAGCACGCGGCCTTCGAAGATGTTGAGATCGACATAGGACGGGATCTGGCCATTGTCCTTGGCCCAGATCGTGTTGATCGAGGCCTTGATGCCGGTATCGGTCGCGGTGCCGCCGATGCCGCGCTCGTTGCCGGCGGTATAGCCGCCGGCGCCCGCGCCGGCGCCGACGACGGCCAGCAGGCAGCCACCGAGCGGCAGGGTCACAGTGGCCAAGGCGCCCAGGCTGACGGCCAGGGACAAAATACGCTTACAGGGCAGGGTCACGGCTTCCAGGCCTCCGATTGGATCTCTCACACGCTATAGAACGCCTGAATTGTGGCGACAACCGGACATGCACTCAGTCCCCGACCCTCCAGGCGCCCGGCACATGCCGGGGCCAGGTGCCGCGCACGATCAGCAGCGCGTCGAAGCGCTGGTCGAGCCCGGCCAGATCCGGCCGTGCGGCCAGGAATTGGCTGGCCGCCCGCGCGATCCGGTGCTGCTGGCGTGCACTCACCGCCTCGGCCGCACCGCGGAAATCGGCCCGGGCCTTGACCTCGACGAACACCAGGGTCCGGCCGCGCCGCACGATCAGGTCGATCTCGCCCGCCGCCGTGCGATAGCGCCGGGCGACGATGCGATAGAGCTTCAGGCGCAGCCACCAGGCCGCGATCATCTCCGACCGGTGACCATGCTGCTCGGCCGCGACACGCTTTGGTCGAGTCATTTCTGGGGTAGGCTCTGTGGCGGGCCGGCCAGCTCGAGCGCGCGGGCATAGACGTCGCGCCGTTTCAGGCCCAGGGCTTCGGCCACCTCGCTGGCGGCGTCGCGCAGCGACAGATGGGCGAGCGCCGCCGTCAGGCTCGCGTCCAGATCCTCGGCACTGGCCGCCACCGCCGGCAGCGGCGGGCCGATCACGACGACGATCTCGCCCTTGGGCGGCCCGGCCGTCTCGTAATGGGACGCCAGTTGGGTGAGCGAGCCGTGGCGCACTTCCTCGTACATCTTGGTCAATTCGCGCGCGACCGCGGCCGGGCGGTCGCCCAGCTCGGCCGCCATGTCCTGGAGCGAGGAGGCCAGGCGCTGGGCGGATTCGAAGAAGATCAGCGTCGCGCGCAAGCCCGCGAACTCCGCCAGCTCGCGCCGGCGGGCGACGGTCTTGCTATCCAAAAAGCCCGCGAACAGGAACCGGTCGCTGGGCAGGCCCGACAGTACCAGGGCCGCGATCGGGGCGGAGGCGCCGGGCAGCATCTGGATGCGCAAGCCTTCCGCGATCGCCTGGCGCACCAGCTTGAAGCCGGGATCGGACACCAGCGGGGTGCCGGCGTCGGAAATCAGCGCCACCGCCTGGCCCTGCGCCACGCGGCCCAGCAGGACTGGCCGCATGCGTTCGGCGTTGTGCTCATGATAGGGCAGCAGCGTGGCGTCGATGCCGTGGCGCTGTAGCAATTTTGCGCTGACCCGCGTGTCTTCGCAGGCGATCACGTCAACCCGCGCTAGAATGTCCAGGGCTCGAAGCGTGATGTCCTGGATGTTGCCGATCGGGGTCGCCACGACATAGAGCCCTGCCGGGGCACGATTCTTCGCCTCGGTGCGTTCATCTGTCTGCGGTGCCGGACGATCCGGTGCCGATTGTCTTGGCGCGCGTTTACTTGCCGCGGGCACGCGGCTAGTCTCCGCCCGCGCCTCCTCGGTCGCTTCGGAGAATCTGCTTGAACCGTCCGTCTCTCGCGTACCCGGTCTTGCGGCCTTTGGCCCTCGCATCTGTGGTGACCTTCGCTCTGGGCTTGGCTGGCTGCGCTACGCAGACCGTAGCGGTGAAGCCGCCGCCGCAGCAAGCCCCGGTCGCGGTCGTGCCGGTGGTGCCGGTCGCCCCGCCGCCGGTGCTCGTCCCGCAAAAGCCGCAGAACCTGGTCAATACCGGCGGCAAGACCGACATAGCGCTGTTGCTGCCCTTGAGCGGACCGACCGCGCCCTTGGGCCGCGACATGCTCGATGCCGCGCAATTGTCGCTGATCGAGCTTGGTGCCGACGACATGGTGCTGACGCCCAAGGACACCAAGGGCACGGCCGCCGGGGCCGCCGCCGCCGCCCAATTGGCGATCGCCGAGGGCGCCAAACTGATCGTCGGCCCGTTGACCGCACCGGAGGCGGACGCGGTGAAGCCGATCGCCCAGGCCGCCCATGTCAATGTGCTGGCCTTCTCCAGCATCGCGTCGATCGCCGGCAACGGCATGTTCCTGATGGGCATCCTGCCGCGCGAAGAGCTGACGCGCATCGCCGCCTACGCCCGGTCGACCGGTGTCGAGCATTTCGCGGCGCTGGTGCCGAACAATGCCTATGGCCAGCTGGTCGCCGACGAGTTCGGCCGTGCGGTCGCGGCGGCCGGCGGCACGCTCGACGACAGCGAGACCTATGCGCCCGACGGTTCCGACCTGAAGTCGGTGATCCGGCACCTCTCGGCCAACGGCAAATTCACCTTCACCGCCCTGCTGGTGCCCGAGACCGGCGCGAAACTCAAGAACACGGTCGCCCAGCTCGGCCTCGCCGACATCAACCAGCAGAAGGTCAAGCTGCTCGGCACCGGCATCTGGGACGTGCCGGACCTGGGCAGCGAGCCGTCGCTGATCGGCGGCTGGTACGCCGCCCCGCAGCCGGACGCGCGCGCCGGTTTCCAGGAGCGTTTCCGCCAGGCCTATGGCCACGCGCCGCAGCGGCTGGCGACGCTCGCCTATGACGCGGTCGGCGTCGCCGCCGTACTGGATCGCACGCCCGGCGCGGATTTTTCGGCCGCGGCCTTGTCGAACCCGAACGGCTATGCCGGCGCCGACGGCATCTTCCGCTTCCGCCCCGACGGCACCGCCGACCGTGGCTTGGCCGTGCTCCAGGTCGAACAGCACGGCACCAGCGTCGCGAGCCCCGCGCCGGAAAGCTTCGAAGGCGCGCCCAGCCAATAGTTACTTCAGCAGCGCCGCCAGCACGGCGTTCAGGCGCTGGCGGCCGGCGTCGGTGGCGGCCAGGCGATGCTCGTCCAGGGTGACGAAGCCGCCTTCGGTCAGGTGGCCCAGCGCCGTCATGTCGATCAGGTCTTCGGCCTCCAGCCCCAGCTCGTCGCGGAAGCGCTGGCGCGGGATGCCTTCGGCCAGGCGCAGGCCCATCATCAGCATTTCCTCGGCGCGGGCGCCCGCCTCGACGATCTCGGTTTCCTGGGTGCCGTGGCCGTCCGCCTCGACCCGGGCCAGCCAGGTCTCCGGCGCCTTGGCTTGGCGCGTCGCCCATTTCTGGCCGTCCAGCGTCAGGCGGCCATGGGCGCCCGGGCCGACGCCGACATAGTCGCCATAGCGCCAATAGGTCAGGTTGTGCCGGCTCGCCTGGCCCGGACGGGCATGGTTGGAAATCTCGTAGGACGGCAGGCCGGCGGCCGACAGATGCGCCTGGGTCAGCTCATAGAGTTCGCCGGCCAGCTCGTCGTCCGGCAGGATGAAATCGCCACGCGCATGCAGCGTCGCGAATTGCGTGCCCTGCTCGATGGTCAGCTGATAGACCGACAGGTGATCGGCGGCGAAGCCCAGTGCCCGGTCCAGCTCCGCCTGCCAGGACTTCACGGTCTGTCCAGGCCGGGCATAGATCAAATCGAAACTGTAACGATCGAAATTTCGAGCCGCGAGCTCGATCGCTTCCAAGGCCTCGCCAGCCGAATGCTGCCGGCCGAGGAACTTCAGCGAGGCATCGTCGAGCGCCTGGATGCCGAGCGACACGCGATTGACCCCGGCGCTGCGGAAGCCCTGGAACTTGTGGGCCTCGACCGAGGTCGGGTTGGCTTCGAGCGTGATCTCGATATCGGGATCGAGCGACCAGCGCGACGCGATCCGGTCGATCACCGCGCCGACGGTCGCGGGCTCCATCAGCGAGGGCGTGCCGCCGCCGAAGAAGATCGAGGTGACGGTGCGGCCCGGCGTCTGGGCCGCGTAATGGTCAAGCTCGGTCAAGAGCGCGGCGCGCCAGCGATCCTGTTCGATCCGCTCGCGCACATGGCTGTTGAAGTCGCAATAGGGACATTTCGCCAGGCAGAACGGCCAGTGCACATAGACGGCGAAGCCCGGGGCATTCGCCAGGGCCGCGGTCATGACGCGAAACAGGCCTCGACCAGCTGGGTGAAGGCGCGCGCCCGATGGCTGATGCGATGCTTGGTCGCCTCATGCATCTCGCCGAAGGTCTGGTTGAGACCGTCCGGCACGAAGATCGGGTCATAGCCGAAGCCGCGGTCGCCGCGCGGCGGAAAACTCAAGGTGCCGGAGATCCGGCCCTCGAAGCTTTCATAATGGCCGTCGGGCCAGGCGAGCGTCAGCGCCGAGATGAAATGGGCGCGCCGGTTGGTGGTGCCGCGCTCGATCAGTTCGCGTTCGACCCGGGCCATGGCGCCGGCGAAATCCTTGTTCGGCCCCGCCCAGCGCGCCGAATAGATGCCGGGCGCGCCGTCGAGCCCGTCGACCGCCAGGCCGGAATCGTCCGACAGGGCCGGCACGCCGGCCGCCAATGCCGCCGCCAGCGCCTTCAGCTCGGCATTGGCGAGGAAGGTCGTGCCGGTCTCTTCCGGTTCCGGCAGGCCGCGCTCCGCGGCCGAGCTGACATGGATGCCGTAGGGCAGCAGCAGCTCGACGATTTCGCGCAGCTTGCCGGCATTGTGCGTGGCCACGATCAGGCCGGTGCCGGTGAAGCGGCGGCGCGGGGTCGCGGCGCACATGGGCCTAGAGCCCGCCCAGGCCGACGGCGGCGCGCTGCAGCCGGGCCAGTTCGGCGATGCCCTTGCGGGCGAGCTTCATCATCTCGGTGTATTGCTCTTCCGGGAACGGGGCGTCTTCGGCGGTCGCCTGGATCTCGACGATCTTGCCGGTCGCGGTCAGCACGAAATTGGCATCGGCATCGGCGGCGGAATCCTCGACATATTCCAGATCCAGCACCGGCACGCCCTTATAGATGCCGCAGGACACGGCGGCGACCTGGTCGGTCAGCGGCAGCGCCGGGATCAGCTTGGCCTCGACCAGGCCGCGCAGCGCCAGATGCAGCGCCACATAGCTGCCGGTGATCGACGCGGTGCGCGTGCCGCCGTCGGCCTGCAGCACGTCGCAGTCGATCTTGACCTGGCGCTCGCCCAGCGCCTTCAGATCGACGACCGCGCGCAGCGAGCGGCCGATCAGACGCTGGATTTCCTGGGTGCGGCCCGACTGCTTGCCGCGCGCGGCCTCGCGGTCGGTGCGGGTATGGGTCGAACGCGGCAGCATGCCGTATTCCGCCGTGACCCAGCCGGCGCCGGTATTCCTGAGGAACGGCGGGACCTTTTCTTCGACCGACGCGGTGCAGAGCACATGGGTCTCGCCGCACTTCACGAGGCACGAACCCTCGGCATATTTGGAAAAGCCGGGGATCAGCGTGACCTGACGGAGCTGGTCGACGGCGCGACCGGAGGGGCGTGACATGGGCTGTGAGCTTCTTTCGGCGACAAGCGGAACTGGATGAAGGGCGCCAAACTACTTGGCGCGCGACCGCGCGTCCAGGGTTTGGCGGCACGCATGTCGGTGCGAAGGTTGACGCTCGCCCCCGGCATCCCTAAGTTTCGCCTCGCCTGGCCCATGATGGGCCGGTTCCAGTCAAATAGGGACGATCGTCGACTTTGAGCGACCGCGAGATCCCCCGTGCGAGGACGGAGACCCTGATCGGCGCGCTCAACGAGCGCAGCCGCGAGATCTTCCGGACCATCGTCGATGCCTATGTCGAGACCGGCGAGCCGATCGGCTCGCGCACGATCTCGCGCCGGCTCGGGCTGAACCTGTCGGCGGCGACCATCCGCAACGTCATGGCCGACTTGGAAGAGGCCGGGTTGCTGGTCGCACCCCATACCTCGGCCGGCCGGCTGCCAACCGATGCCGGCCTGCGCCTGTTCGTCGATGGGTTGCTCGAGGTCGGCCGCCTGTCCCAAGACGAGCGCGACAATCTCGATGCGCGCTGTGCCGCCGGCGGCCGCTCGTTCCCGGCCTTGCTGGAACAGGCGACCCAGACGCTGTCCGGCCTGTCGCGCTGTGCCGGCCTGGTGCTGGCGCCGAAGACCGAGCGCGCGCTGAAGCATGTCGAATTCGTGGCCTTGGGACCCGGCCGCGCGCTGGTCGTGCTGGTGACCGACGATGGCCTGGTCGAGAACCGCGTGATCGAGGTGCCGGTCGGCGTGCCGACCTCGGCCTTGGTCACCGCCGGCAATTTCCTCTCGGCCCGGATGGTGGGCTTCACGCTCGACGAGGCCAAGGCGGCGCTGGTCCAGGAACTGGAAGCGAACCAGGCCGAGCTCGACGAGCTGACGACCAAGCTGGTCCAGGCCGGCCTCGCCTCGTGGGCGGGAGCGCCGGCCGGCTCGTCCGGCGGCTCGCTCATCGTGCGCGGCCAGGCCAACCTGCTGGAAGACATCAGCGCGCTCGAGGATCTCGACCGTGTGCGCCGGCTGTTCGAGATGCTGGAGACCAAGGATACGATGATGCGCCTCGTCGAGGCGACCCATCGCGGCGAGGGCGTGCAGATCTTCATCGGCTCGGCCAACTCGCTATTCGGTATCGCCGGCTGTTCTATGGTGATCGCACCCTATATGAACGCCCGCGAACAGATCGTCGGCGCCATCGGCGTGATCGGCCCGACCCGTATCAACTATGCCCGGATCATTCCGATGGTGGATTACACCGCCAAGGTGATCGGGCGCTCGATTGGATAAAGCAGGACTTATTCGATAATGACCGATACTCCCACGACCCCAGAGACCGAAGACACCGCCGAGCCGGTGATCGTCGAGATGCCGTCCAACGACGGCCGGATCGCCGAGCTCGAGGCCGAGGTCGCCAAATACAAGGACCAGGCGCTGCGCGCGCTGGCCGAGCAGGAGAATGTGCGCCGCCGGGCCCAGCGCGACCGCGAGGATGCGCTGAAGTTTGCGACATCCGGTTTCGCCAAGGACCTGGTGACCGTCGCCGACAATCTGCGCCGCGCGATCGACAGCGTGCCGGACGTCGAGGCGAGCAGCAGCGAGCTGTTGAAGAACCTGATCTCAGGCGTGTCGGCGACCGAGCGGGAGCTGCTGGGCGCGTTCGAGAAGCACGGCATCAAGAAGCTCGATCCGATGGGCGAGAAGTTCGACCATAATTTCCATCAGGCGATCTTCGAACTGGAGAACACCGGCAAGCCCGCCGGTACGGTCGTCCAGGTCCTGCAGGCCGGCTACACGATCCATGACCGGCTGCTGCGCGAGGCCATGGTCGGCGTCGCCAAGGGCCCGGTCGCCGAACCGGCCGCGGCTGAGGAAAAGCCGGCGGAAGAGGGCCACAAGCGGGTCGATCGCACGGCGTAAGACGATTGCGGGCCGGCTTTTCGGGATTTGGTCACGAATCCGTGACAGGAAAGCCCTGCACCCCGTTGCAGGGCCGGAAGGCCGCCCATATATAAGCGCGGACACCAAGGCGGCAGTCTTGGCGTTCAGGTCAAAAATTCGGGGGACGGCAAGGAGCGCTCTTCGGGGGCCCTCGCGTCCTGCTTAGTTGAGAGGCAAGTAATGAGCAAAGTTATCGGTATCGATCTCGGCACCACCAATTCCTGCGTTGCCGTCATGGACGGCAAGACGGCCAAGGTCATCGAGAACAGCGAAGGCGCGCGCACGACGCCGTCGATGGTCGCTTTCACCGAAAGCGGCGAGCGTCTGGTCGGCCAGGCCGCCAAGCGCCAGGGCGTTACCAACCCGGAGAACACCTTCTCCGCGATCAAGCGTCTGATCGGCCGTCGCTTCGAAGATGCGGTCGTGAAGAAGGACATCGGTCTCGTCCCCTATAAGATCATCGGCGCCGACAATGGCGACGCATGGGTCCAGAGCCGTGGCGACAAGTTCGCGCCGTCGCAGATCAGCGCCTTCATCCTGCAGAAGATGAAGGAAACCGCCGAGGCGTATCTGGGCGAGACCGTGACCCAGGCCGTCATCACCGTGCCGGCCTATTTCAACGACAGCCAGCGTCAGGCCACCAAGGACGCCGGCAAGATCGCCGGCCTCGAAGTGCTGCGCATCATCAACGAGCCGACCGCGGCGGCCCTTGCCTATGGCATGGAGAAGCGCGGCTCGGGCACGATCGCGGTCTATGACTTGGGCGGCGGCACGTTCGACGTCTCGATCCTCGAGATCGGCGACGGCGTGTTCGAAGTGAAGTCGACCAACGGCGACACGTTCCTGGGCGGCGAGGATTTCGACAAGTCGATCATCGACTACCTGGCCGACGAGTTCAAAAAGGAGCAGGCGATCGACCTGCGCTCCGACAAGCTGGCCCTGCAGCGCCTTAAGGAAGCCGCTGAAAAGGCCAAGATCGAGCTGTCGTCGTCGATGCAGACCGAAGTCAACCTGCCGTTCATCACGGCCGACGCGTCGGGTCCGAAGCATCTCAACATCAAGCTCAGCCGCGCCAAGCTCGAGAGCCTGGTCGAGGATCTGGTCCAGCGCACGATCGAGCCCTGCAAGGCCGCACTGCGCGATGCCGGCCTCAAGGCGTCCGAAGTGGATGAAGTGATCCTGGTCGGCGGCATGACCCGCATGCCCAAGATCGCCGAGACCGTGAAGCAGATCTTCGGCCGCGAGCCGAACAAGGGCGTCAACCCGGACGAAGTCGTGGCCATGGGTGCCGCGATCCAGGCCGGCGTGCTGAAGGGCGAGGTCAAGGACGTCCTCCTGCTCGACGTGACGCCGCTGTCGCTCGGCATCGAGACGCTGGGCGGCGTGTTCACGCGCCTCATCGACCGCAACACGACGATCCCGACCAAGAAGAGCCAGACCTTCTCGACCGCCGAGGACAACCAGACCGCGGTGACGATCCGCGTGTTCCAGGGCGAGCGCGAGATGGCGGCCGACAATAAGATCCTGGGTCAGTTCGACCTGATCGGCCTGCCGCCGGCGCCGCGCGGCATGCCGCAGATCGAGGTCGGTTTCGACATCGACGCCAACGGCATCGTCCAGGTTTCGGCCAAGGACAAGGGCACCGGCAAGGAACAGCAGATCCGCATCCAGGCGTCGGGCGGTCTGTCGGACTCCGAGATCGACAAGATGGTCAAGGAAGCCGAGCTCAATGCCGAGGACGACAAGCGCAAGCGCGAGGCGGTCGAGGTCAAGAATCAGGGCGAAGCGCTGATCCACACGACCGAGCGGACGCTGAAGGAAGAGGCCGCGGCGAGCGTGCCCGAGGCCGACAAGGCCGCGGTCGAAGCCGCGATCACCGACCTGAAGGCGGCGCTGGCGGCCGAAGACATCGAGGCGATCAAGACCAAGACCGAAGCCTTGACCCAGGCCTCGATGAAGATCGGCGAGGCGATCTACAAGGCGAAGGCGGCCGAGGGCACGCAGCAGCCGGGCGAGGGTCCGCAGGCCGGGCCGGAAGCCGGTCATGCGGCCGGCGGCGGTGCCGATGACGCCCGTGTGGTCGATGCCGACTTCGAGGAAGTCGACGAGCGCAAGAAGGGCCACCAGGCCTAAGGGCCGGGTGACCGATCTGTAGAGAGGCAGGGGGGCGGGCTCGATCACGGTCGAAACCGCCCCCCGGTTCGTCGGGATCCGACCATATGGCGAAACAAGATTTTTACGAGATGCTGGGTGTCGGGCGCGAAGCGAGCGCCGACGACCTGAAGAAGGCGTACCGCAAGCTCGCCATGCAGTTCCACCCGGACCGCAATCCGGGCGACAAGGCGGCCGAACTCAAGTTCAAGGAAATCAGCGAGGCCTATGACGTCCTGAAGGACGATCAGAAGCGCGCCGCCTATGACCGGTTCGGCCATGCCGCGTTCGAGAATGGCGGCGGCGGCCGGCCGGGTGCCGGTGGCGGCCCGGGCGATTTCGGCTTCGCCAGCGGCTTCGCCGATATCTTCGACGAGATGTTCGGCGATTTCGTCGGCGGCCGGCGTGGCCAGCAAAGCGCGCGCGGCTCCGATCTGCGCTACAATCTCGAGATCAGCCTGGAAGACGCCTTCAAGGGCTCGACCGCGCAGATCCGGGTGCCGACCTCGCAATCCTGCGACAGCTGCAAGGGTAGCGGCAGCGAGGCGGGCTCCAAGCCGGTCACCTGCACGACCTGCGCCGGGGCCGGCAAGGTCCGGGCCCAGCAGGGCTTCTTCACGATCGAACGGACCTGCCCCAGCTGTGGCGGCGCCGGTCGCGTCATCGAGAATCCCTGCAAGTCCTGCGGCGGCCAGGGCCGCGTGCGCAAGGAAAAGACCCTGTCGGTCAATATCCCGGCCGGTGTCGAGGAGGGCACGCGCATTCGTCTCGCCGGCGAGGGCGAGGCGGGGATCCGCGGCTCACAGCCGGGCGATCTCTATATCTTCCTGTCGGTGACGCCGCATCGGATCTTCCAGCGCGACGCTGCCAACATCCATTGCCGCGTGCCGATCCCGATGACGACCGCGTCGTTGGGCGGCCAGATCGAAGTGCCGACCATCGACGGCGCCCGCGCCCGGGTCACCATCCCGCCGGGCACCCAGTCCGGCCATCAGTTCCGGCTGAAGGCCAAGGGCATGTCGGTGCTGCGCTCGCCCGCGCGCGGCGACATGTATATCGAGGCCGTGGTCGAAACGCCGGTCAACCTGACCAAGCGCCAGCAGGAACTGCTGCGCGAGTTCGAGGGCGAAGGCGGCGGCGCCAAGACCAGCCCGGAATCCGAAGGCTTCTTCGCGCGCGTTCGGGAATTCTGGGACGATCTGAGAGACTGAGAACCGCCCACCCACCGGCTCGACCGAGCCGGTGGGTGGGTCGTTTCATCAGACCGCCGGCGCCGCCCCGGTCGGTGCCGCCGCTCCCGGCATCGTCGGTGGATGCGTCACGATGGATTTCAGCGCCGCGACCGGCTGGCGCAACCGGTCCAGATCGGGCCGGGGCCGTTCGAGCCCTGAAATGCCGGCGAAAGCCGCCTCGAGCGCGCTGCCGGCGCCGAGCAACTCCCGATCACCGCGGAAGCGCCCGACCACCTGCAATCCGAACGGCATGCCGTTGGCATCGGTGCCGCATGGCATCGACAGGGCCGGGTTGGTCACCAGGGTCACGACATAGGTCAGCGCCAGCCAGCGATAGTAGTTCTCCAGCGGTTCGCCGTTCACTTCCTTCAGATAGAGCTCGCTCCACGGAAAGGGCGAGACCGGCGTCGTCGGCGCCAGCACCAGATCATAGTCCTGGAACATGGTCTGGAAGCGCCGGAAGATCCTGGTTTGCTCGACCTGGGCCCAAGCGCAGTCGGCCAGGTTCATGGCGGCGCCGATTTCGTAGTTGGCGCGCGTGTTGGGGCCGAGTGAGGCCGGGTCGCGGGCATAGGCCTCGCCGAAGGCGGCGACGAAGCTTTCGGCCCGGATGACGTCGAAACACCGATGCGCCTCGCCGAAATCGAACGCGACCTCGTCGCAGGCCCGAAACAGGTGACGCATCGCCGTAATCTTGGCGCGGAAGGTTTCCCTGATGCCATCATCGACCGCGCAGACACCGAAATCCTCGGTCCAGGCGACCCGGAGCCGGCTCAGATCGAGTGCCGGCGGTTGGGCCAGGCCGGCAGAATCCACGGCGTAGGACAGCGGGTCGCAGACATCCTGCCCGGCGGTGGCGGCGAGCTGCAGCGAGACGTCGGCCATGGTCCTGCCCATCGGCCCCACGACCGAGATCGGTGTCCAGCCGAGCAGGCGCCGCTCGGCTGGAACCAGGCCCGGCGAAGGACGAAAGCCGAACACGCCGCATTTGGCGGCGGGAATGCGCAACGAGCCGCCGGTATCCGACCCGCTGCACAACGGCAGCATATCGCAGGCGAGCGCCGCTGCGGAACCGCCCGAGGAGCCCCCGGCATTCAGCAGCGGATCGAACGGGTTGCCGGTGGCACCCCACACTGTGTTGCGCGTGTTGGCGCCGGCGCCCATCTCGGGCACGTTCGTCTTGCCGGCGACGATGGCGCCGGCCTGGCGCAGCCGTCGGACCAGGTTATTGTCGCGGTTGGGGACATGATCGCGATAAAGCGGCGAACCGAAAGTCGTGAGCAGCCCTTCCGTCTCTTCGAGATCCTTGATGCCGATCGGCAGCCCGTGCAGCAGGCCGAGGGTCTCGCCGGCGAGCACGGCGCGTTCTGCCGCCTGCGCTTCCATTCGCGCCCGCTCGTAGCAGGTCGCCGTAACGGCATTGACGGCTGGATTGATCGCTTCGATCCGCTCGATGCAGGCCTCGAGCAGTTCGACCGGGGAAATCGCCTTCGTGCCGATCAGCCGACGGAG
>Ga0302314_10000200_pt1 | contig 105796 bp, 96 predicted proteins | sample III_Palsa_N2_3_FD_200533 | JGI IMG/M metagenome (GOLD analysis project Ga0302314, IMG submission 200533) | Peat permafrost microbial communities from Stordalen Mire near Abisko, Sweden - III_Palsa_N2_3 | ecosystem: Environmental > Terrestrial > Soil > Palsa > Peat permafrost | place: Sweden... | reverse complement strand
CAACGCCGGCCGCGCCTGAGGGCGCGCCTTTGGAGTCTCAGCCCGTCGCCTGGGCGGCGAGCGTCGTGCCCGCGACCTCAGCGAGCGCCAGCTCGAGGAGGTGGAAGCCTTCCTTCAGGAGCGCGTCCGGGATCGTCAGCGGCGCAAGGAAGCGAACCACGTTCCCATACATGCCGCAGGACAGCAGCACGAGTCCGTGGCGTCCGGCGGCCTGCACCAGCGCCTTGGTCAGCTCCGCGTCCGGGGCATCCGCGCGCGCGTTCTTGACGAGCTCGATGGCCACCATGGCCCCGAGCGCGCGCACCTCGCCGATGCACGGGAAGCGTACCTGCAGCCCCTTCAGGCGCGAACTCATGAAGCGGCCGATTTCCTGCGAGCGCTTGAGCAGCTGCTCCTCGCGCATCACCTCGAGTACCGCAAGCCCGGCCGCGCACGCCAGCGGTGAGCCGGCATAGGTGCCGCCGAGCCCGCCCGGAAGCGGGGCATCCATGATCTCGGCCTTGCCGATCACCCCCGACAGCGGCACGCCACCGGCGACGCTCTTGGCGATCGTGATGAGATCCGGCTCGATGCCGGAGTGTTCGATCGCGAACATGCGCCCGGTGCGCCCGAACCCAGACTGGATCTCGTCGGCGATGAGGACGATGCCGTGGCTGTCGCACAGCGCGCGCAGCTTGCGCATCAGTTCCGCCGGGGCGGCGTAGAAGCCGCCCTCGCCCAGCACCGGTTCGATGATGATCGCGGCCACGCGCGCCGGATCGACGTCGGCCTTGAACAAAAGCTCGAGCGCCTGCAGCGAGTCCTCGGTGGTCACACCGTGGTAGGGCATCGGGTAGGGCAGGTGGTAGACCTCCGGCAGCATCGGCCCGAAGCCTGCCTTGTAGGGCTGTACCTTGCCGGTGAGGCTGATGCAGCCGAGCGTGCGGCCGTGAAAGCCACCCGAGAAGGCGATCACCGCCGAGCGCCTGGTGTGGTAGCGCGCGATCTTGATGGCGTTCTCGACCGCCTCCGCCCCGGTGGTGAGAAAAATGGTCTTCTTGGGCGTCGCCCCCGGAGCGAGCGCATTGAGCTGTTCGGCGAGTGCGATGTAGCTTTCGTAGGGGGTCACCTGGAAGCAGCTGTGGGTGAATTTCTGCAGCTGCTGCGCGATCGCGGCCTGCACCTTCGGGTGCAGGTGGCCGGTGTTGAGCACCGAGATGCCGCTCGCGAAATCGATGTAGCGCCGCCCCTCCACATCCCAGATCTCGGCGTTGCTCGCGCGTTCGGCGTACACCATCAGGGAGTTGGAGACCCCCCGCGGCACGGCTTGCTGGCGGCGGGCATTCAGTTCGGCGTTGCTCGTCAAGATGGTTCCTTTGGCCGCATCACGTGACGCTGGCGGTTGGCTGCGGACCTCAGGCGCGCAGGCGCAAGCCCTAAGGTCCGGTGCGAATCTCAGACCCCCTATTCTATAACGGCGGGCCCTCGGCCGGCGCGTCCGCCCCCGGGGCGCAGCGCCCCCCATGCGGCTCCCGGACGGACCCTCTACAATCCCCGCCGCAACCGACCCTAATCCAGCGAGAGCACCTTGACCCAGACCCCTTCCGGCGCGGATGCGCCCGTTATCACGGCCGAAGTCGTCATCATCGGCGCAGGTCCCTGTGGCTTGTTCCAGGTCTTCGAACTCGGACTCCTCGGCATCAGCGCCCACCTGATCGACTCGCTCGCCCATCCGGGCGGGCAGTGCACCGAGCTTTATCCCGAGAAGCCCATCTACGACATCCCGGCGCTGCCGGTGTGCGGTGCCCAGGAACTGGTCGACCGGCTGCTGCAGCAGATCAAGCCCTTCAAGCCCGAGTTCCACCTCGGCCAGGAGGTCATCGAGTTTGCGCAGCAGGAGAGCGGGCGCTTCCACGTGCGCACCGCCGGCGACCTTACCTTCGATGCCGGGGCGGTCGTCATCGCAGCCGGGGTCGGGTCCTTCCAGCCGCGGCGCCTGGGCGTCGAGGGGATCGACGCCTTCGAGGGCGCTGCCATCCAGTACCGCGTCAAGAGCGCCGTGGAACTCGCTGGCAAGCGCCTGGTGATCTTCGGCGGCGGGGATTCGGCACTCGACTGGACGCTTGAGCTGCTCGCGCGCGCTGCGAGCGTCGACCTCGTGCACCGGCGCAGCGAGTTCCGCGCCGCGCCGGCCTCGGTCGCCAAGATGCGCGAACACGTCGCCGCCGGGCGCATGCGCTGCTTCGAGGCGCTGCCGCATTCACTCATCCTCGAGAACGGCCGCCTTGCGGGTATCAACATAAAGACTGCGGATGGCGCGACCCAGGCACTGAACGCCGAGCAGCTGCTGGTGTTCTTCGGCCTGCACCCGAAGCTTGGCCCAATCGCTGAGTGGGGGCTCGCGCTCGAGAAGCGCGCGCTCAAGGTCGACACCGAGAAGTTCCAGACCTCGCTCCCCGGCGTCTACGCGGTGGGCGATATCAACACTTATCCGGGCAAGAAAAAGCTGATCCTGTCGGGCTTCCACGAGGCGGCGCTCGCCGCCTTTGCGATCCAGCACCATCTGTATCCGCAGAAGAAGCAGTTCCTGCAGTACACGACCACGAGCCCGGTGATGCACCAGCGTCTCGGAGTGCCGGATTAGCCCATGGACCAGCGCCTCGCAGACCTGCTCACGCTCTTGGAGCTCGAACAGCTCGAAGTGAACCTGTTCCGCGGTGAGAGCCGTGACATCGGCAGCCCGCAGGTGTTCGGCGGCCAGGTGCTCGGCCAGGCCCTGAGCGCAGCGGCGCGCACCGTAGATACCGGACGCGTGGTGAACTCGCTGCACGCCTACTTCCTGCGCCGCGGCGACTGCAATGCACCCATCGTCTACCAGGTCGACCGCAGCCTCGACGGCCACAGCTTCTCCAACCGCCGCGTGGTGGCGATCCAGCACGGCCAGCAGATCTTCAACATGGCCGCTTCCTTCCAGGTGGAGGAGGAGGGCTTCGACCATCAGATCGACATGCCGCAAGTGCCGGCCCCGGAGGCGCTCAAGGGCTACACCGGACCGCCGGCGGAACTGCTGGGGCGCTTTCCCGAGCGCGTGCAGCGCTTCTTCGCGCAGCCGCGCCCGTTCGAGTTCCGCATGGTGCAACCGATCGACTACCTGACGCCGCGCCGCGAGCTGCCGGTGCGGCAGATCTGGTTCCGCGCCGTGGCGAGCGTGCCGCCGGATGAAATGCTGCACCGCCGCCTGCTCGCCTACGTCTCGGATTTCTTCCTGCTGGATACGACTACGCTGCCGCACGGCACCTCCTTCCTGCGTCCGACCATCGTCATGGCCAGCATCGATCACGCCATGTGGTTCCACCGGCCGCTGCGGGTGGATGACTGGCTGCTGTATGCGATGGAGAGCCCGAGCGCCTCGGGCGCGCGCGGCTTCGCCCGCGCCAGTGTCTTTGCCCGCGATGGCCGCCTGGTGGCGAGCGCGGCGCAGGAGGGCCTGGTGCGCCTGGTGAAGGATCAGCGCGAGCCTTAGACCCGGTTTTTTAAGCGCACCCCATGCCGATGCTGCCCGCCCTGTTGCTGTCCGCCGCAGCCAGCGAAGGTGGCGACGTCGCGGCGCTCGAGCACCTGTGGTCGGGCGTACGCGACTCCAGCGAGCAGGTGGTCATGAGCGTGCAGCCGAACGGCTGGCCGGAGAGCCACGAGCGGCGCGTACGCACCGTGGTGGCACCCGTGGAGATTCCCTGGCTCGGCGCCCACCTGCTGTACCTCGAGGAGTTCCTCGAGGATGACCCGGGGGACCCGCGCCGGCAGCTGCTCATGCAGCTCGAGCCGGCGCACGATGCCGAGCACGGCGTGCATGTGCACCTGCTGGCGTTTGCGCACCCACAGCGGTGGACGCACCTCAACAACCGTCCGCAGCTGGCCGCGTCCCTGGTGTGGCGCGATGTCGTGCCCTCGGCCGGCTGCGACTTCACCCTCATCAGGAGCGGCGCGCAGTTCCGCGGTGGCACCCGCGGCGATGAGTGCCGCGATGAAAGCAGCGGGACGCTCGAATACCTCGACTACCAGCTCGTGATCGGCGAAGACCTCTACTGGTACCGGCGCCGCGCCTACCGCGACGCTGATGCGCAACTGCAGCAGGAGGTGATCGGGTTTAACCGCTTCGAGGCCAACGAGGCGCGGCTTTATGCCTGCCGCGTGAACTACTTCGGAACCACCCCGGAACAGGCGCCGCGCACGCTCGCGCGCCTGGATCTGTACGAGGCTGGCGGCCGCGGCCGCTTCGCGACCCCGGACGGCCGCTCGTTCTCACTGACTTTGCACGGGCGCGACTGGCCGTTCGCGGTGGATCGGGATGCGCTCCTCTTGATCCTGCAGCAGGACGGGCAGGCGGCCCCGCTCGCCACCGCCTGGGCGCAGATGGACGGGCAGCAGATCGCGCTGCGTCTTGCGTGGCTCGAGGTGCAGTGCGGCTCGATCGCCGCGGACTCCGACGAACTCGCTCAGTGAGCGTCCGTGGTGGCCGCGATCGCGGCCAGGTCCTTCAGGAGCAGCGGATTGAACCGTGCCGGGTCCTCCAGCATGAGGAAGTGACCGCTGTGCTCGAGCACATCGAGGGTGAAGTTCGGCAGCGACTTTCTGATGCGCGCCGCATCGGTCGGCAGCAAATCGGAGTTGATCGCGTACACCGGCACGTGGATCGCCGGCAGCAGCGGGTTCAGGTCGAGCGACAGCAGGCTCTGGAGCGAGGGCACGGCCACCGCGGGCGGCTCGAGCGACATGTCGTAGGCGACCTTCTGCACCAGCGCCCGCTTGGCATCGCGGCGGAACAGTGACTCGCTGACGAGCCTGCGCGTCTCGCCGACGAAATCGCTGCGGAACGGGGCCACGCGGCGCGCGACTTCCTGCGGCGGCAGCGGTGGCTCGCCCACCGAGCGCAGCGCGTCCACCGCGATGACACCGCTGACGCGCGGGCCGATCAGCGGCACCGCCGCCAGTGCCACCGTGGCGCCGAGCGCGTGGCCAACCAGCACCAGGTGCTGATTGGGAACCTCCTTGGCGACCGCCGCGACATCGCCCGCGTAGTTCTGGATCGACCAGTCGCTGCGGTTGCTGCCCGAGCCGCCGTGGCCGGCGAGGTTGACGGCGACCACGGTGTAGTGCGCCTTGAGCGCCTCGAACTGTTCCTGCCAGTAATTGGCATCACTCGCCCAGCCGTGCACGAGGATCACGGCCGGTTCACCGCTGCCGAAGATGCGGTACTCGATGTGCACGCCATCGGGAGACATGACCAGCCGCGGGCCGCTGCCGGGATCCGCGGCAGGATGGGCTGCGAGCGGCGCGACCGCTGGCGGGGCGCTGGGCTCAGGCGCGGGCGCCTGGCGGCCGCAGGCGCCGAGCGCAGCGAGGGCGAGCACGGACAGGGCGACGCGAGGGTAGCTCATGGACTCACCAGGGCTCTAAGAGCGCAGAACCTTACCGGGATTCATGATGCCGCGGGGATCAAGTGCGGCCTTGATCGAGCGCATCAGCGCCAGCTCCACCGGTGAGGCGTAGCGTTCCAGCTCCGCCACCTTGAGCCGGCCAATGCCGTGCTCGGCGCTGAAGCTGCCACCGAACTCGCGCACCAGGTCGTGTACCGTGCGCCGTACGCTCTCCGCGCGCGCCAGGAGCGCCGCATCCTCGCCCGGGGAGCGCGCGCTCAGGTTGAAATGCAGGTTGCCATCGCCCACGTGACCGTAGGCGATGAGCCTGCCCTCGGGCACCGCCGCTTCGATCCCGGGGGCCGCGCGCGCCACGAACTCGGCCAGGCGGCTCACCGGCAGCGAGATGTCGTGCTTGAGGTTCGCGCCTGCGCGGCTCTGGGCCGCGGGGATGTTCTCGCGCAGTCGCCACAACGCCTGACGCTCGCGTTCGCTCGCGCTGATGACGGCGTCCTCCACCAGGCCCTGCTCGAGAGCGGCGCCGAGAGCTTCCTCCAGGATGGCATCGAGCGCATCGGCGGCGCGCGAGGAGGTGAGCTCGCACAGCACGTACCAGGGGTAGGAGCGGCTGAAGGGGTCGCGTACCCCCTCGATGTGGCGCACCGTGAGTTCGAGCGCAAGCCGCGGCATCAGCTCGAACGAGCTGACGCGCTCGCTGCTGGCGGCCTTCAGCTGCGCCAGCAGCGCCACTGCGCTTGCCACGTCGGGTACCGCCGCCAGCGCCGTGGCGCGCGCGCGTACCAGCGGGAAGAGCCGCAGGCTCGCCGCCGTGATCACCCCGAGCGTGCCCTCGGCGCCGAGGAACAGCGCCTTCACGTCGTAACCGGTGTTGTCCTTGCGCAGGCTGGAGAGGCCCTCGAGCACGCGGCCGTCCGCGAGCACGACCTCAAGACCGAGCACCAGGTCGCGCATCATCCCGTAGCGCAGCACGCTCGTGCCGCCGGCGTTGGTCGCGAGGTTGCCGCCGATCTGGCAGCTGCCCTGTGAGCCGAGGCTCAGGGGGAAGAAGCGCTCCGCCGCCTCCGCCGCAGCCTGGACCTCAGCAAGGGTGCAACCGGCCTCGGCGATGAGGGAGTCGTTGGCGGCATCGGTGCTGCGGATGCGGTTGAGTCGTCGCAGGGCGAGCACCACCTGCCGGCCGCTTTCATCCGGCGTGGCGCCGCCGCAGTAGCCGGTATTGCCGCCGTGGGGCACGACCGCCACGCGCGCCGCGTTGCAGAGCGCGAGGACTGCGGCAACCTCGGCCACGCTCGCCGGCAGCACCACGGCGAGCGCGCGCCCCCGGTAGAGGCCGCGGTGATCGCTCAGGTAAGGCTCAGTCGCCGCATCTTCGGCGACGAGTCCTGATTCGCCGACGATGGCGTGCAGCTGCGCGCGCAGGTCTGGCGCAGCCGCGGTCAATTGATGTTGAGGGCCTGCAGCGCCGCGATGCGCTCATCGAGCGGCGGGTGGCTCATGAACAGCCGCTTGAGGCCCCCGCCCACGGGGCCCTCGGCGATGCCGAAGGCGGCGAACTGCTTGGCCGGCAGTGGCTCGTGCACGCTCTTCAAGTCCTCGAGGGCCGCGATCATTTTTGGCTTGCCGGCGAGCTGTGCTCCGCCACGGTCGGCGCGGAACTCGCGCCGCCGCGAGAACCACATGACGATGATGCTGGCCAGTACGCCAAGCACCAGCTGCAGCACGATCACAGTGACGAAGTAACCGATGCCGCCGCCGCGGCTCTCATCCGAGCGCCCGCCCAGAAGCCCGCCGATGACACGCGACAGGAAGATCACGAAGGTGTTCATGACGCCCTGCAGGAGCGCCAGCGTCACCATGTCGCCGTTTGACACGTGCGTCATCTCGTGCCCGAGCACCGCCTCGACCTCATCGCGGCCCATGCGCTGCAGGAGTCCGGTGCTTACGGCTACCAGGGCGGAGTTGCGGCTCATGCCGGTGGCGAACGCATTCGGGTCGGGCTGCTGGAAGATACCGACCTCGGGCATGCCGACGCCGACGGTGCGCGCGTGGTGCTCGACCACGCCGAGGAGCCAGCGTCCGGTCGGATCGGTGGTCTGCGGATCGATCACCTGTACGCCCATCGAGTGCTTGGCGACCGTCTTGGACATCGCCAGCGAGATCAGCGAGCCGCCGAAGCCGAACAAAGCCGCGAATACCAAGAGGCCGTAATAGCTCTGGCCGTGGATGGCCAGCCACTGGTCCAGCCCCGTGATGCGCGCCACGATCGACAGCACCAGCACCACGGCAAGGTTGGTGACGACAAAGAGGAAAATGCGTTTCATGTCGGGGCCTGCAGCTTTGGTGGGGGAAGCGGTCTTCTTGGCGTATCTCGCGTACGCGAACACTCTACCGTTACCGCGTTACCCTCGCCAGCGTGGGGCCGGGGAGGGGGATTTCGAGGTTGCGGGTCGGCCCTAGCCGGCGATGACCCCGAGCGCCCTGCCGAGGAGAAAGGTCGCTGCCCCGGCCGCGCCACCAATCAGCGCCATGCGGGTAGCGCTCCACAAGGCGTTGCGTCCGGTGAAGAGCGAGAGTCCCAGGCCCACCACGAACAGCGCCAGCAGGGTCACGGCCGCCGACTGCAGCACGGCGCGCGTGCCGCTGGCGTGCAGCAGGAACGGCGCGAGCGGCAGCGCGGCCCCGAGGGCAAAAGTCACAAACGAGGCGCCGGCGGCACGCCAGGGGGAACCGAGATCCTCGGGATTGAGCCCGAGCTCCTCGCGCGCCAGGACATCCAGGGCCTGCTGGGGATGCGCGAGGAGTGCATGGCTCAGCGTGCGTGCCTGCGCCAGTTCGAGGCCCCGCGCCGCATAGATGAGTGCGAGTTCCTCGGCTTCTTCTTCCGGATACTGCGCGAGTTCCTCGCGCTCAAGCGCGATCTGGTACTCGTACATTTCGCGCTGCGAGCGTACCGAGACGTACTCGCCGCACGCCATGGACAGCGCCCCGGCCAGGAGCCCCGCGGCCCCGGTCATCAGCACCCCCGTGCTGGCGACACCGGCGCCGGCCACCCCGAGCACCAGACTGCCGTTGGAGATCAGGCCGTCGTTGACCCCGAAGACCGCGGCTCGCAGGTTGCCGCCCACGCTGCTGCGGTGGCGCGCCCCAACCTGCAACGAGGAGGTCGGCATCGGGTGCCCGGCCACGGCCATCGGCGCGCCGTAGACCGAAAGGCCGCGCACCTTCATAGCCGCGAGTACCGAGCTCAGGCGCCGCACACCGAAGATGCGTACCAGCCGCGCCACGAGGCGTGCGCGCAGCGACGGCGCGAAGGCGCGCGGCGGCTCACCTGCGCCACTCCAGGTGCCGGCCTGTGCCTCGGCGGCCTGGGCGAGCTTTACGAAGAGCTCACGCTTTTTTGGATCAGGCTCGAGCGCGGCGATGCGCTGATACAGCCACGCCGATTCCTTTTCGTGGTACCAGCTGTCGAGCTCGCGGGCGGTCAATACTCTTCCCGCTGCTCGCCGTCATCGTCCTCCTCGTCATCATCCCAATCATCGTCGTCGTCTTCATCGTCCTCGTCATCGTCCAGATCATCATCGTCCTCGGCGTCATCGTCTTCGTCGGACTCTGACCAGCCCTCAGGCTCCTCGATGCGGTCGAGGTCCATCTCGTGCCAGGCCTCGATGTCGAGTTCCTCGATGTCTCCATCGAGGTACTCGATTTCCACGAGCTCGGAATCCTCGTCCACCGAAAGGACGCGGAATGATTCTTCTTCTTCGAGGTTCTCGTACCACTGACCGGTAACCGGTTCGTAATCTCTGCTCACCGCGACAGCCACCTGTGTTATTCGTTCGACGTCGATAAGTGTAGGGGCTGCGCTCTCCTTGGGCAACGCACCCCGAATGCGTATAGTTTTCATTCATATGACCGTCCGCGCTCCCGATCCCGCAGCGCCCTTAAGCCGGGCGCGACTCGTCGTCGTAAAGGTGGGCTCGGCGCTCCTGGTCGACGGGGACAGCGGCCGCGTTAACCGCGCCTGGCTCGAAACCCTGGTCGAGGATCTCCTGCGGCTGCGTCGGCGCGGACAAAAGGTGATCCTCGTGTCCTCGGGCGCGATTGCGCTCGGCCGCCGCCGCCTGGGACTGAAGGCCGGCCCGCTGCGGCTCGAGGACAGCCAGGCGGCCGCGGCCGTCGGGCAGATCCGCCTGGCGCACGCCTACAAGGAGCTGCTCGAGGGGAGCGATGTGACCGTGGCGCAGGTGCTGCTCACGCTGGAGGACAGCGAGCGCCGCCGCCGCTACCTCAATGCGCGCGCCACGCTCGAGTCGCTGCTCGCGCTGGGCGCGTTACCGGTGATCAATGAGAACGACACGGTGGCGACTGCCGAGATCCGCTACGGCGACAACGATCGCCTCGCGGCGCGCGTGGCACAGATGGCGAGCGCCGACTGCCTGGTGCTCCTTTCGGACGTCGATGGTCTCTACAGTGCCGACCCCAACACCGAGCCCGGCGCGCGCTTTATCGGCGAAGTGGCGCATATCACCCCTGAGATCGAGGCGATGGCCGGGCACGCCGCCTCCGGGGTTGGCACCGGCGGCATGCGCGCCAAGATCCTGGCCGCGCGCATCGCCGTCACTGCCGGCTGCCACATGTGTATCGCCGCCGGTGCGCATCCACATCCCCTGCGGCGCATCGAGGAGGGGGCGCGCTGCACCTGGTTCCTGCCCTCGGCGACGCCGGCGGCGGCCCGCAAGCAGTGGATCGCCGGCACCCTGCGCCCCTCGGGCGCGCTCCTCATCGACGCCGGCGCGCTGCGGGCGCTGTTCGAGGGTCGCAGCCTCCTGCCGGCGGGCGTGACCGCGGCGCGCGGCCGCTTCGATCGCGGCGACACCGTGAGCGTCTTTTCCGCCGAGGGCATCGAGATCGCCCGCGGGATCGTGGCGTACTCGGACGCCGATGCCGCCCGCATCATGGGGCGCCGCTCCGGCGAGATCGCCGACATCCTCGGTTTTCGCGGGCGCGACGAGATGATCCACCGCGATGACCTGGTGCTGCTGCGCCACGAGGCGCACCTGCCCGGCGCGCCCCTGCCGCAGACGAGCGGCTGAGCCGAGTCATGGACGCCACGCACCTCGGTGAACTGATGGAGGGCCTCGGCCGCGAGGCGCTCGCCGCCGAGGCGGTGCTCGCGCGCGCGCGCGCACCGCAGAAGGACGCGGCACTTGCCGCCGCCGCCGCCGCCATCCGCGCCAACGTGACAGCGATTCTCGAGGCAAACGAGCGTGACACGGTCGCCGCGCAGCAGATGCAGGTCAGTTCCGCACGCCTGGATCGCCTGCGCCTCGATGGTGCACGCCTGGAATCCATCGCCCGGGGCATCGAGGCGGTGATCGCGCTGCCCGACCCGGTGGGTCGCGTGGCGGCCGCCTGGGAGCGCCCCAACGGCCTGCGCATCGAGCGCGTCTGTGTGCCGCTCGGCGTGATCGGCATCATTTACGAGAGCCGCCCGAACGTCACCGCGGATGCTGGCGCCCTGTGCCTGAAGTCCGGAAACGCGGTAATCCTGCGCGGGGGCTCCGAAAGCCGGCACTCGAGCGCGGCGCTGCACGAGTGCCTCCTGACAGGGCTTGAGTCCGCAGGCCTGCCGCAAGGCTGTATCCAGCTGGTACCAACCACCGATCGCGCCGCGGTGGGCTACCTGCTCGCCGCCATGACCGAGTACCTCGACGTCATCGTGCCGCGCGGCGGCAAGGCCCTGATCGAGCGCGTGCAGAAGGAAGCGCGCGTGCCGGTGATCGGGCACCTGGAGGGCAACTGCCACGTGTACATCGATCGCGACGCCGACCTGAACATGGCGCGCGCCATCGCGCTCAACGCCAAGATGCGGCGCACTGGCATCTGCGGCGCGGCCGAGACGCTGCTGGTGGATGAGGCCTGCGCCGCCACGCACCTGGCCCCGATCGTTGCGGACCTGCTGGCGGCCGGCTGCGAGGTGCGCGGCGATGCACGCGTGCGGGCAGTGGATGCGCGCGTGTGCGCGGCGAGCGAGGCAGACTGGTACACGGAGTACCTGGACGCCATCATCGCCGCGCGCGTGGTGGCGGGGGTGGATGCGGCGATCGCGCACATTGCGCGCTACGGGTCGGCGCACACCGAGGCGATCGTCACCGGCAACCAGGCGACCGCCGAGCGTTTCCTGAGCGAGGTCGACAGCGCCATCGTGCTGCATAACGCCTCCACGCAGTTCGCCGACGGCGCAGAGTTCGGCATGGGAGCGGAGATCGGCATCTCCACGGAGCGCTTCCACGCCCGCGGGCCGGTCGGCGTGGAGCAGCTGACGAGCTACAAGTATCTGGTACGCGGCAGCGGCCAGGTGCGCCCCTAGGGCACTCTCAGCGGTGCGGGTGTGCGTGGGCTGCGTCGCTCGCAGGCGTGGCGCAGCGTTCGCAGTTGACCCAGCCGGAGTCACCGTTTACGTAATGCTCTTTCTTCCAGATCGGCAGGCGCTGCTTGACCTCGTCGATGATGTAACGGGCGGCGAGGAACGCCTCGTGGCGGTGCGGTGCGCTGGCCCCCACCCACACGGCAATCTCCCCGACCGCAAGATCCCCGAGGCGATGCTCGCAGGCGGCGTGGCTCACACCGAAGCGCTCGATGGCTTCACGGATGATGCGCTCGCCCTCGCGCAGCGCGAGCGGCTCGAAGGCCTCGTATTCGAGGCGGCGCACCTGCGCGCCCTCGTTGGAATCGCGCACCCAGCCCTCGAAGGAGGCAAAGCCACCGCAGCGCGGGTCGGCGAGCGCGCGCCGCAGCGCCTCGACCTCGATGGCTGCGTGGCTGAAGCGGAAAGTACCTGCGCCGCCCATGGTGCGCTTCAGCCGCCGGCCACCGGCGGAATGAATACCACCGTGTCACCGGTGCGCAGCGGCGTCGTCCAGTCGGCGAATTCGCTGTTGACCGCGACCCGCAGGACGTCGCTTCCGAGGGTGAACGGGTAGCGCTGTCGCAGTTCCTGGTAAAGCTCCTGCGGCGTGCCCGCGGCGCTCTCGAGCGCCTCTTCGCGGCGCCCGGCCTGCTCGCGCAGCAGCGCGAAGTACTGCACCGTCAGGTGCTTAGGTTCTCGCATGTTCCTCCCGGCGAGGGCGTCGCTGGCGGCGCCATATTCGTTGGGCGTGTTGACGTTGTCGAGCGCGCGCGGATTCGGCTCATCGAGCAGGCGCGCCCCGGCCTCGATCAGGAACTTGCGCGGGCAATTCCTGCCGGCCCGCACGTATTCCTCGAGCAATGCGTGGCTGCGCGGCTCGTAGATCGCGCACAGCGGTTCGGGGAGGCCATCGTGGCTCGAACGGTAGGCCGTGGCCACCGCCTCGGGCGCGCGTGCTGCCACCAGCTGCACGAGCGTGGCCTCATCCAGGAGCGGCAGATCGCACGCCAGCACCAGCCAGGCGGCCTGCGGATGAGTCTCCTGCGCGGCGAGGATCCCCGCCATGGGGCCGAGGTCGCGGCGCCGGTCCGCGATCTGCGCGAACTGCCCGCGCAGCGGGTCGGCCTGCTGGTCCTCGCGCACCGAGACCCAGGCGCGCTCGACCCGGGCGCCGAGCAGGGCCATGGCGCGCTCCAGCTGCGTGTGCCCCGCGTAGGCGAGCGCTGCCTTGTCCTCTCCCATGCGCGAGCTGTGTCCGCCGCTGAGCACCAGACCGTAGAGCGGTGCGCTCATGTCAGCGCTTGTCGCGGCGCGTGTACGGGCGACGACCGCCGGACTTGTGCAGCAGGCGCACGCTTGCGATCTCGATGTCGTGCGAGAGCGCCTTGCACATGTCGTAGAGCGTCAAAGCCGCCACCGTGGCCCCGGTCAGGGCCTCCATCTCCACTCCCGTGCGGTGGTGCACCGCTACCCGGCAGCGCACCACGAGCTCACCCGCCGCCGCATGCTCGATCTGAACTTCGCATCTCTCCAGCCCCAGGGGATGGCAGAACGGAATCAGCTCGTGGGTGCGCTTGGCGGCCATGATGCCGGCGATGACGGCGGTGTCGAACACCGGGCCCTTCTTGGTGCGGTGGCCGCTGTCGCGCAGCGCCCGGGCGATCTTTGGCGGCAGCCGTACGCGCGCCTCGGCGAGCGCGCTGCGCAGCGTCACGTCCTTGGCGCCGACATCTACCATGGTCGGGCGGTTTGCGGCATCCAGATGACTGAGTTTGCGTCTGGCCATCAGCCACCGATATAGAACATCTCGACCTTGCGCTCGGCGTGCGTGGCCGGCGTGAGGCTGGCACGCAGCTCGCTGTAGCGGTCGCTTCGCTTCAGCCACACGGCACGGATGATCTCCAGCAGCGCCTCATCGCTCGCGCCCCCGCGTAGCGCATCCCGCAGGCTCGTGCCGTGGTTGGCGAAGAGACAGGTGTAGAGGATGCCGTCCGAGGACAGCCGCGCGCGCGAGCAGGCGCCGCAGAACGGCTGTGATACCGAGGAGATGAAGCCGAGCTCGCCGGAGCCGTCGGCGAAGGCGTAGCGCTCGGCCACCTCGCCGCGGTAGGCGGGCTTGAGCGCTGTCAGCGGCCAGCGCGCGCCGATGTCTGCGAGGAGCGTCCGGGAAGGCACGACGAGCTCGGAGCTCCAGTGGTTGCGGTTGCCAACGTCCATATACTCGATGAAGCGCACGATGACGCCGGTGCCGCGGAAGCGCTCAACCAGGGCGAGCGCCGTGTGGTCGTTGACACCCTTTTGGATCACCGCGTTCACCTTGACGGGGGTGAGCTCGGCGCGGCGCGCGTGCTCGATTCCCTCCAGCACCTCGGCGACCCCGCCGAAGCCGCCGCTCATGCGGGCAAACACCGCATCATCGAGGCTGTCGAGGCTCACGGTGACGCGCTTGAGCCCGGCGGCCTTGAGCTCGCTCGCATAGCGCGCGAGCAGTACGCCGTTGGTGGTGAGCGCCACGTCCTCAACGCCGCTGATCGCGGTCAGGTCGCCGATCAGATCCGGGAGGTTCGCCCGCAGCAGCGGCTCACCGCCCGTCAGGCGCAGCTTCCGTACCCCGAGCTGCACGAACAGTCGCGCCAGGCGCACGATCTCATCGAACGACAGCCGCTCGTGGGAGCCAAGGAAGCGATACTGCTCGTGGAAAGTCTCCCGCGGCATGCAGTAGGGACAGCGGAAGTTGCAGCGGTCCATGACCGAGATGCGCAGGTCACGCATCGGCCTGCTGAAGACGTCGCGCGGCGCCGCGCGCAGCCTCAAGGGAACGATGACTTCATCGGAGGACATGGCTTTTGAGAGTATGGGCACCCGGCAGGGCGGTTGGCTATCAGCCACAAGAGTGAGCGGAAAATTCCCTCGCGGCCTCGCGACTTAACGCGCTAGGACCAGCGGTAGAAGCGCGTTACGTGGCCCTTGGGGTAGGTATTGGGGCCGGGAGGCAGTTCTACAAATCCGTCGGTTCCGGCCAGGGCGGTGAAATCGCCCGAGCCGTTGGTGGGGGCCGGTTGCGCCCAAGGGCGCCCCCAGTCGTCCTGCTCCAGCCTCACCGGCATGAAGTGGGTGAGCGGGGCGCCGATCTTCACCGGTGCCCCGAGCGCGATGCGCTCTGCCGCCCGGCCACTGTGACCGAGGCTGCCGAGCAGCGCCGGCAGCACATAGCGCGTGTAGCACACGAGCGCCGACACCGGGTTCCCGGGCAGGCCGAAGACCGCCGCCCCGGAAGGGGCGACGCCGAACCACAGCGGCTTGCCGGGGCGCTGTGCCACGTGGTGGAACACCTCGCGCACGCCGAGCTCCTGCAGCACCGAAGGCACGAGATCGAAGCGGCCCGCGGACACGCCGCCGGAGAGCACCAGCACGTCGTGAGTCTCGAGATGGAAACGCAGTCGCTCGCGCATCTCAACGGCATCATCGCGCAGGTGATCGTCGGCCACCCGCTGGAAGCCATGCTCGCGCAGCGCACTGACGATGGCGTAGACGTTGGAGCGGCGGATTTGGTGGGCCAGCACCGGCTCTCCGGGCTCGACCAGCTCGTTGCCGGTGGAGATGACCGCCAGCATCGGCTGGCTGCTGACACGGATGCGAGGCATGCCAGCGGAGGCTGCGATCGCGATCTCCGGCGCCCGCAGCTGCACGCCGGCAGCCACCAGTAGTGTTCCCTGGCGCGTGTCGCTGCCACGGCGGTGGACGTTGCGCCAGGGCTCGATGCGCGTGCGTGGCGCGAACGTGACGCTGCCGCCGGCTGCCGTGTACTCCTCGACCGGCACGACGCAGTCGCAGCCGGCCGGCAGCACCGCGCCGGTCATGATCTCGATGCAGTGTCCGGGACCTGCGAGCGTCAGCGGCGCATGGCCGGCTGCCTGCGTGGCCTGGATCCGCAGGCTCGCGCTGCCGGCCGGCGAGTGACTGGCGAGCGCCACGCCGTCCATGGCGACGCGGTCGAAGGGCGGCTGATCGCGCTCGGCGTAGATGTTCTCGCGCAGCACCGCGCCTGCGCACTGCGCCAGCGGCAGCGACTCGATCGGCAGACATTGCAGGTGCTGCCCGATCAGCAGGTCTGCGTCCGCCGGTGTGAGCACTCAGTTCTTCTTGTCGGCCGAACGCGCCTTGAATGCCTTTACCTGCTCGTTGAAGCGATCCGCGACGCTTTGTTCCTGGTCGACCGCCGCGTTGTGCTTCTGCGCTTCCATCTTCTGCAAGTCAGTCTTCTGCTGCGGCTTCATCGAATCGCCGCCCTTGGCGATGGCGTCGTCCAGCTCCTTGTCTATGCAGGCCACGTAGGCATCGATCGCCTTCTGGTATTCCTTGACGGACTTCTGGCCGGCGAGCATGTCCTCCATGGTCGCGGTGCGCCCGTCGGGCAGGTTGGTGGGGGCGGCCGGGTAGGGACAGTCGGCATACGCTGCGCCCGAGAGCGCCGCGGTCAGAGCGATCGCAAGAAGTGCCTTCATAACGTTGGATCCTGAGGCCGGTGGAAATGGGGTCGTTATCTTAAGAGGCCCCCGCCGGGGTGGCTACTTCAACCTGCGCCGGCCGCCTGACCCCGCCTTCGGGCACAGATAACACCCGCGACTGTGGTCGTTCACCACCCCGACCGCCTGCAGGTAGGCGTAGACGATGGTTGAGCCGACGAAGCGGAAGCCACGCTTAAGCAGGTCCTTCGAGATGCGGTCGCTGAGTGGAGTGCGCGCCGGGACCGTCCCGGGGCGGGGCCGGTTGATAAGCGGCACGCCGCCGGTAAAGGACCACAGGTAGCGGTCAAAGGAGCCGAACTCACGCTGCACGGCGAGGTAAGCCTGCGCATTGGTGACCGTAGACTCGATCTTGAGTCGGTTGCGCACGATGCCGGGATCGCGCATCAGCGCCGCCCGGCCGCGGGCATTGATGCGCGCCACCGTGCGGGGATTGAACTTTGCGAAGGCGCGCTGGTAGCCGCGCCGCTTATGCAGGATCGTGGACCAGGAAAGCCCGGCCTGCGCGCCCTCGAGACTCAGCATCTCGAACAGCAGCCGGTCATCGTGCACCGGGCGGCCCCATTCCTCGTCGTGGTAATGCAGGTAGTCGGGGTCATCGGCCGGGACCCAGCGGCAGCGCCGCAGGGCCGCGGCGGGACGTGTAGTGGGTGAGCGTTTGCGTGTGGCGGCGGCCATGTGTGAGAGTCCTGGCGGGCGGTCTTGTACGATCATCGCAGAGGCGGCGTGCGGAAATCGATCCCACGACCCGCGGGGCGTCGCGCGGCATAGAATCACCTGTGCGACTGGACCGCTCTACGGCGCGGCGTTGCGGAATGGAAGCGCGTGATGACTCATCGGCTGTGGGCAGCCTTCGCCCTGCTCGCGCAACTGGTGTGTGCCCCGGCGCTGCGCGCCCAGGGCGGACCGCCGCTGCTGACCACGGACCCGGGCACCCCGGGCAATGGCAACTGGGAGGTCAACGTGGGTGCCATGGCGACCCACACTTCCACCGGGACATCCTCACAGCTGCCGCAGCTGGATGTGAACTTCGGTGTCGGCGAGCGTATTCAGCTTACCTACCAGCAGTCTTACGTCGTGCAGTCCGCCAGCGGCACCGCCACTGTCAGCGGCTACGGCAACGCGCTGCTGGGCGTGAAATGGCGTTTCTTGGATCAGGGAGAGGGCGGCTGGCAGGTCTCGACCTTTCCGCAGTTCGAGACCGCCGGCTCCGCGCGCGCGCAGCGCGAGGGGTTCGCGATCGACGGGCCGCGCCTGCTGCTGCCGATGGAGGTGACCAGGCGCGTAGGTCCGGTCGACATCAACCTCGAGGCGGGCTACTACTTCCCGCGCAATGGTTCGGATGAGCGCTTTGTGGGCCTCGCGCTCGGGCGCCAGGTGAACGAGCGGCTGGAGCTCGACGGGGAGATCTACGCCGATCGCGCTTCGGGCGCCCCGCCTAACGACACGACGCTCGATATGGGCTTTCGTTACAAGCTGCACCCGGCCTTCATTCTCCTGGGGATGGCCGGCCGTAGCATTGCCGGCAACGACGGTGACCATGTGCAGTTCATGGGCTATCTGGGAGTGCAGATCCTCCTCAGTGACTACGGGCGCTCGCTGCCGCGGGGACCCTGAGCCGTCGCGCGCCGGCGCGCTTTGCGGATCAGCCCGGTGTGAGGGGCGCCGGTTCACCGTAGCGGTTGGGCCCGGCATCGCCGCGCTTACACAGCAGATAGGTGAGCCAGAGGGCCCCGACGAGCAGGGCCAGGAAGTAGAAGGTCGCAAACAGGCCGAGCCCAGCGAGCGCGAGGGGCTCCTCCTGGTGCGCATTCACGTAGAGCGCCGCCACGATCACGGGAGCGAATGCCACGCTCCATACGCCGAACACCCACAGCGAACGCCCGATATCGTGCAGTCGGCGCGCCGTGACCGCGAGATTGGGGATCAGGAGGACGGCGGCGGCGAGCCAACTGAGCCAGTCGAACACCGGGCTCACGACGCTCGGCAGGCCGAGTACAAACACAATGGCGAAGGTCACCCAGCACATCCACCAGTACTCGGAGCGTCCGGCGCGGCCGGAGAACTTCGCGTAGTGCCTCATGCAGTAGCTGAACCAGCTCATATGTGCCTCACTTCCCTGTAAGCCGCGCGGCGCTCCTCATGGATGTTCGCGCAGTTCCCGCACCAGGAGCCAGATCGCAATGACGGACAGCGGAATCTCGAGGCACAGTCCCTGCTTGGTGTAGGTCGAGAATTCCCCCGCCAGTATGGCATTGACCAGGCGTGTCGCACCCAGGCCGGTGCAGGTGAAGGCGAGCGCGGCGAGTCCGGCGCGGCGCAGTCCTGCGACGAAGGCCCCCCACAGCGCGAGCAGGCCGACGGCGCCCTCAAGGCCGCCGTACATGGCGCGCAGCTCGATGGTGCCGGTGCTGTTCAGGGCGCCGACGCCCGCAGTCGCTGCCAGCGCCCCGGGCGCCATGAGCATATAGATGCCGTAGGCGAGCCACATGAGGCCGGCGACGAAGAGGAAGATGCGTGCCACGGATGAGCCCTCAGGTAACTTTCGTTCGCGAGTAAAGAACATCACACTCCGTACAGCGCGCCCGGAGAGATTCGAACTCCCGACCCTCAGGTTCGAAGCCTGATGCTCTATCCAACTGAGCTACGGGCGCGAGGCGGGAATTCTACTGGGAATCGGCTGCCGAAGTCGCAATGGCGCGCGCGGCTCACCCCGCTGCACAATACGCCCCCTACTTCAGCAGAGCGGCGGAATACCCCATGTCACCGTTCGACCTGTCCGGAAAAGTCGCCCTGATCACCGGCTCCAGTCGTGGCATCGGCAAGGCGATCGCACAGCAGATGGCCGCGCACGGCGCCAAGGTGGTGATCTCCAGCCGCAAGGCCGACAGCTGCGAGGTGGTGGCTGCTGAAATTAACGCCGCCGGCGGCACCGCGGTCGCGCAGGCCTGTCACGTCGGTCACAAGGAGGAGCTGCAGGGGCTGGTCGCTGCCACGGTGGCGAGATGGGGGCAGATCGACATCGTGGTCGGCAATGCCGCCACCAATCCCACCTTCGGCCCCTCGATCGATACGCCCGATGCGGCCTTCGAGAAGATCATCCACACCAATCTCCTGAGCAATGTGTGGCTGTGCAACATGGTGCTGCCGGCCATGGCCGCCCGCCGCGACGGCGCCATCATCATCGTCTCCTCGGTTGGCGGCCTCCTGGGCAGCTCGCAGCTGGGTGCCTACTGCATCTCCAAGGCGGCCGATATGCAGCTGGCGCGCAACCTCGCGGTCGAATGGGGCCCGCACAACATCCGCGTCAACTGCATCGCTCCGGGCATCATCCGCACGCGCTTCTCGCGCGCCCTCTGGGAGGACGAGAAGCGCGCAGCGCTGTTCGCGCGCATGAGCCCGCTGCGCCGGCTCGGCGACCCGGACGATGTCGCCGGGGTCGCGGTGCTGCTCGCCTCGCGTGCCGGCAACTTCATCACCGGTCAGACACTGGTCGTCGACGGCGGCGGTGTCATCGGCGGCGGTGAGCCGCTGATGTAGGGCGGCAGCCTCAGGCGGGCGCGCGCCGCAACGACAGGTAACCCACGCCCAGGAGCCCGAACCAGAACGGCGCGACGAACAGCGCCACGCGCGTGTCCTTGTCCAGCCACAGCATCGCGCTCACCAGCACCAGGAAGGCGAGTACCGCCCAGTTTGCGTACGGGGCGAGCGGCATGCGAAACGGCGCCGCTGCTACCTTGCCCGCGCGCACCGCGAGGCGGTAGTTGCGGTGCGCCACCAGAATGATGCCCCAGGTCCACAGTGTGCCGATGAGCGCGATGCTCGTGACCCACGTGAACACCGACTTCGGCACCACGAGGTTCAGCCCGATGACGATCAGCATGACGGCGGCGGAGGCGTGGATACCATTCGCGGGCACGGCTTGCGCGTTCAGCTTGGCGAACAGCCGCGGGCCCTGGCCGCGCTGTGCCAGCGTCCACAACATGCGTCCGGTGCTGAATAGGCCGCTGTTGCAGGAGGAGGCGGCAGCCGTGATGACCACCGCCGTGATGATGCTCGCCGCCGCCGGCACCCGCAGCTTGTCGAATACGAACACGAACGGGCTGACTTCCGGGCTCAGCTGATCCCAGGGCACCACCGACATGATGACGATGAGCGCCCCGAGATAGAAGATCAGGATCCGCGCGATGATGCCGTTGGTGGCCCGCGGCAGTACCACGGCCGGGTTCTCCGCCTCGCCCGCCGTGACGCCGATGAGCTCTACGCCCGAGTACGCGAACATCACGATCTGCAGCGTCAGGAGCACGCCGAGCAGGCCGAAGGGCAGGAAGCCTCCGTGCGTGTGCAGGTTGGCAAAGCTCGCCGTGGTGCCAAGTTCTCCTACGTGCAGGAAGATCACGGCGAGGCCCGCGACGATGAGCGCCACGATCGTCACAACCTTGATGAGCGCGAACCAGAACTCCAGCTCGCCGAACACCCGTACGGCGAGGAGGTTGGTGCCGTAGAGCGCGCCCAGCGCGACGAGTGCCGGCAGCCACTGCGGCACGTCCGGGAACCAGTAGCGCACGTAAATGCCGATCGCGGTGAGCTCGGCCATCGCCGTCAGCACCCACATGAACCAGTACGACCAGCCGGTCACGAAGCCGGCGAACGGTCCGCAGAACTCCTCGGCATAGGTGGCGAAGGAACCGGCGACCGGGCGGTAAGTCAGAAGCTCCCCGAGCGCGCGCATGATGAAGAAGATCGCGACACCCCCGGCCGCATAACCGAGCAGCAGTCCGGGACCGGCATCGTGGATGGCTCTCGCGGAGCCGAGAAACAGCCCGACGCCGATGGTGCCGCCGAGGGCGATGAGCTGGATATGGCGGTTGCGCAGGTTGCGCGCCAGGGTCGGGGAGGCGTCGGCCATGAGCGGCGTTTCCTTCGGGTCAGGGCGAGGAGAGCATACGACCTTATCTAGCGCTGCGGCGGCCCGAGCAGCGCGTAGCGGCGCCCCTGGGGCAGCTCGTACAGCCGCACCAGCGAGGCAGCTCCGGCACCCACCAGTTCGGCCGCCACGCCGTTGCCCGGTTCGGCCACCGGATGCCAGCGTGCCAGCCACCGCGTCAGCACGCCGGGGGCGTGTCCGGGCAGCAGTACCAGGACTCGCGCCCGGGGGCCGCGCGCGTCGAACCAGGCGCGCACCGTGGCCGGGTTATTGTGGTCCAGTACGCTGAAGGAGCCTGCGTGGGCGTGATCGATGATGGCGAGTGTCGTCTCGTCCGGGGCGAGGAGCGCCAGCGGCTCTTGCTGCGTATCGGCGCGCACCGCATCCGCGAGCGTGCGCAGGTCCTGGCCGCGGTCGATGACCGGAAAGGCGATGAAAGCGCTGAGCGTGAAGGCTGCAGCGTAGGCGCCGTAGCTGTAGACCACGCTGTCGCGGAAGTCGCCACGTCCCTGGGCGCGGCGCGCGGCCGCGAGTGCCGTCACCGTGAAGGCGAAAATGGCGGCGATGATGGTGAGGGTCGCCGCCGCGGGCGCGGCCCGGGAGAGACCGAGGACCGCGAGCGCGCCGATGAGAAGCAGCGCAATGAGGCCGATGAGGCACTGTGTGCCCGTGAGCCAGAGACCATCGAGGCGGTGCGGCGCGGCTTGCGCGTCCTTGAGCCACAGTGCCGCCAGCAGTGAGAAGCCGAGTAATGCCGGGGCCGCATAGATGTCGCGCGCGGTCGCCGCCAGCGACAGCAGCACGAGGAACGGCACGCTGGCCAGCAGTGCGAAGCGCCACGCAGTGCCATCCGGGGCCGCGTCCCGGCAGTGTCGGCCGGCGCGCACCAGCCCCGCAAAGCAGATCAGCGTCCATGGCAGGAGGTAGAACGGCAGCTCGATGAAGTACTTGCCGAAATGGTTGGGGTGCCCGGTGCTGTAGTCCAGGGCGGCGGGTGCGTCGATGTGCGCGAAGCGGCCGGCGATGTTGTTCCAGAACAGCGTGCGCAGCGCCGAGGCCGCGTCCGCACCGAGCGCCACCCTCCACAGCCACGGCCCGATGATGAGCGCCTGCAGCAGAAATCCGGCGTACAGCTCCCAGCGGCGCAGTTCCGTCCAGCGTCGCTCCCAGAGGATGAGGCCTGCGAACACCAGCCCCGGCACGAGCCAACCCGGAGCACTTTTTGCCATGAAACCTAGCGCCGCCCCGGCGTGCATGAGGGCATAGCCCCACGCCTTGGCTCCGCCGGGCGCGGCCGTGTAACCGCGCCACAGTCCGAGGAGCGCGAGGGCATTGGCCGCCAGCAATGCGGCATCCGGGGCGAGCCAGCTGCTGACGCGATAGAGCGTGAGGGCACTGCCCGCCACGAGGGCCGCGAGCAGCGCGCCGCCGGAGTGCAGGCCCATGTCGCCGGCGAGCGCGGCGAGTGCCAGCGCCGTCACGAGCGCACAAAGCAGGAGCGGCGCGCGCGCCCCGGCCGGTGAGTCACCGAATACCGCGATGCCTGCGGCCGCCATCCAGTAGCTGAGCGGGGGCTTTTCCAGGAACGGAGAGCCGGCGAGCTGCGGCAGGCTCCGGTCGCTCTGCTGGCTCATGCGCCAGGCGATATCCGCCTCGCGCGGCTCATCCGGGGTCCATAGTCCGCGACCGAACAGACCCACCAGCCACAGCGGCGCGAGCGCCAGCACGATGGCGAGCGCCAGGCGCGCGCGCGCATCAGCGGCACGCCCGGCGGCCTTCAGGAAGCCCCCGCCGGCGGCGCGGCGAGTGCAGCAGCGCTGAGGTCCTGGCTCTCAAGCCAGCGCTCGAGCGGGCTGGTATCGAACTTCATCAGGTGCAGCCCGACCTTCGAGCGGCGCCAGAGGATGTCCTCGCAGGTGCGCGCGAACTCCTCGCGAATGAGGTACTCGAGCTCGCGCTCGTACAGCTGCGGCAGCACCTGCGTGCCAAGCTGCGCGACACTGCCTGCCCCCCGGAGCACGCGCGTGATGCGCGTGCCGTAGGCATGCGCATAGCGGCGGCGCAGGCTCCCCGGTAGCCACGGATAGCGCCGCTCGAGGGTGCGCAGGAACACCGCGAAGCTGCCCTCGGGCATGTCACCGCCCGGCAGCACCGCGCGCGCGGTCCAGGGCGGCGCCACGCCGCCGAGAGTCGTCGCGAGCAGGTCGAGCGCATCCTCGGAAAGCTTGCGATAGGTCGTGATCTTGCCGCCGAACACCGACAAGAGCGGCGCCGGCTCGCGATCGAGCTCGAGCGCATAGTCACGGGTGACGCTCATCGGGTCGCTCGACTCGTCCTTCAGCAGTGGCCGCACGCCCGAGTAGCTCCACACCACGTCCGCGGGCGTGACCGGCTGCCTGAAGTAGCGGTCCGCTAGCGTGCACAGGTAGCCGATCTCATCCGCGTCGATGCGTACCTGCGCCGGGTCGCCGCGATAGTCCACATCCGTGGTGCCAAGCAGCGTGAAGTCATGCTCGTAGGGGATCGCGAACACGATGCGGCGGTCTTCGTTCTGGAAGATGTAGGCGAAGCGGTGCTCGAAAAGCCGCGGCACGACAATGTGACTGCCCTTGACCAGCCGCACCTCGTGCGCCGCCTGCACCGGGGTTGCGCGCGTCACGAAGTCGCTCACCCACGGTCCGCTGGCATTGACCACCGCGCGCGCGCTGATACTGAACGCTCCTTGCGCACCGCGCAGTTGCGCACTCCAGGCGCCGCCCTGCGCGGTGAGGCGCTCGCAGCGCGTGCGGGTGAGAATCGCTGCTCCGCGCGCCTGCGCATCCAGCGCGTTCAGGACCACCAGGCGCGCATCATCAACCCAGCCGTCCGAGTACACGAAGCCGCGCCGGTAGCCGGGCTTGAGCGGCGCGCCCGCGATGTGCTGGTCCAGGTCAATCGCACTGGAGGCGGCCAGGTGCGCGCGCTTTGCCAGATGGTCGTAGAGGAACAGGCCGGCGCGGATCATCCAGGCCGGCCGCAGGTGTGGCGCGTGCGGCATGACGAAATGCAGCGGCCGCATGATGTGGGGCGCGGCCGCCAGCAGCACCTCGCGCTCGCGCAGCGCCTTGCGCACCAGCGCGAAATGGAACTCCTCAAGATAGCGCAGGCCGCCGTGAATCAGCTTGGTGCTGGCGGAGGAGGTGTGGGAGGCGAGGTCATCCTGCTCGCACAGCACTACGCTCAGGCCGCGACCGGCGGCGTCGCGCGCGATGCCGGTGCCGTTGACGCCACCGCCCACTACCAGCAGGTCGCAGCCGACGGGCATCACTCCCGGCGCGGCGCGCGCCGCCCGTAGTAGTCCGGGTAGTCCTCGCTCAGGCCTTTGAAGCGGCGGTGAATCCACAGGTACTGCTCGGGTGCGACCCGCACCTGCGCCTCGATCATACGGTTAAAGCGTGCAGTGTCGCTCACCGGGGACTCGCTCGGGAAGTTCTCCAGCGGCGGGTGGATGGTCGCGAGGTAGCCCCGCGAGCCTGGCAGACGCTGCAGGAAGTAGGGCAACACCGCCGCCCCGGTAGTGCGGGCGAGGCGCGAGGTGAGGGTGTTGGTGGCTGCCGGGATGCCGAACAGCGGCACCATTTCCGCCCCCTTCTTGCGGTAGCTCTGATCCGGCGCATACCAGACGCACTCATTCCTGCGCAGCGCGGAGATGAAGGCGCGGATGTCATCCTTCGGTATCGGCCGGCCGCCGTAGCCGGTGCGGAAGCGCTCGAGCGCATACGCCAGCACCTCGTTCTTGGTCGGGCGATAGAGAAACTTCACCGGCGCGATCGCGAGCAGTGTACGCCCGGCGAGTTCCAGCGAGGTGAAATGCGCGGTGAGCAGGATCACGCCGTTGCCGCGCGCCAGCGCCGCGTGCAGATGTTCGGCACCTTCGATGCGCACGATCTTCTCCAGCTGCCGGGGCGTGATCCACCAGGCGAGCGGTATTTCCATGAGCGCCATGCCGAGACTCTTGAAGTGCTCATCGAGCAGCCGCTCGCGGCCGGCCTCATCGAGTTCCGGGAAGCACAGTTCGATGTTGCGGCGTGCGGTTCTGACGAAGCGCAGGGGCAGGTGGCGCAGCACGGCGCCGAGTGCCCGCCCGAAAGCCAGCAGCGCCGGGAACGGCAGCAATGCGAGCAGGCGCAGCAGCCCGAGACCCGCCCAGGTCGGCCAGTAGCGGGGCGCGAATAGCCGCATTCGCATCCGATCCCCTTGAGGTTTCACACGCATGCCCGAATGCGCGAGAGAATACCCGATTCCCGCCGGGCGACTATGATCCAATGCGCGCCCATGGCACCCCTGCCGCGACAGTTTTTTGTCCCCATCGCCGCCTTGCTGCTCCTGGCGCTCGCCGGCGTCTTCGGCCCCCGCCTCTGGCAGCATTACCTCGCAGCGCTCGCGCGCCGCAGTGCTCCCCTTTATGCCCCGCGCGAGCGGCTGGCGGGGGGCAATGAACCGCTCGCACCGCGTGTGCCGCCGCAGCTCGAACAGCTCGAACCGCAGGGACTGGAAGCCGCGGCGCGCTACGCTGCCGAGCACGGCTCGCGGGCGCTGATCGTGGCGCGCCACGATCACATCGTCTTCGAGCGTTACTGGCAGGCAACTGACTTCGACACTCTGGCCGATGCCCAGGGCTTCACGCCGCTGCTCGCAGTGCTTGCGACCGGGGTCGCGATCCAGCACCGCCGCATCGGCTGGCCCGATGAACCCCTGGGCCTGCTGTTGCCCGAGTGGGCCGCGGACCCGCGCGGCGCGATCACCGTGCGCAACCTCGTGCAGCAAGCCAGCGGGCTGGCGGCGGCGCCGGGGCTCAACGAGGCGCACGACCTGAGCACCGCGGCGCTCGGCAGCGCCCTCGGTGCGCCGCCCGGCACGCAGCGCTTCGTGCAACCGGTGGATGCCCAGCTTCTGGCGCTGGTGCTCGAACGCGTCACGCGCCAGCGTTATGCCGATTACCTGTCCGCCGCGCTGTGGCGGCGCCTGGGCGCTGCCGATGCATGGCTGTGGCTCGACCATGCCGGCGGCATGGCGCATGCCGACTGTTGTATGTTCGCCCGTCAGGGCGACTGGATCCGCGTCGGGCAGATGCTGGCGCGCGATGGCAGCTACCGCGGCGAGCAGGTGATCCGCCCGGGCTGGGTGGGCTTCATGCGCATACCGGCCAAGAGCGACCCGGACTTTGGCAGCCTCGTGCGGCTGGCGCTGCATCCGCTGCCCGGCAGTGGCGCTGAGGGCTATGCCAGTGCGGACACCTTTGTGGTGGAGGGGCGTGGGGGCAATCGGCTGTGGATCGTGCCCTCGCTGCAGCTGGCGATCCTTGCCACCGGGGATGCGCGCGGACGCGATGCGCAGTGGGATGATGCGCGTATCCCCAACCTCATCATGCGCTCCGCCCGCGACTACCTGCCACCGGCCGCGCGCCCGGGCGCCGACCTCTCGACAGTCGTGCCCGGCCACTAGGCGCGGCGCGCTCCATCGAGGCTAGGGTGCGGCGCCAACTCGGAGCGTTATTTCTCTTCTGCGTGATCGACACGCTCGGCTTTGGCATCCTGATTCCGCTCGTGCCCTACATGGCGCACCGCTTCGGGGTTGCGCCGCAGTACATCACCCCGGTGCTTGGCAGCTACTCGCTGTGCCAGCTCCTGGCCGCGCCCTGGTGGGGCCATATGAGCGATCGCTACGGGCGCCGGCCAATCCTCATGAGCAGTCTCGCCGGTGCCTGCCTTTCCTACGTGTTGCTCGGACTCGCCCACAACATCTGGTGGCTGCTCGCCTCGCGCATGCTGGCCGGTTTCATGGCTGGCAACATCGCGGCCGCCTTCGCCTACGCCGCCGACGTGAGCCGGCCCGAGAAGCGCGCCGCGACGCTCGGGCTCATCGGCGCAGCCATCGGCATCGGCTTCTCGCTCGGGCAGCCGATCGGCGGGCTGCTCGCCGGTAAGGATCCGGACAGCGCGAACTTCGTGGCCCCGGCCGTGGTGTCTATCGCGCTGAGCCTGGCGGCAATCCTGCTGGTGCGCTTCGTGCTGCCTGAGAGCCACGCGCGGGCGGCGGCGGACGCAGCTGTGGCGCGCGGCAGGCCGCGCTGGGCGTGGCGGCTGCTCAGGGAGCGCCCGGCGCTCGCGCGGCTCGCGGGCGCCACCCTCGCGGTCACTTACTCGCAGTCGATCCTCGAATCGATCTTCGTGCTCTGGGCGCTGAAGCGTTATGGCTTCGGACCACGCACGGTCGGGTTCCTGCTCTTCGGCGTGGCGCTGCCGGCGCTCATCATGCAAGGCGGCCTGGTGCGGATGCTTGCGCCGCGCCTGGGCGAGGCGCGCCTGGCAATGTGGGGCGTGCTCGTTTACGTCGCCGGGCTCGTCATCGTCAGCCAGGGAGCCACGGTCGGTGTGACGATCGAGGGGCTGCTGCTGTGCGGCGCTGGGCTCGGTGCCTACAATCCGTGTGCCTTCGCGCTCGCCTCGCAGCAGTCCCAAGGGCATGACCGCGGCGCAGTGGTAGGGGCGTATGTGGCGAGCGGGAGCCTTGCGCGTGTGCTCGGCCCGTTCACCTCCGGGCCGATCTTTGCCTTTCTCGGGGCCTCCGCGCCGTTCCTGGTCGGGGCCTGCGTGACACTGCCCGCCGCGTGGCTGGTGAGCCGCGCGCGCGCGGCGGCGCCGCAGCGAAGTTAGAGGGCTACCTCGATCGTGCCATCGACGATGCGCACGGCATGCGTCGGCAGCGGTACCTCAGCCGGCGGCCCGAGCACGCGGCCGTCCCTGATGTCGAAGGAGGCGCCGTGCAGGGGGCATACCAGGCGCGTGGCGCGTAGCCGGCCTTCGCACAGGCGCGCATGGGCGTGGGTACAGATGTTGTCGAGGGCGAACACGCCCTCGCGCGTATGGCAGATCACGAGCTCTACGCCAGCGAGCGTGCAGGTGCGCATGCCGCCCAGCGGCACCTCGGTGAGCTGCATCACCGCCTGGAATTCAGCCACGAGGCGCTACAACTCGATCTCGGTCTCGAAGATCGAGACCGCCTGGCCGCTGATCCATACCCCCGCCAGCGCCTCCCCGGTGAACTCCAGTTCCACCTCGACGCGCCCGGGGCGGTGCAGCGAATGTCCCTGGATGCCGCAGAATTGGGCGCGCTCGCGGGACTTCTCCAGCATTCCCAGCTGCGCCAGATAGGCGCCGAGCAGACCGTGCGCGTTGCCGCTCACCGGGTCCTCATTGATGCCAAGCGCCGGACAGAACATGCGCGACTCGGTGAGGTGATCGCCGCCTTCGGCGGTGAGCGCGAACACGAAATAGCCGGCGGCCCCGAGCTGCGCGGACAAGGTGGTCAGGCGCTGCATGTCGGGCTTCAGGTGCTTGAGCGGCTCGGGACCGCGGACCCCGATCAGGAGGCGCGTGCCCGTGGCGCCCACGATGCGCAGCGGCATGCGCGTATCGAGGCTGGCAGAGTCGAGTGCCAGGGCATCGAGTACCGCGAGGCGCTCGCGGTCGTTGAGCTCGCGGCCGATCTGTGGCGGACTGCGGCGGATGGCGATGCGGCGCTCCGGGCCGGTGCCACGCACTTCGATGTCAACGATGCCGGCCTTGGACTTCTGGCGCTGCCAGCGCGGCGCGTCATGGCGCCGCGACAGCACGTACTGCGCAGCCACCGTGGCATGACCGACAAAACCGGCCTCGCTGCGCGGGGTGAAGAAGCGCGCGCGCACCGTGTGATCGTCCGCGTCGGCGGAGAGGATGAAGGCGGTCTCGGCGTTATTCAGCTCGCGCGCGATCGCCAGCATCTGCGCTTCGCTCAAGGCATCGGCGTTGAGGACCACGCTGGTCGGGTTGCCCGTGAAGGGCTCGCGCGTGAAAGCATCGACCTGGTGAACCTGGATTTTGCGTGTCATTTTTCCGTATCCACCCTGCGGACCTGACGCCGCATTGTAATCCGCGGCGCGATCATAGCCGCAGTCCGGCTGCGCTGCCGTGTAATACTTATGGTGAGTTTGACCCGCGGGAGGCGGCAGGCATGGACATCGGCGTCGAGATCAGCTTCTACCCGCTGCGCGCCGAGTACGCGCCGGCCATCCGCGAGTTCCTCGGCCGCCTGAACCGCGACACGCGCCTGCGCATCGTCACGAACAGCATGAGCACGCAGGTGTTCGGCACTTACGAGGAAGTGATGGCGACGCTGACGCGCGAACTGCGCGCCAGCTTCGACAGCTTGGGTGCCCAGGGTGAGAAGGCCGTATTCGTGATGAAGGTGCTCGGACCGCTGCCGGGCGCCTGATACCGCAAGGCCGACTGGGCTGGCGGGTCGCATGGCGAACCGGCAAACTACCAGATCCGGGGCGTACGCGCCTCAAGCAATTCTTACGGCGATCGGGGTATCTGCATGGCGCTTTTGCGAGTCGTGGACCGCGATGGAGTGGAGCACGAGGTCGAGGCCAAGACCGGCCTCAAGGTGATGGAGAATCTGCGCGAGCTCGACTACGGCGTCGCCGCGATCTGCGGCGGCATGTGCTCCTGTGCCACCTGCCACGTGTACGTCGACCCGCAGTGGACCGCGCGCCTGCCGGCGATGATGTCCGATGAGAAGGAGCTGCTCTCGGAACTCTCGCACTACCAGGAGAATTCGCGCCTCTCCTGCCAGCTGGATTTCACGCCCGAGCTCGCCGGGCTGCGCGTCAGCATCGCGCCGGACGAGTAGGCGAGGGCCCGTGTCCGCCCCGACGGTGCAGGTGGAAACCCGCGGTGCGGTGGCGCTCGTGACGCTCAACCGTCCCGAGAGCGGCAACGCGCTCAACCTGCAGATGGGCATGGACCTCTTGGCGGCGGCGCTCGCCTGTGCGCGCAACGCCGCGGTGCGCGCGGTCGTGCTCACCGGCGCGGGCCGCAATTTCTGCTTTGGCGGTGACCTGCGCGCCATGGCGTCGCGCGACACCGCCGGCGATGACTACATCCGCGAGCTCACCACCTACTTGCACGCGGCCATTGCACACTTCACCCGCATGGATGCGCCGGTGATCGCCGCGGTCAACGGCACGGCAGCCGGCGCGGGGGTGGGGCTGGCGGCGATGGCGGACCTCGCGCTCTGCAGCCGCGGCGCCAAGTTCAACCTCGCCTACACCGCAGCCGGGCTCACACCCGATGCCGGTACCTCTTTTCTGCTGCCGCGTATCCTCGGCGCGCGCCGCGCGATGGAGCTGCTGCTCCTGAACCGCACGCTGGGCGCCGAGGAGGCCCTGAACTGGGGGCTCGTCAACGAGGTGGTGGCGGAAGAGGAACTGCAGGCGCGCGCGCTGGTGCTCGCCGAGCAGCTGGCTGCCGGAGCGAGCAGCGCCTACGGCGCCACCAAGCGCCTGCTGGCGGCCTCGCTCGGGTCCTTCGAGTCGCAGATGATCCGCGAGAGCGAGACGATCGCGGCGCACGCCGTCGGCGCAGAGGGAGCAGAGGGCATCGCGGCCTTCCTCGCCAAGCGCAAGCCGCAATTCCCCGGCAAGGGGCCGCGCTAGAGGCGCGGGCGGACATAACTTTGAACTTGTACTACGTCGCGCTGCTCGTGGCCATGGTGCTGATCGCGGCACGCGTGTTCTTCAAGCTGCGCAGCGCCGGGCGCTCGCGCGCCGAGAGTTGGGATGAGCAGATGATCGGTACCCTGCGCTCCCAGGGCTACGCGCCGTTCAACGACTACCCGGTGGATTTCTTCCTGGCGCTGCCGGACGAGGCGGCCTGCCAGCAGGCGCGCGCGCGCCTGGAGCCGGAGTTCACCGTGGACACGAAGCCGATGCAGGAAGAGAGCGGCTTCAGCCTGCACGCGAGCAAGACCATGCGCCTGATCGTGCCGGACATGCAGGAGATCAGCCGTCGTCTGACGGCGATCGCCACCGAGCTCGGTGGCCGCTACGACGGCTGGGCCGCGTAGCGCGTTTCAGCGCTTCTCCGCCTGGCGCTTCACCGCTTCGGCGGCCGCCGCGATGGCGGCCGCATCCCCGAGGTAACGGCTCCCCAGCGGCTGCAGCTGCGGGTCAAGCTCGTACAGCAGCGGCACCCCGGTCGGGATGTTGAGCTCGGTGATCGTCTCGTCACTGACCCGGTCGAGCATCTTCACCATGGCGCGCAGGCTGTTGCCGTGCGCCACCACCATGACGTTGCGCCCGTTGCGCAGTTCCGGGGCGATGCGCGCGTGCCAGTAGGGCAGTACCCGCGCCAGGGTGTCCTTGAGGGATTCGGTCGCCGGCAGCTCCGCGGAAGGCACCTGGGCGTAGCGCTCATCGAATCGCGGGTGCCGCGGATCGTCCAGCGTCAGCGGGGGTGGGGCGATGTCGTAGCTGCGCCGCCAGATCTTCACCTGCGCCTCGCCGTGCTGCGCCAGCGTCTGCGCCTTGTTCAGGCCCTGCAGCGCCCCGTAGTGGCGCTCGTTGAGGCGCCAGGAACGCTCGACCGGCAGCCACGCCCGGTCCATCGAATCGAGCATGATCCAGAGCGTGTGGATCGCGCGCTTGAGTACCGAGGTGAAGGCGAGATCCACGCGTAGTCCTGCGCGCAACACCTCGCGCCCGGCCTGCGCGGCCTCGGCACGGCCGGCATCGGAGAGCTCGACGTCGGTCCAGCCGGTGAAGAGGTTCTCAACGTTCCAGGTGCTCTGGCCGTGGCGCACCAGCAGCAGCTTGCCAGGGGCACTCGAGGTTCTTGCGTCCATGGGGCCTCTTGACATCAGTTGGCGAGTCGGCGCACCGACTCGACGCCGACCGTGAGGGTCGCGAAGTCGCCGGCACCGGCGGCGCGCATGTCGGTGAGTGTGCGTTGCCAGTGTGCGAGGTCCTTGCCCGCGGCCTCCACCCAGGCGCTGACACGCGCCTCGGCATCCCCACGCATTTTTCGCGACAGCACCCGCTCGGTGAGGCGGCGCTGGACGCGCAGCGCAGCATCGCGCAGGCCGCTGCGCGCGATCGCCTGCCAGGGTCCCTCGACCTTCAGCTTTTCAATGCGCGCCCGCAGCCAGTCGAAGCCGATGCGCGTGCCGACCTCGAAGTACACGCGCGCCGTCTCCGTGATGCCCACGCGGTGCATCGAGGCGATCTCGGCGATGTCGAGCGCAGCGTTCAGCGCCTCGAGGCTGGCGATGTGCACCGCCAGGGCGGGCGGCACGCCGCCCTCGGCGAAGCGCTTGCGGCTTTCCTCGAAGCGCAGCAGCTCCGCCCCGGTGAGCACCTCGTGAATCGCCGCCTGCAGGAGCCGCACGTCCTCGCGGAACTCGCGCACCGCGGCCGCGACCTGCAGGCCCGCGCGCTTGGCGAGGAGCCAGTAGGTCGTGTGGCGCAGCAGGCGGCTGGTCTGGAACACCGCCTCGTACTGCAGGCTCGCGGTCACCTTGTTATCGAGCGACTCGATGCGCTCCCAGACGTCGCGCATCGCGAAGATCTCACGCGCCGCGGTGTAGGCGCGCGCAATCGCCGCAGGCTCAGCCCCGGTGTCCTCCTGCGCGCGCGTAACGAATGTCGGCCCCATGCGATTCACGAGGCTGTTGGTAGTCGCGGTGGCGATGATTTCGCGGCGCAGGCGGTGCCGCGCGATGGCGCGCGGAAAACGCTCCTGCATCGGCTTCGGGAAGTAGCGCGCGAGTTCCGTTGACAGGTAGGGGTCTTCGGGCACGTCGGAACCCAGGAGGTGCGTGTTCAGCCAGATCTTGCTGTAGGAGAGCAGGATCGCCAGCTCCGGGCGCGTGAAGCCGGTGCCGCCCTTGCGCCGTTCGGCGAGTTCCTCGTCCGTCGGCAGGAACTCGAGCGCGCGGTTGAGTTCGCCGGAGCGTTCCAGCAGGCGGATGAGGTGCTGGTATTCCGGCAGGCGTGCCGCGGACTGCAACTCAAGGGTGCTGATCGCCTGGCTCTGCAGATAGTTGTTGCGCAGCACCAGCGCGGCCACCTCGTTGGTCATGCGCACCAACAGGCGGTTGCGGTCACCGCGCGTGAGCTGACCCTCGTGCACCAGGGGATTGAGCAGGATCTTGATGTTGACTTCTACGTCGGAGGTGTTCACTCCGGCCGAGTTGTCGATGAAGTCGGTATTGAGGCGGCCGTGGTGCAGTGCATATTCCACCCGGCCGCGCTGCGTGAGCCCGAGGTTGCCGCCTTCGCCGACTACCTTGGCGCGCAGCTCCTTGCCGTTCACCCGCACCAGGTCATTGGTGCGATCGCCGACTTCCGCGTTGGGCTCATCGCTCGCCTTCACGTAGGTGCCGATGCCACCGTTCCACAACAGGTCCACCGGCATGCGCAGGATCGCGCGAATCACCTCGTTCGGAGCCGCCGTGGAACTCTCGATGCCGAGCATGGAGCGTGCATCGGAGGACAGTGCAATCGACTTGGCGGTGCGCGGGTAGACCCCGCCGCCGCGCGAGATCTTGTCGCGATCGTAGTCATCCCAGCTTGAACGCGGCAGCGCGAACAGGCGCGCACGCTCCGCGAAGCTCACGACCGACTGCGGCTCCGGATCGAGGAAGATGTGGCGGTGGTCGAAGGCGGCCTGCAGGCGGATATGACGCGACAGCAGCATGCCGTTGCCGAACACGTCCCCTGACATGTCGCCAATGCCGGCGACCGTGAAGTGCGTACGCTGCGTATCGACGCCCATCTCGCGGAAGTGCCGCTTGACGCACTCCCAGGCGCCGCGCGCCGTGATGCCCATTTTCTTGTGGTCGTAGCCGGCCGAGCCGCCGGAGGCGAAGGCATCGCTCAGCCAGTAGTGGTAGTCGGCCGAAATGGCGTTGGCGATGTCGGAGAAGGTGGCCGTGCCCTTGTCGGCCGCGACCACGAGGTAGGGATCATCGCCATCGCTGCGCACCACCTGGCGCGGCGGAGCGATGCGACCGCCCACGATGTTGTCGGTCAGGTCGAGGAGCGCCCGGATAAAGGTCTGGTAGCAGGCGATCACTTCTGCCTGCACTTCCTCGCGCGTGCCGCCGGCGGGCAGGCGCTTGGCAACGAAGCCGCCTTTGGCGCCCACCGGAACGATCACGGTGTTCTTGACGTTCTGCGCCTTCATCAGGCCCAGTACCTCGGTGCGGAAGTCCTCGCGCCGGTCGGACCAGCGTATGCCGCCGCGCGCCACGTACCCCATCCGCAGGTGCACGCCTTCAACCCGCGGGCTGTAGACGAAGATCTCGAACTTCGGGCGGGGCAGCGGCAGGTCGGGGATCTTGGCCGGGTCGAGTTTGAAGGAGACGTAGGCCTTGGGCTGCCCGTCGGCGGCCATCTGGTAAAAGTTGGTGCGCAGCGTTGCCTGCAGGAGCGTCAGGTAGGCGCGCAGGATGCGGTCGTCATCGAGACTCGTGACCGCATCGAGCTCGGCGCGCACCTGCGTGGCGATGCTCACCGCCTTGCGATCGTTGCCACGCTGGCGCTGCGCGGCAGGATCGAAACGCGTCTCGAACAGCTTCACAAGGCTGCGGGCGATGCTCGCGTGGCTGGCGAGCGCGCGCTCCATGGAGGCCTGGCTGAAGGGCACGCCGGTCTGCAGGAGATAGCGGCAGTAGGCGCGCAGCATCACCACCTGGCGCGTATTGAGCTCGGCGGCCAAGAGCAGGCGGTTGAAGCCGTCGTTCTCGACCGCGCCTGTCCAGGTGGCGCCGAAGGCGTCGCGGAAGATGCTCTCGATGCGCTCGATCTCGATGATGAGCCGGTCACGGTGCTCGAGCTCGAAGTCCTGTATCCAGGCGGCGCCGCCTTCCGGCCACTTGAGCTCATAGGGTCGCTCGGAGATCACCCGCAGGCCGAAGTTCTCGAGCATCGGCAGTACGTCCGAGATCGGCACCGGCTCCCCGAGCTTCACGATCTTCAGGTGCACGCGCTGCAGTACCTGACCCGCCGGCCGGTACAGGTTGAGCTTCAGCGCCTTGGGCGCCTGACGCAGCGTCTCGAGCTCACCTAAGTCCTCGAGCACCTCCGCCGGGGTCACATCCTCTTCGTAGGCGAGCGGGAACGCATGGCGATAGTGCCCTGCGAGGGCAAGCCCCTTGGCCTCTCCCAGCCGGTCGATGAGGACCTCGCGCACGCGGTCGGCCCAGGTGAGGGCGGCTTCCGCGATGCGGCGCTCGATCTGCTCGTAGTCGGGCTTCTGCTGCTGCGCCGGGTCGGTGCGCACCACTACGTGCACGCGCGCGTGGCTCGAGCCTGAGATCTGCGCCTGGCTCTCGACCTCCGTGCCGCCAAAGCCGGCGAGCGCGATCTGCTCGATGCGCTCGCGCACCTCGGTGTTGTAGCGGTCGCGTGGCACGTACACGAGGCACGAATAGAAGCGGTGATAGGGGTCGCGCCGCACCAGCAGGCGCACGGTGCGCCGCTCGTAGAGATTCACGACACCGCGCACGATGCGGATGAGGTCGACCACGCCGGCCTGGAACAGCTCATCGCGTGGATAGGTTTCCAGCACATTGAGTACGGCCTTGCCGTCGTGACTGGCCGGATCGAGGCCGAAGTGCTCGATCACGCGGTCGACCTTGTGGCGCAGCACCGGAATATCGCGCGGGCTGCCGTGGTAGGCGGTGGAAGTCCACAGCCCGAGGAAGCGATGTTCGCCGTCGACGTTGCCGCGGCGGTCGAAGGTCTTGACCCCGACATAGTCAAGGAGTTCGCCGCGGTGCACCGTGGCCGTGGAGTTGGCCTTGGTAATGATGAGCAGCTCCGGCTCGCGTGCCTTGGCGCGCACCGCACCGCGCAGCACGGTGGCGCTGGCGCGCTGGCCGGCGCGGCGCGCCGTGCTCAGGATGCCAAGTCCTGAGGCGCGGTCGGGGACCAGGCGGTCTTCACTGCGGCCGCGCTCGAGCCGGTAGTGGCGGTAGCCCAGGAAGACGAAATGGCCCTCGTCCATCCATTCCAGCAAGTGCGCCACCTCGTTCACTTCCGCCGGCAGGAGTGCGGGGGGCTCCTTTGCCAGGGAGTCGATGACCGCGCGCACCCGCTCGCGCATGGCGCGCCAGTCTTGCACCGCCACCCGCACATCGCCGAGCGTGGCTTCCAGGTCGCGCTGCAACTTCTCGAGCTGCTGCGGGTCGGTGATGCGGTCGATCTCGTAGAGCTGCCAGGACTCCGCGTGGGCGGGGCCGCCGCCGTTGGTACCGAGGTCCAGCAGCCGCCCGCGGCGGTCGCGGTGCACCTGCAGCACCGGGTGCACGATCAGGTGCACGGCGAGGTTTGCGCGCGCGAACGCCATGCCGATGGAGTCGACGAGGAAGGGCATGTCGTCGCTGACCGTGAGCACGAGCGTATGCGGGGACTCGAAGCCGTCGCGCTCGGCCTGCGGGTTGAACACGCGCACCAGCGGGCGCTGCCCGGGGCGCTGGGAGGCGAATTTCAGGTGCGCGAGCGCCGCACTCGAGAGTCCGCGCGGCTGGCGCGCCGCGAGGTCCTCCTCGGCGACCCCATGGAAGTAGCTGCGCAGGAAGCGCTGCGCGAGCCCCTGGCGGCCACCGTTGGTGGCCGCGCTGCGCGCGATGCGCTCGATCAGCGCCACGCGCGCGGCGGGAATGCTGTGGAGCAGCCGGTTATCGTCGGCGGTGGCGGCGTGCATGCGCGGTCATCCTTGCTCTAAGGGGCAATGGCAGCGTAATACGCACCGGCGCGCGCCTTGTGGAACAGCAGCACCGTTACCGATCCCCCGGTTATTGCGGCGCGCGATTATACATGCGAGGGGCCTGGCCCGGGTCGACGGGGGCGTCGGCCGGGCCTGCGGCGGCTATAATAATGATTGCCCGCGCAACGATGTGAACCGAAGGATGGCCATGAGCGACCTGCCTGACAACCCGATGGGCACGGACGGATTCGAGTTCGTCGAGTACACCGCCCCGGATCCTGCACTGCTGCGCTCGCTGTTCGAGCGCCTGGGGTTCCCGGTGGTCGCCCGTCACCGCTCCAAGAACGTCACCCTGCACCGCCAGGGTGAGATCAACTTCATCATCAACGCGGAGCCGGAATCCTTCGCCCAGGCCTTCGCGCGCGTGCACGGGCCCTCCGCCTGCGCCATGGCATTTCGTGTGCGCGATGCCGCGCGCGCCTACAGCCGGGCGCTGTCCCTCGGTGCCAAGCCCGGCCCGCAGAGCGCGGGCCCGATGGAGCTCAACATTCCCTGTATCGAGGGCATCGGCGGCTCACTCATCTACCTGGTGGACCTCTACGGCGAGCGCTCCATCTACGACGTCGACTTCCGTCCGGTTCAGGAGAGCAACACCAGCGCTGGCGCGGGCCTTGAGCTCATCGACCACCTGACGCATAACGTCGGGCGCGGCCGCATGGACGTGTGGGCCGGCTTCTACGAGAAGCTCTTCAACTTCCGCGAGATCCGTTACTTCGACATCGAGGGCCAGCATACCGGTCTGTTCTCGCGCGCCATGACGAGCCCCTGCGGCAAGATCCGCATCCCCATCAACGAGTCGCAGGACGACAAGAGCCAGATCGAGGAATACCTGCGCGAGTACCGCGGCGAGGGCATCCAGCACATTGCGCTCTCGAGCTCCGACATCTACCGCACCGTCGACGTGCTGCGGGCGCAGGGGGTGGCCTTCCAGGACTCGCCCGAGACCTACTACGAGGGGGTAGCGGCGCGCGTGCCGGGCCACCGCGAGTCGCTCGAGGAGCTGCGCCGCCGCCGCATCCTCATCGACGGCAATCCGCAGAAGGGCGAGGGCGTGCTGCTGCAGATCTTCACGCAGAACGTCATCGGGCCGATCTTCTTCGAGATTATCCAGCGCAAGGGCAACGAGGGCTTCGGCGAGGGCAACTTCCGCGCCCTGTTCGAGTCCATCGAGCAGGACCAGATCCGCCGCGGCGTGCTCTAGAATTTCAGGCGCGGTGCTCGCGCGCCAGGTACTCGGCGCTCTGCATCTCCGTCAGACGGCTCGCGGTGCGCTCGAACTCAGCGCGCACGCGCGTGCCACCGTAGAGCTGCGGGGGTGCGGCGGCCGCGGACACCACCAGGTTGACGTTGCGGTCGTAGAGCTCATCGACCAGCGCCACGAAGCGCCGCGCCTCGTCCTCGTGGTCGGCACCCAGGAGCGGCACGGCGGAGACGAACACCGACTGGAACTCCCGGGCGATCTCGATGTAGTCCTCCTGGCTGCGCGGGCCGCCGCAGAGCGCACGGAAGTCGAACCACACCGCACCATGCGCCGCGCGCACGACCGCGATCGGGCGGCCCTCGATCTGGATCGTCCCACCCTGCTGCGTCTCCCCGCCACCGAGCTCGGCAAAGAGTGCCTCCAGGCGCGCAGCGGTAGCTGCGGCGCCGTCGATGAGATAGGTGCCGGCCTGGGTGAGCTGGCGCAGCCGGTAGTCGGTGGGTCCTGCCACCTGCAGCACCTCCAGATGCCGCTGCAGCAGCGCGATGGCGGGCAGGAAGCGCTCGCGCTGCAGTCCGTCGCGGTACAGCTCCTCGGGCGGGACGTTGGAGGTCGCGACCAGCGTGACGCCACGCCTGAACAGGCCCTCGAACAGGCCCGCCAGCAGCATGGCGTCGGCGATGTCCGTCACGTACAGCTCATCGAAGCACAGCACGCGCGTGTCACGGGCGATGCCTGCGGCGATGTGCTCAAGCGGTGCGCGCTCACCCGGCAGCGTCTTGAGCTCAGCGTGCACGTCGTGCATGAAGCGGTGGAAATGACGCCGGCGGCGCTCGGGGAAGGGGAGGCTGGCGAAGAACAGCTCCATGAGCCAGGTCTTACCGCGCCCGACACCGCCCCACAGGTACAAGCCGCGCACCGGCTCGCGTGCGTGCGCCCCGAGGAACGCGGCCAGCCAGCGCGACGGCGCGCCGGCGCTGGATGGCACAGCCAGCAGGCGCGTGCGCAGGTCATCGAGGCGCGCGAGTGCGGTCAGCTGCGCGGCATCGGCTTGGAAGCCGCGCGTGCGCAGCTCGCGGTAGTAGCGCTGCAGCAGCTCCGAGCCCGCGCTTTGCGCGGCATCGGGTGGTGGCGCGCTCACCGGAGGCTCAGGTCCGCAGCTCCGGCAGATCGCGAAAGTGCTCCAGGGCCGCCGGGTTCGCGAGCGCGTCGATGTTCTTCACCGGTTTGCCGTGGATGACGCTGCGCACCGCTAGCTCGGTGAGCTTGCCGGAGAGCGTGCGCGGGATGTCCGGCACCGCCACGATGCGTGCCGGCACGTGCCGGGCGGTGGTCTGGGCGCGGATGGTCTCGCGGATCTCACGCCGCAGCGGCTCATCCAGCTGCACGCCCGGCTGCAGGCGCACGAACAGCACCACGCGCACGTCGTCCTGCCAGTCTTGTCCCACCGCCAGTGCCTCGGCGACCTGCGGCAGCGCCTCGACCGCCGAATAAATCTCGGCGGTGCCGATGCGCACGCCGCCCGGGTTCAGCACCGCATCTGAGCGGCCATAGATCACGAGCCCGTCGTGCTCGGTGAGGGCCGCGTAGTCGCCGTGGTGCCACACGCCCGGGAAGCGCTCGAAGTAGGCGGCGCGGTAGCGCGTGCCACCGGCATCGTTCCAGAACCCCACCGGCATGGACGGAAAGGGGGCGGTGCATACCAGTTCGCCGCGCTCCCCGCGCAAGGGACGCGCGTCGTCGTCGAAGATGTCCACCGCCATCGCGAGCCCGCGGCACTGGATCTCGCCGCGATACACCGGGCGCAGCGGGCACCCGAGCGCGAAGCAGGAGACGATGTCCGTGCCACCGGAGATGGAGGCGAGCAAAAGATCGCTCTTCACCGCGCGGTAGACGTAGTCGAAGCCCTCTGGCAGAAGCGGGGAGCCCGTCGACAGGAGCGTGCGCAGGCTTGCGAGGTCGGCCGCGGCACCCGGGGCGAAGTCGCGCTTCTCGAGCGCCGAGAGGTACTTGGCGCTGGTGCCGAAGATCGTGATGCGTTCCTCGCCGGCCATCTTCCACAGCGCCGCGGCGTCCGGGTGAAAGGGGCTGCCGTCATAGAGCAGCAGCGTTGCCCCGGTAGCGAGCGCACTCATCAGCCAGTTCCACATCATCCAGCCACAGGTGGTGAAGTAGAAGATGCGATCGTCGCGCTTCAGGTCCACGTGCAGCAGGTGCTCCTTCTGATGTTGCAGCAGCGTGCCGCCGGCACCGTGCACGATGCACTTGGGCACGCCGGTGGTGCCGGAGGAGTAGAGGATGTAGAGCGGATGGTTGAAGGGCAGTTGCGTGAACTTAAGTGGCCGCCCCGGGACGCCGAAGCTGTCCCACGGCACGGCGCGCGCGGCCGCGGCGCCAAGCTGCCCGAGGTCCGGGGCCGTGTCCACGTACGGGACCACGACCACCTGCGTGATGCTGGCGATCTTCTCGAGCACCGCCGCCACCGTCTCGAGCGAGTCGAGCCTCTTGCCGGCGTAGAAGTAGCCGTCAGCCGTGAACAGCACCTTGGGCTCAATCTGACCGAAGCGGTCGAGCACCCCGTGCACGCCGAAGTCAGGCGAGCAGGAGGTCCAGATGGCCCCGAGGCTCGCACTGGCGAGCATCGCGATCGTGGTCTGCGGCAGGTTCGGCATGAAGCCGGCCACGCGGTCGCCCGGGCCGACGCCGGCGGCGCGCAGGCCCTCCGCGATGCGTGCGACTTCGGCGCGCAGCTCGCGGTAGGAGATGACGCGGCGCGTGCCGCGCTCATTGCGGAACACGAGCGCGGGCTGCTCGTCATCGAACTTCAACAAGTTCTCGGCGAAGTTCAGGCGCGCATTCGGGAAGAAGCGCGCCCCGGGCATCTGCTGCGGGTGCTCCAGCACCGGGCCGCTGGTGAAGTCGCCGCGCACGTCGGCGAAGCGCGCGAGCTCTGTCCAGAACTGCTCGGGCTCTGCGAGCGACCAGGCATAGAGCGCGTCGTAGTCGGCGAGCTGCGTGCCGCGGCGCGCGTTCAGGCACTTCATGAAGCGCGTCAGGTTCGCGTCCGCGATGCGGCTGGCGGAGGGGCGCCACAGTTCGGTCATGGGAATTCCCGCGTCCTTCAGGTCCTACAACGACTGGTAGTTCGGTCCCGAACCCCCTTCGGGCGTGGTCCAGGTGATGATCTGGTAAGGGTCCTTGATGTCGCAGGCCTTGCAGTGCACGCAGTTCGCGGCGTTGATCTGCAGCCGCCGGCCGCCCGCGCCGTCATCGACCATCTCGTAGACCCCGGCCGGACAGAAGCGCTCGCACGGATTGCCGAACTCCTTGCCGCAGCGCTCGGCGCAGATCGAGGTATCGGTGACCTTCAGGTGCACCGGCTGGCTCTCATCGTGGGCGTTGCCGGCGAAGAACACGAACGACACCCGGTCACGCGGCGGCAGCGTGCGCTCGCCCCAGTGCCGGTCGGGTGAGGTGTAGGCATCGAGGCGATAGAGCCGCGACCAGTCGGCGGTGTTCTTGAGCGTCCAGGGGGAGTGGCCGCGAGTGAGCATCTCCCAGCCGGAGTTGAGAAGTCCGAACCACATGCCGCGCTTGAAGCCGGGCTTGAAGTTGCGGATGCGCCGAAGTTCCTGGCCCCCGGGGGAGGCGCGCCACCTGGCATCGAAGCCGGCCGCTGCGCCGCCTGCGGCGATGTGCTCACCGGCGAGTGCGCCGCTGCGGATCGCCTGGTGCACGCCCTTGATCTTGGCGAAATTGAGCGTGCCGCCGGCATCGCCGATCAATATCGCGCCGGGCATCTCGAGCGTCGGGGTCGACTGCCAGCCGCCTGCGGCGATGGTGCGGGCGCCCGCGGAGACGATCTCGCCCCCCTCGAGCAGCGCCTTGACGCTCGGATGGTTCTTGTACTGCTGGAACGCCTCGAAGGGCGCCAGACGCGGATCCTGGTAGTCCAGGCCCACGATGTAGCCAACGTACACGCGGTCGTTGTCCAGGTGATAGAGGAAACTTCCCGCGTAGGTGTGCGTATCAGCCGGCCACCCGAGTGCGTGCTCGATGCGCCCCGCCTTGACGCGCCCCGGTGGCAGCTGCCACAACTCCTTGTAGCCGAGGGCGAAGGTCTGCGGGCAGTGGCCCTTGGCGAGTTCGTAGCGCGCGATCAGGGTCTTGGACACCGAGCCGCGGCAACCCTCGGCCAGCACCGTGAGCGGCGCGTGGATCTCGACTCCGGGGGCGAAGTTCGGGCCGGGCTGGCCGTCGCGGTCGAGGCCCATGTCCCCGACGCGTACGCCCCTGACCGCCCCTGCCTCATCGAACACCGCCTCGGCAGCAGCGAAGCCGGGGAAGATCTCGACTCCGAGGCTCTCAGCCTTCTGGGCAAGCCAGGCGGTGAGCTGCCCGAGCGAGATGATGTAGTTGCCGTGGTTGTTGAAGGGCGTGCTGTAGGTCATGGAGCGCGGCAGGAGCCTGACCGCGAAGTCGGGGACCGGCTTGTAGGACCCCTTGGGCGTCAGCACGCGGAAATCATCCTCCGTCGCCGGCACCTTCATACCCGGGTACTCGGTCTGCCACTGCGGCAGGAGCTCCTCAAGCGGCCCGGGCTCGAGTACGGCACCGGAGAGCGAGTGTGCGCCGACCGCCGAGGCCTTCTCGAGCACGCAGACACTCGCGGCGGGCTTGAGCTGCTTGAGGCGAAGCGCACAGGCCAGGCCCGCAGGCCCTGCGCCCACGATGACCACGTCGTACTGCATGACGTCCCGCTCGATCGTCTCGGCCACGCGCTTCCCCTTGGAAGGTCAAAGACCCGGGAGTGTACCCGCTGTTGTTATTTCGGCTGCATCCGGATGGCACCATCCAGGCGAATGGTTTCCCCGTTGAGCATCGGGATCTCGAACACGCTCGCCACCAGCTGCGCGAACTCTTCGGGCTTGCCGAGGCGCGCCGGGAAGGGCACTTGGGCGGCGAGGGAGTCCTGCACGTCCTGCGGCATGCCGTCCATCATCGGCGTGTGGAAGATGCCCGGCGCGATGGCGACGCAGCGGATCCCGAAGCGCGCCAGCTCGCGCGCGATCGGCAGCGTCATGCCGGCCACCGCCGCCTTGGTGGCGGAATAAGCCGCCTGCCCGATCTGGCCCTCGAAGGCTGCGACCGAGGAGGTATGGATCAGGAGGCCACGCTCCCCGTCCACGCCCGGTGGATTGTTCTGCATGAGCGCGGCGGCCGCCTTGTCGCACAGGAACGTGCCAATCAGGTTGATGTGGATCACCTTGGTGAAGAACTCGCCCGCCATCGGTCCGTTCTTGCCGAGCACGCGCCCGGCGCCCACGATGCCGGCGCAGTTGACCAGGAGGTTGAGGCCGCCCAGGTGCTGGTGCGCGGCCGCGAGTGCCGCGTTCACTTCCGCTTCCGAGGTGACGTCGCAGCGTACGAACAGCGCCTGGGATCCAAGCGCTGCGGCCGCCGCGCGCCCCGGGCCTTCCTGCACGTCGAGGATCGCCACCCTGCCGCCCTGCGCGACGATGTGCTGCGCCACGGCATGGCCTAGGCCGGAGGCTCCGCCGGTGACTACCGCGCGCGCGTCTTTGATTTTCATTGCAGTTTCCTTGGTGGGTGCGCGGCGCGCGGATTAGATGAGCTCCACGGCCATCGCGACGGCCTCGCCGCCGCCGATGCACAGCGCGGCGATGCCGCGGCGCCCGCCGCGGCGCCGCAGTGCATACAGCAGGCTCGTCAGGATGCGTGCGCCGGTGGCTCCGATCGGGTGCCCGAGCGCACAGGCGCCGCCGTTGACGTTGACGCGCGCATGATCGATTTCCAGGTCGTGCATGGCAGCCATCGGCACGGCCGCGAATGCCTCGTTGATCTCGTACAGATCCGCATCGCGCGCGCTCCAGTTGAGCTGTTTCAGAACGCGCGCGATGGCGCCGACCGGGGCCACGGTGAACCACTCGGGTTCACGGGCGTGGCTGGCATAGGCCAGCACCCGCGCCAGGGGCTTCAGCCCGCGGCTGCGCGCGGTGTCCGCGTCCATGAGGACGAGCGCCGCCGCGCCGTCTGAGATCGAGGAGGAGCTGGCCGCGGTCACCGTGCCGTCCTTGCCGAAGGCGGGCTTGAGAGTCGTGATGCGGCTCACGTCGCAGGTGCCGGGGGTCTCATCACGCGCCACCACGGTCTCCCCCTTGCGGCTCTTCACCGTCACCGGGGTAACCTCGGCGTCGAACTCGCCCGCCTCCAGCGCGCGCAGTGCGCGGCGCACGGACTCGGCCGCGAAGGCGTCCTGCTGGGCACGGGTGAAGCCGTACTTCGCCGCGGTGGCATCCGCAAAGCAGCCCATGGCCTTGCCGTCCCAGGGGCTCTGCAGGCCGTCATAGAACATGTGATCGAGCACCTCGCCGTGTCCCATGCGGTAGCCCGTGCGGGCCTTGGGCAGCAGGTAGGGCGCGTTCGACATCGACTCCAGTCCCCCGGCCACGACGATGTGCGCCGAACCTGCGCGGATCTGCTCGGCCGCGAGCATCACCGCCTTCAGTCCCGAGCCGCACATCTTGTTGATGGTGGTCGCGGGGACACTGACGGGCACGCCCGCACCGATGGCGGCCTGACGCGCCGGGGCCTGTCCGAGGCCCGCCGGCAGCACGCACCCCATGATCACCTCATCGGGGTCGGCCGCCGGGATGCCGGCGGCGCTGATGGCCGCCCTTACGGCAGCCGTGCCGAGCTGCACGGCGGTCAGGGGCGAGAGCGCACCGAGGAACGCCCCGATGGGGGTGCGCTGGGCGGAGACGATGACGACTTCGGTGGTGGACATGGTGAACCTTCGCTGCGATGTCGGTGTTCTGGGATCAGCCGCGGGCCGCCGCGCCGGGCCGCCGCGCGCGCCGGCGCGGCGCCTCGCGCAAGGGGGCCAGCTCGGCACCGCCGGTGCGCGGGCGCAGGCCGGCCTCGAAGACCGTCACGAAGGCCTCGGCGATCTGCGCGCCGCTCAGGGACTGGTCCTCGCGGTACCAGTGCGCGATCCAGTTGAGCGCCCCGGCGAGGGCGAATGCGGTCATCTTCGGGTCGCAGGGGTGGATGGAGCCATCCTGTACGCCCTCGCGGATCAGGCGCCGGATGCCGTGATCGATCTCGGACTTCAGTGCCTTGATGTGGCGGCTCATGGCGGGCGAGAGGTCCTGCTCCTCCGCGCGCACCATGCACCAGCCGAACTCGGAGGCCACCGCCTCCCCGTAGCGCCGCAGCACCGCGTTCAGGCGGTCGCGCGCCGGCAGCTCAAGCTGGCGCACGTCGCGGAAGGCGGCGCGGATGCGCTCGACGCCGGCGACAAAGCACTGGAACAGCAGCTGTTCCTTACTGGTGACGTAGTAGTAGACGGTGGGTTTGGTGACCTCGAGGCGCGCGGCGATGTCGTCGAGGGAGGTGTTGTGGTAGCCCTTGCGGTTGAACTCGCGCGCGGCGGCCCGCACCACGGCGTCGCGCTTGACCTCGCGGTCGCGCTGGCGCTCGTGGCTCGCCTTCCAGGGCGAAGCGGCAGGGCAGGGGGGCTTGCCCGCGGCGGGCGGGCTGGTGCGGCGGCTGTTCATGGGCTGTAGGGGTATTATAGGAAAAGCGGCGCCGGCAGTCAGTTTGACCGCCTGCTGGCGCCTCTATCATACTCGTCGGTAGGAATCCTACCCGCGGGTAAAGAGGCTAGTCCATCCGTTCGTCAAGGACTGCGTACCGCGAGAGAGAACGCATTATGAACGCCGGTCTCAAGGGGGGTGCGGCGCTGTCGCACGGCGATGAGGCGCAGACGCGTCCGCCGCTGCGCTTCGTGTCCGCCGCCTCGCTGTTCGACGGCCACGACGCCGCCATCAACATGATCCGTCGCCTGCTGCAGGCGCGGGGCGCGGAAGTGGTGCACCTCGGGCACAACCGCAGCGTGGCGGATATCGTGCGTGCCGCCATCGAGGAGGACGCCGACGCCATCGCGGTCAGCTCCTACCAGGGCGGGCACAACGAGTACTTCACCTACATGGTCGACATGCTGCGCGAGCGCGGCTACGAACACGTGCGCGTGGTGGTGGGCGGTGGCGGCACGATCACCCCCGACGAAATCGCTGCTCTTGAGGCGCACGGGGTCGAGAAGATCTATACCCCCGAGGACGGCCGCAAGCTCGGGCTCGCCGGCATGATCGATGACGTGTTCCGCCGCATCGGCGCGGTGTCGAGGCCGCCCTACGAGCTGCGACCCCTGAATGCGCGCGACCACGGCCTGATCGCCCGCAGCATCTCGGTGCTCGAGGGCGCCGCGGGCGCCGACTCCCAGGCCGAGCAGATCCGCCGCCTGCTGACGCGCTCGCGCCACAAGGTTCCCGTCATCGGCGTGACCGGCACCGGCGGCGCCGGCAAGTCGAGCCTGACGGATGAGCTGCTCGCGCGCCTGGTGCGTCACTTTCCGCAGGCCCAGATCGCGGTGGTGGCGATGGATCCCACCCGGCGCAGGAGCGGTGGCGCGCTGCTCGGGGACCGCATCCGCATGAACAGTCTCGCCGCCGAGAGCGTCTTCATGCGCTCCCTCGCCACCCGCCGCGCGCACCTGGCGACCTCCGCAGTGCTCAAGGACGTGATCGAACTCTACAAGGGCGCAGGCTTCGACCTCATCATCGTCGAGACCGCCGGCATCGGCCAGTCGGATACCGAGATCGTCGACCTGGTGGACCTGTCGCTCTATGTCATGACGAGTGAGTACGGCGCGGCGAGCCAGCTGGAAAAGATCGACATGCTCGACTACGCCGACTTCATCGTGCTCAACAAAGCCGAGAAACGCGGCGCGGAAGACAGCCTGCGCGACGTGCGCAAGCAGTGGCGGCGCAACCATCCTGACCAGGCACGCCTGCCCGATGCCGAGTTGCCGGTGTTCCCGACCATCGCCAGCCGCTTCAACGATCCCGGCGTCAATCAGCTGTTCGCCGCCGTGTGCGCGGCCCTCAATGCCGCACGGATCGGCACGCAGTCCTGGCGCGTGGATGAACCCGGGCCCACTACCTTGAGTGCGCGCGCGCCGCTCGTGCCGGGCGCCCGCACCCGCTACCTCGCCGAAATCGCCCAGGGTGGCCGCGAGGTGCGGGCCCGGATCGAGGCCCAGGCGCAAGCCGCCCGCCACGCCTTCGGCCTCTATGAGTCGCTGAAGTCGCTGCACGATGCGCCGCTGCCGGCGCCGCTGGAGCGCTACCCGGAGGCCGCCCTGAGCGAGCCGGCCGCGGACGCCACACGCCGCGAGCTGCGCCTGCGCTATAACCGCGCCCTCGATGAGACCGGCGCTGAGGCGATCGCGGAACTCAAGGCCTGGCCGGCGCGCGTGCGCGGGGCCACCGATGCCAAGTACGCCTACCAAGTGCGCGAGCGCATGGTGACCGGGGACAACTACACCGAGAGCCTGTCGCGCTCGGCGATCCCGAAGCTCGCAGTCCCGCGCCTCAAGGACTGGGGCGAGCTCCTGCACTTCATCCTGAGCGAGAACCTCCCCGGGAGCTTCCCCTACACCGGCGGGGTCTACCCATACCGCCGCGAGGAAGAGGACCCGACGCGCATGTTCGCCGGCGAGGGCGGCCCGGAGCGCACCAACCGCCGCTTCCACTATGTCGCCGACGGGCACGGCGCCGCGCGCCTCTCGACCGCCTTTGACTCGACGACCCTCTACGGGGAGGACCCCGACACGCGCCCCGATGTCTACGGCCGCACCGGCAACTCCGGGGTCTCCATCGCGACCCTCGATGATATGAAGAAGCTCTACTCGGGCTTCGACCTGTGCCTACCCACGACCTCGGTCTCCATGACCATCAACGGGCCGGCGCCGATGATCCTCGCGATGTTCATGAACACCGCCATCGATCAGCAGGTGGAACGCTACCTGCGCGCGGAAGGTCGCTGGGCCGAGGCGGAAGCGAAGATCGCGGCGCTGCACGCAGAGGCCAGTGCGCGCGGCCTGGCGCCGCCGACCTACAAGGGCGCGCTGCCGCAGCACCACGACGGCTCAGGACTGGCGCTTCTCGGCATCAGTGGCGATGCGCTGGTGGACCCTGAGACCTACCAGCGCCTGCGGCGCCAGGCGCTGCAGGCGGTGCGCGGCACAGTACAGGCGGACATCCTCAAGGAGGATCAGGCACAGAACACCTGCATCTTCTCCACCGAGTTCGCGCTGCGCATGATGGGGGACGTGCAGCAGTATTTCATCGATGAGCGCGTGCGCAACTTCTATTCGGTCTCGATCTCCGGCTACCACATCGCTGAGGCCGGTGCGAACCCGATCTCGCAGCTCGCCTTCACACTCGCCAACGGCTTCACCATTGCCGAGTACTACCTCTCGCGCGGCATGAAGATTGATGACTTCGCGCCGAACCTGTCGTTCTTCTTCTCCAACGGCATGGATGCGGAGTACGTGGTGATCGGGCGGGTGGCGCGGCGCATCTGGGCGCGCGCCATGCGCGAGCGCTACCGCGCCGGTCCGCGCAGCCAGATGCTGAAGTACCACGTGCAGACCTCGGGCCGCAGCCTGCACGCGCGCGAGATCTCCTTCAACGATATCCGCACCACGCTGCAGGCGCTGTACGCGCTGTTCGACAACTGCAACAGTCTGCACACCAACGCCTACGACGAGGCGCTGACCACCCCCACCGAGGAGAGCGTGCGCCGGGCGGTGGCAATCCAGCTGATCATCAACCGCGAACTTGGCCTCAACAAAATTCAGAACCCCTGGCAGGGCTCCTTCGCGATCGAGTACCTGACGGATCTCGTGGAAGAGGCCGTCTACAAGGAGTTCGAGTCGCTCTCGGAGCGCGGTGGCGTGCTTGGCGCCATGGAGACCATGTACCAGCGCGGCAAGATCCAGGAGGAGTCGCTCTACTACGAGACCCGCAAGCACGATGGCACGCTGCCCATCGTGGGGGTCAACACCTATCTTTCCGGCAGCGACGCCGCCGAGGAGCACAAGGGCGCGCAGCTCATCCGCTCGACCGAAGAGGAAAAGCAGGCGCAGGTGGCGGCGGTGCGCGCCTTTCAGGCCCGCAATGCGGCCGCCGCCCCGGCAGCGCTTGCGCGCCTGCAGCAGGTGGCAGCCGCCGGCGGCAACGTATTCGCCGAGCTCATGGAGAGCGTCAAAGTCTGCTCGCTGGGGCAGATCTCACATGCGCTGTATCAGGTGGGCGGTCAGTATCGTCGCAACATGTGAGATCGAGCTCGCCGAGGGCGCTCAAGATCAGTTTGCGGGCGCTCGCGCGCAGGTGCTGCACCGCCTGGGGGTCGGCTGACGGATCGGCCGGGGCGAGCGAGGGCAGGATCTCGAATTCGATGACGCCAGGTAGCGGCAGGCCCTTCGGTGGCAGTGCACGCCGGGTGCCACGTACCACCGCCGGCACCAAAGGACAGCCCACCCGTACTGCCGTCACGAAGGCTCCCAGGTGGAACTTCAAGAGGCCGGGCTCATCCGGGAAAGTGCCTTCCGGGAAGAACACCACCGAGTTGCCCGCGGTGGCGCTGCGCAACACGCGGCGCGCGTCTGCGGCACTGCGCGCCCGGTCGAAGCGCTCCACGAACTGCGAGCCGAGACGCTTCAGCAGCGCACCGGCGAGCGGGAAGTCGGCCATCTCGCGCTTGATCACGAACCCGAACTGCGGCGGCAGGGCGGCGGTGAGCACCACGCCGTCGATGTAGCTGGCGTGGTTGCATACCACTACGCATTGGCCCGGCGGCAGGTTCTCCGGGCCGCGCACCCGCAGCGGCAGCCCGCCGAGGGTGAGGAACACGCGCGCCCCGGCGCGCGCGGCCGCGCGCCGCTGCGTCACGCGCGGCAGCGCCAGCAGGAGCACGAGCGTGACCAGCCCCACCGCCAGGAACACGAGGAACATCCAGGCGCTGTAGAGCAGGCGCACGGGGGCGAGGAGCGCGGTCCGCGACATGGCAGGCAGATTCACAAACTGTGGCGACTCATGGCGGGAACGATGGCATGGATGTGAACTGGTTCTCTTTATGTTAATGCGAGCGCGCCGATGTGAAGGTCGTCACGTCGATCGAGGGGCGCGGCTCACCATACTGGGGTCACCACATTACCGGGAAGTCCAGGCACCTACACCACGTACCCGCTGAGGGGCGGGGGGCTGCGCTAGGCGTCCCAGCGAGACCAGGCTTGTCCAATACCGCGATCGCCATGACCACCACCGCCGATTCGGCCGATCCTGCGGTTTCCCGCTTCCTCGATGCCGTGTGGATGGAACGGGGTCTGTCACCGAACACGCTCGCGGCCTATCGTGCCGACCTGACCGCGCTCGCGCGCTGGCTGGCCGAGCGCAACGTGCCGATCATGCGCACCTCGCGCGCGGATCTGCAGGACTTCATTGCCTGGCGCGTGCGCGCCGGCGCCCGGCCGCGCTCGACCGCGCGCCAGCTGTCCAGCTTCCGCCGCTTCTTCCGTTACTTCATGCGCGAGGGGGCTATCCGCGAGGATCCTACCGCGCAGATCGCCATGCCCAAGATCGGCCGTTCCCTGCCGCGCTCACTGACGGAGGAGGAGGTCGAGTCGCTGCTCTCGGCCCCGGTGATCACCGACCCGCTGGGCAACCGCGACCGCACCATGCTCGAGGTGCTGTACGCGACCGGCCTGCGCGTGTCGGAGCTTGTGAACCTGCGCCAGAGCCAGATTAACCTGAACCAGGGGGTCATCCGCATCCTCGGCAAGGGAGATCGGGAGCGCCTGATTCCGCTCGGCGAGGAGGCCATGCGCGCGCTCAAGGAGTTCGCACGCGGTCCGCGCGGGGAGATCCTGCTCGAGCGCCAGACCGACTACCTGTTCCCGACCCGCCGCGGCGATCGCATGACGCGTCAGGCTTTCTGGCACATCATCAAGCGCTACGCCCGCAAGGCCGGCATCGGCAAGGAACTCTCCCCGCACACCCTGCGGCACGCCTTCGCGACCCATCTGCTCAACCATGGCGCGGATCTGCGCGTGGTGCAGATGCTGCTCGGTCACAGCGACCTGTCGACCACCCAGATTTATACCCACGTCGCGCGCGAACGTCTCAAGGACATGCACGCGCAGCATCATCCGCGCGGCTGAACGGCGCGCGTTCCCGCGCAGGCGCGTCGCTGCCGGCTCCTCTGCTAGACTTACTCCAAGGTGCTGCGCGCAGGGTGAACCTTTCCCCGCCGCGCCGCTCCAACTCGGGTTCACGCCTCAGGCGACGGGAAGTTCCATGACACGCAAAGGGTTGCTCGGGGTGCTGATGGTCCTAGGGACTGCCTGCCAGACGCTGGCTTTGGCGCAGCAGCCCGATGCGGTGGTGGATCCGCGCGCCGAGGTGGCAAGCCACCTGCCCGGTGCCAAGGCGGATGACCTGCGCCCCGCGGCCATCAAGGGCATGTACGAATACACCCGCGGCACCGACATCGCCTACGTGACCGCCGATGGCAAGTACGCCATCAACGGCGATCTCTACGATGTCGCCGCCGACAACAACCTCACCGAGGCGCGCCGCCGCGAACTGCGCACCCAGATGCTGGCGGCGTTCCCGGAGTCGCAGATGCTGATCTTCGGGCCGAAGGATCCGAAGTACACGATCACGGTATTCACGGATGTCGACTGCGCCTTCTGCCGCAAGCTGCACAGCCAGATGGCCGACTACAACAAGCTCGGGATCCGTGTGCGCTACCTGATGTACCCGCGCACCGGCCCGGACACCCCCTCCTGGACCAAGGCCGAGCAGGTGTGGTGCTCGCCGGACCGCAACGATGCGCTCACGCACGCCAAGCTCGGCGAGGAACTGAAGGCCAAGGCGTGCCCGGACAACCCGGTCGCGCACACCTACCAGCTGGGCAAGGATTTTGGCCTGTCGGGGACGCCTTCGATCGTGCTCCCCAACGGCGACATGCTCTCCGGGTACGAGCCCCCGGATGTCATGATCAAGAACCTGCAGGACGCCTCCAAGGAAACCACCGCCAAGCGCTAGGCGAGCGCGGCTGCAGCTCTTGCGGCACGATGAGTCAGTCGGCTGGCGCTAGCGCTCGAGCAGCTTCAACTTGTCCGGCTTGCCTTCCCACTCCTTGGCATCCGCCGGCGCATCCTTCTTCTCCGTGATCACCGGCCACTCCTTGGCGAGCTCGGCGTTGAGCTGCTTGAAGTGTTCCTGACCGGCCGGCAGTTCCTCCTCCGAGAAGATCGCCTCCACCGGGCACTCCGGCTCGCACAGCGTGCAATCGATGCACTCATCCGGGTCGATGGTCAGGAAGTTCGGTCCCTCGTGGAAACAATCCACCGGACACACTTCCACGCAGTCCATGTACTTGCACTTGATGCAGTTTTCAGTGACGACAAAAGTCATTCGTTTTCCTCAAAAGATGCCCCGTGCGGCGGACCGCCTCTTGCCGAGGTTAACCCTGAGCCTTTGGGGGCCGGCATTTTGCCATGGCGCCGTGCGGGAGGTGAATCAGTCCCGCGGGGCGACTCCGGCGTGCCGGTCGAGGGTCGTGAAATAGTGGGCCTCGCGGCCGGCGGCCTTGTCCTCGAGGTAGCGCCGCAGGGTGAACTCGGTGCTGCGGAAGGCGAGGTCGTGCCAGGGGATGTCCTCAGGGGTGACCAGGGCCACCTCCAGGCTCTCGGGCCCGGCGGCGAAGCGCGCCAGCGGGAGCGCCGCGCGGAAGAACACGTGCACCTGCTCGGCATGCAGGACATGTACGACGCTCAGGAGCGAGCCGATCACGACGTCCGCGAGTGCCTCCTCGTGTGACTCGCGCGCGGCGGCTTCCTGCAGCGTCTCGCGGTTCTCCATGAACCCGGCCGGCACCGTCCAGAACCCGCGCCGCGGCTCGATGGCGCGCCGGCACAGGAGGATGCTGCCCTCGTGCTCGGGCACGCAGCCCACCACCAGGCGTGGATTCTGATAATGGACCGTGCCGCACGCCTCACAGACGTAGCGCGGCAGATGATCCCCATCCGGAACGCGCAGTTGCACCGCCGCGCCGCAATTACTGCAGAACTTCATGGTATGAAACCGAGGATACGGAGGCGCGCCGGCCTTGTCGAACGCGGGGCGCCGCCAGGGCTGCAGGGCCTCTCTGCGGTGGCCTGGCAGAATAGAGCTACCTTTCCGAAGCGCGCAAGAGCACGCAGCCAAGTTCCCGCACTACTGTCGCATCCACGACTGCCGTGATTGCGCGGGCTGTGATGCACGCCGCAATTGGATCCGCAGGACGGGTTGCCCGCTTCCTTGGATCAGCCCGGTAGGGCCAAAGCAAAGCCACGATCGTCAGCACTGGCATTCTCATTGTGATCCCGCGCGGCTCGCCGCGCGCTACTGGTATTGTGACTCTGCCTTGATGCGTTTAGGGGTCTCTGCGATCGCTATGCTGGCCTCTGGAGGTAGTGAACTGCCCGAGGTCGGAGTCGAACCGACACGCTTTTAAGGGCGGCGGATTTTCCTGCCACTTCGGCTTTCGCCGCCCCGCGCGTTGCGGGTTCGTGGTCTGGAGCACGCCTTCACCGTGGCCTTGCGGCTTTAGGTGCCCGCCGTCTGCTCTCTACACCTTCCCCTGCAACGCTTTGCGGGGGCTTGGCTCGGCATCAGCTCGAGCGCTTGCGCTTCAGGGCCTTCACCGAGTTTGACGGGCTTCACCCCGGAGATTTCTCCCCGGGGGCTCAAGTTGTTGTGTCTGAGTCCGCTGCGTCTACCAATTCCGCCACTCGGGCAACGAGGGCTTAGCTCCCGCCACGCGGGACCGGCAGTATAGGGCCCGGCGCAGGCTGCGCCTACGAAAAGGCACCCCGCCGCGCGACCTTTTGGCCGCCTCGCGCATCTAAGTGTCCGTGAGCCGACTTGCGACCATCACCGTTTGCCCCGAGGTCCTGGCGCGCGCCTGCCACGGGGAAGGCGCGGCCCGCCAGGCGCTGTATGCGCAGCTGGCGCCGGCGACGCTCAACCTCATTCGCCGCATGGTCGGGCAGCGCGCGCTGGCCGAGGACCTGTTCCAGGACACGATGATGATCTTCTACGAGCGCCTGGGGCAGTACCGCCACGAGGCCCCGATCGGGGCCTGGCTGCGCCAGATAGCGGTCTCCCGCTGCCTCATGTATCTGCGCTCCCCCTGGAAGCGCGCGCGGCTGTGTCTCGAGCCGGTCGACGGGGGTGTGGCGGCGGAGGTGGCTGCCCTGGTGACGCCCGGCTACGCCGGCGAGCTCATTGATCTGGAACGCGCCCTTGCGAGTCTTGCGCCCACGGCGCGCGCGATCGTCTGGATGTACGAGGTCGAGGGCTACTCGCACCAGGAGATAGCGCTCGCCTTCGGCCGTTCCGTGAGTTTCTCAAAGTCGCAGCTGTCGCGCGCCCATGTGCGGCTGCGCCTGCTGCTCGAGCCTGAGGTACAGCCGCCGTCATGTCTGATCTGAATTCACGCCCCGCAGAGCTCCCGGCCCTCCTGCGCGCACTGCCCGAGGAGGCGGCCCCGCCCTATGGTTACCAGGAGTTCGAGCGCCGCGCGCGCGAGCGTGCGCGACGCTCGCGCGGGCTCGCAGGCGGGGAGCGCCTCGCGGCGGCCTGCGTCCTCGGGGTGGGCCTGCTCGCCGTGCTCGTGCGTCTGGGAGTCCCGGCGGGCGCTGCTAACCCGACCACGCCCGGCGCGCCCGCGCTGGTGCGTGCCGCGCCCGGACCGGAGGATGAGACGCTGCCGCCGCACGCAGGCCTCGCCGAACGCTGGCTGGCAAGCCTCCCGGAGGAGCCGGCGATCGTGCACGTGGGCACGCGCGCCGCGGTGCTGGGCCTGGAGGACCGCATCGCCCAGATCGATGACCTCCTCAGCACTGCGCGCGACAACGGCGACGCAGCGGCGCGCCTCGCGACGCTGCGACAGGAGCGCGCGCGTCTGGTTGGGACCCTGGTACAGGTGCGCTACGCGGAAGCCCTCGCCGATGGCTCGCTGTGAACCGCTTTTCCGTAAGGAGTAGTCATGAATAAGAGTCGACTGACCAGCGCCTGTGGCGCCGGCACTTTCGCTGCTCTGCTATTGCGTGCGGCCTGTGCCGCCGCGGCGCCGATGCCGCAGATGCCGCCGGTGCCGGCAGTGCCTGCGGTGCCGGCGGTCCCGGCAATTCCGGCAGTGCAGGTACCGAGCCAGGCGGAGATCGATGCGCAGCTGCGCATGGCGCAGAAGCAGCTCGAGGAGGCGGCACACGAGGTGGCGCGGCTCTCGAACGAGTTCAGCGGCAGTGTGGTGGAGGAGTTCATGCCGCTATTGGCGGCACACGTCGTGATGGGAGTGGAGCTCGAGCCCGCCCCGGGAAACGTCGGCGCCCGCGTGCGCGAGGTGAGCCCGGGCGGCCCCGCCGCGCAGGCCGGCCTTCGCACCGGCGACGTCATTGTCGCGCTCAACGGCACGGAGCTGAAGGGCGATGCGCCGGCACACCAGGTGAGCTCGCTCCTGCGCGACGTCAAGCCCGACACCGCGGTCACTCTGCGTGTGCAGCGCGACGGCAAGCCGCTCGCGGTTACGGTAACCGTGCGCGGCGCCCCGGACCTCCTTGCGCGCCTGCCGCGGGTGCGCGAGTTCGGCCTCGAGGCGCCCGAGCCCTTCGCGCGGCGCCCGCTGCGTGACATGGAGCTGGCGACGCTGACGCCCGGTCTCGGCAGCTACTTCGGCACCGACAAAGGAGTGCTGGTGCTCAAGGCGCCCGCCGACGGGGCGTTGAAGCTTGAGGACGGTGACGTGATTCTCGCCATCGACGGGCGCTTGCCCGAGAGCGGCTCACATGCGGCGCGCATCCTCGGCTCGTACCTCGGGGGAGAGAAGATCACGCTGCGCATCCTGCGCCAGCACAAGACGCTCGACCTTGAGATGACGATGCCCGACTCGACCCGGCGGCACGATGTGCACCGGCGCGAGGTGGTGCTGCCGCGGGCCGACGCGCACGTCACGCGCCTGCCGCCGCCGCGCACTCAGTCACCGGCCTGAAACCCCGTGCCAGGGTGGCCGTGTAACATGCGCGCGTGCGCCGCCAGGACTTCGCCTACTCACTGCCCGCTGAACTGATCGCACAGCGTCCGCTCGCGCAGCGTTCGGCGAGCCGGCTGCTGCTTCTTGATGGGATGAGCGGTGCGTCGGGCGATCACGCGATGCGCGAGCTGCCACAGCTGCTGCAGCCGCACGACCTGCTGGTGCTGAACGATACGCGCGTCGTGCCAGCGCGCCTGATCGGCCACAAGCCCTCCGGCGGGCGCGTCGAGATCCTCCTCGAGCGGGCGCTCGAGGGTACGGAGGCGCTGGCGCAGGTCTCAGCGAGTAAGCCCATCCGCGCAGGCCTCGAGATCCGTACGGCGGGCGGCGTGGTCACGGTGCTGTCGCGCGAGTCCGAGCACTGGCACATCCGCCTGCCGGCAGCGGCGCTTGAGTTTTTCGAGCGCTTCGGCGCCGTGCCGCTGCCACCCTACATTCACCGCAGCGCACAGGAGGAGGATCGGGAGCGTTACCAGAGCATCTTCGCGCGCGAGGCGGGCGCGGTGGCCGCTCCCACGGCGAGCCTGCACTTCGATGCCGCGCTGACGCAGGCGCTGAGCGCGCGCCAGGTGGCGCGCGCTTTCGTGACGCTGCACGTGGGCGCTGGCACCTTTCAGCCCATCCGGGTCGAGGACATCGGGGATCACGTCATGCATGCTGAACGGGTCCGCGTGCCGGCGGCGACCTGCGCTGCGATAGCGCGTGCCCGCAGCTGCGGCGGGCGGGTGGTCGCCGTGGGCACGACCGTGGTGCGGGCGCTGGAGTCCGCCGCGGCGGCCAATGGCGGTAACCTTGCTCCCTGGGGCGGTGAAACGCGCCTCTTCATCACCCCGGGGTTCGAGTTCCGCGTGAGCGACATGCTCCTGACCAATTTTCACCTGCCCGAGTCGACCCTGCTGATGCTGGTGTGCGCGTTCGCCGGCACCGGCGCGGTACTCGCCGCCTACCAACACGCGGTCAGGCAGTGCTACCGGTTCTTCAGCTACGGCGATGCCATGCTGGTTAGCCGCGCGCGCGCATGAACCCCGTCTTCACGCTGGAAGCGAACGACGGGGCGGCGCGCGTCGGGCGCCTCGCCACGACCCACGGCACGATCGAGACCCCGGCCTTCATGCCGGTGGGCACATACGGCACGGTCAAAGCGATGACGCCCGAGGAGCTGCAGGGCCTCGGCGCCGAGGTCATCCTCGGCAACACCTTTCATCTTCTGCTGCGGCCGGGTGCGAAGATCATCGCCGCGCACGGTGGGCTGCACGGCTTCATGCACTGGCCCGGGCCGATCCTCACCGATTCCGGTGGCTTTCAGGTCTTCAGTCTCAAGAGCCTGCGGCGCATCGCGGAAGAGGGCGTGCGCTTTCGCTCCCCGGTGGACGGCAGCGAGGTGCGCCTGACACCCGAGGACTCCATGGATATGCAGCTTGCGCTGCGCTCGGACATCGCCATGGCGCTCGATGACTGTACCGAGCACCCGGCGACCGAGGCGGCGGCACGCGCCTCGATGGAGCGCTCGATGCGCTGGGCGGAGCGCAGCCACCGCCACTACTACGCCGCAGGCGAGCCCCCGGGGGGCCTGTTTGGCATCGTGCAGGGCGGCATGCACGCAAACCTGCGCCTCGCGTCCCTCGAGGCGCTCGCGCGCCTGGACTGGCCCGGATTTGCCGTCGGGGGGCTCGCAGTGGGGGAGTCAGAGGCCGAGCGGCTCGTCATCCTCGAGGCCCTAGTGCCGCACATGCCGGCCACCCGGCCGCGCTACCTCATGGGCGTCGGGCGCCCCGAGGACATCGTCGCCGCGGTGCTGCGCGGCATCGACATGTTCGACTGCGTCATGCCGACGCGGCATGCCCGCAACGGGCACCTGTTCACCGCGCGCGGGGTGATCAACATCAGAAACGCCGTCCACCAGGAGGACCTGGGGCCCATCGACCCGCAGTGCGGCTGTTATACCTGCCGCAACTACAGCCGCGCTTACCTGCGCCACCTGGACCGCTGCAACGAGATCCTCGGCGCGCGCCTGAACACGATCCACAACCTGTACTTCTACCTGGATCTGATGCGCGCGCTGCGCGCCGCCATCCGGGCCGGGGCCCTGAGCGCCTGGGCCGGGGCTTTCCTTGCGGCCCGGCGGGAGGCGGACGCTGTGGCATAATGCCGCCCTTTTCGCCTCCCGGACCTCCCCAATGAACCTCATTTCCGACGCTTGGGCACAGGGCGCCCCCGGTGCCCCCAACCAGTTCATGCCCCTCCTGATGGTGGGCGTGTTCTTCGTGATCTTCTATTTTCTCCTGTTCCGTCCGCAGCAGAAGCGGGCCAAGGATCACCAGAACCTGATCTCCAAGCTCGGCGCCGGGGACGAGGTGGTGACCGGCGGCGGCCTGCTCGGCAAGGTCACGGAAGTGGGCGACACCTTCGTCACGCTCGAGATCGCCGACGGCGTGCGCATCAAGGTGCAGAAGAACCAGATCACTCAGCTCATGCCCAAGGGCACGCTGAAGAGCGCTTAAAAAATGCTCGAGTACGCCCGCTGGAAGTACGTGCTGATCGCCGTGGTGCTGTTGCTGGCGCTGCTGTTTGCGCTGCCGAACGTTTTCGGGGAAGACCCGGCACTGCAGGTGGCGCGCAAGGATCACAACTCGATGACGGCCGACGGCGCCAAGGAAGTCGAGGTGTTCCTCAAGGAGCGCAAGATCCCCTTCGGCGACAGCTACATGGACGGCGGGCGCTTCATGCTGCGCTTCGCGAATGTCGCCGAGCAGCTGGCCGCGCGCGACGCGGTGAACGACAAGTTCGCCCAGGACCTGATCACCGCGCTGTCCTTCGCACCGCGCACGCCCGCGTTCCTGCGTGCGCTCGGCCTGCGGCCGATGCCGCTCGGCCTCGACCTGCGCGGCGGGCTCTACCTGCTCTATCAGGTGGATGTGAACTCCGCGGTCAACCAGGCCCTCGAGGGCTACGCGCAGGACGCGCGCCGGGCACTGGCGGCCGCGAACATTCCGCTGAAGGACGTCAGCACCTCCGGGGGCAACACCGTACGCATCGTGCTGCCGCCAGAGGCCGACGTGACTGCTGCCCGCAGCGCACTCACCCAGGCGCTCGCCGGGCTCTCGGTGAGCACCGAGAGCCTGACCTCAGGATCTGCGATCACGGGGGTCATGACGGCCGCCCAGATCCGCGAGCGCCAGGATTACGCCATCCAGCAGAACATCGTGACCCTGCGCAACCGCGTGAACGAGCTCGGCGTGTCCGAGCCCATCGTGCAGCGCCAGGGGATTGACCGGATCAACGTGCAGCTGCCGGGTGTGCAGAACTCCGCCGACGTCAAAAACACCCTCGGCCGCGTGGCGACGCTCGAGTTTCGGCTCGAGGACATGCAGAACAATGTCGGCGAGGCGGTGCAGACGGGTCGCGCGCCGCTTGGCTCGAAGCTCTACACCAAGACGCGCTTCGGGCGCCCGATCCTGCTCAAGCGCGAGGTGATCGCCACCGGCGATCAGCTCACCAACGCCACCAGCGGCCAGTCGCAGGAGGGCCCCGCGGTCAACATCAAGCTCGACGCGCGTGCCGGCGAGAACATGCTGAAGACCACCCAGGCCAACCTCAACAAGCGCATGGCGGTGGTGCTGATCGAGAAGCGCCGCGAGCTCATCGACGTCGACGGCAAGAAGGTGGCGCGCGAGGTGACCGACGAGGAGGTCATCAACGATGCCACCATCAAGGGCGTATTCAGCAACCAGTTCCAGATCACCGGGCTCGGCGCCGGTGAGGCGCGCGACCTGGCGCTGCTGTTGCGCTCCGGCTCCCTCGCCACCGCCATCTACGTAGTGGAGGAGCGCGCCGTGGGGCCGAGCCTCGGGCGCGAGAACATCCAGAAGGGCGTGACCGCACTCATCGTCGGGATGGCGGGAGTGTTCGTCTTCATGGCGCTGTACTACCAGGCGTTCGGCCTGGTCGCAGACCTGGTGCTGTTGGCGAACGTCGTGCTGCTCACCGCGCTGCTGTCGATGATGCGTGCCTCGCTGTCGCTGCCCGGCATCGCCGGCATTATCCTCACCGTCGGCATGGCGGTGGATGCGAACGTGCTGATCTACGAGCGCATCCGCGAGGAGGTGCGCAAGGGCGTCTCGCCCCAGGCGGCCATCCGCGCCGGCTTCGACAAGGCCCTTTCGGCCATCACCGACTCCAACATCACGACCCTGATTGCGGGCGTGGTGCTGTGGGTGCTCGGCACCGGGCCGATCAAGGGTTTCGCGGTGGTGCTGATCTTGGGCATCCTGACCTCGATGTTCACCTCCCTCATGGGGAGCCGGGCGCTGCTCACGCTCATCTACGGAGGCCGTCGCAAGCTCGGCCGCCTCTCGATCGGCTAGCGCCGCCGCCCGCCGTTAAGGATCATTCGTGGAATTCTTCAGTCATCAGACCAGCTTCCCCTTCATGGCCACGCGCAAGGTGTGGTACGGGCTTTCGATCATCCTGATTATTGTTTCGCTAGTATCGTTCTTCACGCGCGGCCTGAATCTCGCCATCGACTTCACCGGTGGTGTGAACGCGGAAGTCAGTTTCACCCACGCCGTGGACGTGGATGCCGTGCGCAGCCAGCTGACGGCCGCCGGCTTCCATGAGCCCCAGGTTCAGAGCTTCGGCTCCTCGCGCGACATCGTGGTGCGCCTGCCCCCGGATGCGAAGCTCGCTGCCGGCGAGGTGCGCACCCGTCTCGAGAGTGCCCTCAAGCAGGTCGATGCGGGCGTGCAGGTCGTGCAACTGGATGTGGTCGGGCCACAGGTCGGGAGCGAACTGAAGCAGAGCGCGATCTACGCGCTGGTGTTCACGCTGCTCGGCATCTTCATGTACATCGCGTGGCGGTTCCATACCTGGCGCTTGTCGCTGGGCGCAATCCTGGCGGTGCTGCATGACCCGATCCTCGTTATCGGGTTCTTCTCGATCACGCAGACGCCTTTTGATCTCGCCGTGGTGGCCGCCATCTTGGCCGTAATCGGCTACTCACTCAATGACACGGTGGTGGTGTTCGATCGCATCCGCGAGCGCTTCGAGACCAACCGGCGCTCGGCGCCGGCCACGGTGCTGGATGAGTCGATCAACCAGACCCTGTCACGTACCATCATGACGAAGGTGGTCACTTCCATCGTGGTAGTGGCGCTGCTGTTTCTCGGCGGCCCGGTGCTCAAGGGATTTTCCGAGGCACTGCTGATCGGCATCATCGCCGGCACCTATTCCTCCATTTATATCTCCAGTGCGATCGCGCTCGACTGCGGCCTCACCGCCGAGCACGTATTCCCGAGCGTCAAGAAAGCGGCCCTCGATCACCTGCCCTGACGTGGAGAGACTTCGCTGCTCGGTGACCCGCATGCCTGGCTAGCTTTTCTCACGCTGTCGCTGCTCGAGATCGTTCTCGGCATCGACAACCTGATCTTCATCTCGATCCTGGTCGAGCGCCTGCCGGCGCAGCTGCAGAACAAGGCCCGCATCAGCGGGCTGGCGCTCGCGATGGGCACGCGCGTGCTGCTGCTGTTTTCGCTGGTGTGGGTCACGCACCTGGTGAAGCCGCTCTTCTACCTCTTCGGCCAGAGCGTTTCGGGGCGCGATATCGTGCTCCTCGGGGGCGGCCTGTTCCTGTTGGTGAAGAGCGTGCTCGAAATGCACCAGACGCTCGAAGGCGCCGCGCCCAACCCCGCCCGCACCAAGCTCAGCGGCAGCTTCGCCGCCGTGATCGTGCAGATCGGCCTGATCGACATCGTCTTTTCCCTCGACTCGGTTTTTACGGCCGTGGGGCTGGCGAAGGACTTGAAGGTGATGGTGGCGGCGATCGTCGTGGCGATCATCGTCATGATGCTGGTGTCGCGCTCGCTCGGCGCCTTCATCGCGCGCCATCCGACCATCAAGGTGCTGGCGCTCGCGTTCCTGTTGCTGATCGGCTTTGCGCTGGTGGCCGAGGGCGTGCACTTCGAGATCCCGAAGGGCTATCTCTACTTCGCGATGGCGTTCGCCGTGGGCGTGGAGCTGATCAACACCCGCGTACGCCGCCGCCAGGACCGCCGCCGCTAGCGAAACGCTTACGTGCCGGCGCGGTGCAGGCGGCTGTGCTTGCGGCCGTAGAACACGTACACGCCAACGCCGAACACAGTCCAGATGGCCAGCCGCCACCAGGTGGCGGCACCGAGCGAAACCATCATGAGGCCACAGACGGCGGCGCCGGCGAGGCAGGTGAACCACGGCAGCGGCGTGCGGAACGGACGTGGCAGGTCTGGCCGCGTCTTGCGCAGCACCAAGACGCCGATGCACACCGTCACGAAGGCGGCCAGCGTACCGATCGAGACCAGGTGACCGAGGACCCCGACGGGGAACAGTCCGCCGATGATTGCCGCCGTTACGCCGGTGACGACCGTTCCCGTCGAGGGCGTGCGGAACTTCGGGTGCACCTTGCCGAAGAACTGCGGTAGCAGGCCATCGCGCGCCATCGCGAAGAAGATGCGCGCCTGCGCGATGGTCATGACCAGCATTACGGAGGTCATGCCGGCTACCGCGCCGAGCTTGATCGGGATGCCGAGCCAGTGCAGGCCCGGATACTTATCGAGCGCCAGCGCCACCGGGGCGGCCACATTCAGTTCCTTGTAGCTCACCATGCCGGTGAGCACGGTGGCCACGATGACGTACAGGATGGTGCAGATCACGAGGCTCGCGAGGATGCCGATCGGCATGTCGCGCTGCGGGTTCCTGGCCTCCTGGGCGGCGGTGGAGATGGCATCGAAGCCGATGTAGGCGAAGAAGATCACGCCGGCAGCCTTGAGCACGCCGCTCCAGCCGAACTCACCGAAATGGCCTTCGTTGGGGGGCACGAAGGGATGCCAGTTGGCGGTGTTGATGAAGCTGATGCCGAACATGATGAAGAGGATGATCACGGTCACCTTAATGGTGACGATCCAGGAATTGAAGGTCGCTGACTGCTTGATACCGATGTAGCAGATGGTCGCGATGGCGGCGACGATGAGCATCGCCGGGAGGTTGATGATCGCCCCGGTGCGCACCAGGTGCTCGGTGAGCCGGTCCTGGTCGAAGGGCGCGTGCGACAGGGCATCCGGAATATGAATGTGCAGCTGATCGAGGAGGCTCACCGCATATCCTGACCAGCCGACCGATACCGTCGCCACCGCGAACAGGTACTCGAGGATCAGGTTCCAGCCGATGAACCAGGCGATGCCCTCGCCGAGCGTGGCGTACGAGTAGGAATAGGCGCTGCCGGAGACCGGAATCATCGCGGCGAACTCCGCGTAGCACAGGCCGGCGAACATGCAGCCGATGCCGGCGAAGATGAATGACAGGGCAAGCGCGGGACCGGCGTTCTGCGCGGCCGCGACGCCCGTGAGTACGAAGATGCCGGTACCGATGACACCCCCGATGCCGAGCAGCGTCAGCTGAGTGGCGGTGAGTGTGCGGCGCAGCTCGTTGCCGGAGGCTTCCTGCGCTTGCAGTTCGTCAATGGACTTCGTCGCGAGTAATTGTGACGCCATGCAACCCCCGATTTTTGTGCGCAGGAACTCTACACAAGCACCCCCGCGAAAGCGAGGAACGCGCCGCGTTGGCGCAGCCTGCGGTTACTGTCGCTTCAGGCCTCGCGCAGCTCGGGTGGCACGTGCGGGGCGATGAGAGTCAGAAGCTCCGCGTAGACCTTGGGCGTACCCGCCACGATATGTCCGGCCTGCTTGTACTCCCCGCCCGTGAGGGTGCCGATGTGGCCGCCGGCCTCCTGGATGAGGAGCGTGCCGGCCGCGGTGTCCCACGGGCTAAGCCCGATTTCCCAGAACGCATCGACGCGCCCGGCGGCGACGTAGGCGAGGTCGAGCGCAGCCGAGCCTGGGCGGCGCACGCCGGCGGCCTGCTCGGTCACGGCACGCAGCATGCCCATGTAAGCATCGAGGTACTTCATGTTGGCGCGATAGGGAAAGCCGGTCGCCACCAGTGAGCCCTCGAGGGTGCGCGCCTTGCTGACGCGGATGCGGTGGTTCTCCAGGTGCGCTCCCGCGCCCCGGGTGGCGCTGAAGATCTCGCCCCGCATCGGGTCGTAGACCACCGCGTGCTCGAGGCGCCCCTTGACCTGGCAGGCGATCGACACCGAGAACACCGGGAAGCCGTGCAGGAAGTTGGTCGTGCCATCGAGCGGATCGATGATCCAGACGGTTTCGTTCTCGCCGCTGCTGCCGCTCTCCTCGGCGAGGAAGGCGTGGTGCGGGTAGTGGCGACGCACGGTCGCGATGATCTCCTGCTCGGCAGCCTGGTCGACCTCGGTGACGAAGTCGTTGCGGCCCTTGGAGGTGACGGTCAGGGATTCCAGGCGGTTGAGGCTGCGGATGATCACATCGCCGGCGCGGCGCGCCGCGCGCACGGCAATATTGAGAAGCGGCTGCACGGTAACTAAGCTCGCATGGTCAAAGGGGCGCCGGCACGGCTGCGAGTGCAGCGGCGGCGCCCGGTAATTAAACGCTAGCGTAACAGATGGACTCCCCCGCCATTCGCATCGTACTGGTCGCACCCTCGCACCCCGGCAACATCGGCGCCGCGGCGCGGGCCATGAAAAACATGGGGCTCACCGAGCTGGTGCTGGTGCGCCCAAAGCTCTTCCCGGACCCCGAGGCCACCGCGCGAGCCTCTGGGGCGGACGATGTTCTGTCCGGCGCCCGTGTGGTAGCGAGCCTGCCGGAGGCTCTCGAGGGCTGCGGGTTCGTCGCCGCCACCACCTCCCGCGAGCGTGATCAGTACTTCCGGGTGGCCGACGTGCGCGAGGCGGCCGCGCGCATCGTGGCTCAGGCGCAGCGCTCCCCGGCCGCCGTGATCTTCGGTGCCGAGCGCACCGGCCTCACCAACGAGGAGCTGGAGACCGCGCACCTCCTGATCCGCATCCCCGCCAACGAGGCCTATCCCTCGCTCAATCTCGCCATGGCCGTGCAGCTGGTGACTTACGAGCTGTTTCGGGCGCGCGGCGGCCATGTGCCGCCGGGTGAGCCCGGAGCTGCCCCGCTCGCCAGCGCACAGCAGATGCAGCGCCTGTTCGAGCACCTTGCCCAGGTGCTCGAGGAGATCGATTTCCGCGACCGCACCCAGAGCGGCACGCACCTGATGTCGCGCATCCGGCGCTTCCTGCAGCGCGCGGAGCTCGACGCGAACGAGGTCAATATCCTGCGCGGCATCCTTACAGCGGTGCAAAGCCGGCGCCGCACCGCGGGCGAGCCTCCGTGAAGAGCGTGGCGCCGCTGTACCTGGACTATGCCGCCACGACGCCTGTCGATGCGGCAGTGGTGCAGGTGATGAACGAGTGCCTGACGCTCGGGGGTGCATTCGGCAATCCGTCCTCCGCGCACGCCTTCGGAGATGCGGCCGCGCGGCGCGTTGCTGAAGCGCGCGCGCAGGTGGCGGCGCTCATCGGCGCCAGTGCCGATGAGATCATTTTCACCTCCGGCGCCACCGAGGCCAACAATCTTGCGATCCTCGGCGTCGGCCGCGCCCAGGCGGATCGCGGCCGCCACATCGTCACGATGCGCACCGAGCACAAGGCGGTGCTCGATCCGTGCCGGCACCTGGAACGCGCCGGCGCGAGCGTCACCTACCTGAGTCCCGATGCCAGCGGCCGCCTCACGGTCGCGCAGCTTGCGGGTGCGCTGCGGACGGATACCGTGCTGGTGTCGGTCATGTACGCCAACAACGAGACCGGCGTGCTCCAGGACGTGCCGGCGCTGGCGGCGCTGTGCCGCGAGCGGGGGGTCGCCTTCCACACCGACTGCGCCCAGGCCGCGCCGCGCATGGTGCTCGACGTGCGCACCGTGCCTGCGGACCTATTGTCCTTCACGGCGCACAAGCTCTACGGCCCCAAGGGTATCGGCGCGCTCTACGTGCGCAACGGCGCGCGCGGCCTGCTGCAGCCGATCCTCTTCGGCGGCGGCCAGGAGCGGGGCCTGCGTCCCGGGACGCTGCCGGTGCATCAGATCGCAGGCTTCGGGGCGGCCTGCCTGCTGATCCGGCAGCAGCGTGAGGATGAGGCGCTGCGCCTCGAGGGACTCGCCCGGCGCCTGTGGGAGGGCCTTGAGCCTCTCGGGGACGTCTACCTGAACGGCGCCGGGGCGCCGCGCGTGCCCGGGATCCTTAACGTGTCCTTTGGCGGAGTGGAAGGCGAGAGCCTGATCCGGGGCCTTGGCGGGCTCGCGGTCTCCGCCGGGGCCGCCTGCAACTCCGAGGCGCGCGAACCATCCTACGTGCTGCGGGCGCTGGGTCGCGACGCGCGTCTGGCCGAGAGCTCCCTGCGCTTCAGCCTCGGGCGTTTCAGCACCGCGGCCGACGTCAATGTCGCCATTGGCGCCGTGAGCGAGACGGTACGGCGGCTGCGACGCCTGTCGCCGCGGGCCCCCGCGCCGGCGCAGGACGCGCACTGGCTGGCTCAAGGGGGCCGACGGGTGAGCGGGGAGGCGGGCACGGAGGCGCAGGGCACCTGGGTGCGCTTTCACCTGCTGGTGCATGACGACTGTGTGAAAGACGCACGTTTCCAGGCGTTTGCATGCCCCCATACTGTGGATACGGCCGCGTGGCTGTGCGAGCGGCTGCGGGGCCGCCGCCGCTCGGACCTCGGGGCGGGTACCCCGGCGCAGTGGGCCGAGGCGCGTTCGGTCCCGGTCGAGAAACTGGGACGGCTGCTCGTGGTCGAAGATGCATTGAATGACTGCATCACCCGCTGGACTTAAGGCGCTACAATGCGAGGAACGATGGCCATCTCCCTGACGGAATCCGCCGCCACCCGGGTTAAGAGCTTCCTTGCTGCCCGCGGCAGCGGCATCGGGCTGCGCCTCGGGGTGCGCAAGACCGGCTGTTCCGGCTTCGCCTACGTCATCAACTACGCCGATGCCCCCGGTCCGGGGGAGGCCGTCTTCGAGGATCACGGCGTGCGCATTTTCGTGGATCCGGGGAGCCTGAAGCTCATCGATGGAACCGTGGTCGATTTTGTGAAGCAGGGCCTGAATGAGGCCTTCCGCTTCAGAAACCCGAACGTCAAAGGCGAGTGTGGCTGCGGAGAGAGCTTCTCCGTGTGAGCTGCCCGGGCGGCCGCCGTACCTCGCTGGAGGTGCCGGTGCCCAAAAAATCCTTATCAAACCGGCACTTCCATCAGTACCGGCGTTGCCGCAGCCCCCCACGGCAAGGTAAACTTCGCGGCTTGCTGCAGGCCGGGGCGCCTTAAGGTGTCAGGCGCGGCCCGGGAATTCCCGCACCCATCAATAGTCTGTCCCTGAAAGGTCAAGCGAATGGCGCTCGAGCGCACCCTGTCAATCGTCAAGCCCGACGGCGTGAGCGGCAATCTGATCGGCGATGTCTATCGCCGCTTCGAGAAGGCCGGCCTGTCCATTATCGCCGCGCGCATGCGTCATCTGTCCCAGGCCGAGGCCGAGGGCTTCTATGCCGTGCACCGCGAGCGCCCGTTCTTCAAGGATCTGGTGCGCTACATGACTTCAGGTCCGGTGGTAGTGCAGGTGCTCGAGGGCGAGAACGCCATCGCCAAGAACCGCGAGCTCATGGGCGCCACCGACCCGAAGAAGGCCGCTCCCGGCACGATCCGCGCGGACCTTGCCAAGAGCATCGAGCAGAACGTCGTGCACGGCTCGGACGCGCCCGAGACCGCCGCTGGTGAGATCGCGTACTTCTTCAGCGCCACCGAGCTGCATCCGCGCCGCTGACGCGCGCCCGCCAGCAGCCCGCCATGGAAGCCGCCCCAAGCGAACGCACGAACCTGCTCGGCCTGGCCCGGCCGGCGCTGGAGTCGTTCGTGGCGCAACTCGGCAGCAAGCCCTTCCGGGCGCGCCAGCTGATGAACTGGGTGTACAAGCGCGGCATCGGCTCCTTCGAGGAGATGACCGATCTGGCCAAGGAGTTCCGCGCGCGCCTCACCAGGGAGGCCGAGGTGCGGGCACCCGAGATCCTGAGCGTGCAGCGCTCGGCGGATGGCACCACCAAGTGGCTGCTCAGGGCCGATGCCAGCCAGGCGTTCGAGATGGTTTTCATCCCGGAGCCCGAACGCGGCACGCTCTGCATCTCCTCCCAGGTGGGGTGTGCGCTCGACTGCTCCTTCTGCTCGACGGCCCAGCAGGGCTTCAACCGCAACCTGAGCACCGCGGAGATCGTGGGGCAGGTGTGGCTTGCCGCGCGGGAGCTGGAGCGCGAGCAGCGCGCCTCAGGCGGGGAGGGCCCTGCCGCACCCTATGGCGATGAGCGCCACGTCACCAACGTGGTCCTCATGGGTATGGGCGAGCCGCTCGCGAATTTCCGCAACGTGGTACCGGCGCTGCGGATCCTGCTGGATGATTTCGGTTTCGATCTGTCGCGCCGCCGCGTGACGCTCTCAACCTCCGGTCTCGTGCCACAGATCTACAAGCTCGCCGAGGAGACGAATGTTGCGCTCGCGGTGTCCCTGCACGCACCCGATGATCAGCTGCGCAACCAGCTGGTGCCGATCAACCGCAAGCACCCGATCGCGGAGCTGCTCGAGGCGTGCTGGCACTACCTGGACGAGCAGAACGGCCGCAGCGTCACGTTCGAGTACGTGATGCTCGAGGGCATCAACGACTCCGTGGCACAGGCGCGGGCGCTGGCGCGCCTGCTCAAGGGCCACCCGGCCAAAGTGAATCTCATTCCCTTCAATCCCTTTCCCGGCACGCTGTACCGGCGCTCGGGCGCTGCTGCGATCCAGCGCTTCCGCGACGAACTGCTGCAGCGTGGTGTGCTGGCGACCGTGCGGCGCACGCGCGGTGATGACATCGACGCCGCCTGCGGTCAGCTGGCCGGGCGCGTCATCGACCGCACCACCGTGCGCCTGGGCGACAAGGTTATCGGCGTCGCGGTGCAACCATGAGTAATCCCGTGAACGAACTCCCGCGTCTCGCGCTGCGACTCGCGCTCCTCGGGGCAGCCTGTGCCGTGCTTCTGGGCGGCTGCGCCTCGAACCCGGGTGCCAAGCCGCACCAGACCAAGAGCGAGGATGCTGCCGTCTACAACACCCAGCTCGGTATTGCCTACCTCAACCAGGGCGAGCTGGCGCTTGCCAAGGACAAGCTCGACCGCGCCGTGCTGCAGGACCCGAACTTCGCCGAGGCGCACAGCGCGCGCGCCATGCTGTACGAGCGACTCGGCGACAACGACAAGGCCGACGATGAGTTTCGCACCGCCCTGCGCCTGGCCCCGAACGATCCGAACGTCGTGAACAACTACGCCGTGTACCTGTGCCAGCGCGGTCGCACCGCTGAGGGCGTCAAGCGCTTCGAGCAGGCGGCCAAGAACGCCCTCTACCGCACTCCGGAGGCCGCCTACACCAACGCCGGCGTATGCCTGCGCGCCGCCAAGCGCGACGAGGAGGCCCGCGTGCAGTTCATCAAGGCGCTGCAGGTGAAGCCGAATTTCTCCGATGCCGTGCTGCAGCTCTCCGATCTTGAGTTCCAGCACAACAATCTGGCGCAGGCGCGACAGCTCATCGATACCTACCTGGGCAACTTCCCCGCGACCCCGGACCTGCTGTTCCTCGGCGTGCGCGTGGCGCGGGCACAGAAGGATGCGATGGCAGCGCAGCGCTACTCGCGCAAGCTGCAGCTGGATTTCCCCGGCTCCGACCAGACGCGTGCGCTGGCCGGCCTCGACCGTAACCCCGGCTGAAGAGCGATGACGAGTGAAGCTGGCAGCGTCGGCATCGGCGCGCGGCTGCGCGCCGCGCGCGAGCGGCGCGGCCTGACCACGCTGCAGGCCGCCGAGAAGCTGCACGTGGATGCGCGCACGCTCGAGTCCCTCGAGGCCGACGACTTCGCGCCGCTCGGGGCGGATGTCTATGTGCGCGGCCACCTGCGCCGCTACGCGGAGCTCGTCGGCGAATCCCCGCACGAGCTGCAGGACCTCTACGCCAAGAGCGGCCCGGCGGTGCAGCCGGACCTCACGCGCATTCCACGCGGCGCGCGCCCGTCGGAGTCCGCGCGCTTCATGATGCCGGCGCTCCTCACGGTCGTCGGGCTGGCCCTCGCAGGACTCCTGTGGTGGGCACTCACGCTCCCGGGGGCGAAGCCCCACGCTTTGCCGCCGCCACCCGCGCCAGCGCCCGTGGCCGAGTCTGACGCGCCGGATGCAGCTCCCCCGCTCGCAGCGCCCGCGGTGGCGCCGGTCGCCGTCACGAGCCCGCGGCCGGCGGCGGCGGCAGGTCCGGGCGGCCAGACTCTCACCCTGCACTTCTCCGGCGGCAGCTGGGCACAGGTCGCAGACGCGCACGGGCGCCTGCTTCTGGATGGGATGCAGCCCGCCGGCAGCAGCCGCTCGGTCGGCGGCCCGGCGCCGCTGCGCGTGGTGTTGGGGAATGCCCCGCAAGTGGCACTCGAGGTCGGGGGGCGTCCGGCGTCGCTCGCGGGCCTGGTACGCCGCCGCGGTGACGCCCACTTCCAGGTGGATGCCGCCGGCACGCTGTCCGCGGACGGCGCGCACCCGGTGAGGGGGGACTGAGGTGGCCGGTGAGATCCAGGCAATCCGCGGGATGAATGACGTGCTGCCGGCGGACATCGGCGCCTGGCAGCACTTCGAGAGCCAGACGCGCGAGCTGCTCGGCAGCTACGGGTACGAGGAGATCCGCGTGCCGATCCTGGAGCATACGGAGCTCTTCAAGCGCGCGATCGGTGAGCACACTGACGTCGTTGGCAAGGAGATGTACACCTTTACCGACCGCGGCGGCGACAGCCTGACGCTGCGTCCCGAGGCCACCGCCGGCATCGCCCGGGCGCTCATCTCGAATGGCATGCTGCGCGGGGCGCGCCACAAGCTGTGGTGCATCGGCCCGATGTTCCGCCACGAGACCCCGCAGGCGGGCCGCTACCGGCAGTTCTGGCAGGTCGACGTCGAGGCGGTCGGCTATGCCGGTCCTGACATCGATGCGGAACTCATCGCCTTCAGCGCGCGCCTGTGGCAGCGGCTGGGGATTTCGGGCCTGCGGCTGGAGATCAATTCGCTCGGCACGCCCGAGAGCCGTCGCGACTACCGCGCGCACCTGGTTGAGTACTTGCGCGCCCGCGAGAGCGAACTCGATGAGGACAGCCGGCGGCGCCTGAGCGGCAATCCGCTGCGCATCCTCGACAGCAAGAACCCGCAGATGCAGGAGCTGATCCGCGCCGCCCCGGTGCTCACCGAGCATCTGGACCCCGAGTCGCGTGCGCATTTCGAGGAGCTGTGCGCCATGCTGCGCGGCGTTGGCGTGCCCTACGATATCAACCCGCGCCTGGTGCGCGGACTCGACTACTATTCCCGGACCGTGTTCGAATGGATAACGCGGTCCGCGGGCGCACAGAATGCCGTATGCTCCGGCGGCCGCTATGACGGGCTGATCGCTCAACTCGGTGGCGAAGCCACCCCGGCCATCGGCTTTGCCATGGGCGTAGAGCGCCTGGTGGCGCTGCTCGTGGCCGCCGGCGGGGCGCCGGCCGCCGCCTCCCCCGATGTCTACGTGGTGGTGAGCGGTGCGCACAGCGCCGGCCGGGCGCTTGAGATCGTCGAGCGGCTGCGCAGCGAGCGCCCGCGCGTGCGCTTCGAGCTGAACGTCGGCGGGGGCAATTTCAAGGCACAGTTCCGCCGCGCCGACAAGAGCGGTGCGCCGCTCGCCCTGATCATCGGCGAGGACGAACTTGCCCGCGGGGTCGTGGCGATGAAACCTTTACGCGAGCAATCGGGTCAGAGCGAGTGCCCGATTGCCGAGCTGGCTGCCGGGGTGGACGCAGCGCTGGCCGCGCTCGCGGCCTCGCCGGGTCAGCCGGCTGCATGATGTTGGGGAGGATGCGTGGAAGACTACCTGTCTGAGAAAGAACAATGGGAATGGGTCAAGGGCCAAGTGCGCTCGAGCGGCCCATGGGTGATCGTGGCGGTCGTCGTGGTATTCGCCGGGGTGGCCGGCTGGCGCTGGTGGCAGGAGCGCCAGGACGCGGCACGGCTCGCGGCCAATGACCGGCTGATGCAGATGGTGCAGGCGCTGGAGCGTGGCGACCGCACGCAGGCCTTCTCGCTCGCCACACAGATGGAACGCGAGAACCCCGATTCCCCTTACACCGACCACGCGAAGCTGCTGGCGGCCCGCGTCTACGTCGATGACAACAGTTTCGACAAGGCGGCCGCGGAACTGGACTCGGTCGTCCAGCACTCGCGCGACCGCGAGCTCGCCACCATCGCCCGCCAGCGCCTGGCGCGCGTGCAGATTGCGCAGGGCAAGCCTGATGCGGCGCTCGAGACGCTCAAGGGCACCGACGGCGGCGCTTTCACGGCGCGCTACCACGAGGTGCGCGGCGATGCCTATTACGCCAAGGGCGACAAGGTGAACGCACTCGCCGAGTACCGCAGTGCGCAGTCCGGCGGCCACCAGGACAATGCCGCGCTCCTGACCATCAAGATCGCCGAGCTCGCCGGCGATGCGCCCGTGAGTGCCAAGGCCGGCGCCGCCGGCAGCGCACCGGCCACGGCTGCAGGCGCCGCCAAGTGAGCGCCGTGCAGCAGCTGCAGCGCTGGTCCTGGCTCCTCGCGAGCGCCATCCTCGTGGTCGCCTGCTCCAAGGACAAGGCCGTCGACCAGCCGGCCAAACTCACCCCGTTCGCACCGACACTGCGCGTCGAGCACCTGTGGAGCACCACGGTCGATGACAAGAAGGCCGAGCCGCTGCGCCTCGGGCTTGGGCTCGCCATCGACGGCGGCCGCATCTACGCTGCCGGCCATAAGGGTGACGTGGTGTCGCTCGACCCGAAGAACGGGCGGCTGCTGTGGCGTGCGCACACCAAGGCACCGCTTTCCGGCGGCACCGCGGCCGGTGCGGATCTGGTCGTCATCGGCACCAGCGATGGCAGGCTGTTCGCGCTCGGTGCCGCCGATGGCAAGACCCGCTGGGAGGTGCGCATCAACGGCGAGGTGCTGGCCCCGGTCGCCATCTCCGAGAAGCTGATCGCGGTGCGCACCGGGGATGGCAAGCTGCGCGGCCTGAGCCCCACGGACGGGCACGAGCTGTGGATGCAGGAGCAGCAGGTGCCGCGCCTGTCGCTGCGCGGGACCTCCTCGCCGGTAATCGTCGGCGACACCGTGCTGTGCGGCTTCGACAATGGCAAGGTGATGTCGATCAACGGCGGCGACGGCTCGCTCCTGTGGGAGGCGACTGTCACCCCGCCGCACGGGCGCACTGAACTTGAGCGCCTCGCCGACATCGACGCGGCCGTGCTGGTCGCCGGGCAGAACGTTTACACGGTAGGCTTCCAGGGGCGCGTGGCGATGCTCGCGCTCGACACCGGCCAGGTATGGTGGTCGCACGAGCTCTCCAGCTACCGCGGCATGAGCCTCGATGAGGAGACGCTGTACGTCGCGACGGCAGAGGGTGAGGTGGTGGCGCTGCGCGCCCGCACCGGGGCTGAGATCTGGCGCCAGGGCGTGCTGCTGCACCGCGGGCTGTCCGCCCCGGCCGACATGTCTGATGCCATCGTGGTGGGCGACTTTCAGGGCTACGTACACTGGCTCGACAAGGCGAGCGGCGCGCTCATGGCACGCACCAAGGCCGGCGGCGCGCGTATCAGCAACGCCCCGCTGGTGATCGGGAATGTGGTGCTGGTGCAGACCGACCGCGGCCAGATCAGCGCCTATCGCGTGACTGCGCTCGGCGGAGCGGCGGCCCGGAAAGCGGCGGCGGCCGCACCGCTGCCGGCGGCACCTGCACCTGCGGCACCGACCCCGTCACCGGAAGCGGCGCCCGCGCCGGCGCCGGCGCCGGAAACTCCCGAAGGTAAGTAGCGCTTCCGGCGCACGGCCGCCTGCGGTGTAAGGCCTCGCCATGCTGCCCATCGTCGCGCTCGTCGGCCGCCCCAACGTCGGCAAGTCGACGCTCTTCAACGTGCTGACGGGCACCCGCGATGCGATCGTTGCCGACGTGCCGGGTCTCACGCGCGACCGCCAGTACGGCTTCGGGCGCCTGGGCCCCATTCCCTGTGTCGTCATCGACACCGGCGGCCTGGTCGAGAACCCGGTCGGCATCGAGGCGCAGATGCGCGCTCAGACCGAGCGCGCGGTCGCGGAAGCCGACCATCTGGTCTTCCTCGCCGATGCGCGCGGCGGTCTCACGCCCCAGGATTACTTCGTGGCGCGCGAGCTGCGCCGTTCCGGCAAGCCCGTGACGCTGGTACTCAACAAGGCGGAAGGGCTGGACGAGGACGTGGTCGCGGCCGACTTCCATGCGCTCGGGTTTGGCGAGCCGCTCGCCATCTCCGCCAGCCACGGCCAGGGGTGCGAGGCGCTCATGGAGCACGTGCTCGCCGGCATGGAGCCGGGGACCGATGAGAGGCCGGATGACGGCTCGATCCGCATCGCCATCATCGGTCGCCCGAACGTCGGCAAGTCAACGCTCGTCAACCGGCTGCTCGGCGAGGAGCGGGTGATCGCGAATGAACAGCCCGGGACCACGCGCGACAGCATTCTGGTGCCCTTCGAGCGCGACGGCCACGCCTTCATGCTCATCGACACCGCAGGCATGCGCCGCCGCTCCAAGGTCGAGGACGTCGTCGAGCGCGCCAGCGTCGCCAAGACGCTGCAGGCGATCGATGAGGCGCACGTTGTCATCCTGGTGCTGGATGCGCACGACAGCATCGCCGAGCAGGACGCCAGCGTCCTCGGCATCGCACTCGAACGCGGCCGCGCGCTCATCATCGCCGTGAACAAGTGGGACGGCATTGCGCAGGAGCAGCGCGAGGAAATCCAGCGCCAGCTGTCGCTGAAGCTCGACTTCGTGCCCTTCGCCCCGATGCACTTCATCTCCGCGCGCCACGGCACGGGGGTCGGCGAGCTCATGCAGTCCACGGTGCGTGCCTATGAGGCGGCCATGCGCGCCATGCCCACGCGTGAGCTTACCCGCACGCTCGAGCACGCCCTTACGGTGCATCAGCCGCCCCTGGTTCGGGGACGACGCATCAAGTTGCGCTACGCCCATCAGGGTGGGCGCAATCCGCCGCGCATCGTCATACACGGCAACCAGACCGCCTCGGTCCCGGCCGCCTATACCCGCTACCTTGCGAATGTGTTCCGCAAGGCCTACGACCTGTTCGCAACGCCGGTCTTCATTGAATACCGCACCGACAGCAATCCCTACCTGCGCGAGCGGCGCGTCAAGACCACCGAGAAGCATGGGCGGCGGCGCGCGGGAACGCGCAAGCCGCGCCGGTGATGCCCCCGCGCAGGCGGCTGCGTGCAGCACTGGGCCCCTAAGCCCTTGATTGTGCGGACGCAGCATTTACTTGTCGCGTTCCCGGGCGCGCACCTGTAACACGCGGGTGACTGCGTAGGCGTGGCCATTTGCGGTATCCTTTTTTGCGCCGGCGCCTCGGGGATCAACAGGCGCGGCTTGAGCTGTTCAAGGGCCAGAACAAGATTCAGAAGGGAGCCACCATGATGAAGCTCGCGATGTCGCATCTTGCGCTCGCCGGCAGCCTCGTGCTGCTTGCGATCGGCCGCAGCGCTGCGGTTGCCGACGCACCGCCATCCTCGCTCGGTACGCTCGAGTACGGGACCGACGTTTACTACCCGCAAGGCTGCGGCCACAACGGCAGCACCGTCGTGTGCACATTCGTGTTTGTGCATCAGGCGGAGACCGCGACCATCCGTGCCGGGGGCGGCGGTTCCCAGCTCACCGGCATCCAGTTCGTCGATGACGGACACGTGCCCCACAACCCGAACAACGCCTACTTCGTCGACCGCTACGGCGCGCGCCAGCACGTACTTACCGTCAATCGCGCGGATCAGGGAACCATGATGGTCGAGTTCCCGCTCATCGATACGCGCGTCGGCTCCGGGGAGTTCCACCTCGGCACGCAGGTGCTGACCGGCATCCCGGTCGGTGCCACCGCCGGCGCCGCAGCGCCCGGTGCGGCCAACGCGCTCGCGACCGGCGGCGCCCAGGCAGGCGCGCAGCAGACTGCCCAGCAGCAGGCCGCGACGCAGAACGGCTGCAACACACCGCAGCTGGCGAATACCCAGGGCTGCAAGCTGAACGCCAAGATCCATCAGGCACAGGCCAACACTACCAACACTGCGACCTCGGTTGCGGCGCCGGTGAATGCCGTGAGTGATGCGGCCAAGCAGCTCGGGGCCCTGTTCGGCGGGCTGTCCACCAAGAAGCCCGACCCCGCACCACAGCCGGCGCAGACTCAGTAAGCGCGTCGGGTCTGACATGGTGTGTGCGCGCCGAGCGCCGGCCTGAGCCGCTGCGCTGCAAGCGCGGCGCAGGGAAGCGCTGTGAAACCGCAACTTAAGCGCGCGCTGCTGGCATTCGTCGCAGGGCTGGCAGCATGGGTGCTGGTGGCCACCGTGCTGGACGTGGCCCTGCGCCGGGCACTGCCGGCCTACGCCGCCGGCGAACCGATGATGAGCTTCACGCTCGGCATGCTGATCGCGCGCCTCGCGATTGCCTGCATGACATCACTCGTCGCCGGCGCCACGACGGCGTTCATTGCGCCCGCCAGCAAATGGGTGCCCTGGTCTCTCGGGGTGCTCCTGCTGGTGGTGTTCGTCCCCGAGCATCTCAAACTCTGGGGCGTCTTCCCGGTGTGGTATCACCTGAGCTTCCTCCTCACACTCGTCCCGCTGATCCTCATCGGCTGGCGGCTCTGGCTGCTGCGGGCCGGTGCCCCGCGTTCCGAGGCTCCCTGAGGCGCGTGGCCGCGGCAAACCTCAGCCACGCCAGGGCAGTCGACTACCCGCCATCCGGGGGCGGCGTGATGCCGCTGACAAAATCCTCGCCTTGAACACCGCCGCAACGGCCACTTCTTCGGGCCTGTCTCAGCGCTGCCAGGGCGTGCCGTCCAGGATCCGCTGATTGAAGGCAGCCCGGTTCGCGTCCGGAATCCTTCCAGGCCGGTGCCGTCAATCGGTCTCGACCCAGCCGGGTGCGATGACGTCGAGCTGAAGTTGGTGGACGGCACACTCGATCGCCATCGACTGCAACTCGGTCTGCCCCTAAGATCGACACACAAGAACGATTCAAAGGCCGGTCCGGTCAGCGGGCCGAGTTAACATACGTACGCCGTGCGCAATTGCGGCGACGCTTCCAGTTCGAGGTGCAGCGGCATGGCCGATGTGTTCATTTCCTACGCCCGCGGCGATAAGGCGCGGGTCGCGCCGCTGGTGGCTGCGATCGAAGCGCAGGGCTGGTCGGTCTGGTGGGATCCCGCGATTGAGGCCGGCCAGCAGTTCGATGACCAGATCGACGCGGAACTCCAGGCCGCCAGCGCCGTGGTGGTGGTCTGGACACCCATGTCGGTGGGCTCGCGCTGGGTGCGCGGCGAGGCGCGCGACGCTGCTGAACGAGGCATCCTCGTCCCGGTCCGATTCGAGGATGCGCGCCTGCCGATCGATGCGCGGGCGATTCAGACCACCGACCTCGACAAGTGGGGCGAGGATCCCGCCAGCGAATCCTTCCAGGATCTGCTGCGATCGCTTGGAGCTGTGATCAAGCGTCAGCGCGCGCGTCAATCGGCGAAGCCCGCCGCAGGCGCCGCGCAAGCCGCGGCCGCCGGTCCTGCGCCCCGTGTCGCGGTCTGCGTGCTGCCCTTCGTCAACATGAGCGGCGATCAGGATCAGGAGTATTTCAGCGACGGCATTACCGAGGACATCATCACTGACCTGAGCAAGGTTTCGGCGCTGGCGGTGGTGTCACGCAACAGCGCCTTCCAGTACAAGGGCAAGAATGTCGATATTCTGAAACTCGCCCGCGAGTTGAAAGTCGGCCACGTCCTGGAGGGTAGCGTGCGCAAAGCGGGTGGCCGGGTAAGGATCACCGCCCAGCTGGTTGACGGGGCGAGCAACGGTCATGTTTGGGCCGAGCGTTACGACCGTGACCTGAATGACATCTTCGCCCTGCAGGCCGAGATCTCCGAGGCCATTGTCAGGGCGCTCAGGCTGAAGCTCCTGCCTGAAGAGAAGAAGGCGATCGAGCAGCGCGGCACGGACAGTGTCGAGGCCTACAACCTCTACCTCATGGCGCGCCAGTCCTACATCACGGGCCACGAGGGCGACGCGCGGCGCGTGGAAGCGATCGTGCGCCTTTGCAAGCGCGCCACCGAGATCGATCCCAAGTATTCGCGGGCCTGGGCGCTCATGGCCATCGGCCAGATGAACCTGCGCTTCGTGCACGGCCGGCAGGGCGATGACGGCCTGGAGCCGGCAGAACGTGCGCTGGCGCTGGACGCGAACCTCGCCGAGGCCCACGCCGTGAAGGCGAGGATCCTCGCCCAGCACGGCCGGCACGATGAGGCGGCCGTGGAAATAGATGCTGCACTCAAGCTGGACTCCAACTCCTACGAGGTCAACCGGGCGGCCGCGTATCTGGCGTTTCGGCAGCAGCGCCTGGACGAGGCCATCCGTTGTTACGAGAAGTCCATGAGCCTCATGGACACCGACCTGAATTCAGGCGCCATGCTCGGCACCTGCTACACGGCGGTCGGGGATGTGCAGGCCGGTCGTCGCGTCGCCCAGACCAATCTTTCCCGTACCGAGAAGACTCTGGCGCAGGATCCCAACAACGGCGCCGCCATGGCTTACGGCGCCAATGCTCTTGCGGCTCTCGGTGAGGCCGAGCGCGCGAAGGACTGGATCAAGCGGGCCTTGCTCATTGACCCGGATAACATGAATGCGCGCTACAACTTCGCGTGCGTCCTGGCCACCTATCTGAAAGACCCGGACGCCGCGCTGGAGCTGCTCACACCGGTGTTCGAAACCCTGGCCATTGGTTTCCTGAACCACGCCAACGCCGACCCGGACCTCGATTCGCTGCGTGATGAGCCTCATTTCAAGGCGATGGTCGCGAAAGCAAGGGCGCGTCTTGCGGTGGCTGACGACGCTGGTTCTGCAACCGACTCTTGAGGTCACGAGTCGTGCGCGCAACCCGCGAACAGCCCGTTCGCCGCCTCGTAGCCTATCGACGCCTCGAACATTGCACCGAAGTGGCCCGCAAGAAAGCCTGAAGCGAGGTGGCTCGCGCGACCAATCGCAGCTTGCGCGAGCGCCGAGCCGGTACTCAGTCGTCGAACACCGCTCTTCGCGAGGGTATCCATCGACGGCAGGCCGGGGACGGCCATTACATTGAGGGGTGTCGGCTCGATCGCTGCGGAGACAGCCGCCATGGCATCCGCGGTGGCGAGACCGGGGACAAACAGGCCATCACACCCCGCCGCACGGTAGCGTGTGGCCCTGTGAATGATCTCCTCGGTGGCCGCGCCGCCGTGGGCAATGCCGCGAAGCAGAACATCGGTGCGTGCGTTGATGAACAGTTCCGCACCCGAGCTCGCAACGCAGTCTCGGATGGCGCTGATCTTTCTGCAAAGGAGATCGGGCGAACCGCCGCCGTCTTCGATGTTGATGCCCACCGCCCCAAGCTCCATGACGCGGGCGACGAGCCGTACCACCGCGGCCGGATCGTCCGCGTAGCCGGCCTCAACGTCTACCGTGAGCGGCGCCTGAATGACACGCGCTATGTCGCGGATCGCGGCGATCAGTTGCGCCTGCGGGAGACTGTTGCCATCCGCATAGCCATGCGCCCACGCAAGTCCCGCACTGGTGGTCGCAATGGCCCTGGCACCCAAGCTCTCAATTAAGCGCGCGCTGACGGCATCCCAGGCGTTGGGCAACAGCAATAATCCGGGTCCTTCATGAAGATTCCCGAAAAGCTGGCTGGACATGCTGGCTCCCTCAGTGACTGGCCGATTCGGAAGTCGAAACCCAGTGCGACCGCAGCGCCTCGTTGAACTCACCGGCGCGCTCCTCCGGGAAGAAAATTCTGCCGCCCTGAAGCTCCAGCCGTCGGCGCGATCCGGGGATGGTCTTTTCCAGCCAGTGTGACCACTTCAGATCGAAGAAGATGTCGTCGGTACCCCACGCGATGAGTGTGGGCGCCTGAACTGACCTCAGGGCTGCTTCGATGTCGAGCGTGTGCCGGCAGTCGAATGCATTGATGAATCGCTCCAATTGCCGCAGTCGCTGCGGCGAGCGCAAGTGTGGCCGCAGATAAGTCTCGATGGTGTCATCCGCGACTTCCGCCGGTCGTTCGTATGCCAGTCCCAAGGCCTGGGGCGAGCGGTATACGGACTTATCGGCAAGCATCGCCTCCAAAGCCCCGGCGAGCCCGCCGGCGGCCACCATGCTGACGAAGCCCTTGAAGGCTTCCGGCGGCCAGTTGTCGTGTGCGTCGCAATCAGTCAGCGCCAGAGTGCGAACGCGCGTGGGATACAAGGCGGCGAAGATCTGGCAGATGCCGCCACCGCTGTCGTTGCCCACGACGTCGAGCCGATCGATCTTAAGCGCATCCAGAAACTGTGCCAGCATGTGTGCGTTGGCCGTTACCGACACATCCTGGGTTGCCGATACTTCGCTGTTGCCATGTGCCATCAGGTCCACAGCGATGCAGCGTCTGAGGTCGCCCAGCGCGGCGAGCTGATGCCTCCATAAGTAGCTATTGAGCAGGACGCCGTGCACGAACAGTGCCGGCGCGCCGCTGCCGTGCTCGACGTAGCTGATAGTTCCGGATGGCGTAGTCACCTGGCGCCGGCCGGCAAAGAACGCAGCGCCCGTCACGAGGTCTCGCCCGCGAGGGTCTCGCGCAGCTTCTGCGCGCACTCCTCGCAGCAGACTTCGACGACTTGCGTGCCGACTTGCACTTTGACGGCGTTGCCCTCGAGCCTGCAGTCGCAGGCCGCACAGGTCTTTTCAGTCATGACTCATCTCCACTTGCTGCCCAATGCGGGCAAGCCTAGGAGACCATCTGGCGCCTGAGCTCGCTGTCGAAATCTTTAGCGATCTGCTAGGAGGAGCGGGCGGATTGCCTGAAGGCTGCCGGTGATCGGCCGTAGGCTTGGCGGAAAGCAGCAGAGAAGTGACTGTGGCTGGAGAAGCCCAGATCTGCGGCGAGGGTGGACAAATCGTCAGAGCGCGCAATCAGATCCAGGGCGCGCGCGAGCCGCAACCGCAGGTGATAGCGATACAGGGGTATTCCCTCGGTCTGTTGGAACACCTGTGTCAGATAGACCGGCGAGCCGCGAATCTCCCTGGCGATTTCCCCAAGACTCCAGCGCCGTGACAGATCGCCCGCCAGCAGCACTTTGACGCGATCGGCGAGCCGGCGGCGCGCGCGGTTTGCTCCAGCTTCGCGCGTCGTGCGCGGCCCGAGGCTACGGCACACCAACGTCAGCACTAAGCTCTCCGCTTCCAGGGGCTCGGCGGGCCGGTAGCTGAGACTATGGCGAAGCACCGCGACCAGGGCTTGCGCGCGCGGGTCGATGCCCAGGTGTTGCAGTCGAAAGCCGAGCGCTCCGCGTCGCTTCAGCAAAGACGCAGGCGCGAGCTCCCGCAGAATATCCTCCGACAGCGCAAGCGACAGGCTGGCATCGCCGCCTGCGATGGGATGGCTGACCTGGTAGCCCTCGGTGGCGTTGAAGAACAGAACGTGATTGGCATCGGCGACGGCTTGATCGCCACCGACGTGCCGCAGGTAAACCCCGCGATACGGGAATACCAGTTGCGTGATCGAGGCGCATTCCTCGGGGCTGCGATGACGGCATTCGCCGCCGCAGCGAACGTTCCGCAGCACTACCGTCTCCGTATCGAGTAGGTGCGTGATCTCGAACTCGGATGCCGCCAGCATGCGCAGAGTTTATACCCACCTGCGGGAAGACATACCGGGCCATCGAGCCCGCCGCGCGTCTGGCGTCTTGAGCCAGCCAGAGCGCTATGCCAGCTTTTCCAGCAGCGCTTTGAGCTCCGCCTGTTGTGTTGTGGTGAGGCGGCTCAGGCGCTCACCGAAGGCTTCCCCGAGCAGGGCGAGACCGCGGCTCATGACCTTGCGGCCCTCCGGCGTGAGTGAGAGCTTGTGGCGGCGCAGGTCGGCACGATCGATCTCGCGCCGCAGCAGCTCGGCAGCCTCCAGCCGCTTCACATAGACGGTGACGCTCGGTTTCGGGATCAGCAGCGCATCGGCGAGTGCGGCCGGGTTTGGGTGCGCGTCGACTTCGGCCAGCAGCAACAATTCCTTGACCTCGACGCCGAGCGCCTGCAGGGCGGGGGCGACCTCACCGATTACCGATGCAAACAGACGGTAATTGAGCGTCCATATCCTCGTGATGTCGCTCTTTGCCATACCGCTTGACACCAAAGTAGTTTAATATTAAATATACACCAGTTGGAACTACTGGTAATCTGTATCAATATAGCACGGAGGATTTCCCATGGCGCTCGACCATTACGTGACCCTCGGCCGCTCCGGCCTGCGCGTCAGCCCGCTGTGTCTGGGCGCGATGACTTTCGGCGAGAGCCTCGGCTGGGGCTCATCCGTCGAAGAATCGCAGCAGATCATGGATCACTACATCGCCGCTGGCGGTAACTTCATCGATACCGCCAATTTCTACACCAAGAGTCATTCCGAGAAGATCATCGGTGACCATGTCGGCCGTCATGCCGACAAACGTGACCGGCTGGTGATTGCGACCAAGTTCAGCGGCAATCTCTACCCGGGCGACCCGAACGGAGGGGGCTCGGGGCGCAAGTCGATCATCAACGCCTGCGAACATTCGCTGCGCCGGCTGCAGACCGACTACATCGACCTGTACTGGCTGCACAATTGGGACGTGCATACGCCCATCGACGAGACCATGGCGGCGTTAGAAGACCTGGTGCGTTCCGGCAAGGTGCGCTACCTCGGCGTTTCGGATACGCCTGCATGGAAGGTCGCGCAGGCGAACGTGATGGCGCAGTTCCGCGGCTGGTCATCGTTCATCGGCCTGCAGATCGAATATTCCCTGCTCGAGCGCTCGGTCGAGCAGGAACTCGTGCCGATGGCACTGGAGCTGGGACTGGGCATCACGCCCTGGTCACCGCTCAAAAGCGGAGTGCTGTCGGGCAAGTACACGCGCGAGTCCGCCGGCCAGATCAAGTCCGACCGCTCGGCGTTCATGGCGGCATACCTGAAGGAGTCGACCTACGCGCTCGTGGACGAACTGGAGATCATCGCCAAGGCGCACGACAGCACGGTGGCGCGGGTGGCGCTGGCGTGGGTGCGGGGGCGTCCCGGGGTGGGCTCCACCATCATCGGCGCCCGCCGTCTCAGCCAGCTGGAGGACAACCTGAAGTCGCTTGAGCTGACGCTGACGGCGAGTGAGCGCGCCCACCTGGATGGGCTGACGAAGCCGACATTCGGGTTCCCACAGAGCATGGAGCCGATGTTCCCCGCGATTCACAACGGCGGCACGACGGTGAACGGTGTTCACGCCGCACCGTCGCCGTTCATCATCAGCAAGGGCGAGAAGCCTTACTGACGAAACGGACCGGCGGCAGGCAGGTTGGTGCTGACGGCCTGGCCCGCGCGCCTCGATTAGACTCAGCGCCGTGCCTTTGTGCGGTAACTTCAAGGAGGCCATCGTGCGCGAGCTGGTCCTGAAGATGTCGATGTCGGTTGACGGGTTCGTGGGCAGCCCCGATGGCGGTATCCAATGGGTGTTCAGCAACGACCCGGAGGCGGTCGCCTGGACCGTAGCCACGGTGTCGAACGCGAGCCTGCACATCATGGGCAGTCGCACCTTCGACGACATGGCCGCCTACTGGCCGACCTCGACCGAGGTATTCGCCGCGCCGATGAACCAGATTCCTAAGGCCGTCTTCTCCCGCCAGGGGCTGGAGTGCTGAAGGTGGCCAATCCCACGGCGGCGCTGCGGGACGCCCGGGCGAACGCGGGCACCGGGCAGCCGGCGCAGCGGCAGCCCGGTGCGGAGAGCTGGGCGCAGGCCTATGTGGCGAGCGGTGACCTGGCCGAGGAAGTCGCGAAGCTGAAGGCCGGGGAGGGTAAGCCGATCGTCGCGCATGGCGGCGCAGGCTTCGCCCGCAGCCTGATCTGCCGGGGGCTCGTCGATGAGTGCGCCTTGCTCGTGCAGCCGGTTGCCCTGGGGCAGGGGCTCGCCGTGTTTTCGGAGCTTGCCGCGCCGCGCCCGCTGAAGCTTATGAGTTCCCGGGCTTTCCCCGGGGGCGCGGTGGCGCAGGTGTACCGGCCGGCCTGAAGGCGCCCGCGCAGACTCGCGACCCGCCTCGTGCCGTAGGCTGCGAGCCGTGCGGCCCTTACTCCCACTCGATAGTCGCGGGGGGCTTCCCGGAGATGTCGTACACCACGCGTGAGATCCCCGGGACCTCGTTGACGATGCGGCGCGAGACCACGTCTAGGAACTCGTATGGCAGCCGCGCCCAGTGCGCGGTCATGAAGTCGACGGTCTCGACCGCGCGCAGCGCGATCACGTAGTCGTAGCGGCGGCCATCGCCCATGACGCCCACCGAGCGTATCGGCAGGAACACCGCGAATGCCTGGCTGGTGACGTCATACAACTCATGCCGGCGCAGCTCCTCGATGTAGATCGCATCCGCACGTCGCAGCAGGTCTGCGAATTCCTTGCGTACCTCCCCGAGGATGCGCACGCCGAGCCCGGGTCCCGGGAAGGGGTGGCGATAAACGATCTCGCGCGGCAGCCCGAGCTCGACGCCGAGACGGCGCACCTCGTCCTTGAACAGCTCGCGCAGCGGCTCAACCAGCTTCAGGTTCATGTCCTTGGGCAGGCCGCCGACGTTGTGGTGCGACTTGATGACGTGCGCCTTGCCGGTGCGCGAGCCGGCCGATTCGATCACATCCGGATAGATAGTGCCCTGGGCGAGGAACTGCACGCCGGTGAGCTTGCGCGCTTCCTCGTCGAACACCTCGATGAAGGTGCGGCCGATGACCTTGCGCTTGGCTTCCGGGTCGGTGACCCCGGCGAGCGCGCTGAGGAAGCGCCTCTCGGCATCGACGCGGATGACGCGCACGCCCAGGTGCTGGGCGAAGGTGCTCATGACCTGGTCGCCTTCGCCAAGACGCAGCAGGCCGTGATCGACGAACACGCAAGTCAGCTGCTCACCGATCGCGCGCTGCAGGACGGCGGCGACCACGGAGGAGTCGACGCCGCCGGAGAGCCCGAGCAGCACCTTGCCGCCGCCCACCTGCGCGCGCACGCGCGCGGTTGCATCCTCGATGATGTTGCCGACGGTCCAGAGCGCATCGCTGCCCGCGATCTCGCGCACGAAGCGCTCGAGAAGGCGCGCGCCCTGGGTCGTATGGGTCACTTCCGGGTGGAACTGCACCCCGTAGAAGCGCCGCCGCTCGTCGCTCATGGCGGCATAGGGGATCGTCGCGGTAGAGGCACTGGCGAGGAACCCCGGGGGCAGGGCGTCCACGCGGTCGCCATGGCTCATCCACACGTCCAGCAGCGCCTCGCCGGCGCTGCTGCGGCGGTCCTCAAGGTCAGCGAGCAGGCGCGAGGCGCCGGTCACGGTCACCTCCGCGTAGCCGAACTCGCGCTCGCTCGAGGGCGTGACGCGCCCGCCGAGCTGCTGCGCCATGGTCTGCATGCCGTAGCAGATGCCGAGCACCGGCACCCGGAGCTCGTACACCGCCTGCGGTGCGCGCGGCGGATCCTGGTCGGTTACGGATTCGGGGCCACCGGAGAGGATGATGCCGCGCGGCTGGAACGCGCGTACCTCGGCCTCGCTCACATCCCAGGGGTAGATCTCGCAGTAGACGCCCAGCTCGCGCACGCGCCGGGCGATCAGTTGCGTGTACTGGGCGCCGAAATCCAGGATCAGGATGCGATGCGCGTGGATGTCCGTGCGCGCGGCGGGCTTGGGGGTCAGCGGCTCGGCAGGTCGGGGAACGCTCGCCATGGATTCCTGAACTTCTAGGACACCCGGTAGTTGGGTGCTTCCTTGGTGATGGTGACGTCGTGGACGTGGCTCTCACGCACGCCCGCGGTGGTGATGCGCACGAACACCGGCTTGGTGCGCAGGTCGGTGATGTTGCGACTGCCGGTATAGCCCATCGCGGCCCGCAGGCCGCCCGAGAGCTGGTGCAGGATCGTGACCACGCTGCCCTTGTAGGGCACGCGGCCCTCGACACCCTCGGGCACCAGCTTCTCGAGCTCGGAGGCTGCATCCTGAAAATAGCGGTCGGCCGAGCCGTGGCGCTCGCCCATTGCCCCCAAGGATCCCATGCCGCGATAGGACTTGTAGGAGGCACCCTGATAGAGCTCGACCTCGCCGGGGGATTCCTCGGTGCCGGCGAACAGCCCGCCGATCATCACCGCGTGCGCGCCGGCCGCGAGCGCCTTGGCAATGTCACCGGAGAAGCGGATGCCGCCGTCGGAGATGACCGGTACATCCGTGTCGCGCAGCGACTCGGCGACGTTAGCCACCGCGGAGATCTGCGGTACGCCGACGCCGGCGACAATGCGGGTAGTGCAGATGGAGCCTGGGCCGATGCCGACCTTGACGGCATCCGCACCGGCATCGACCAGCGCCCGCGCGGCCTCCGGGGTCGCGATGTTGCCGGCGATGACCTGGGCGTCGGCCCACTTGGCCTTGATGCGCCTGACCGTCTCGATCACGCCCTTGGAGTGCCCGTGCGCGGTGTCGACCACCACGAGGTCGACACCCGCCTCGCGCAGCGCCGCCACGCGCTCCAGCGTGTCGGGCGTCGTACCGACCGCCGCTCCCACCCGCAGGCGGCCGCCGTCGTCCTTGCAGGCACGCGGGAATTCGGTGGCTTTCTGAAAGTCCTTCACCGTGATCATGCCGACGAGTTCGCCGGTGCGGTTGACCACCAGCAGCTTCTCGATGCGGTGCTTGTGCAGCAGCGCGAGCACCTCGTCCTTGGGCGCATCCTCGCGCACCGTCACCAGGCGCTCCTCGGGCGTCATGACGCTCGAGACCGGGGCGTCGAAGCGATCCTCGAACCGCAGATCGCGGTGCGTGACGATGCCGACCGCCCTGCGGCCCACCACCACCGGCACACCGGAGATGCCGCGTGAGCGGGTCAGATCCAGCACCTCGCGGATGCTCATATTCGGGGAGACCGTGATCGGATCCCTGATCACGCCGCTTTCGAACTTCTTTACACGCCCGACCTCGCGCGCCTGGGCGTCGATGGTCATGCTCTTGTGGACGATGCCGATGCCACCTTCCTGGGCGATGGTGATGGCGAGTCGCGCCTCAGTAACCGTGTCCATGGCCGCCGAGACGAGCGGCACGTTCAGCCGGATGCGGCGCGTAACCTGGGTGGAGAGATCGACCTCGCGTGGCAGAATTTCCGAGTAAGCCGGAACCAGGAGGACGTCATCGAAGGTGAGAGCTTCTTCGAGGATGCGCATGCGTAATTATATGCGCTTAGGTCCTGCCGGTAAACCTCGTGCTAAGGTGCCTGATGCCCCCAGATTCTGAACTTCACGGTATTCCCGCTCCGGTGCGCGAGGTCTACAGCGTTACCCGGCTCACCCGGGAGGTGCGCGCGCTGCTTGACCGGGGTCTCGGGGTGATCTGGATCGAGGGGGAGTTGTCGAACTTCTCCCAGCCGGCCTCCGGGCACTGGTATTTCTCGCTCAAGGACCGCGATGCCCAGCTGCGCTGCGCCATGTTCCGCATGAAGAACGTGCTGGTCGGCTTCACCCCGCGCGCCGGCAGCCAGGTGCTGCTGCGCGGGCGCATCAGCGTCTACGAGGCGCGTGGCGAGTACCAGCTGATCGTCGAGCACCTGGAGGAGGCCGGGGTCGGGGCGCTCAGGCGGGAATTCGAGCGCCTGAAGACCCGCCTGGCGGCCGAAGGACTGTTCGCGCTCGAGCGCAAGCGAGTCCTGCCGCGCTTTCCGCGCCGCATCGGAGTCATTACCTCGCCTACCGGGGCGGCGCTGCGCGATGTGCTGCACATCCTGGCGCGGCGCTACCCGACGGCTGCCGTGCTTATCTATCCCGCCCCGGTGCAGGGCGCAGCGGCGGTGCCCGCCCTGGTGCGGGCGCTCGCCCTAGCCTCGGCCCGCGCCGAGTGTGACGTCCTGATCCTCACCCGGGGCGGAGGCTCGCTGGAAGACCTGTGGGCGTTCAACGATGAACAGCTCGCCCGGGCAATCCATGCCTGCGTGGTGCCGGTGGTGTCGGGCGTCGGCCACGAGGTCGACTTCACCATCGCGGACTTCGTGGCCGATGCGCGCGCCCCGACCCCCTCGGCCGCCGCGGAGCTCGTGGCGCCCGACCGGCAGGCGTGCCTCGAGGCTCTCTCCCGCACCGCGCAGCGTTTGGCGCTCGGCATGCGGCGCGAACTGCGCGGGGTGGGCCTGCGCGTGGAATCAGGCGAACGCCGCCTGCGCCTTTCCCACCCCGGCCTGCGTCTCGGCCAGCAGATGCAGCGGCTCGATGACCTCGCGCAGCGCCTGAGCGCGGCGGTGCGCGGCCGTTCGCACGAAGACAGTGTGCGCCTCGCGGACCTGCAGGCGCGCCTCGCGCACTGCTCCCCGCGCCATAGCGTGCAGGAATACGGCGCCCGCGCGGGGCGTCTGCAGGCGCGCCTGGGGCATGCCGCCGGCGCAACCGTTGCGCGCCTGACGCACCGCCTGGCGCTGGCGCAGCGCGGGCTGCACACGGTGAGCCCGCTCGCGACCCTCAGCCGCGGCTTTGCGATCGTGACCGGCGACACCGGCATCCTCACGGATGCCGCAGGCGTGGTGCCTGGCAGCGACATCCAGGCGCGGCTCGCCCGGGGCACGCTGACCGCAACTGTGACGGGACGCAAGGCATGAAGGGACTCCTCGCGCTTCTGTGGCTGGCGCTGCTGCCGGGGGCTGTCGGGGCGATGGAGGCCGCCTCCGCCGGGCTGCCACAGGCAGAGCTGGCACCGGGCGGGGTTGCGCTCCTGAGTGTCGCGGCCGCCGCTGGCCAGGAGCCCATGGTGACCTTTGCCGACAAGCGCGTGCTGGTGCTGCCCTCGGGCGATCGCTGGGTGGCGGTAGTCGGGATCCCGCTGTCGCAGACCCCGGGGCCGGCGGTGGCGCGCGTGCATGACGGCACCCCGGAGGGCACGTCGATCAGCTTCGAGATTGCCGACAAGGAGTACACGACGCAGCGGCTGACCGTGGCCCCGGGCAAGGTGGACCTGTCGCCCAAGGACCTGGCACGCACCAAAAAGGAGACACCCCACATCCACGCCGCGATGGCCACGTACACGGACTCGGCCCCCGCCACCCTGCAGCTCGTGGCGCCGGTGCCGGGCGTCCGCTCGAGCTCCTACGGCTCGCGCCGCGTCTTCAACAACGAGTCGCGCAGCCCGCACTCAGGCATGGACATCGCGGCGGACAACGGCACGCCCATCCACGCGGCCGCCGACGGACGGGTGCTCGACACCGGGGACTACTTCTTCAACGGCAACACGGTGATCCTCGATCACGGCCGCGGCTTCCTAACCATGTACTGCCACCTGAGCGAGATCGACGTGCATCCCGGAGAGGTGCTGAAGGCGGGTGCTGTGCTCGGCAAGGTCGGCGCCACCGGTCGCGTCACCGGTCCCCACCTGCACTTCGGCGTCGCGCTCAACAGCGTCTTCGTCGACCCGGCATTGTTCCTGCCGCCGCCCGCACCGTCGCCCGCGCCGCCGCCGGCCACGAGTCCGCATGAACCGTCCGGCTGAGGGTGGCCGCGATGAGGGTTTCATGCGCGTGGCGCTCGAGCACGCGACGGCAGCGCGCGCGCGTGGCGAAGTGCCGGTGGGTGCGCTCCTGGTGCGCGGCGATTCGATCATCGCCGCCGCGGGCAACAGCCCGATCGCGAGCCACGATCCGACCGCCCACGCGGAAATCCAGGTGCTGCGCACCGCCGGTGAGATCCTCGACAGCTACCGCCTGACCGGCACGACGCTGTACGTGACGCTGGAGCCGTGCGTCATGTGCGCGGCCGCGCTGGTGCACGCGCGCGTGCGACGCGTGGTGTTCGGGGCATGGGATCCGCGCGGCGGCGGCGCGGGCAGCCTGACCAACGTCTTCACGCTCCCCGGCCTCAATCATCGCGTCGACGTCTTCGGCGGCGTGCTCATGGAGGAGTGCGGGCAGGTGCTGCAGGAGTTCTTCGCGCAGCGGCGCGTACAGGACACCGAGCCTTAGCGCGCTGGCGGCGCCGGGCGCGGCGGGTCGGGAGCTACCTGGATCGTGACCGACACCGGCTGCGCGGCGGCGGGTGCGGTCGCGCCACCGGCAGGCGGCGGCACGATCGTGGGGCGCGCCTCGCCCGGCTGCCATTCGAGCAGTGTCAGGTAGCGCTGGATGCGATCGACGAACTGCACCGGTTCCCAGCCGCGCGCATAGCCGCGCTTGGCGCGGTCGTACCAGCGCTCCTGCGCCAGCAGCGGCAGCTGCTCGCGCACGTCCGCCCAGGAATCGGGGTTCTTGCCGTGTGCCTGCGCGATGATGCGTGCGTCCTCCAGGTGTCCGAAGCCGACGTTGTAGGCGGCGATCGTGAGCCAGGTGCGGTCCGGTTCCGCGATGCGGTCCGGAATCATCTCGCGCACCTGCGCAAGATAACGGGCGCCCGCGTCGATGCTCTGCGCCGGGTCGGTGCGGTCCTTGATGCCCATCGCCTGCGCCGTGTCGGCGGTCAGCATCATGACCCCGACCGCGCCCTCGTCCGAGGCCGCGCGCGGATCCCACTTCGATTCCTGGTAGCCCACCGCGGCCAGCAGGCGCCAGTCAATGCCCGACTGCGCCGCCGCCGCCTCGAACCAGCCGCGAAACTGTGGCAGGCGATCGTTCACGTGAGCCTGGAACTCGCGCGACTCCTCGTAGGCGAAGGGACGCGTGTCGCCGGAGGACTCCTGCACCATCTGCGGCAGGCGCCCGGAGGCGGCGAGGTCGTGGAAGAAGCTATTGACGCTGGTGAGCAGGCCCGGCGCGCCGTGGCGCACCATCCATTGCACCGGACGCTTCTCGGGCAGCGCGAAGCCCACCAGCACGTTCGGGTAGAGGTGGTGCGCGAAGGAAAACTCGCGCTCGTCGGTGATGGCGTAATCGGCTTGTCCAGAGTCGACGTCCTCGATCGGGTCGGCGACGCTCGGCGCCGTCTCCTCCCAGCGGACGCTTGGGGCCACGGTGCTCTTCAGGCGCTCGAGGATGCGCTCCTGCGGAGTACCGGCGCGCACCGCGAGCTTGGCGGATTCCAGCTGCAGGGTATCGCGCGGCTTGGTGCCGCTGCGGTGATAGACGACCAGCTGCGGGATTAGCGTGTAGGGATCGGCAGCATCCGCCACGCGACTCCACTCGGGCGTGCTGGTGAGTGAGGCGGCGGCGATATCGGCGCGCCCGGCTGCCAGCTCCGTCTGCAGCGCGTGCTCGTTGGCGACCGGGTACATGTGCAGCTTCACGCCGAGGTAGGCGGCGTAGGCGGTCGCCAGGTCGAACTCCAGCCCTTCCGTACCCTGGGCGCCGAGGTAGTAGCAGGTAGGCAGGTTCAAGGTTACGACGCGCAGCTCGCCGCGCGCGCGGATCTCCGCGAGCGCACTGCGCTCGAAGATCGCGGGAGGCTCGAATTTGCCGCATCCGGGCAGCACGGACAGCAGCGTGACGACCGCGGCGAGTGCTAAAGCGCGCACGAACCCCCCCTCACCGCAAGAGCTTTCCGTTAGAATACCAGCCCCCGCAAGACTCACAGGGCAGCCGGAGAGGTACCGAAGCGGTCATAACGGCGCCGACTCGAAATCGGATGGTCGGGTAATTCCGGCACGTGGGTTCGAATCCCACCCTCTCCGCCAATGAGTCTACGCGCGGCCCTTCACGCCGCTGGCTTCTTCAGTGCCTCGCGATAGGCCGCGCCGAAGGCCTCCACGAACGTGTGTGGCAGGTGGTCGGCCGGCATCTCAATCAGATTTCGGTAGAAGGTCGTGAACAGTTCCCAGTACTGCGCCTTGTCGGCGGTGCGGGCCTTGCCGCGGCGCGCGGCGCGCTCGAAGCGTGCCTCGAGCTCGGCCGGGTCGAGGCGATCCAGAAATTCCACGAACGCGCTGCGGGTGGCCTGCGAGCAGGCCTGCTCGTGCACCTTGGACTCCCCGACCGTCTCGCGCAGCCACTGCACCGAGTCCAGGCGCCGCCCTTCGTGCTTCAGGAACAGCGCGATCATCAGGTCCTCGACCGATAGCTGCGCGAGCGAGGGGCGCGGATCGTCCGCCTCGGGCGCCGGTGTCTCGATGCGGTAGCGGTTGCGCGTGTCGCTGCGCGTGCGCTCGAGGTCCTTGAAGCCGACGAAGGCTTCGCGGAACAGGCGCCCCGCCAGATGCAGCAGGCGGCCCTGCGCATCAGCGGGCAGGCTCTCCGGCGCGATGCCCGCGCCGCGACAGAAGGCCTCCAGACCCGAGCGCATATCCTCGAGTGCTATCGGGTTCTTCGGCTCGCGTCCGACTGCTTCGGCGAGCCGCGCCAGGCGCTGGGAGTTCGACTCGGTGCTCATGCCCTCGGCGGCTGCCGGGGGCGGCGGCGGGGCGTGGTTGTAGGCTTCGGCTTCCGGCGCCTGGGCCTGCGGTCGCAGCGGCGGCAGCGGGTCGAGCGTGCGGGCGAGGGCGCGCACGGAGCCCGAAGTCACCGCCTGCCCGTAGGCATTCACCGGCAGCACCGCGGCCGGGTCTTCCGAGGGCAGCAGCAACTCCTCAAGATTGATGGGGGCGCCGATGTCGCGGTCGAAGCGCTTCAGCTGCCGCAGGGCGTGAATGCTGGTGGGGACCGCGGGGGCCAGCGACTCCTCTTCGGGTTGCGGCGCCTCGCGCTTGCCGGCATCGACCGCCGCGACGATGTGGTATTCGCCCATGCGCAACATGTCGCCGTTGCTGAGACGGTAGCCGCTCGAGCCGCGCTTGGCGAGCGGCTCCATCTCGTCATTGACGTAGACACCGTTGGTGCTGACATCCTGCAGATAGAAGTGGCCCTCGCGGAACTGCACCCGCGCGTGATGTGCGGAGACGTAGCGCGACGGATCCGGCAGTACCCAGTCATTGTCGGCCGAGCGGCCAATGGTGCCGCCCTCGACCGAAAACACAGCCGAGCTGCGCTCGGCCAGCGTGCGACGCTGGTCGCTGACGATTTTCAGCCTAAGCATGCTTCCCCGACTCAATGCAACCCGTCCGTTTGCTGGGTTCCGGGGCGCCTCCCCGCACGGACGCGGTCAAGCGTCCCTGGTGCGCCCGGACATATAATGGCCAGCGTCAACGCTAGCAGCGAGTCCCCGTCGAACCATGGCAGCCAGTCACATTTTCCGCATTATGTTCGTGAATCAGGGCAAGGTTTACGAGGTGTATGCCCGCAAGGTTAACCACGGCGAGCTGTTCGGCTTCATCGAGGTCGAGGAACTGGTGTTCGGGGAGCGTTCCTCGGTGGTGCTCGACCCTTCCGAGGAGCGCATCAAGGGCGAATTCGCAGGCGTCAAGCGCACCTTCCTGCCGATGCACTCGGTGCTGCGCATCGATGAGGTGAAGAAGCACGGCGTCAGCAAGATCACCGCTCTCGAGGCCGGCGCCAACGTCACGCAGTTCCCGATGCCGCTCTACTCCACTCCACCCGGGGAGAAGAAGTGAGGGCAGCGCCCGCATGCTGCTGATCGAAGGCCCGCCGGCGCTCTCCGCATTCCGGATCGCCAAGCTCCTGCAGCGCCTGCGCGCGCTCGATCCCGCCGCGCGCTCCCTCGATGCGCGCTTCGTACATTTCGCTGACCTGTCCGCGCCCCTGAGCGCCGCGCAGCAGGCGGTGCTCGCGCAGCTGCTGACCTACGGGCCAAGCCTGGCAGCGGCCGCGCACCCTGGTGACGCCAGGCTCTTCATCGTGCCGCGTGCCGGCACCATCTCGCCCTGGTCGAGCAAGGCCACCGATATCGCGCACGTGTGTGGTCTCGCCAGCGTGCGGCGCCTGGAGCGGGGTATCGAGTACCGCCTGGGCGCCGATGGTGCGCTCACGCGCGAGCGCCTGGGGAAGCTCGCCCCCGCCCTGAGCGACCGCATGACGGAGATGCCGCTGTTCGAGGCGGCGCAGGCGGCGCAGCTCTTCGGGCAGACGGCGCCCCAGCCCCTGACGCAGGTGTCTCTCGCCGGCGGCCGCGAGGCGCTGGCCGCCGCCGACAGCAGGCTCGGGCTGGCGCTGTCGCAGCAGGAGATGGACTACCTCATCGAGAGTTTCCGGCGCCTCGGGCGCGATCCGACGGACGTCGAGCTCATGATGTTCGCGCAGGCCAACTCCGAGCACTGCCGCCACAAGATCTTCAATGCCAACTGGGTGATCGACGGCAAGCCGCGTGCCGAGACGCTCTTCGGCATGATCCGCCATACGCACGAGCGCCATCCGCAGGGCGTGCTGTCCGCCTACAAGGACAACGCTGCGGTGATGGAGGGTTTCGGCGGGGTGCGTTACTTCCCCGACCCGGTCAGCGGCATCTACCGCGTCAGCCACGAGCCGATCGACATTCTCATGAAGGTCGAGACGCACAATCATCCGACCGCGATCTCGCCCTTCCCGGGAGCGGCCACGGGATCCGGCGGGGAGATCCGCGACGAGGGCGCCACCGGGCGCGGCGCGAAGCCGAAGGCGGGGCTCACAGGCTTCTCGGTGTCGAACTTGAGGATCCCCGGGTTCGTGCGACCGTGGGAGCGCGAGTTTGGCGCGCCCGCGCGCATTGCCTCCGCGCTCGACATCATGATCGAGGGCCCGATCGGCGCGGCCTCTTTCAACAATGAATTCGGCCGGCCGGCGATCGGGGGCTACTTCCGTACCTTCGAGCAGCAAGCGGCCTCGGATCCACCGACGCGCGTGCGCGGCTACCACAAGCCGATCATGATCGCCGGCGGCATCGGGAACGTGCGGCGCGCGCACGTGCACAAGCCGGAGGTTGCGCTCGGCTCCCTGATCGTGGTGCTCGGCGGGCCTGCGATGCTCATCGGCCTGGGCGGCGGTGCCGCCTCCTCGGTCGGCAGCGGCAGCTCGAGCGCGGACCTGGATTTCGCCTCCGTGCAGCGGGGCAACCCCGAGATGCAGCGGCGCGCCCAGGAGGTGATCGATCACTGCTGGTCACTTGGCGCCGCCAATCCCATCGTGCTGATCCACGATGTCGGCGCCGGCGGCCTCTCCAATGCCGTGCCCGAGGCGGTCGCCCACAGTGCGCGTGGAGCGCGCATCGACCTGCGCAGTATCCCGAGCGCAGAGCCCGGCATGTCGCCGCTCGAGCTGTGGTGCAACGAGGCGCAGGAGCGCTACGTGCTGGTGATCGCCGCCAACGCGCTGCAGGGCTTCAGCGCGATCGCCGCCCGCGAGCGCTGCCCGTTCGCCGTGATCGGGGCAATCGACGGCACCGGTCAGCTCACCGTGACCGATCCGCTGTTTCACAACCAGCCCGTCGACATGCCCCTCGAGCTGCTCTTCGGCAAGGCACCGCGGCTGACCCGCGAGGTTCGCAGTGTGGTGCCGGCGCGGCGCCCGCTTGATCTGAAGGGCATCGACCTGCAGGAAGCCGCCTACCGCGTGCTGCGGCTGCCGGCGGTGGCCGACAAGACTTTCCTGATCACGATCGGCGACCGCTCGGTAGGCGGCCTCATCAGCCGCGACCAGCTGGTGGGACCCTGGCAGGTGGCGGTGAGCGACGTGGCGGTGACGCTCGCGGACTACCAGGGAGTGACCGGTGAGGCCATGGCGATGGGTGAGCGTGCCCCGGTCGCGGTGCTCGATGCGCCGGCGTCCGGACGGCTCGCGGTGGCCGAAGCGATCACCAACATTCTGGCCGCCGACATTGCTGCCCTCGCCGACATCCGCCTCTCGGCCAACTGGATGGCCGCCTGCGGGGAGCCCGGCGAGGATGCGGCGCTGTTTGCAACCGTGCAGGCGGTGGGTGTCGAGCTGTGTCCGCAGCTCGGCATCGCCATCCCGGTCGGCAAGGACTCGCTCTCGATGAAGACCGCGTGGCGCGATGCCGGCGCCGACAAGAGCGTGGTGGCGCCCGTTTCGCTCATCGTCTCCGCCTTTGCGCGCGTGGCCGATGTGCGGCGCACGCTCACCCCGGCACTGCAGCTCGATGAGCGCCCGACGTCGCTGTGGCTCATCGACCTGTCCCATGGCAGGAACCGCCTCGGAGGGTCGGCGCTGGCGCAGGTGTACGGCGAGCTTGGTGAGGAGCCGGCCGATCTTGACGTGCCGCAGCGCCTGCTAGGCCTTGCCGCAGCCTTACGGGAGCTGCGTGCGGTGGGCATGCTGCGCGCCTATCACGACCGCTCCGACGGCGGGCTGTTCGCCACGCTCATAGAGATGGCCTTCGCCGGCCACTGCGGCCTGGACATTGCGCTGCCCGCAGCGCGCGGGCCGGCGCTCGCGCAACTGTTCGCCGAAGAGCCCGGCGTGGTGGTGCAGATACTCGCGGGCGACGAGCCGGCCTTCCTCGAGATCCTGGCGCGCCACGGGCTGGGCGAGGGCGCGCTCTACCTCGGCGCGCCGGTCATCGACCTGCGGGTGCAGCTGCGCGTGGGCGCTGAGCACTTCGATGAGTCCTGGGCGGACCTCAAGCGCGCCTGGTCGGAGACTTCCTGGCGCATGCGGCGGCTGCGCGATGAGCCGCAGTGTGCCGATGAGGAGTACGCGGCGCACACCGCGGAAGCTGACCCCGGGCTCACCGTCGCGCTCACCTTTGACCCGCAGCACGACATCGCTGCGCCCTACATCGCGCGCGGCGTGCGGCCGGCAGTGGCGATCCTGCGCGAGCAGGGCGTCAACAGCCAGGTGGAGACCGCCGCGGTGTTCGATCGTGCCGGCTTCACCCCGTACGATGTGCACATGACCGATATTTTGTCCGGCCGCGCCTCACTTGCGCAGTTCAAGGGACTCATCGCCTGTGGCGGTTTCTCCTATGGCGACGTGCTCGGGGCCGGGGAGGGGTGGGCGAAGTCGATCCTGTTCCATGCCGGCGCCCGCGAGGAATTCGAGCGCTTCTTCGCGCGCGGCGACTCCTTCGCCTTTGGCATCTGCAACGGCTGCCAGATGTTCGCGGCCCTGAAGAGCATCATCCCGGGCACCGCGCATTGGCCACGTTTTGTGCAGAACCGCAGCGAGCAGTATGAGGCGCGCTTCTCACTGGTGGAGGTGCAGAAATCCCCATCCGTGCTGCTGGCCGGCATGGAAGGCTCGCTCCTGCCGATCGCGGTGGCGCATGGTGAAGGTCGGGCAGAATTCGTTGACGCGGCGGCCGCTGCAGGCTGCAGCGCGAGCGGGCTGGTGGGCTTGCGCTACGTTAACGCCGACCGCAGCATCGCCACCACTTACCCTGCCAATCCGAGCGGCACGCCCTTTGGCATGGCCGCCTTGAGCAACGAGGATGGCCGCGTGACGGTGAGCATGCCGCACCCGGAGCGCTCGTTCCGCTACGTGCAGAACTCCTGGCACCCACGTGATGTGGGGGAGTACAGCGGCTGGACCCGCTTGTTCCGCAACGCGCGCCGCTTCGTTGGCTGACGGGCCAGTTCAGCTCGCCGAGACGAACGGCGTGACGTTGCTGCCAGTCTCGTCGAGGAAGAAGCGCCGCACCATGATGGCCTGCTGCAGCTTCCCCTTGCGCACGTAGGCTTCGTAGAAGAGGTCCTTCACCACTTCCAGCATGATGCCGGCCTCATAGCCGTCCAGCTGCGGCAGCGCCGAGCGCGCATCGAGCTCGGCGCCGAACAGCACGCTCTTCATTTTGGTGAAGATTTCCGGGGCGATGCTGGCAAGATCGCGCACCGCGTTCAGCTCATCGAACAGCCGCAGCTTCCCGGACTCCCCGAGGTCAGCGAACATCGCCTGCGCAGCGCGGCGGCACATGGAGGCGAAGGCGTTGAAGGCGCCGCTGGAGAAGCAGGTGAGGGCCTCGCGGAATAAGAGCTCAACGTCCTCCGGGATGTAGGTGAAGCTGAATTTCTCGCGCGCGCGCTCGACCTCCGTGAACTGGGGCGACAGCTCGACGCGCGTCGCGCCGTACATGCGTACCGTGAAGCGCAGGAAGATCGGTGCATGGCAGGCGTCGCAGAGGTAGACCAGCCCGACCTGCTGGGGGCGGTACAGCTGCAGGTCCTCGAAACGCGGCACGGCGCTCGCCGTGATATGCGCCACCGCCTGGCAATTGGGGCACGTCACGACGAGATTCTTTTCCGTGTCGTGGTGCAGCTGGCTCGAGGTGTCGATGTACAGGGACATTACGGTCACACTCGGGGCGGCCGTGAATTCTTATGTCTGGCGCCCCTTTCGAGCCATGGTACCCCAGCACGCGAAGAGAAGCCGCAGCCGGCGGACGGCTTGAGCCGCAGCGCCACGTTATGTCACAGGGCGGGGGCTGCGCGCGAAGGAGAGGATCCGGTCGCCGAGCGTTGCGTACTCGCCGCCGAAGTGGTGGCCAATGCCGACCTGCTCGCGCCGGATCCCAGGCGCGGCCAGCCCGGGGCAGATCGAGTCCTTCTCGCCTTCCCCGTAGAGGCACAGCACCGGGAGCCCGGTGATGCGCGCCACCTCGGGGCGCGTCTGCGGCCCGGCCTCATCGGTGCCGACCCAGTCGGAAATACTGACTTCGAAAGAGGCGTTGCCGTCGATGCCGAGGAGGCTGACGCTCGCCACCTTCGTGCGCAGGTCGGGGGGCAGGCGATTGACCACGAACGGCAGCACGTCGGCACCGAAGGAATAGCCGACCAGGAGCACGCGCTGCTTGTTCCAGGCGCTCAGGTAATGGCGCAGGATGCGCGCTACGTCGCGCGCGGTCTCATCCGGTGTGCGCTCCTTCCAGAAGTACTTGAGTGAGTTCAGACCCACGGTCGGCACGCCGCTGGCCGCAAGCCGCGCGGCGAGCTCCTGGTCGAGCCCGGCCCAACCGCCATCGCCTGTCAGCAGCAGCGCAAACTCCGGCGACGCGCCGCTCGCCTGCACCTCCTCGACCGGCAGGTCGCCGATCTCAGGTGGCGGAGTGCTCGCGGACTTCTGCGGTTGCGCGGCGAGGCGCGCGTAGGCTTCCTTGAACTGCGGCATCCAGTTCTTCTCGACCGAAAAGCCGTGCCCCACCAGGGGCAGCTCGATAATCTCACCGTTTGGCACCGCGCCGGCGAAGTCGTGCGCGGCCTGTGCGTTGCAGACCTGGTCCTTACCGCCCTGGAAGGCGATCCAGGGCTGCCTGAGCGTGCTCGCCGGCTTGAACACCAGTTCGTGCTGCGTATTGGGCGCGTAGTGCAAACCTGCCCCCGGGCACAGCTGCGCACCCGCGAAATCCTGGTCGGCGCAGAACCCCATGCTCAGGGCGCCGGCGAACGTGCCCGGCGGGGACTGCACCAGCGCGGCATACACGACGGTGGCCCCCGAGGAGTAGCCAACCAGCACCGGCACGAGGTACTCGCTCATGCCGATCTCCTTTTGCACCTGGTGGCTCAAGGACTCGAAGTCCGCCGCGATCATCTGGCAGGGCGCATCGGTACGCGCTGCCGCACGACCGAGGCTTGCGAAGTACTGGCGGATATCGACGCCGATCACGACCGCACCCATGTTCATCAGCGCGTGCGCCATGTGGATGACGCCGAGCTCCCAGCCGCCATCGCCTGAGAGGAAGATCGCGACGCTCTTCGGCCTGCCTTCCGGGATGTAGACACTGACCGTGCCGAAGCGTCCGGCCGGCAGGCGCGAGGGGTGTGCGTTGTCGGGGGCGGCGGTCGCTGCGGGCTTTTTCGCTGCCGCTGGGGCGGTCGCGGCGCTGGCGCCAGCCGCCATGGCGAGCGCTGCCAGCAGTGCGACAGCAGGGAAGCGCCGGGCGTTGGCGGTCATCGCGCGAACAGCTCCTTCATGCCACCGGCAATGAGTACCGAGACATCCACCAGCACGCGCGGCAGCGCGATACCGCCGCGCGCTGCCAGGTAGCGCGGCTCCCACACGGGATCGAACTTGGTCTTGTAGCGCCGCAACCCCTCGAAGTTATAGAAATGCTCGCCGTGGCGGAAGATGAAATTGCCGACACGGTGCCAGGCCGGCGCAAGCGGGTGCGCCTCGAGCCCGGAAAGCGGCGCCATGCCAAGGTTGAACCAGCGGTAGCCTTGCGCGCGTCCCCACAGCATCAGCTCGATGAAGAGGTAGTCCATCGCCCCGCGCGGCGCATCCGGATCGAAGCGCATCAGGTCCACCGAGAGCTCGGCCCTGTTGGCGGTGGTCCACAAGTTCGCGAACGCGGCCGGCGTCCCCTGCGAGCGCACCACGGCCACGGGGAACTGGCGCACGTACTGCGGCGTGAAGGCGCCTACCGAGAAGCGCTTCTCGCCGGTGGACTTGCTCGCAAGCCACGCGCTCGAGATGCGCTCCAGCACCGGCAGGATGGCATCGACCCCTGCAGGGGGTACGACCTCGAAGCTCGCCCCGTCGCGCTGCGCGCGCCGGTGCGACTGCCGCAGGTCGGCACGCGCAGCGCCCTCGAGGGAGAAGCTCTCGAGCGGCACGCGCGCCTCTTCCCCGATCTTAAGTGCGGCGAGCCCGAGATCGACATACAGCGACAGGCGCTCGCCGCACACCTGGTAGAACACGGTCTGGCCGCCGTGGTGATCGGAGATCTCCCGCAGCCGCCACACCAGCTCCTCGGCGCCGCTGGCGGCGCCGACCGGGTCGCCGAGCGCGATCCAGCTGCGCCCGGCGATCTGATACATGAGGAAGGCGTCGCCGGCGTCGCTGAACAGCAAGCGCTTGTCGCCGGTGAGCGCAGCGTTGGCGAGCGTCAGGTCCGACCGTGCGATCAGCGCGCGGGCGCGCTCGAGGTCCGCCGTATCGGCCACCGCCGGTTCCGGGCGCGCCGGCCGCAGCATGTTCCACAGGACGTAGGCCGCCCCAAGCACCACGACCGCTAGGGAAGCGCGCAGCATGCGCGGCGCATTGCCGTCGAGCGCGAACGTCCACCACAGCTCGTGGCGGTACTCGAGATGCCGGTAGGAGATCACCCCGATCCACAGCGCCATCGCGATCACGCCGGCGATCGCGACCACCCATACCGGCGTGAAGCGCTCCGAGACGATTGCGGTCGGACGATAAAAGGCGCGCCGCCCGAGCACGAGCACGCCCAGCACCAGCGCGAGCAGCGTCGCCTCCTCGAAATCGAGGCCCTTGAGGAGCGAGGCAGCGATGCCGGCGAGCAGCAGCCACACGGAGATGTGATAGGCCGCCTGCACGCGGCGGAACAGGGCGCGCGCCAGCACCAGAAGACCCAGGCCCGCGATGCTGCCCGCCAGATGTGAGGCCTCCACCACCGCGAGCGGCAGGAAGCGGTCAAGTACCGCCAGGCGCTCATCCACCCCGGGTGTCGCTCCGGAGAACAGCAGCAGTGCGCCGGCCAGGAAGGTGAGGGCGCCGGCGACCTGCGGCACCACCGGGATGATGTAGACGCTCGCCAGCTGCTGCGCCCACCCGAAACGGGCCCCCTGGGCGGCGAGTTCCTTGCCGCCGAAGAGCAGCGTTCCGGCGACCAGCGGCACCACGTAGTAGATCGCCCGGTAGGCCAGCAGCGAGCCGAGCATGGCATCGGGGGGCACGTTCGGCACGGTGAGGAGCACCACGGCCTCGAACACCCCGACTCCGCCCGGAACGTGACTGATGATGCCGGCGATGACTGCGGCGGCGTACACACCGAGGAAAGTGACGAAGGGCACGTGAGCATCGGCGGGCAGCAGCGCCCACAGCACGGCGCTCGAGAGCGACAGGTCCAGCACCGAGAGCACGAGCTGCGTGAGCCCGATCGCCGCTCCCGGTGGACGCAGCGCCCAGCCGCGGATCTCGAAGGCGGTGCGCGAGAAGCAGGCCCAGATGGCATAGGCCGCCACCGCGCACAGGAGCGCCGCACCGACCAACAGCGACCAGTTGTGGTGCAGGTGCAGTGCGGTGGCGGCATGCGCAGGCGACAGCAGCAGCGACAACCCCGAGATGGTCGCCAGGCCTATGCCGAGGGAGAGGCTGCAGAAGCCGGTCACGGTGGCGACGTCGACGGCGCTGATGCCGGCGGTGACGTACAAGCGGAAGCGGATGGCGCTGCCGGTGAAGACCGCAAAGCCGAGCGTGTGACCGAAGGAGTAGGCGATGAAGGACGTGAAGACGATGCGCGTATAGGGAATGACACGGCGCAGATAACGCAGTGCCAGCACCTCGTAGGTCGTGAGCAGCCAGTAGCTAAGAGCGGTGAAGACGAGCGCCGCCAGGATCTGGCGCCGTGGGATCGAGTGCAGGTGCGCGAGCACATCCTTCAGGTGCAGGTGGGCGAACTCATGGTGCAGGATCAGCGCCACGATGCCAAACGCCAGCAGGGCGGCGAGCGGGCCGAGCCAGCGCCACAGGATGCGATCCTCGCCTTCGCCGGCGGCTGCGCTGTTCTCGGAGGACACGGCTGCGCTCGCCCTCGCAGCCCCTAACGCGTGAGCGGCTTGTACTTGATGCGGTGCGGCTGCGCGGCCGCATCACCCTTGCGGCGCCGGTAGTCTTCCGTGTAGTCCTGGTAATTACCCTCGAACCACACCACCTGCGAGTCGCCCTCGAAGGCGAGGATGTGGGTGGCGATGCGGTCGAGAAACCAGCGGTCGTGGGAGATCACCACCGCGCACCCGGGAAAGTTCAGCAGCGCCTCCTCGAGAGCGCGCAGGGTCTCGACATCCAGATCGTTGGTGGGCTCATCCAGGAGCAGCACGTTGCCGCCGGCACGCAGCACCTTGGCGAGGTGCACACGGTTGCGCTCCCCGCCGGACAGCTCCCCGATCAGCTGCTGCTGTTGCGTCCCCTTGAAATTGAAGCGCCCGACGTAGCCGCGCGAAGGGGTCTCGTAGTTGCCGACCTTGATCATGTCGAGGCCGCCTGAGATCTCCTGCCATACGGTCTTCTTGTCGTCGAGCGTGTGGCGCGACTGGTCGACGTAGGCCAGCTGCACCGAAGGACCCATGCGGACCTCGCCCGCGTCGGGCTGCTCCGCCCCGCTGAGGATACGAAACAGCGTCGTCTTGCCCGCGCCGTTGGGGCCGATGATGCCGACAATGCCGCCGCGCGGCAGGTTGAAGGACAGGTTGTCGATCAGCAGTCGCTCACCGTAGCCCTTGCGCAGGCCCTGTGCCTCGATGACGAGATCGCCGAGTCGCTCCCCGGGTGGGATGTAGATCTCGTTGGTCTCGTTGCGCTCCTGGAACTCGCGCGAGGCGAGCTCCTCGTAGCGCTGCAGGCGCGCCTTGCTCTTCGCCTGGCGCGCCTTGGGATTCTGCCGCACCCATTCGAGCTCGTGCTCGAGGGTCTTGCGCAGCGCCTCGCGCTCGCGCTCCTCCAGCGCCAGACGCTTCTCCTTCTGCTCCAGCCACGAGGAGTAATTGCCCTGCCAGGGGATGCCGTAGCCGCGGTCGAGCTCGAGGATCCACTCGGCGACGTTGTCGAGGAAGTAGCGGTCGTGAGTCACCGCGATGACGGTGCTCGGGTACTCCTCGAGATAGCGCTCGAGCCAGGCGATCGACTCGGCATCGAGGTGGTTGGTCGGCTCATCCAGCAACAGCATGTCGGGGGCCGACAGCAACAAGCGGCACAGCGCCACGCGGCGCTTCTCGCCGCCCGAGAGCGTGCCGATCTTCGCCTCCCACGGTGGCAGGCGCAGCGCATCGGCCGCGATCTCGAGCTTGCGCTCGAGTTCCCAGCCACCTGCGGCGTCGATGGCATCCTGCAGCTGCGCCTGGCGCGCGAGCAGTATGTTCATCTGCTCATCATCCATCGGTTCCGCGAACCGGTCGGAGATGGCGTTGAATTCCTGCAACTGGCGGAAACCTTCCCCCAGCCCTTCCATGACCGTAGTGCGAACGTCCTTGTCCGCATCAAGCTGCGGCTCTTGCGGCAGGAAGCCGATGCGGATACCGCCCTGCGGGCGCGCCTCCCCGTCGAAGGTGGAGTCCAGACCCGCCATGATCCGCAGGAGCGATGACTTGCCCGAACCGTTAAGCCCGAGTACGCCGATCTTGGCTCCGGGAAAGAAGGAGAGGCTGATGTCGCGCAGGATGGTTCGCTTGGGCGGCACCACCTTGGAGACGCGATTCATCGTGTAGATGTACTGGGCCATTGAGTCTTCGGGTTCGCTAGCTGCAACAGGCAGGGGCGGCGATTATATCGTCGCCCCTGCCGGCCATGGGGCACGCAAAGCGCGCGCGGCGCGCGCGGGGGGCTGTGTTAGGCTTCCCGGCCGTGCCCATGTCCGCAACCAGCAGCGCGAGCGCCGCGAGCAACGTGGCGGTAGTCGTGAGTGAGCGCCTGGCCCGCTATGGCTTCGGGGACGGGCATCCGTTCGGATCGGACCGTCACGCGGCCTTCGTACGCGAATTCGCCGCCCGCGGCCTGGAGCGGCGCGTGCGCGTACTCGAGCCGCGCGTCGCCTCCGACGATGAACTGCGCGCCTTCCACAGTGCGGCCTACCTGGACTTTGTGCGGGAACGCTCAGCGAGCGGCAGCGGCTTTCTTGACGGCGGTGACACGCCGGCGTTCCGCGGCGTGTACGAGGCCGCCGCCGCGGTCGTCGGGGCCACCTTGAGCGCCATGGAAGCGATCATGGCCGGTGAGTGCCGCCGCGCCTTCGTGCCGATCGCCGGGCTTCACCACGCCGCGCGCGATCACGCGGCGGGCTTCTGCGTCTTCAACGACTGCGGCGTCGCCATTGAACTGCTCAAGCGTGCGGGTCTCAAGCGCGTCGCCTACGTCGACATCGACGCGCACCACGGTGACGGGGTGTTCTACGCCTTTGAGGACGACGTGGCAGTGGTGTTCGCCGACGTGCACGAGGACGGTCGCTATCTCTATCCGGGCACGGGAGCCGCCGAAGAGATCGGTACCGGGGCTGCGAGCGGCATGAAGCTCAACCTGCCCCTGCCCCCGGGCGCGGATGATGAGATCTTCGAGCGCGTCTGGCCGCGCGTGATGGCGCACCTTGAGAAATTCGACCCCGAATTCGTGATCCTGCAGTGCGGCGCCGACAGCCTCGAGGGCGATCCCATCACCCACCTGCGCTTCACTACCCGCTCCCACGGCCACGCCGCCCGCGACCTCGCGGCGCTGGCGGAGAAGTGCGGTCACGGGCGGGTGCTGGCCTTGGGGGGTGGCGGCTACAACCGCCAGAATCTGGCCCAGGCCTGGAACACGGTCGTCGAGAACCTCATCTAGGTCGTGCCGGCGCGGCCTTAAGGCCACGCTGTCGCGAAGCTTCCGCGGCCGCGGCGGCTCGCAACAGGGCGGTTGCGCGGACGTTCCGGTACAATTCGCGCCCGCAATTCTCACCCTCTCCCAGGCGGCGTACGCACATGTTTCGGACGACCATGACCATCGAAGGCTTCGATCCCGAGCTGGCGCGCGCCTTGGCGGGCGAACGGCGCCGCCAGGAGGAGCACATCGAGCTCATCGCCTCCGAGAACTACGCCAGCCCCCGGGTGCTCGAGGCGCAGGGCTCCGTTCTCACCAACAAGTACGCGGAAGGCTACCCCGGCAAGCGTTACTACGGCGGCTGTGAGTACGTCGACGTGGTGGAACAGCTGGCGATCGACCGCGCCAAGCAGCTCTTCGGCGCCGACTACGCCAACGTGCAGCCGCACTCGGGCTCGCAGGCCAACGCGGCCGCCTATTTCGCGCTGGTACAGCCCGGCGAGCCAATCCTCGGCATGAGTCTCGATCACGGCGGCCATCTCACGCACGGCGCCAAGGTCAACTTCTCGGGCAAGTTCTACCGCGCCGCGCAGTACGGCATCCGTCCCGACACCGGCG